>WNFM01220173.1_pt1 | contig 18169 bp, 12 predicted proteins | sample 5400271 | NCBI WGS metagenome assembly WNFM01 (sample SAMN13153352, study PRJNA577476) | soil metagenome | isolation source: 60 cm saprolite on Douglas fir-dominated hillslope | place: USA:California | collected 2013-09-17 | reverse complement strand
AACCCGCGTCATCGGCAGCCAGGTCGGCCAGTTCCTCCAGCGCAAGCGAGCCGAGGACGCGCTGCGCGAAAGCGAGGTGCGCTTCCGCAGCCTCACCCAGATGTCGTCGGATTTTTTCTGGGAAACCGACGAGCACAGCAAGTTCACGCAATTGGTGCACGGCCCGAACTATGTAACCAAGTTCGGCAACGTGATCATCGGCAAGGCGGCATGGGAACTGCCTTCGACCATGCCCGACGAAGCCGGATGGGCGCGGCTGCGCGCGACCATGGACGCGCGCGAGCCGATCCGCGAGTTCGAGTTCGGGCGGCCACGCACTGATGGGAGCGTTCGCTATTTCTCTGTGAGCGGCGAGCCGCGATTTGGCGCCGACAGTCACTTTCTGGGTTACCGCGGCGTCGGGCGCGACATCACGGAAATCGTGCTGGCGCGTGAACACATCGCCTCGCTCGCCTACAGCGACCCATTGACGGGATTGGCGAACCGCACCAGCCTGGTGCCGGCGCTGGAGCAGGCCGTGGAGCGCGCGCGCCGGCGCAGCGCGCGCCTCGCCACCATGTTCGTCGACCTGGACGGCTTCAAGCAGGTCAACGATGTCCACGGTCACCAATCGGGTGACCGCTTTCTCGTCGAGGTCGCCCGGCGACTGCGCGCGAGCCTGCGCGCCAGCGACCTGGTGGCGCGGCTGGGTGGCGATGAGTTCTTCGTAGTGCTCGAAGACATGCAGGATATCGGCCAGGTCGAGACCGTCGCGCGCAAGCTGCTGGCTGAAATCCTGCGGCCCTTCGAGCTCGGCCAGGGACAGCAGGCCAGCGTCTCGGCGAGCATCGGCATCTCGGTGTTTCCCGCCGACGCACCCGATGCCGCTGCGCTGATGAAGAACGCCGACCTGGCGATGTACCGCGCGAAGCAGGCGGGCAAGAATGCTTTCAGCTTCCTCGGCGGCGGCGGCGAGCCCTCTTACGAGCGCAACGCCTCAAGCGTCTCGTAGCGCCCGCCGGTCGAATTGTTACCTCTTCCCGATGTCGCGATTGGCGTCCTGCACGTCGCGCCGCAACTTTTCGCGCTCCTCCGGCGGCATGCGATCCTGGGGCCGCATGTTGCGCCGCTGGTAGTTGCCGCGCGCGGAATCGACGTCCTGCCGCAAGCGCCGCCGTTCATCCTGGCTCATGTTGGACGGCGGCCGCGCCTCCGGGCCGCGGCGCCCCTTGCCGGGCTGCGAAAGCGCAGCGCCGGACAGCAGGACCAGCATGAGAAGAAACGCCGCCATCCGCATGGCCCCATGGTAGTCGGCTGCGAGCGGATTCGATGTAACAATTGGTAACCCGTGTAGCCCTCCGAAGTCCATTTCTCGCTAATCTCTGCGCCCATGGCTGAGCTGAAGACCCGGATCCTGGTGGTGGATGACGACCAGAAGCTGCGCGACCTGCTGGTGCGCTATCTCGGCGGCGAGGGCTACGAGGTGAAGGCCGTTCCCGACGGCGCCGGCATGGACAAGCAGCTCTCGCGCGAGCGCTACGACCTGCTGGTGCTCGATCTCATGCTACCCGGCGAGGACGGCCTCGCCATCTGCCGGCGCCTGCGCGCCCAGCCTGGCGCCCCGGTGATCATCATGCTCACCGCCAAAGGCGACGATGTCGATCGCATCGTCGGCCTGGAGATGGGCGCCGACGATTACCTTCCGAAGCCCTTCAATCCGCGCGAACTGCTGGCGCGAATCAACGCGGTGCTCAGGCGCCGCGCACCGGTCGGCCCGCCGGGAGCCCCCGCGGCGACTGCCGAAGCTTTTCGGTTCGGGGAATTTTCATTGAATCTTGCCACCAGAACGCTGACCCGCAACGGCAAGGCGGTGCCGCTCACCACGGGCGAATTCTCGGTTCTGAAGGTGCTGGTGCAGCATCCGCGCCAGCCGCTGTCGCGCGACAAGCTGATGGAGCTCGCGCGCGGCCGCGAGTACGAGGTGTTCGACCGCTCGATCGACGTGCAGATCTCCCGGCTCAGGAAGCTGGTGGAGGAAGACCCGTCGCATCCGAAGCACATCCAGACGGTGTGGGGCTTCGGCTATGTGTTCGTCCCGGAAAACAATTAAAAGAAGTTCGTGAGCTTATTCGCCCGATCGTTCCTGCTGATCGCGCTGCTGATCGTCACCGCGGTCCTCGCCTCCTTCCAGATCTACCTGGTGTACGAGCGCGAACCGCGCTCGCGGGAACTGGCGCAGCAGACCGTGAGCGCGGTGAACCTCACCCGCGCCGCGCTGGTGAGCGCCGATCCCTTCCGGCGCCGCCAGCTGCTCATCGACCTGAACGAAAGCGAGGGTCTGCGGGTCTACCCCTCGACGAGCAGCGAGAAGCTCGAGCCCCTGCCCGACGATCCGCTGTTCGCGCGGGTAACGCAGCGTGTGCGGGCGGCACTCGGCAGCGAGACGCGCTTCGCGCACGCCCGCGACGCCGAAGCAGGCTTCTGGGTCAGCTTCTTCATCGACGTCGACGAGTATTGGGTGATGCTGCCGCGCGAACGCTTCGAGCCGGCGTTCGGCCTGCAGTGGCTCGGCTGGGGTGCGGCCCTGCTCGTCATTGCGCTGGCGGGCGCCTGGTTCATTGCCTCGAGTATTGCACGGCCGCTGGGGGCTCTCACGCGGGCCGCCGGCCGCCTCGGCCGCGGCGAGGCGCACCAGCCGCTGCCCGAGGAAGGCGCGCGCGAGCTGCGCGTGCTGGCATCCGCTTTCAACCGCATGGCGAGCGATCTCGCCAGCATGGAGCGCGAGCGCGCCATGGTGCTCGCGGGCATCTCGCACGACCTGCGTACGCCGTTGTCGCGCATCCGGCTCGCGCTGGAAATGAGCGGCGCAGAGAGCGACGCCACCCAGGCTATGATCGAGGACATCGACGAGATCGACACGGTCATCGGCCAGTTCCTCGACTACGCGCGCGGCGAGAACGAGCCGAAGGTGGAAAGCGACCTGATCGCGGTACTGGAGGATCTCGCCGGCCACTACGCCCGCCTCGGAAAGAAGGTCTCGCTCGAGGACCAGCCGGTTCCGGCCTTCCGCTTTGCCAGGGTGGCGGTGCGCCGCGCGGTCGCCAACCTGATCGACAATGCCTTGCGCTATGCGGGCGAGCCGGTCGAAGTCAGGAGCCGCCAGGCCGGAAATCAAATCATCATTGAGGTTCTGGACCGCGGCCCGGGAATCCCCGAGGCCGAAACCGACCGGCTGAAGCGTCCCTTCACCCGCCTCGATGCCTCGCGCGCCGGTCCCGGCGGCTCCGGCCTCGGCCTGGCGATCGTGGAGCGCGTCGCGCGCACCCACGGCGGCGCGCTCGAGCTTCTACCCCGCCGGGACGGCGGCGGGCTCGTCGCGCGCCTGATCCTGCGAATCTCTTAGTCTATGTCGACGGGTGCGCGTCGTGCGGCGGCCTGCCCCGGTCGTCCCTGGAGCTGGTGTCGCCGGAGGCGCGATTGCGGTACAACCTGACGCCACCAACCCAGCCCGAGGCGATCGCCGAGGTGAAAGCGATCCAGCCCAGGGCGACGAAGACCGCCGGCCCGCTGCTCTTGACGGCGTAGATCCATGCCGCTGCAGCAGCGAACCCCAGCAGCCCCGCCAGGACAAATGGAATCGCCGGACTTTTGTGTGCAACCGCCACGGAATCTCCCCCACCCTCGACAGGTGAAACGCTACATGGACATGCTGCGCAAGGCAACCGGCCGCTTCCTACCGCTCAAGCCATCGGGAAGCGCTCGATGACCTCATAACGGGATCCGCCTTGTGCAGGGATGGAGCGGACGAGGACGAATTCGCGCACCGGCCAGTCGACGGCAGGCAGGGCCGGAAGCGCTTCAGCAGGGCCGGCCTTGCGGATGAGGGTCACGTGGGCAGCGAACTCGCGCTCTTCCAGGACAAATTGCTCGAGGAGAAGCTCGCCACGCAAGTTTTCAGCCAGCTGTTTTAGCGGCTCGGGCGTGGTCTTTGGACCGACCCGTCCAAGGGAAGGCTGAAAGTCGCTCCACGGACGCGACGCGCCGCTGCGGCGGCCTTCACCGCATCGGCGTCGCCCAGGAAAACGAGCGTGAGGTGGATCGTCTCTTCGGCGGTGGTGCGCCCTCCGGTCTGCTTCCGGACCGCGCTTGCCCACTCCCACAGCGCCCGGGCGGCCCCCGAGGGTGGCCAAAGCGCGAAGAACAGGCTCAATCGGTGACGAAATGCCTGCGCGTAAGCGCAGCCAGAGCCCGCACCGCGGTATCGGAAGATTTCTCCAGCTCGGCGGCGATCAGCTCCTGCTCGCGCCGGCCCCGATTCTGCGACAGCTTCCAGCGCGTGTCGAGGCGGGCGACGGGAATCGAGAAGTTGACGATGCCCTCGAGCATCATGTCGACGTACTCCTGGCGCAGCGCGTCGAACTTGGCCAGCCACTGCGGATCGAGGCTCTCGATCAGGCGCCGCTGGGATGCGTATTTCGCTTTTTTATCGGAAATTATCTTGGGAACGCCATAAGCATGCACCGCGGCGTAGTTCCACGTCGGCACGCGCTCCTTTTCCTCGTACCAGCGCGGCGAGACGTAGGCATGCGGCCCGCCGAATATCACCATCGCCTCGTCGTCGAGAAATTCCTTCCACTGATCGTTGTTGCGCGCCATGTGCATGTCCAGAATGATCTGATCATCTTTTTCCGAAACCAGAGCAGGCAGATGCGAAGCGTGCAGCACGCCCCCCGTGCCCGTAACGAGGATCGGGAAGGCGTTCGCGCGCATGAATTCGACCAGCTCGGCGCGCTTCTCGACGCGGTTGTAGGGCGGCGAATACACGTTATTCGACCAGCGCGACCGCCTGCGCCGCGATGCCTTCGACGCGGCCGACGAAGCCGAGACGCTCCGTGGTTGTCGCCTTGATGTTGATCGCGGCCGGCGCGACGCCGAGGTCCTCGGCGATATTGCCGATCATGCGCGGGACATGCGGCGCCATGCGCGGTTCCTGGGCAATGATTGTCGCGTCCACATTCACGATCTTCAAGCCCGAGTTCTTCAATTGAGAAGCAACTGAGCGCAAGAGCTTCCGGCTGTCGATACCGCTGTAACGCGGGTCGTGGTCGGGGAAATGCTGCCCGATGTCGCCCAGCCCCGCGGCGCCCAGCAGCGCGTCGCAGACCGCGTGCAGCAGCACGTCGGCATCCGAATGGCCTTCCAGCCCCTTGCCGTAAGGGATGTCGACCCCGCCGATCACCAGCTTCTTCCCGGCGACAAAGGAATGCACGTCGAAGCCCTGTCCTATTCTCATGCGTTCCCCGCGAGAATCGCTTCGGCGAGCGCGAGGTCCTCGGGATGGGTCACCTTGAGGTTCCTCCTGCTGCCGGCTACAAGCCGCGGCTTGAGCCCCATCTGCTCGATCGCGCTCGCCTCGTCGGTCACGGCGCCCTGTGCCCGCTGCAGCGCCTGCGCGAGCAGCCCGGCGCGAAACATCTGCGGCGTCTGCGCGAGCCACAGCTGCGATCGGTCCTCGGTGCCGGCAATGCGCTGCGCCCCCGTTTCGTCTTTCGAGACCTTTTTTACGGTCTCGGTCACGGGAAGGGCAAGGATGCCGCCGATTTGATCCATCTGGGTTTCTTTGATGAGATTCAGAAAATCTTGCCGCGGCAGGCACGGCCGGGCCGCGTCATGGACCAGCATCCAGTCGTCGGCATCGACCGCGGCCATCGCCGCGACGAGGCCGTTGTACACCGAATCGCGGCGCGTCTGGCCGCCGCAGTAGAGCGGTTCGAGCTTGCCCTTGAATGCGCTCCAGTCATGGCCGGCGAAGGCCTTGTCGCCGGGCGCCAGGACTACGAAGACGAATTCCACGGGGGGCACGCAAACTGCCCGGATGGCGTGCCAGAGCATCGGCCGCCCGCCGAGCGCCAGATACTGCTTGGGCGCTTCGCGAGACAGGCGCGAACCGCTTCCGGCCGCCGGGATCAGTGCGAAGACTGACAAAGTTAAAGGCTTGTAAATTCAGGACACTATAATTACATGCTTTTCTAATTGATGCACCGCGATTCGATTCCCGCGCGCAGGCGGATTACCGGGCTCGCCGGCTCGGCGGACGCGCTCGCCCTCGCCCGGCTCGCGCAGGCGGAAAAACCCCTCGTCGTAGTCTCCGCCACAGCACTCGATGCCCAGCGGCTGGTGGACGAGATCGCGTGGTTTGCTCCTTCGCTGCGCGTCTGCTTCCTGCCGGATTGGGAGACGCTGCCGTACGACCAGTTCTCGCCGCACCAGGACCTGGTCTCCGAGCGGCTGGCGACGCTCTACCGCATCCATCGCGGCGAGTTCGATATCGCGATCGTGCCGGCGCCGACGGCGCTGGTGCGGCTGTGCCCGCCCGCGTACATCGCGGCACGCACCTTTTTCCTTCAGACGGGAGAAAAACTGTCTCTGGAAAAGTTGAAAGAGCAGCTCGTCGTCGCCGGTTACCGGCAAGCGACGCAGGTCGTGGCGCCGGGCGAATTCTGCTTCCGCGGCGGGCTGATCGATCTCTTTCCAGCGGGCAGTCAGCTGCCCTATCGCATCGACCTTGATGACGATGCGGTCGACGCCATCCGGACTTTCGACGTTGACAGCCAGCGCAGCCTCTATTCGGTGAAGGAGATTCGCCTGCTGCCAGCGCGCGAGTTCCCTATGGACGAGCCGGGGCGCACCCGTTTCCGCAGCCGCTGGCGCGAGCTCTTCGAGGGCGACCCGTCGAAGAAACGCCTGTACCGCGACGTGTCGAGCGGCATCCCGGCGGCGGGGATCGAGTATTACCTGCCGCTGTTTTTCGCCTCCGTCGCGACGCTGTTCGACTACCTGCCCCAGGGCTGCACCCTCGCCTTGCACCAGGACGTCCCCGAAGCGATCACCGAATTCTGGCGCGGCACGCAGTCGCGCTACCAGATGGCAGGCGGCGACCCGGACCGGCCGCTGCTGCCGCCGGCGCAGCTGTTTGTGCCTGCAGAGGAATTCTTTCTGCGGGCCAGGGATTTCGCCCGGGTGGACGTCTCTTCCGGCGCAGGGCAAAAAGATGAGGATTTGAACATCGAAGAGCTGCCGCCCATCGCAGTCGATCGGCGCGCGAGCGACCCGCTTGCCGCGCTCAAGCGGTTCCTCGAAAGCTCGAATCTGAAAGTGCTCGTCGCGGCCGAGTCGGCCGGCCGGCGCGAAACGATGGCGACGTATTTCGCGGAATACGGCCTGCGCCCCGCCAAGGTCGAAAATTTTCAGGAGTTCATTTCCTCCTCGGAAAATTTCGTACTGGCGACTTCCCCATTGAGCCATGGATTCATCCTGCCCGCCGAAAGCTGGGCGGCCGTCACCGAAGCCGAGCTTTATGCCGGCGTCGTGCGGCGCCCCTCTCGCAAGACCGAGAAGCGCAGCTCCGTCGAGGGGATGCTGCGCGATCTTTCCGAGCTGAAGGTCGGCGACCCGGTTGTGCACGAGCAGCACGGCATCGGTCGATTTCAGGGTTTGATGAATCTGGATCTGGAAGAAGGGCAAAGCGAGTTTCTCCTCCTGCAATATGAAGGCGGCGACAAGCTGTATGTGCCGGTGTCGCAGCTCGGCGTGATCGGCCGCTACAGCGGCGCCCAGCCCGAGGAGGCGCCGCTGCACAAGCTTGGCAGCGGGCAATGGGACAAGGCCAAGGCGCGCGCCGCGAAGCAGGTGCGCGACACGGCCGCCGAGCTGCTCGCGCTCTATGCCAGACGCGCAGCCAGGTTAGGTTATTCTTTTTCGATAAATCAACATGACCTGGAGGCCTTCGGCGAGGGTTTCCCCTTCGAGGAAACCCCCGACCAGGCGGCGGCGATCGAGGCGGTGATCGCCGACATGGCGGCTGGCAAGCCGATGGACCGGCTGGTTTGCGGCGACGTCGGCTTCGGCAAGACCGAGGTCGCGCTGCGCGCCGCCTTCGTCGCCGTCGCCGACCGCAAGCAGGTGGCAGTGCTCTGCCCGACCACGCTGCTCGCCGAGCAGCACTTCCAGACCTTCTCCGACCGCTTCGCAGACTGGCCGATAAGGATCGCGGAGCTCTCGCGCTTTCGATCTTCAAAAGAAAGTGTCGAAATTCTGAAAAAGCTTGCAAGCGGGGAAATCGATATCGTGCTCGGCACCCACAAGCTGCTTGGCAAGGGGGTCGACTTCAAGCGGCTCGGCCTGGTCATCATCGACGAGGAGCATCGCTTCGGGGTGCGCCAGAAGGAGGCGCTCAAACGGCTGCGCTCCGAGGTCGATGTCCTGACGCTGACTGCGACGCCGATCCCGCGCACGCTCGCCATGTCGCTGGAAGGAATCCGCGACTTCTCGGTGATCGCCACCGCGCCGGAGAAGCGGCTCGCGATCAAGACCTTCGTCGCGTCCTTCTCCGAAGGGCTGATCCGCGAGGCGGTGCTGCGCGAGCTGAAGCGCGGCGGCCAGGCGTACTTCCTGCACAACGAAGTCGACAGCATCCAGCGCATGCGCGAGCGGCTGGAGCGGCTGCTGCCCGAGGCGCGCGTCGCGGTCGCGCACGGCCAGATGCGCGAGCGCGAGCTCGAGCGCGTGATGCGCGATTTCACGGGGCAGCGCGTCAACGTGCTGCTGTGCTCGACCATCATCGAGACCGGCATCGATATTCCCACCGCCAACACCATCGTCATCCATCGCGCCGACAAGTTCGGTCTCGCGCAGCTCCATCAGCTGCGCGGGCGCGTCGGACGCTCGCACCACCAGGCTTACGCATACCTGCTGACGCCCCCGGAGGATTCGTTGAATAAAAATGCGGTAAAAAGGCTGGAAGCCATACAGCTGATGGAAGAACTGGGCTCGGGCTTCTACCTGGCGATGCACGATCTGGAGATTCGCGGCGCGGGCGAAGTCCTCGGCGAGTCGCAGTCGGGCGAGATCCAGGAAGTCGGCTTCTCGCTTTACGCCCGCATGCTCGAAAGAGCCGTAAGAAAGCTCAAATCCGGGAAAGGCACGGAATTGGAGGGCGCCGTCGATATTTCCACCGAGGTCAACCTCCATGTCCCGTCCCTGCTCCCGGCAAGCTACTGCAGCGACGTGCAGGAGCGGCTCTCCCTCTATAAGCGGCTCGCCGACGCAGACGCCCGCGAAGAACTGGATCTGCTGCGCGAGGAGCTCGTCGACCGCTTCGGCGAGCTGCCCGAGGCGGCGCGCGCGCTGCTCGAGTGCCACCAGGTGCGCATCGCCGCGCGGCCGCTCGGCATCGCGCGCGTCGACGCGACCCACGAGGCGGTGCAGCTGCAGTTCATCAAGAACCCGCCGCTCGATGCCTCGAAAGTGATCGGCTTCCTGCGCACCCGCCGCAATGCCCGCCTCGCCGGCCCCGACAAGCTGCGCGTCGAGGCAAAGCTTCCCGCCTGGCAGGAACGCGCGCAGGCCGTGCGCGACATCTTGCAACAGCTCGCCGCTTGAAGCTTGTCGCACAGGGCCCGGCTTTCACGCAGGAGCTCGCGCAGGAGCTCGCGCGCCTCGTCAAGGCGGGCTCCCTCGAGAAAATCAGCGCGCAGGCTTTTCGCCTCGGAAGTTCTTCATTGGAAAAGCAATTGGTGGAGACGTGGTGCGCAGCGCACCAAGTTGACTACGCCTGGATGCCCGAAGGCCGGCGCTTTGCCGACCTGCGGCTCCTAGCCATGGACATGGACTCGACGCTGATCACCATCGAGTGCATCGACGAGCTCGGCGACATGGCAGGGAAAAAAGCCGAGATCGCGGGAATCACGGCGCAGGCAATGCGCGGCGAGATCGACTACCCGGAAAGCCTGCGGCGGCGGGTGGCGCTTCTCGCAGGACTGCAGGAGTCGGCATTGGAAAGGGTCTACCAGGAGAGGTTGCACCTGACCCCGGGAGCGGAGGCTCTCGTTTTTGCCTGCAAGCGCAACGGCGTGAAGCTGCTGCTCGTTTCCGGCGGGTTCGCGTTCTTCACCGAGCGCCTCAAGGCCCGGCTCGGGCTCGACTACACGATCTCCAATACGCTCGGGATCCAGCACGGCCGCCTCACAGGCGAGGTTTTAGGGGAGATCGTCGGCGCCGAGGCCAAGGCTGGAAAATTCGTTTCCGTATTGAAAGAGCTGCATGCCCGCAAGCAACAAAGCGTCGCCATCGGCGACGGCGCCAACGACCTGAAAATGATGGCCGAAGCCGGGCTGTCGATCGCCTTTCACGCCAAGCCGATGGTGCGCGCCCAGGCAGGCTGCGCGATCGACTGGTCCGGATTGGATGCGGTCCTGAATATCTTCGAGTGAGCTATTTGGCAGCGATCACCATGATCTCGACCAGCGCCCTGGGGTCCGCGAGCTTCGCCTCGACGCAGGCGCGCGCCGGCAGGTTCTTGGCATCCACCCAGCCCGTCCAGACCTCGTTCATCGGCGCGCGGTTGCGTATGTCGGTGACCCAGATCGTCGCCGCCAGGACCTTGGACTTGCTCGAGCCGCACTTTGCGAGCAGCCGGTCGATCTCGTCGACGATCTCCCTGGCCTGCCCCTTGACGTCCTTGCCGAGGTCTTTCGCGACGATGCCGGCGAGGTAAACGGTGCCGCCGTGCTCGACGGCCTGGGACAAAATGCTGCTCGGGTCATGCCTTGTGATGCTCATCGAGGTTTCTCCTGTAAGGCTTGTTGATCGTATCCCGCGACTCGCTTGTAACGATCAGAAAGCGCTTTCAATTCTTTTTCACTAATGACCGACTCGATGCGCTCGAAAGGCCTGTCGCCGGTGCGCTCGTAGACCTCGCGAAGGATGGCGTCGGGCGGATTGCTTCGGTTTTCGAGCACCACGTTGGCAGTGGGGCGGAGACGCTGCTTCTCGTATTCCTTCAGAGAAATGACCGGGTCCTTGAAATTCAACAGGCAATCGGCGAGCGCGCGCGCATCGAGAATCGCCTGGCCCGCCCCATTGGAGCCTCGGGGGTACATTGGATGCGCGGCGTCGCCGAGCAGCGTGACGCGCCCGAAGCTCCAAGCCGGCAGCGGATCCTTGTCGACCATCGGGTATTCGAGCACGACGTCGGCGGCGCGAAACAAGGCCGGGACGTCGAGCCACTCGAAGTGCCAGTCCTCCGCGCCGGCGATGAAATCCTCGACGTGCGCCTTGCGGTTCCAGTCCCAGCGCTCGAAATCCGGCGTCTCGATTTCCCAGGACCAGTTGACGAGCTGGCGACCCTCGCCGTCGACCTTGTCCCGGATCGGATAGAAGACCATCTTGCCGGTGGCGAGCCAGCCGGCGCGGATCATGCTGGCGCCCGAAAGAATGGGCTTCCAGCGCGCGGTGCCGCGCCACATATTGACCCCGGAGTATTTCGGCTCGCCCTCATCCGGATAAAGCTGTTTGCGCACGACCGAGCGAATGCCGTCGCACCCGATGGCCGCTTTGCCTTGCACCGGCGGCCGGTCCTTGAACTTCAGCTCGATCCGATTTTCATGCTGGTCGAAACCGACGCAGTGCCATCCGAGCTGCAGGCAGTCCTTGCCGAGCCTTCTTTCGATCTCTGCGATCAGCACGGCCTGCAAATCGCCGCGGTGGATCGAGAGCTGCGGCCACTGGTAGCCCGCGCGCCGCCCGAGAGGTTCACGGTAGATGAGCTGCCCGAAGCGGTTGAAGAACACCGATTCCGCGGTCTCGACTGCGGCGCGCGACAGCGCAGGCTCGAGGCCGAGCCCGGCGAGCACCTTGGTGGCATGCGGCAGCAGGTTCACGCCGACGCCAACCGCCTTGATTCGCGGCGCCGACTCGAACACGCGGCAAGGGATATTGTTCTCGTGAAGGGCCAGCGCGAGCGTCAGCCCGCCGATGCCGCCGCCCACGATCAGGGTGTCGTTCGCGGCGTCCATCTCTCTACTTGACCCAGTTGCGTGCGTTGCGGAACATGCGCATCCACGGCGAGTCTTCGCCCGCGCCGTCGGGCGCCCAGGACATCTGGACGTTGCGGAATACGCGTTCCGCGTGCGGCATGATGATGGTGAAGCGCCCGTCGGCGGTGGTGAGCCCGGTGATTCCCCGCGGCGAGCCGCTCGGGTTGTACGGATAGGTCTCGGTTACCTTGCCGCGGTTGTCGACGTAGCGCATGGCGACGAGAGCCTTCCGAAGGTCTTCTTCCTTGTCGAAAACGGCCCTGCCTTCTCCGTGCGCGGTGACAATCGGGATCCGGCTGCCCGTCATACCCTTGAAGAGAAGCGACGGGCTCTCGACGATCTCGACCATTACCAGCCGCCCCTCGAATTGCTCGGAGCGGTTGCGCACGAACCGCGGCCAGTGCGCCGCCCCCGGGACCAATTCCTTCAGCGCGGCCATCATCTGGCAGCCGTTGCAGGCGCCCAGCGCAAAAGTATCGCGTCGGGCGAAGAATTTCTCGAATTCCGAACGGACCTTCGCATTGAACAAGATCGAGCTCGCCCAGCCGCGGCCGCCGCCGAGCACGTCGCCATAGGAGAAGCCGCCGCCCGCGGCGAAGCCTTTGAAGCCCGCCAGCGAGGCGCGTCCGGCGATGAGGTCCGTCATGTGGACGTCGACCGACTCGAATCCGGCGCGATCGAATGCCGCGGCCATCTCGACCTGGCCGTTTACGCCCTGCTCGCGAAGAACGGCAATCCTGGGTCTTGCATTCGAATTGACAAAGATTTCTTTTGGATCGAAGGACAAGGCGACGGAAAGCCCGGGATCCGCGGGATCGATGATCCGGTCGAATTCTTCGCGCGCGCACTCCGGGTTGTCGCGCAGCGCCTGCATGCGCCAGGTGGTTTCGCTCCAGACCCGCTGCAGATGATCCCGTTTCCCGGTGAATACCGTTTTTGCGTTGCGCGTGACCCGAATTTCGTCGCGCGCATTGAGCTGGCCGACTATGTGCGAGCACTCGCCGAGTCCCGACTCGCGCAGCGCCGCCATGACGCGCGGCCGGTCGGCAGCGCGGATCTGCAGCACGGCGCCAAGCTCCTCCGAGAACAGCGCCGCGAGCGCGAGATCGTTCGCGCGCCCGGCGAGCTGCTCCTCGGCGTCGCGCTTGAAGGCGTCGACATCGTCGCTGGCCGGGTCGAATGCGATCGCATCGAGGCTCAATGTCAGCCCGCAATGCCCGGCGAAAGCCATCTCGCAAGCCGCGGCGAACAGGCCGCCGTCGGAGCGGTCGTGATAAGCAAGAATCAGAGGATTCAGCTTTTGAATTGCGGAAAAGAATTCTTTCAGCAAACCAGGATTTTCGAGATCGGGACATTCATTCCCCATCTGCGAGTAGACCTGCGCGAGAATCGAGCCGCCGAGGCGGTTTCTGCCCTCGCCAAGGTCCACCAGAACCACCTCGGTCTCGCCGGCATCGGTGCGCAGCCGCGGAGTCAGCGCGGCGCGCGCATCGCGCGTCGGGGCGAACGCAGAAACGATCAGCGATATCGGGGCGACCATCTCCTTGCCGTCCCACTCGGTGCGCATGGAAAGGGAATCCTTGCCGACCGGGATCGACACGCCGAGCGCGGGGCACAGCTCGATCGCCACCGCCTTCACCGTGTCGTAGAGCTCGGCGTCGTCGCCCGGATAGCCTGCGGCGGCCATCCAGTTCGCCGAGAGCTTCACTTTGTCGAGCGACTCGATGCGCGCCGCCGCCAGGTTGGTCGCATCGATGAGCGCGAGCGGAGTGCGCTCGCCGATGGCAAACGCCTCGCCGGCATAGCCATCATAGTCGAGCAGCGTCACGGCGCAGTCGGCCACCGGTATCTGCCACGGGCCGACGAAGGGATCGCGCGCGCACAGCCCGCCTACTGTCCGATCGCCGATTGACACCAGAAAAGTCTTGTCCGAGACCGCCGGATGGCGCAGCACGCGATGCGCTGCCTCGATCAGCTTTATTTTCTCCAGCGACAGAGGCTGAAGCCGCCGCGATACATGCCGTACTTCGCGCAGCATCTTGGGCAGCTCGCCGAGGATCACCGAGAGATCGATGTCAATCGGCTTGTCTTTGAAGCGCGCATCTTCGACCGACAGATGACCGTCGGCGGTAGCCGTGCCGATCACGGCAAAGGGGCAGCGCTCCCGCACGCAGATTTTCTTGAGCAGATCCATCTCCGAAGGAGAAACCGCGAGAACATAGCGTTCCTGCGCCTCGTTGCACCAGATCTCGCGCGGCGACATGCCCGTGTCTTCGCTGGGAATGTCGCGGAGCTGCACCCGGCCGCCGCGCTGCGCCGCATGCACGAGCTCGGGCACCGCGTTGGACAGGCCGCCCGCGCCGACGTCGTGGATCGAGAGGATCGGATTCGCCGCGCCGAGCTGCCAGCAGCGGTCGATCACCTCCTGCGCGCGCCGCTGCATCTCGGCATTGCCGCGCTGCACGGAGTCGAAGTCCAGGTCCGCCGTGTTGGAGCCCGCTCCCATCGAAGACGCAGCGCCGCCACCCATGCCGATCAGCAGGCCCGGGCCGCCGAGTTGCACCAGCAGTGTGCCGGGCGCGAGCGGCGACTTGCCGGCGTGCTCGGCGCGGATGTTGCCGAGCCCTCCGGCGAGCATGATCGGCTTGTGATAGCCGCGTGTTACCCCGGCGACCTCGGCCTCGAAGCTGCGAAAGTAGCCGCACAGGTTGGGCCGGCCGAACTCATTGTTGAACGAGGCGGCGCCGATGGGGCCCTCGAGCATGATTTCCAGCGCGCTGGCGATGCGCCCGGGTTTCCCGGGGTTGCCCTGCTCCCATGGCTGGGGCGCATCGGGCAGGCGCAGATGCGACACCGAGAAACCGGCGAGACCCGCTTTGGGCTTGGCGCCGCGGCCGGTGGCGCCCTCGTCGCGGATCTCGCCGCCGGCGCCGGTCGAGGCGCCGGAAAACGGCGAGATCGCAGTCGGGTGATTGTGGGTCTCGCATTTCATGACGGTATGCGTCAACCCCGGGGTTCTCTTGTAGGAAAAATCCTCACCCGGAAAGAACCTGGAAGCCATGCCGCCTTCCATGATCGCTGCGTTGTCCGCGTAGGCGACCACGGTGCCCTGGGGATTCGCCGCGTGCGTGTGCCTGATCATCGCGAACAACGACCGGTCTTTCCTTTCGCCGTCGATGACCCAGTCGGCGTTGAAAATCTTGTGCCGGCAGTGCTCCGAGTTGGCTTGCGCGAACATCGTCAGCTCGGCGTCGGTCGGATCGCGCCCGAGCCTTCGGTACGCCGCCTCGAGATACTCGATCTCGTCCTCCGTCAGCGCAAGGCCCAGCTGCTGATTGGCTTCCCGCAATTTTTCCTTTGAAATCCTATGAAACGGCCGGGGCGCCACATGCTCGAACAGCCTTGCCGCATCGTCGGCCGAGCCGAGGACGGTTTCTGTCATGCGGTCATGCAGAACACTCTCGATCGCCTTCCGGTCGAGGGAACTCCCCGCGTCCAGAAAGAACAGCGTCCCGCGCTCTATGCGGCGAATCCCCGAGAGGCCGCAATTCCTGGCGATGTCGGTCGCCTTCGAGGACCAGGGCGAAATCGTGCCAAGGCGCGGCACCACGAGCAACGGCTCGCCGCGCGGCGCCTCAGGCGGCTGGCCGTACTCGAGCAGCTTCTCCAGAATGCGGCTCTCCGCCGGATCGAGCGCGCGCTCGCATTCGGCGAAATGGCGGAACTCCGCGGCGACGGCGCGCACCCCGGGATCGGCTTTTTGCAGTGCGGAGAGTAGCTTGGCGAGGCGGAACTCCGACAGCGCGCGCGCGCCGCGGAGCTGCAGGATCTGGGACACTAGTTCACTTGACCTGCGGCTCCTTGACCGTGCCGCCGATGTTCACGGTGGCGCGCAGGTTCTGCGACGAGGTTCTGATGTCGGCGACGATGCGCCCCGAGAGCGCGCCGTCCGGCGTGATATCGGCGCTGGCGCCGGCATTCATGGCGCCGGCGCCGAAGCTGACGTTGCGCAGCGCGACCGCGCCCTTGTCGAACACCGCCTGGCCGCTCATCTCGGTGAAGGGCGTGCGCCCGGTCGCCTGCCTGCCGCCGGTCTGGATGGCGCGCGACAGGTCGAAGCTGCCGAGAACGCCTTTGCTCACGTTGAAAGTGCCTTCGATGCGCCCCCGGTTCCTGAAATTCGTCGGATCCGGATCGTTCATCGAGAACCTGCCGGTGCCCTCGGCCTTGCCTTCGGACAACAGGGCCGGGGCGAACACCGCCGCGTTGATGCCGCGGACCGTTATCACGCCGTCGACGCTCCAGGTTCTGCCCCATCTCACGTTCGCAGTCCCGGAGATCGCGCCGTCGAGGCTGGCGCCGCCCCAGGATTCGATTTTCATCGAGTCGCCGCTCGCCTTACCCTTCATCGCGAACGTCGAAAGCGTGACATCCGGAAGGAAAGGCAGCGTGAAGCCCGACGCGGTGACGTCGAACTCGATTGCCGGCCCCGTCGGGGTAAGCTTGGCCGAAAGGTTGTCCGGGCCGCGCACCGAGGTGACGCCGGCCGCGCCCGACGGGGTGATATCCATGTCGGCTTCGAGCACCGGCAGCGCGAGCGGCCCGCCCAGCTTGAGCTGCCGGACGCTGAGGCGGCCGACGCTGAAATTGGCGCCCTTGATCTTTGCCGCAAACACCTCGCCGAGCGCCTGCTGCGGCAGCGAAACGCCGTCGAGCTCGATGCGCGAGAACGCCTTCTTGTCGCCGAACAGCGACCCGATCTCGGGATAGGCGCGCACCGCGGCGATCTTGACGTCGCCGACGCTCACGTTCTCGAACCTGAACTGCGCTCCGGAATACAGCGACAGGTGCGCGGAGCCGATCTTGACCGGGCGTCCGATCGCATCGCCGACCGCCTTTTCGTATTCCGCCGTCGAGACCGGCATCACGTGGACCGCGCCGACCCCGGCAACCAGCACGATGAACAGCATCAGCGCAATCGGCCTGCCCCAGCTTCTCTTGCGGCGGAAAGGCTTGTGGATCGCGCCGGCGGCCGGTGCGCTGGTGCTCTTGGCGGCCCGCTTCGCTTCCCGTTCGCGCTCCTTTGCGCGCTCTTTCGCCTCGCTCTCGCGCTCTTTCGCCTCGCGCTCCCGCTCGCGCGCCGCCTTGCGCGACTCCGACGCCACCGCCTGCTGATCCTGCTTGACGTCGTCCATGTCGAGGTCTTCGTCGCTGACCCCGATGTCGTCCGACGACTTCGCCTCCTTTGCGGCAGCGGCTTCGCGTGCCTTGCGCTTGCGCTCCTCGGCTGCCTCGCGCTTGGCGCGCTCCTCCTCCTCTTCCTTGGCGCGCCGCTCCTCTTCCTCCTTGCGGCGGCGCTCTTCCTTGCGCGCCTTCTCTTCGGCCTCCTTGCGCGCCTCTTCCGCCTCTTCTCTCTCCTTGCGCTCAGCTTCCTCGCGTGCCTTGCGCGCCTTCTTCTCGTCCTTCTCCCTGCGCTCGGTTTCTTCCTTCTTCTTCTCCTCGTCTTCGCGGTCGCTGAATGAATCCAGGTCGGCCATCAGAGAGCCGAAGCCGCCTCCCGCGGGCGCTTTCTCTTTTGGCTGCTCCTTCTCCTTCTTGGCCTCGCGCTCCGCGCGCTCGGCTTCCTCCTGCGCGAGGCGCTCCGCTTCCTCGCGGGCCTGCGCCTGCTGCCTCTCGCGCGCTTCCTGTTCCTGCCTTTCACGAGCTTCCTGCTCCTTCCTCTCGCGCGCCTGGCGCTCCTTCTCCTCGCGCGCGCGGCGTTCGTCTTCCTCCTTGCGTTTGCGCTCTTCGGTCTCGCGGGCCTTGCGCTCGGCCTCTTCGCGCGCACGGCGCGCCTCTTCTTCCTTGCGGCGCCGCTCCTCTTCTTCCTTGCGCTTGCGCTCCTCGGCTTCGCGCGCCTTGCGCTCCTCGGCTTCGTGCGCCTTGCGCCCCTCTTCCTGCCGTTGCCTGAGCTGCTCGGCCTCTGCCCTGGCTTTCGCCTCCGCGGCTTCCCTGGCAGCCTTCGCTTTCGCCTCCGCTTCGGCGCGTACCTTGGCTTCGGCCTCCGTTTTGCCCTTGTGCTCGGCCTCCTCTTTCCCCTTCTGCTCGGCCTCGGCGCGCAGCTTCGCCTCGGTCTCGGCGCGCACCTTGGCCTCCGCTTCGGACTTCACGCGGTCGCGCTCCTTTTGCGCCTTCTCCTCGGCCTCGCGGCGCGCCCGCGCCATGTTGTCTTCCTGGGCCTTGCGCTCGGTCTCGGCGCGCGCCTTGGTCGCAGGGTCCACCGGCGGCGGCGCCGGTGCTTTGGGTTTTGGCGGCGGCGAGGCGGGAATGGCGAT
>WNFM01162976.1_pt1 | contig 18169 bp, 13 predicted proteins | sample 5400271 | NCBI WGS metagenome assembly WNFM01 (sample SAMN13153352, study PRJNA577476) | soil metagenome | isolation source: 60 cm saprolite on Douglas fir-dominated hillslope | place: USA:California | collected 2013-09-17 | reverse complement strand
TGCCACCCGTTTCGCGGTGGACACGCTGTACGGCGACAGCGGCGTCGAGGTCGAACAGGACGGCATGAAGTTCATCGGCATGGCGGATCCGCTGGTCGACCTGTGGGACGTCGACGTGGGCGACATTGCCGAATGGGGCGAGGACGCCGGCCCGTCGCGCTTTTACGTCCAGGGCCACCAGGTGCCGTGGACCCGTTTCGTGAAGCAGGTGGCCAAGAAGCCGGTGCTCGGAGTCGGGCGTTTTACGGATCCGGAAAAGATGACGGAGATCGTGACCAAGGGAATCGCCGACATCATCGGCGCGGCGCGGCCCTCCATTTCCGACCCCTGGCTGCCGAAGAAGATCGAGGAAGGGCGGTACGACGACATCCGCGTTTGCATCGGCTGCAACGTCTGCATCTCGCGCTGGGAAATCGGCGGTCCGCCGATGATTTGCACGCAGAACGCCACGGCCGGCGAGGAATATCGCCGTGGCTGGCATCCCGAGAAATTTCCGAAGCGTGGCTCCGATGATTCGATCCTGGTGATCGGCGCCGGACCGTCCGGCTCCGAGTGCGCGCGCGTACTGCTGGAGCGCGGCTACACCGTGCATCTGTACGACACGGCCGCCAAAATCGGCGGCCACCTGAACACGGTGGTCACTCTGCCCGGCCTCGGCGAGTGGGGTTACCATCGCGATTACCGCGAACTGCAGATCAACAAGCTGGTGAAGAAGAACAAGCAGAGCCAGGTCGCCCTCGCCCAAAAGCCGATGACCGCCGAAACCGCGGTTACGTACGGCGCCGAAAAGATCGTCATCGCCACCGGCTCTTCATGGAATACCGACGGCACGAATTGCCTCACTCATGATCCCATTCCGGGCGCGGATGCATCGCAACCCGATCAGTTGACGCCGGAACAGGTGCTCGAGGGGAAGAAGCCCATCGGCAAACGCGTCGTGATCCTGAACGCCGATACCTACTTCATGGCGCCCAGTCTCGCTGAAAAATTGGCGGTGGCCGGCCACGACGTGACCGTGGTCACCGGCGTGCATCTCGCGAACTACATGCACTTCACGCTCGAATACCCGAACATGATGCGCCGCATGCACGAATTGCACATCAAGGAAATGCACAACGCCTTCAGCAACAAAATCGAGAAGGGCCGGCTCGAGGTTTACGACATCTGGGGCGACGGCTCGAAGCGTACGTACCGTGGTGCGGGCCATCTGCCGCGGGAATCCAACAAGAGCCACCGCTGGGTGGAATTCGACTCACTGGTGCTGGTGACGGGACGCCATTCGAACGACGCTCTGTACCGCGCCATCAAGGAGAGGCAGGGCGATTGGGACAAGAACGGCGTCAAGAGCGTCTATCTCGTCGGCGACGCGGAAGCGCCGCGCTTGATCGCCGACGCGACTTTCTCCGGCCACCGTTTGGCACGCGAGATCGAAGAGGCCAACGCACAGCTGCCGCTGCCGTACAAGCGCGAAACCGCCGTGTGGGGCGCCTCTCACATGCCGGGCGGCAACTTCGAGATCGTGTACAAGACCTGATCGTGAGCCGCGCCGACGCTGTCACTCGGATTCTGTTCGAGTCGTTTTCGGCAGCCGAAGTGCGGCTTTTCTACGCGTTCGGGTACACGGCCATCGCCGTGTTCGCCTACGGCGTCTATGTGCAGATTCGCAAGTACCGTCGCGGCGCGGCGCTCAAGCTCGATGGAAGCGTGTGGAAGCGGCTGGTCGCCATGGTCGCGGCGGTGCTCAGTCACCGCACCCTCGACCGCCGCGATCCGGCCGCCGGCGGCGCCCACCGCCTGATCTTCTACGGCTTCGTGCTGCTGTTTCTCGGCACATCGACCATCACGCTGGAATACGACATTCTCGAGCCCTGGTTCGGGATTCGCTTCTGGCACGGCGAGTTCTACCTCATTTTTTCGCTGCTGCTCGACTTGGCCGGCGTCGCTCTCATCGGCGGCCTCATCTACATGATGGTGCGGCGCGGCTGGATGAAATTGCCCAAGCTCGACTACGCGCGGCCGGACCGCGTGCCCGGCGATCCCGACTTCGATCGGCCGCAGTATCGGCGGGAGGATTGGGCGTTCCTGTGGATCCTGATCGTGATCGGCGCCACCGGATATGTGCTCGAAGCCGCGCGCCTGGTGTGGCTGCAGGCGCGCCCGGAGGTCTGGGGCGTACGCTGGTGGTCGCCCGTGGGCGCGATGCTGGCGGAGGCCTTTCGAACGCTTGGACTGACGGAACACGGCGGGGCGGTGTTTCGGCATGGCCTGTGGTGGTTTCACGGCCTGCTCGCGCTGGTGTTCATCGCCCTCATTCCCTTCACCAAAGTGAAGCACATTTTCACGGCGGCGGGCTCTCTCATGGTGCGCGACCCCCTGGCCGCCCAGCGGCTGCCGCGCATACCCGAAGCGCAGGAGCAGCCGGGCGCCGCGAAGATCACCGACTTCAACTGGAAGCAACTGCTCAATCTGGACGCCTGCACCAAGTGCGGGCGCTGTCATGAAGCCTGTCCCGCGCGCGCCGTCGGTGCGCCCTTGTCGCCCCGCGACGTGATCTTGAGCCTGCGCGAATTCGCGCAAGCTACGTTGGAATCCGGCACGGTGCCTGAAGCGGCGGAGCTCGACATCCACGGCAAGTCGCCGGGCCAAGTGTCGCAGGAGACCCTGTGGTCATGCCGCACCTGCATGGCCTGTGTCGAGATCTGCCCCGTCGCGGTCGAACACGTGCCCATCATCGTGCAGATGCGCCGCAAGCTGGTCGAGGACGGCGCGATGGATCCACTGCTCACGAAGACGCTGCAGACCATTCACAAGACCGGCAATTCGTTCGGCGAATCCAAGCGCAAGCGTGCCGCCTGGACCAAGGCGCTGCCCTTTTCCGTCAAGGACGCGCGCAAGGAGCCGGTGGAGGTTCTGTGGTTCGTCGGCGACTACGCGTCCTTCGACCCGCGCAATCAAAAGGTGACGCAAACCTTCGCGACGCTGCTTCACGAGGCGGGGATCGATTTCGGCATTCTGTACGAGGCTGAATCGAACGCCGGCAACGATGTGCGCAGGGTGGGAGAAGAGGGTCTCTACGAATTGCTCGCCAATGCCAACGTGGCTGCCATGGCGGCTGCCTCGTTCAAGACCATCGTCACGACAGATCCCCATTCCTACAACACGATCCGCAACGAATACCCGGATTTCGGCGGCAAGTACGAAATTCAGCACTACACCAGTTTCGTGAAACGCCTATTTGACGAGGGCAAGCTGCGCGTCACGAAGCCGCTTAGGCGACGCGCGACCTTCCACGACCCCTGCCACCTCGGTCGATTCAATAAGGGTTACGAAGCGCCGCGCGACGTGCTCAAATTGCTGGGCTGCGAACTCGTGGAAATGGGCCGAAGCCGCGCGAATTCGTTTTGCTGCGGCGCCGGCGGCGGCCGGATCTGGATACCCGACCCGGTGGGTTCCGAGAAGCCAGCGCAGAATCGCATCCGGGAAGCGGCGGCGATTCCCGATCTCGAGGTCTATGTCGTGAGCTGTCCCAAGGATCTGACCATGTTCGAAGACGCGCTGAAGACCACCGGAAACGAGGGTAAATTCGTGGTGAAAGAATTGATCGAACTCATTCGCGAAGCCGTCCCCGCGCGGCTTCCCGAGGAAGCGACTTCATGAAAATCCTGGTCGCCGTCAAGCAAGTGGCCGCCCTCGACGAAGATTTCGAATTCCGCGACGACGGCCGTGACGTCGATCCGGATTTTCTTATCCGCGATCTCAACGAATGGGATGACTACGCGCTTGAGGAAGCCGTCAAGATCAAGGAGGCGTCGGCCGAGCCAATCGAGGTGGTGGCCGTCTCCGTGGGTCCCGGGGAAGCGGATGAAGTCTTGAGAAAGTGCCTGGCGAAGGGCGCGGACCGCGCGGTTCGCATCTGGGACGATGCCATCGAGGGCTCGGATCCCATCGCCGTCGCGCGGGTGCTCGCCGCCGCGGTCAGGCGCGAGGCGCCCAGCCTCCTGTTCGCGGGCGTTCAATCCTCGGATCAATCGTATGCATCCACCGGCATTGCCACCGCGGCATTCCTCGATTGGCCGCACGCTGCGGTGGTGACTCAACTGACCTTTACTCCCGGCGCCGCAGCCGCGGTGTTTCGCCGCGAACTCGAGGGCGGCCTGCTGCAAGAGGTGGAAATTCAGTGCCCCGCGGTGCTCACCATTCAATTGGGCATCAACACGCCGCGGTATGCCTCGTTGCGCAGCATCAAGCAGGCGGCGGCAAAGCCCATCGAAACCGTTTCGCTGGCGGATCTCGGACTCGGCGCGGCGGACGTGGGAGAAGGCGGTTCCGCGTCGCGCGTCCGGCGCATGTACGTTCCCGACAAGGGACACGCGGAGCTCATCGAAGGCGGTGCGGCAGCGCAGGCCGCGCGCCTGGCTGCCATCATCCGCGAGTTCAAAGGAGGCTCCGTATGAGCGGCATCATGATCATTGCGGAGCAGCGGCGCGGCGAACTTAAGGCCCCGTCGCTCGAACTCATCACGGCCGCGCAGCCCCTGCGGCGCCCCGGGGAAGAGGTTAGCGTGGTCGTCCTCGGAAATGCTCCGGAGCGGCACGTGTCGGCCTTGAGTCTCGCGGGCGTCGATGAAATCATCACCTTCAAGACCGCCGCCGCCGAATTCGATCCCGATACCTTCGAGGCGGCCTTGGGCGCGCTCATCACGCAACGCCGGCCCGACGTGGTGCTGGTTCCACACAGCGTCGACTCGTTCGGGTACGCGGCTGCCCTGACCGCGAAACTGGGGCTTGGTTTCGCCACCGACGTGTTCGACATCCGACGCACCGACGGTGAATTGGTGGCGACTCGCGGCGGCTATGGTCAAAAGGTAAGCGTCGAAACCGACTTTCCCGGGCGCAGCACGGTGCTGCTGGCGCTGCGCGGCAATTGCTTCAAGGCACCGGAGCAGATCGGCGCCCCGCGCCTCACCGTGTTCGAGGCGCCGCCCATTACCCGGCGCTCGCAGCTCCGCGAATTCATCGAATTGCCGGCGACCGACGATGCCGACATGACCGGTGCGGAATTCATTCTGACCATCGGCCGGGGAATCGGCGAAGAAGCGAACGTGGCGCAGTTCCGCGAGCTGGCGGACGCCATCGGCGCCACCTTGGGTTGCTCGCGTCCCATCGCGGATGCCGGATGGCTGCCAAAAAGCCGGCAAGTCGGGCAGTCCGGGAAAACCGCGAGCGCCTGTAAACTCTATATCGCCATGGGCGTCTCCGGGGCGATACAGCATCTGGCCGGCATGAAGCACGTGAGCACCATCGTCGCCGTGAATTCCGACGCCGGGGCATCGATTTTCGGCGTTGCGAAATACGGCATCGTCGGCGACATTTTTGAAGTCGCCGCGGAGCTCCGCCGCCAATTCGAAGGAGACGCAGCGTGAGTACGGCGGAGGCAGCGGTCGGCGAGGCAACGCCCAAGAGCGGCGGGCTGGAGCGGGGCATCGACTGGACCGGCGCGTTCTGGGTGGCGAGCGGCGTACCGCCGCTGGTCCTGTTTTCCATCGGCGCGGTCGCCGCGACCGTGGGCAAGCTGTCGTGGGCCATCTGGATGCTGTCCATCGCCATGGGCTTCATTCAATCCTTCACCTATGCCGAAATCGCGGGACTGTTTCCCAACAAGGCCGGCGGAACTTCGATCTACGGCGCCATCGGTTGGGTCCGGTATGGAAAGTTGATTGCGCCCATCTCCGTGTGGTGCAACTGGTTTGCCTGGTCGCCGGTGCAGGCGACGGGTTCGGCGCTCGCGGCGGGATACATCCTGAATGGCCTCTTCGCTCCCGACTCGATGGTCAATACCTGGCAACTGACCTTGCTCGATCTCGGGTCGCTCAAGACGGGCTTGAGCCTGCGCATCAATTCCACGTTCGTGCTGGGGGCCGTGGTGCTGCTCGCGGTCAAGGTGATCCAGGACGGCGGCATCCTGCGCTCGGCCAACACCACCAAGATCATCGGCATTTCGGCCATGATCCCTCTCATCCTCATCGGCGTCGTACCGCTGCTCACCGGCGACATCGTCAAGTCGAACTTCTTCCCGCTGGTGCCGCTCGCCCATGACGCCCTGGGCCGTGTTGCCGACGGCACGTGGAACATGGCGGGCATCACGGTGTTCGCCGCGGGAATGTTTCTGGCCGCCTGGTCGACCTATGGATTCGAGACCGCGGTTTGCTACACGGGCGAATTCAAGAATCCGAAGACCGATACCTTCAAGGCCATTTTCTATTCCGGCTTGCTGTGCGTCGTCGTGTACACCCTCGTTCCGTTTGCGTTCCAGGGGTACCTGGGATTGGGAACCCTGGTCCAACCCGCCGTGGTGGATGCGGCCGGCGCCGTGACCACGCCCGCCGTCTACAGCGGGATGCTTGCGCCGGAGATCTACAGCGGCATGGGTGTTGCGGGCGTCATGGCAAAAATGGTGCATGCCGGCCAGGTGATCGGCGTGGTCGTGGTGGTCATGTTGATTCTCGCCCTGGTGCTGTCGCTGATGACGTCCATGGCCGGCTCCTCCCGCACCCTCTATCAAGCGTCCGTGGACGGCTGGCTCCCCAGGTATCTCAGCAAGGTCAATACCCACGGAGCGCCGACCAACGCCATGCTGACCAATTTGGTGTTCAATCTGGTGCTGCTGCTGCTGTCCGATTCGGTGTTCGTGATCGGCGCCGCCAACATTGGTTATCTCATCTTCAATTTCCTGAATCTGAACGCCGGTTGGATTCACCGCTGCGACCGTCCCCGTCAGGAGCGCCCCTGGCGGGCGCCGACGTGGATACTGGCCGCCGGCGCGGTGCTGTCGTTCGTCAATCTCGCCTTCATGGGATTCGGCGCGGATGTTTACGGGTCGGGCACCTTGACCACCGGGCTCGCATTTGCCGCGCTCATCGTCCCGGTCTTCATCTACCGGCACTATATTCAGGACAAGGGTTCCTTCCCGCGCGAGATGGCCGAGGATCTCGACATGGTGAATGGCGAGAAGATCATCAAGCGCGCGGGGTACTGGCCCTATCTGGCATTGGCGCTTGGCGTCGCCATCGTGGCGATCACTCACAAGCTCGCGGTGTACTAGCCGTGCTGGTCACCGGAATCAAGAGCAAGCCGGTCTACGCGCCACTCCGCGCGGACCTGGGCGGCCGCTACCATTTGATGCTGGGGATGGGTCCTGGAGCTACCGCCCTGCTGCGCGTGCTGACCGAGATTCAAGGCTCGGCGGCGCCGGCGCTGCAAAAAACCCGGGTGCTGCTGGTTCCGGATGCCGACGCTCCGCTGATGACGGTGCCTTTCGACCATCTTGGCTTGAGCCTTGTGAGTCCGTTTCCCGACACCGCGTCGCTGCTCGACGCGTTTCGACTGGTGTTGGGCGAGTCGCTGATGGGAACGCGGTTGTATGTCGCTGGGCCTGAGAGCTTCATCGGTCTCGCCATGAAGATCGCCTTGCAATTCGATCTCAACAAGGACGAGATCCGCGCCGAGGAAGTGGGCACGCCGGCGCGGCGCGTGTACTGCATACACTGCCGCGCGACGACCGAGAACGTGCGAACCAACGTCGTCAGCTGCGCCGGATGCGCGCGCTGGCTGCTGGTCCGGGATCATTATTCGCGTCGACTGGCCGCCTACATGGGCGTGATGGTCGATGCCGAAGCACCCGGCGAGCTGCCTCCGATCAAGGAGGTATATCTGTGAACGACGCGCAAACGCTCGCCGTCGAGGTCGCGGCCGTCGAACAGGTCACGCCCCTCATCAAGCATTTCAAATTGGCGTCGGCCGACGGCGGCCCGCTGCCCGCGTTCTCCGGCGGCTCGCACATCATCGTGGTGATGCAGGGCGCCGCGCGCATGCACCGCAACCCCTACTCGCTCTTGAGTTCGCCGCGCGAACTCGACCACTATGAAATCGGCGTGCGCCGCATGGAGGAGTCGCGGGGCGGATCGCATTTCATGCACGATCAGGTGCGCGTGGGCAGCCGTTTGGAAATCGCGCACCCCGTCAATCTGTTCGCCCTCGATAAGATCGCGCGTAAACACGTATTGATCGCCGGCGGCGTCGGCATCACGCCGTTTCTGGCGCAGCTCGAGGACCTGCACGACGGGGCCGTGCCGTATGAATTGCATTATTCGGTCCGCTCGCCCGAACATGCCGCGTTCTTGACCCGTCTGCGGGAGCGAGAGGGCGAGAGAGTGCGCATGTATTACGACAGCGAAAATCAGGCGGTCGATTTCGACGGACTGCTCGCGAATCAACCACTGGGTACCCATGTCTACGTGTGCGGTCCGGCCGGACTCATCAACAAGGTGGTCGCCACCGCAAAGGCCTGCGGTTGGCCCGACAGCCACGTTCATTGGGAGCAGTTCAGTGCGCCTCCCGTGGGCGACGCCTTCGACGTGTTCCTGTCTCGCAGCCGATTGACCGTCCACGTTCCGCACGATCAGAGCCTGATGGAGAGCATCGAGGCCGCGGGCGTCGAAGTGCCCTACCTGTGCCGCGGCGGCGTCTGCGGCTACTGCCAGACCCGCGTTCTCGAGTTGGACGGTGAGCTGCTGCACAACGATCATTTCTTGTCGGACGCGGAGAAGGCAAAAGGCAATACCATCATGCCCTGCGTGTCGCGGGCGCGCTGCAAAAGCCTCGTGCTCGACCTATAGCATTATGAATGTCGTAAGCAAGCTCTTATTCGGCGCGCCTCGCGCCGCTACATTTTCGGGGTCGCATCGACCCCGTAGACAGTCCGCCCGGAGGGCGTAACATGAGTGTCGTATTCAAACCGGACGAAACGTTCAGAAACGATTTCACCTTCCGCAACAGTTCCGAGGCGATCCGGCGCTTCCCGCTGCCGTTCCACGAAGACGAATACATGTATTCGGTGAATATCGAGCCGCACCTGCCGGGACCCAAGGGCTCGGTCACCGAATTCGCCTTCGATGTCGACGAGCACTACGTCGCGGAGTGCCGCGAGCGCGCCATCGTGCTGGCCGCGGAGCCGCTGCGGTTTCAGGCGCTGCCCCATATGATGAGCGCGCAGTGGGACTCCCTCGAGCTTCTGATGGACTCCCTGGCGCGGGATTATCCGGCGCACTTCTCGCTCATCAAGCAGGGTAATCGCTGGCAATGGATCAATCGGCCGTTGGGGCTGAACCACTCGTTCATCTTCGGCGACGCGGATACCCTGCCGCATCAGCCGCTCGATTACGTCGCGCGGCAGGCGCAGGGCGACTTCGTCGTCATGGACCAGCGCGAGGGCGACCTGTGGACCGAGGCCGGCGTGGTGACCACTCAGGCCGACTGGTCGCTGGATTTCGACATGGGCATGACTTTCAAGGAGTGGCATGGACCCGTGCCGTTGGCGCATGAGTTGGGCGTGTTCGATCGGGCGCTGAAGTTTCTGTTGAACTTGCGGCTGGGTCAGCCGGTGCGGCGGCTCAACTGGACCATGACCGTGCATCCGCGCCTCGACACGTCGCCCGAGAATTACCCCCACTGGGGCCCGGATCGCGCCACGGTGACCGCACGGAATGCCGGCGAACTGGTGCACCTGCGTGTGGAACTCCAGGGCCTGTGGCGCCTGCCGCGCAGCAACGCGATCATCTTCGGCATCCGCTGCTATCTCATCAGCGTGCAGGAACTCGCCACCATTCCCAAATGGGCGCGTCGCGTGCACCGCGTGCTCAAGAACCTGCATCCCGCGCTGGTCGACTACAAGGGGCTGACCCGTTACCGGGACGCTGTGGTCGAATGGCTGGCACCCTTCGACGACGGCGCACCCACCACGCCTGGCAACGGACCGGAATAGTTATTTCAGGATTAGACACTTTGCCGGTTTGACCGGCGCAGGGAGACATCATGGCACTCAGTTGGCGCAACTCGGTATTGGCGGATCGGCATAGGGCACTCGGGTCCAAACTCGAGGATTGGAACGGCATGGGCACCGCCTGGACGTATGCCAAGGACGTGGCGCAGGATCATGTGGTGATCCGCACCAAAGCGGGATTGATGGACGTTTCGGGACTGAAGAAGCTGCACCTCGTCGGTCCGCACTCGAGCGCCATTCTCAACTATGCCACCACGCGCGACGTCACCAAGATCTATCCCGGCAAATCCGCCTACGCCTGCATGCTGAACGAGGCCGGACACTTCATCGAGGATTGCATTCTGTACCGCACCGGACCCAATGCTTGGATGGTGGTGCATGGCAGTGGTGCGGGGCATGAAACCTTGACGAGCTATGTGGTCGGCCGCAATGCGGCGCTCATCGTGGATGACGACATGCACGATCTGTCGCTCCAAGGACCCATTGCGGTGGATTTCCTGGCGAAGCACGTGCCCGGGATTCGCGACCTCAAATATTTTCACCACCTGCCCGCCACGCTGTTCGGCCGGCCGGTCTTGATCTCGCGCACCGGTTACACGGGTGAGCGCGGCTACGAAATTTTCTGCAAGGGCGAGGACGCGCCCCTGATCTGGGACACCATTTTGAGCGAGGGGAAAGCGATGGGGATCATTCCCGCGTGCTTCACTACGCTCGATTATTTGCGCGTGGAAAGCTCGCTGCTGTTCTATCCCTACGATATGTCCCAGATGTATCCGTTCGAGGAGGACCCGCCGGGCGACAGCCTGTGGGAGTTGGGGCTCGACTTCACGGTGAGCCCCGGCAAGAACGATTTCCGCGGCGCCGATGCGCACGCGCGCCTCAAGGGCAAGGAACGATTCAAGATCTTCGGGCTGCTGGTTGACGGCAAGATGCCGGCCGACATGGGCGACGCTGTGTACTCCAGCGACAAGAAGAAGAAGGTCGGTGTCATCACCTGCGCCATGGTCTCGACGCTCACCGGCAAGTCCATGGCCATCGCGCGCCTCGATGTCCCGGTCGCCGTGCACGGTACGCGATTGGACGTTCACGGCAAGAACGTCAAGGGCCCCGCGACTGCACATACCCTGCCGTTCGATGATGTGGAGAAGAAGAAGCGCACCGCGGTGGGGTGAGTCGCGTCACCCCTCGTCGCGCAACAATTTAGCGAGATTGCTCGAGGTCTCGGGCCCAAATCGAGCTGCGAGACGCTGCAGTAGATCCAAGTCCCATGCGTCACGATCGAAATCCATGGCTTGGCGGGCGTCGGCAAGATCCTGAGGTCCGCCGGCAAAGACTTTCATCGCAATAAAGTCCTCGCGACCCACGACCGACAACGATTCACCGAAGAACGTGACATTCCGTGCGCGAGCAAAGGCCGCGGGGTCCATTCCGCGCAAACCGATGAGCAGGTCGACGCGATTGCCGAAGCCGTCGCTGATCGCCAGCAGCGCCGGGATTGGATCATCGGCATCTCCAATGCGAAGCTCGGTCGCGAGTCCTTCTGTCGAAAACCTCCCTTGCAGCGATTTCGCATCCGAGATTGTCACCGAGACGAGCGCATCGGCGTCCAGGCTCGCTCGAACCGAGCCGTGCACGGCCGCCGCCATTGCGCCGATCACGACATACGGGATCCCCTCGGACCTCAACCGGGCTGCCACATCCATCATCAACAGTGCAGACTGTCCGGGGGCGCTAGCGCGCATGGCGCGATCCCGCCTGTAGCGATCCCGGCGCGATCGTTTGTGCGGCACGATTCAGCGCCATCACCAATTGGCAATGCGCCAAAAATGCATGCAAACGCTGTTCCGCGGTCATGCCACGCAATTGCGCGGTTAGATCGTCTCGGGACCGTTCGGCGAGCAGCGATTTCATGGTGCAGCCATTATAGGGGAGCGCCGTGGGACTCGTCGCGGCCGCAGTAGCTCGAGCGTTCACATCGACCGATGCCGACGCTGCCGCACCCTCAGCGGCCCAGATCCTCGAGCTTCGCCTCGATCTCCGCGCCGAAATACGCCTGCGGATTCGACGGTGTCTCATGTTCGCTCTGCTCACGCGCCGCGATGGCCTTCTTGGCCGCCTCGAAGGCCTCGCGCAGCGATTTGGCCCCCGGCAGCGCATCTCGATAGAAGGCCTCGCCGAAATAAGTGAGATCGCTGTCGTTGGAACAGCCGAAGGAGGTTCGATCCTTGGCCGCCGCGGTGATGATGATGGTCTTCGGATCGCGCAAGGCGTCGATGAAACCGCCGGCATAACAGGCGGAAATCAAGATGACGCGCCATTGAATTCCCGACTCGCGCAGCGCCTCCTCGAGATCCTCGGCCGTGAGGCCGGTGAACGGAAACCCGGAATTGGACACCGCTATGCTTGGATCTTGCGAACCATGCGAGGAGATGGAGAGAAAGAGCAGGTCCTTGCCGGTATCCATGCGCTCGGCAAGACCCTGCAGCGCGTAATCCAGTGCCGTCACGCTCGCCAGCGGCGCGCGGCGCAGATCTCGCTGGTCGTTGATCAGCGAAAAATGCCGGTCCCCGATGTTGAACCGCTCCCCGAGCACGCGGGAAGCGAGGCCGATTTCCTGCGCAAACACTTTCTGGTCGCCGACGCCGGCGAATCCTAAGAAAAACGCCTGGGCGGCCGCCGTATCGTCACGATGCACGGGCTCGAGCGCGGCATCGATCCGATCCGCTTGCTCGAACAGTGCCGCTTCCCGTTCGGCCAGTACGTCCTCCGAAGCCAAACTCGAGGCGGTCGCGTCGCGCGGGTTCCACAGGTCGGGAATGGCATCGGCCGCATCGCTTGACCACATGAAGGCTGCGACGAACAGGACGCCGACGAGGGCCGTCGAGCGCTGCGGCCGGCCGGTAACCGCGTGCAATCCGCGCATGAAAAAGACGCATAGGTAGAGTGCGGCGACGCCCGCCCACCAAACCCACGGCTGTTGCAGGTAGTAGGCGACCACGCCGACGAGCAGCAGCGGCGCCGGTGCGGCCCCGAGCGCCAGGATCAGCATCGCTCCGAAGGCAGGTCGAGGCCGGGTTGTCCGCCGCAGCAGCCCGGCCAAGGCCAAGACGGCCAGTACGTACCACGCGAGGAGCGGAATCCCGTCGATGGAGAATTCGGGATCCGGCCGGCGTTGCCACCAGTCGACCGCCGCCCATGCGCTCAAGCAAGAGACGCTCAAAACGACGATGGCGGCCAAGGGATTGCCGCTCCCTTGCGCATCGGCGGATTTCAGACACCATAGCCTCAATAGCACCCTGAACCAGGAACCCCGCGGGGTGTCACCGGCGGTGGGGGGTCCTGCGACCGCTGATCCGGCAATCGGCGATTCAGCTGCCGGCGGTTCTGCTGCCGGCGATCCAGCGCCCGGCGATCCGCCCGCCGGCGCTCCGGGCGTTTCGCCCTCGATCATCGGTCACGTGCTCGGAAGACCGGCCTCCGAGCACCCCTCTGACGGTTACTTCGCTTCAACGATCTTCTTGAGATTATCCAAGCCCGCTTTGAACACGCCCTCGATCGTATCGGTGGCGGCCTTGTCGTTCTCATTGTCCGGCGGAGTATCGCTCAAGTTCTTGCGTTTGAACTTGGCGGACCAAGTGACCAACGTCTTGTCAGCCCCCAGTGACGTGACCACGAGAGTGGCCGAGTAATGACTGACGGGAAGCACGCTTTCGATGATGGCATAGCGATATCGATGGCCTTTCTCGTCGAACTGGAGCAGTTTTTCCTTGATCGTTCCGCCGCCCTTGAGCGTCAGCAGGCGTACCGCGCCCACCGTGTTGTTCGTGCCGCTCAGGAGCTCGTCGCTCGCGAGGGCCGGATGCCAGGTGTTCAAGCCGTTGAAATTCTTGGAAGCCTCCCAGACTTTGTCGGCCGGCGCCGCGATGGTCGTGGTTTTCTTGACGTGCAGCTCGAGAGCCGCGGCCGCGCTGATGCCGGATGCGAGCAGCGACATCGTAAGCGCCATCGCCGTCATCACTTTCATGGCCGTCATCTTCTTCATGCCATCGATCCTCATGGTCTCTCCCCTCACTGGTAATCTTTGAGCCGTGCGAGGCGCCGATTGTAAGCTCTTGCGCGCCCTTATCAATCCGTTGCCGGAAGCTCACTCCGCTGCCGGAAGCGCGGCCCGTCGCCGCCAAGATCCCCAAGCCAATCCGCCGAGTAAGACGAACGCGGCACCGCTGAGCAAGGATTGCAATCCATGGTCCGGCCATAGGTCCATGAAATAGCCGCCGACGCTGGGACCGATGACGCCGCCCAGACAGTAGACCATGACGAACACGGTGTTGGCGGTGGGAAGTTCGGCCGCCGCGTACTCCTGTCCCAGAAGCGCTACGCCCTGGCTGTAGAAAGCGTACAGCGTGCCGCCCCAGAGGAAAATCAGCGGCCACAGAAGCGCCGGTGTCGCCAACCATGGCAGCAACAAGAGAGGGCCGATACAGCTGAGCAGCGCGCAAACTCCCAGCATCAAGCGCCGTCCCGAGCGGTCGGCGAGTATGCCCGCACCCCGCTCGGGAAAACCTGCATGCACCCCGAACAACGGAAGGAGCGTCAGTTCCGCGGACTCGATGAGGCCCGCGACCAACGCGGCCAACATGACCACCGGCGCCCTTCGCACCGTCGCTGCAAGATCGCGCATCGGCGTGAACGCCTGCACGGAGCCTTTGACCCGCGGCATCAGTGCGAGTGGCAGCAGCGTCAGGAGCAAACAGACGGAGCCTACGGCGAACGGCAGCGAGCCGCGCGTGCCGGTCCATTCCAGGAGAGCGGGACCCATCATGACGCCGGCTGAAAAAACCGTACCGTAGATTCCCATGACGGTGCCTCGGGATTCGTCACGGCTGATGTTGTTCAACCAGACTTCGCTCGCGATCCAACTCAAACCCAGGGCGCAACCCGTGATGAATCTCAAGACCAGCCAGAAAGCGACGCCCGGCCACGCCGGCATGAGGATCAGGACCAGGGCGGCGCCGCAAACTCCCGCCACGATGCAAGCCTTGAGTCCCAGGCGCGAGATGGCTGCGGGATAGAACGGCCCGAGCAGGATCACGGCGATCAAGCAGGCCGCGGTTACCGCCCCGACGGCAAAACTGGATGAACCGGCGCGGCTCAACACCAGCGCGATCAGCGGCGGCTGAAATCCGAAGATCAAGCCGACGCCTAGACTGCTGGAGAAAACGGCGGCGAGGGTTGCGCTGCGGGAGGCACGCATGCGGTCAGTTCCGGAGCATCAGGTCGAGCCGGCGCCCCGCAATCGTGCGGTCGGCGGTACCCTCCGTCGACTTGACTCTGTTACCCATCAACCGGCGCAATTTCGCTCCCCGAATCACTGGCACAAGGCGTGCATTAAACACCATCGTCCATCGCCGATTGCGGCATTTCGGCAACACGGGAGGCTAACTTTCCCGTGCCTCACGTGCAATAAACTTGCGTGTCAGTAAACCCTATGCTACGAATTGTATATAACGATCACCAGGCGATCGCTAATAAGCGTGAAGGGATTGACGAAACCCGGCGATAGGCTCGGTCACCATCTGCATTGCGCTGCCGTTTTCGCTCATTTAGGGAGATTCGGAGATGAAAAAAGTGTTGTTTGCAAGATACGTTCGTGGAGTAATCCAGGCATGGATGGTTTTGGCACTCCCCTGCGCCATGGTCATCAGTGCGTCGGCACTTGCAGCGTCCCCCCCGGGAGAGTACGGCGGATTGGAAGAAATCGTCGTTACCGCAGAAAAGCGCGAGTCGACCGTCCAGGCAACGCCGATCGCGATGACGGCCTTGAGCGCGGGCGATCTCACCGGGGAAAACATCACATCGATCCAGGACCTCGGCGGCGCCATCCCCGGTATCTCGCTGCGCACAGCGGGTCCGGGCCAGACCGAGTATGAAATGCGCGGGTTGGCCTCTTCCGGCGGCTCCGTGGCGACCGTAGGCTTTTACATCGATGAAACACCCTTGTCGGCATCCGCGGTGGCGCTCAACGGCCGCACGGTCATCGACGCCGATCTCTACGACCTCAATCGCACGGAGATCCTGCGTGGGCCGCAGGGTACTCTCTACGGCGCCGGATCCATGGGCGGCACCATCAAGCTGGTCACCAATCCGCCCAAACTCCATGAACTCGAAGGCTCAGCCTACGTCGACGCCTCGCAAACCACCGGCGGCAGCACCAACGGCCGCGGCAGCTTGATGCTGAACGTTCCGCTCGGCGACATCGCATCGCTGCGCTTCGTCACGGCGGGCAAATACATCAGCGGCTGGATCCATCGCTACGTGATCGCACCCGGCCAGTTTCCGTTTCCGACGAATTTCGGCAATTGCGGGGTTTATTCCTGCACCCGCGGCGACGTGCAGGACGCGACCGTTGCCAAGGACATCAGCAACTCCAACATCGAGCGCTTCATTTCCTCGCGCGCGTCCTTGCTGGTTCAACCGTCCGATGCCTTGTCCATCACCGGCAGCTTCATGTATCAGCGCATCGATGCCGACGGCTACAACAATTTCCAGGCTCCGCCCAACAGAGAAGCGATCTATCAACCCTACGACATCAAGGAGCCGTACTACGACTCCTTCCACATGTGGAGCCTGAAGGTCAGCTACGACATGTCGTTCGCCAATCTGACCTCGGCATCATCCTATTGGAAGCGCGACGTCTATCAATCGACGGATTCGACGGAAGCCCTGCAGAACATCTTCAATTACACGGCATTCGTCCCGAACCTCTACGAGGACAACGATACGACGTGGCAGCTCGCCGAGGAACTGCGGCTCACGTCGCGGGGTGAAGGCGACTTCCAGTGGGTGGGCGGCCTGTACTATTCGAACCTGCACTCGGGCTACGTCACGAAGAATCAGACCGTTGGGTTTGTAAACACCCCGGCCTGTCCCTACGGTGACGGTCCCTCCGGTCATTGCCCCGCGGCCGATCAATTCACATACGGAGCCATAGCGGGCTACAACCCCGAGGGCATCATGTTCAACGACAACAATCCGAACATTCTCAATCAGAAAGCGATCTTCGGCGAGGCGAGCTACAAGGTGACGCCCACCCTCAAGCTCACCGCGGGCTTGCGGTTCTATAAATTCAACATCAGCAACAACGCCAATCAGCGCGGCCTCGGCACCGCGTCGGGAAATGCCACACCCACGATTGACAGCGCATCCGGAAGCAATACCAGTCTGTTGCCGAAGGTAAACCTGTCGTATGAGCCCAGTTCCGATCTCACGGTATACAGCACGCTCTCCAAGGGTTCCCGGCCCGGCGGCGTGAATCTACCGATCCCGCTGGTCCCCTTCAGCCAGGGGGCCTTTTATTACTGCGGCCCGGGAACCGGGCCCAGCTACCTCACCAGTCAGCCGTCCTACTATGCGCCGGACAACATCTGGAGCATCGAAGTGGGCGAAAAGGCCAGGTTCGCCGATCGCCGCTTTTCAATCAATGCAGATGTTTACTACGTCAAATGGCACAACATCCAGCAATTTGTCGTGCTCTCCTGCGGCTACCCATACAATACCAATGTCGGCGATGCCAAGACGTATGGGCCGGAACTTGAAATGGCGGCGAAGGTGACCGACGCGCTCACGGTCGACCTTGCTGCGGCCTATACCCAGGCCTACATCAGCGAACCGAAAAACACTCCGGGGCTTCCGATCACCTCCGGAACGCGCGTCACCAGCATTCCGAAGTACACCGGCAGTCTGGCCGTGAGCTACGAATCCGCGCTGGGGCAGGACTATAAATTGACGGCTCGGGTCTCGGAATCGTACGTCGGCCCGGTCTACGATACCGCCTTTTTCCAGGAGACCCTGGGCTCTTACGGGTTGATGGACTTCAGAATGGGTGTGGGCAAGGAGGTCTGGACGGCATCCCTGTTCGGCACCAATTTGACCAACAAACACGCCGGCCTCACCATCGACAACACGGTCTTCGCGTGGCAGCAGCCGACGATCACCCGCGTGTCGACCAATCAGCCGCGCACGATTGGAATAGCGTTCGAAACGAAGTTCTGATTCGAGCGCGCGCGGCGCTGATACTTCGAGTGCGTTCGGGACGCATGACGGGGCCGGAAGCGCGGGGGGCGGCGTTAGGCGGGGGCGCAAGCGGGGGGCGTGGAGCCCCCCCGGTTCTTTGTCCGTTCTTCGTTCGTTCTTTTGTATGATGATGCCGGACGCGCGGGCGAGCCGATCCGTTTGTATGAGTTTTGAGGGAGAAAATGGTGACCGACAGTTCCGTCAAGGCAGTCGATCAAGACGCCGAACAATTGAAAGCCTTGGGTTATGTGTCGCATTT
>WNFM01188998.1_pt1 | contig 18170 bp, 18 predicted proteins | sample 5400271 | NCBI WGS metagenome assembly WNFM01 (sample SAMN13153352, study PRJNA577476) | soil metagenome | isolation source: 60 cm saprolite on Douglas fir-dominated hillslope | place: USA:California | collected 2013-09-17 | reverse complement strand
TGCGGACGGAGCTGCGCAACCAGCTGGGCACGCTCTGGCCCGAGCTCCACATCGCGGGCGAAGCCGGCGACGGTGTTGAAGCACTGCGAGCCTTCAACGAGCACCAGCCCGATATCGTCTTTCTCGACATCAGGATTCCGGGCATCAACGGGATCGAAATTGCCGAGCTCATCTCGAAGCGCACCCATGTCGTGTTCGTCACCGCGCACCAGGAATACGCGGTCGCCGCGTTTGAGCACGGCGCGATCGACTATGTAGTGAAGCCGCTCGACACGGAGCGCCTCGGCAACACGGTCTCGCGACTGAAGATCCGGCTGCAGCAGGAGCCCCCGGACCTTGCCGGTGTCATCGCACTGCTACGAGGAGCCCAAGGACGGGAGCACGTCCGGTGGATCCAGGCCTCGGTCGGTGACAAGATCCGCATCATTCCGACAGAAGAGGTCACGTACTTCCAAAGCGAAGCCAAGTACACCAAGGTCGCCTCGGACCGCGGTGACATGCACATTCGCAGCGCGATCAAGGAGCTTGCCGGTGAGCTGGATCCCGAGCTGTTCTGGCAAGTGAATCGCGGCATCATCATCAACGTTTCGCGCGTTGAAGAGGTGATCCGCGCCGGAGAATCGATGTCGATCCGCATGCGAGGCAGGTCCGAGAAGCTCCCGGTAAGCCAGGCCTTCCATCACCTCTTCCGTCGCACGTAGCGACCCCCGCTCGACAAGCTAGGGCCGCTCCACCTTGCGCCAATGCTCGGCCTCGGCGCGCCGATGCTGCATCAGGCTCGCCCGCATTTCGTCGAGCTTTCGATGCAGCTGCTGGATCGCGAACTCCGCCTTGATGTTCACCTGGTAGTCCTGGTCGGCCTGCAACCGGTCTTTGGCCGCCTGGCGGTTCTGGCTCATCATGATCACCGGCGCCTGCAGGGCGGCGATGCAGGAGAGGATGAGGTTGAGGAAGATGTAGGGATAGGGATCGGGTGGCGCCGCGAGGATCCATGCGGTGTTCACGATCATCCACAGCGCGAGGAACACCCAGAACGAGATGATGAACGTCCACGAGCCGCCGAACCGCGCGACGACGTCCGCGATCCGCTCGCCCACGGTCATCTTCTGGTCCGCGAGCTCGTTGATGTTGCGGATATTGCGCGAAAGCATCTCGTCGGCGCCGCGCAGGCGTTCGATGATGATGCTCATGAACTGTTTCGCCGCGGCCGGATGGCCTTCGATCAGCTCGGCCATCGCGGCGAGCGGGATGCAGATGACGCTGGTGTCGGTCGCGGCGCGGGCGGTCGCGGTGCGCGGCTGGTGGTCGAATACCGCGAGCTCCCCGAAGAAAGAGCCGGTCTCGAAGCTCGCGAGGGTGACGTCCTCGGACATCGTCGGCAAGACGATGTCCACGGCGCCCTCCTCGACAATGTACAGATTGCTGGGGATGTCGCCCTGGCGGAAGATCGCCGCGCCGGCCTTGTAGACCTGGCGGATCGCGGCTTTGCGCAGCGGTTCGAGCTGACCCGACGGGACATTCCGGAAGATCGGCACATTCTCGAGCTGGTAGGCGTCGCTCATGGGCACCCCTCATGACGTGGCGCGATTTGGCGCGGCTTTCGGCCGCTCGTCAACCCCGCGCGTTCGAGAAAAATTCGTTGGTATGATCGAGGCCCTCCCATCCCCGCCGCGCCACATGGCCTCCCCCTTCCCGAAATTCGACGTCGGCCTGAAGATCGCCGAGATCACCGCGATCCCGACGTCGTTTCCTCTTCCAAAGGACAGCAACGTGCGCCTGGGCATCGGCCGCGCCGTCAAGCGCGACGCCGTCATCGTCAAGGTGAGGACCGAATCGGGAATCGTCGGCTACGGTGAATCCCACGCGGGCCGGGCGCCGGGCGCCGTCGCGGCGCTCATCAACACCACGCTTCGCACGCTGGTGCTCGGCATGGACGCGACGGATGTCGTGGGCGTATGGAACCGTATCTATTCGCGACAGTTGGCGAGCCACGGCATGGGCGCGGGATGCTCGCTCGCCATGAGCGGCCTCGACATGGCGCTCTGGGACATTCGCGCGAAAGCCGTAGGCTGGCCGCTCTACAAGCTCCTGGGCGGCGCGCAGAAGCCGATCCCCGCCTATGCCGGCGGCGTGTCGCTCGGCTTCCAGGATCCGAAGGACCTCGTCGCGGAAGCCAAGGCGCACGTCGATGCGGGCTACAAGGCGATCAAGCTGCGCCTGGGCGACAACGTGAAGGACGACCTGCGCAGGGTCGAGGCGGCGCGCGACGCGTTCGGCGACGACCTGGAGATCCTCACCGACGCCAACGTCGGCTACACGCTGGAGGACGTGCGGCGCGTGATGCCGGTGCTGGAAGACCTCGGCGTGCGCTGGCTCGAGGAGCCTTTTCCGGCGCACGACTACCGCAGCTACGCCACGGCGCGCACCTTCGGCTCGCTGCCGCTCGCCGCGGGCGAGAACCACTTCACGCGCTTCGAGTTCTCGCGCTTGATCGAGGAGGAGAGCGTGGATATCATCCAGCCGGATCTCTCGAAGAGCGGCGGCATCACCGAGTGCCTGCGCATCGCGGCCATGGCCTCGGCGCACAAGCTCGAGATCCACCCGCACTCGTCGATGACCGGCATCAACCTCGCCGCGAGCATCCATTTCCTCGCCGCGCTCGACAACGGCGGCTACTTCGAGGCCGATGTCTCGAAGGGGAACCTCTTCCGCGACGAGCTCTGCAGCAGGTCCTTCGAGATCGCGAAGGACGGCACCGTGCGCCCGCTCGAGGCGCCCGGCATCGGGGTCGAGGTGAACGAGGATTTCCTCAAGTCGCATCCGGTGATCGAGGGGCCTGGGTATGTTTAGGCGTGTGTTGTTTTTCCTGGTTGCCTGGATTCCCGTCTTCACGGGAATGACCGTGTCGGCGCAGTCGTATCCCGCGAAGCCGATCCGGATCGTGGTGCCGTATCCGCCGGGGGGCTTCAACGACACGCTGGGCCGCACGCTCGCGGCGAAATTCACCGAGTCCTGGGGCCAGCCCGCGATCGTCGAGAACAAGCCGGGGGCGAACACGCTGATCGGCTCGGACTTCGTCGCCAAGTCACCTCCCGACGGCTACACGCTCCTCATCGTGGCGTTTCCCTTCGCCGTGACGCCGAGCTTGATCAAGAACATGCCGTACGACACGGTGAAGGACTTCATCCCCGTGATCCTCGCGGCGCAGTCCCCCAATATCCTCGTGGTGAATCCGGAGCTCCCGGTGAAATCGGTGGGCGAGCTGATTGCGCTCGCCAAGTCGAAGCCCGATGGCCTGAGCTACGCCTCGACCGGCAACGGCTCGTCGAACCATATCTCCATGGAGCTCTTCAAGAGCCTCGCCGGGGTGAAGCTGGTGCACATTCCCTACAAGGGCAGCGCGCCGGCGGTCACCGATCTCCTCGGCGGCCAGGTGCAGGTGATGTTCGACAACGCGCCCAACGTGATGCCGCAGGTGAAGGCGGGCAGGCTCCGAGCGCTCGCGCAAAGCGGGCTCACGCGCTCGTCCATCGCGCCGGAGCTGCCGACGGTGGCCGAGGCCGGCGTGCAAGGCTACGAGGTGACGGTGTGGTTCGGGCTCGTGGCCCCGGCGGGCACGCCGCGCGAGGTGATCGTGAAGCTGAATATCGAAGTGCTGAAGATCCTCGCCATGCCCGACGTGCGCGATCGCTTCCTCGCGCAGGGCGTCGAGCCCATGGGCAGCACGCCGGAGCAATTCGGCGAGCACATCCGCGCGCAGATGGCGAAGTGGGGGAAGGTCGTGCGCGACGCCGGCGTGCAGGCCGAGTAGCGAACCGGGTGCGGTTGCTGTTTTAGCTAAATCGGCATATAGTTTGGCGGATGGAAACGGTCAACGCGACGCACCTGAAAAACCGCCTCGGCGAAGTGCTCGCGCGAGCGGCGTCCGGGCCGGTGGCCATAGAGCGCCATGGGCGGGTGGTCGCATACCTGGTGCCCCCGCCGTCCGCGAAGCCGCCGCGCCGTCCGCCGCGCAGCCGCCCGAGTCTCGGGCGCCGCGAGGAAGAGCGGCTCCTCGATCTGTGCGCCGGCGGCGACTTGCGCCTGTCCCGCTGGCGGCGCGCCGGCGATCCGCAACTCATGGCGGGCGTAGCCGCGCTGCTGGCCGCCGTGGGCATCTTCGACCGCGACAGGCTGTTCGCGCTTGCGGAGAGGCTCCACGCAGGCATGGCCACGAAGGCCGGCCTTGAACGCTGGCTCGCGACCGGGCCCGTTCGAGCGGCGAGGTTCGTTCCGATGTTGCGCGCGCGCCTGGGGTCTCGGGCAGGGGCGGCATGAAGCGCGCGAGCGCTGCGCCATTGCGGTCGGATCCGCGCTACCTGAAGGCGTTTGGCGAGATCATGTCGCGGATCCAGGAGTCTCTGCGCGGTCGCAAGAAGGCGGTCGCCGTCTACGTGGCGGGCGGCGCCGCGCTTCATCTGTACACGGGAGCGCGCTTCTCGGGCGACATCGACGCGCATATCGAGGTCAACCGTTATCTCGTCCCGGACAACCTGGAGGTCGTCTACGAAGGGCCCGATGGCCGCCCCCGCGTGCTCTATTTCGACACCTCCTACAACGAGAGCTTCGCGCTGCTTCATGAGGACGTGCACCGCGACTCCATTCCGATCGACGTGCCGGGAGTGGATCGGCGCATTCTCGATGTCCGGCTCTTCTCGCCCGTGGACCTCGCGGTTTCCAAGCTCGCGCGATTCGAGACCCAAGATCAGGAGGACATCAAGGCGATCGCTCTGGCCGGGCTCATGACCGCGGCCCAGTTCCGGCAACGCGCCGAGGAGGCGCTCGCGGGCTACAGCGGCGTGGTGGAGCGAGTGCGCAGCTCCCTCGAGATCGCGTGCAAGGTGCTGGCGAAGCTGCCGGCTTCGCGGCCTACGCCTTCTCAACCACCACGCGGCCGTCCTTGACGTACACGCGGTAGCGGTTGCCGTCCTTGCAGGTGGCGACGAAATCGTTGTCGCCCTTCGCGACGTAGCTCACCACCTCGCCGCAGGGCTTGCCCTGCAGCGCGATGACCGCGGTCAGGTCCTGGCGCTGCTTCGGATCGTCCGCGGCGATGGCGACGAGCGACGCGCACGCGACAAGGATCGATAGGGCGGTGGTCTTCATCGATTCACCTCAAGTATTGGCGAGGAACTTGTTGCGGTCCGCGAGCACGCCCCAGATGTAGTCGCGCGAATCGTGCAGCGCCTTGGCGAGCGCCGGGTCGTGGTCCTGGATGAGCGCCAGGACTTTCATGAGGAGGAGCTCGTACGGCTGGCGTAATTGCGCGAGCGTGGGCGGCTGGTGCCCCTCGTGGAAGGCGCGGAACTGGGCAACGAGATCGTCGACCTGGTTCTTGAGCGAGAGCTTGGTCATCACGCCGATCGCATTCGAGTCCTTGAGCTTCTGCTCGAGCGCCTTCAAGTCGATGGGTGGCGCGGTTGGAGCGGCGGCAGCGACAACGGGCGGCGCCTTCGGAGCGGGCGCCGGCTTCGCGGGCGCGGCGGGCTTCGCGGGCGGGGTCGCCGCCTTGGCGTCCCTGGGCGGCGCAGTCGCCTGCGACATCGGCGCGGAAGGTGGCGGCGCGGTCGGGGGCGCAGGCGAGACGACTGCGCATGAGCCGAGCATGGACGTGGACACCAGCAGCAGCTTCAATCGTAACGAAGACATCCCACGATTATCCTCCCGCCGCGGCACTTTTCAGGTTGGATACAGGTTGTTACCTCAGTGTGGGAGCCGCTTCGCAGAGCGAACCGCTATCATTGCGCCTCGAACCCGCAAACATGAACACCGTTCCTCCATCCGGAACTCGCCATCGCCGCTGGCCGTGGATCGCCAGCGTGATGGTCATCGCCGCCGCCGTCGCCGCGTGGTGGTGGTTCGGCGCGTCCAAGTCCCAGGAAGCCAAGGGCGCCAGCCGCACCAGCGCGCCGGTCGTGGTGGTGACGACCAAGGCGGAATCGCGCGACGTCCCGGTACGCCTCAAGGCCAACGGGACGGTCACCGCGCTGCAGTCCACGGACCTGCGCGCGCAAGTCACGAGCACGGTGCGCGACGTGCACATCCGCGAAGGCCAGAGCGTCGCCAGGGGCGAGCTCCTTTTCTCCCTCGATGCGCGCGCCGAGGAAGCGAACCTGCGCAAGGCCGAGGCGCAGATCGAGAAGGACAAGGCCGACCTTTCCACCGCCAGGCGCAACCTCGAGCGCCAGCAGGAGCTCTTCCGCCAGAAGTTCATCTCGCAGGCCGCGCTCGACACGGTGCAGAACTCGGTGGACACGCTGGTCGGCCAGCTCGCCGTCGATACCGCCGCCATGGAGTCGTCGCGCGTCTCGCGCGCCTACATGGAGATCCGCGCGCCCTTCGCGGGCCGCACCGGCGTGATCGCGCTCCGCGCGGGGAGCCTGGTGCAGCCGGGCGGGGCGCCGCTGGTGACGGTGACGCAGATCGACCCCATCTCGGTCGCGTTCACGCTGCCGGAGAAGGAGCTGCCCGCGCTGCAGACGGCGCTTCGCGCGGGCGAGGTGCCGGTCAGCGCCACACCCACCGAGGGCGGCGATCCTTTCCGCGGCAAGGTCACTTTCGTGGATAACGCGGTGGACATCACCACCGGCACGATTCGCGTCAAGGCCGAGTTCGCCAATCCCACCGCGCGGCTCTGGCCGGGCATGTACGTGAACGTCGAGCTCGCGCCGCGCACGCTCGCCGCTGCCACGGTGCTGCCGACCCAGGCGGTGCAGACCGGCCCCAACAACAAGTTCGTCTACACCGTGGGCGAGGACAAGAAGGTCACCTCGGTGCCGGTCACGCTGTCCTATATCGAGGAGAAATTCGCGGTGGTGCAGGGCGTGTCCCCCGGGACGCGTGTCGTCGTCGAGGGCACCCAGAACGTGCGCCCGGGCAGCACCGTCGCCGAGGCGCAGCGCGAAGGCGAGAAGTCCGAGTCGGCGAAAGGCGAGGGCAAGGGCAAGAAGAGGGCGACATGAACTTCTCCGAGATCTTCATCCGCCGCCCCGTCATGACGGTCCTGCTGTCGGCCTCGGCGGTGGTGGCGGGCGCCATCGCGTACAGCGACATCCCGATCGCGGCGCTGCCGAAGTTCGAGACGCCCACCATCCAGGTGACCGCGGTGCTGCCGGGTGCCAGCCCCGACAACATGGCGTCGTCGGTGGCGACCCCTCTCGAGAAGCAGTTCGCCACCATTTCCGACGTGAACGTGATCAGCTCGTCCTCGACGCAGGGCAAGACGCAGATCACGCTCGAATTCGACCAGGACCGCGATATCGACAAGGCCGCGGTGGATGTGCAGGCGGCCCTCCTGCGAGCTTCGCGCAGCCTTCCGATAGAGATGACCTCGCCGCCCGCGTACCGCAAGGTCAATCCCGCGGACGCGCCGATCCTCTTCGTGACGATGAGCTCGCCGTCGATGTCGCTCGCGGAGCTGAACAGCTACGCCGACAACCTCATCGTTCCGACGCTCTCCACGTTGACGGGGGTGGCGCAGATCCAGGTGGGCGGGCAGAAACGCTACGCGGTGCGCGTGCGCATGCGCCCGGATGCGCTCGCCGCGCGCAACCTCACCATGGACGACATCGCGACGGCGCTGAAGAACGCCAACGCCAACACGCCCGTGGGCACGCTCGAAGGCACGCGCCAGACGCTCACCATCCAGGCCAACAAGCAGATGACGCGCGCGGCGGAGTTCGCCAGGATCATCGTCGCGACGCTGCCGGGCGGCAACACGGTGCGCCTCGATGATGTCGCCGACGTGCAGGACAGTGTCGAGAACGTGAAGACGGCGAGCTGGTCCTCGGGCGGCGAGCAGATCATCAACCTGCAGGTGCAGCGCCAGCCCGACGCCAACACCGTGGCCACCGTGGACGCCATCCGCGCGGCGATGCCCGGGCTCATCGCGCAGATGCCCGCGTCGATCAACATCCAGATCCGCAACGACCGCTCGGTCTCGATCCGCGCCGCGATCCACGACGTGAAGGTGACGCTCGCCATCACCGCGGTGCTGGTGGTGCTGGTGATCTTCCTTTTCCTGCGCCGGCCGTCGGCGACCATCATCCCCACGCTTTCGCTGCCGATCTCGCTCATCGGCACGCTCGCGCTCATGCGCGCGTTGAATCTCAGCCTCGACAACGTCTCGCTCCTCGGCATCACGCTCGCCGTGGGGCTGGTGGTGGACGACGCCATCGTCATGCTCGAGAACATCGTGCGCCACGTCGAGGGCGGCATGGAGCCCTTCGAGGCGGCGGTGCTGGGCGCCAAGGAGATGGCCTTCACCATCTTCTCGATCTCGGTGTCGCTGGTGGCGGTCTTCATCCCGATCTTCTTCATGCCGGGCGTGATCGGCGGGCTGTTCCACGAGTTCGCGATCGTGGTGTCGCTCGCGATCATGGTGTCGGCGGGCGTGTCGCTCACGCTGGTGCCGATGCTCGCCAGCCGGTACTTGAAGCACGAGAAGGAAGACGACTCCGTGATGCGCTGGACCGCGTGGTTCGAGCGCGGCTTCGAGTGGACGCTCGCCCGCTACGAGCGCGGGCTCGACTGGGCGCTCGCGCACCGGCCGGTGGTCCTCGCCGTGGCCGTCGCGACCCTGATCGCCACCGGAGCGCTCGCGTGGTTCATGCCCAAGGGCTTCTTCCCCACCGAGGACATCGGCCAGATCTCGGTGAACGTCGAGGCGGTGGAGGATATCTCGTTCCCCGCGATCAGCGAGCTCATGCAGCGCGTGGGGCGCGTGATCATCGAGAACCCCGCGGTGGAATCCTTCGTGATGGGCGCCGACGAGACCAACAACGGGCGCATGTTCGTCATGCTGAAGCCGCGCGGGGAGCGCGAGAACATCGAGAAGGCGCTCGAGGGGTTGCGCCGCGACGTTCGCAGGATTCCCGGCGTCAACGTGTACTTCAACCCCATCCAGAACCTGCGCATCGGCGGGCGCGTGTCGAAGTCGCGCTTCCAGTACGTGATGAAGAGCGTCTCGCCCGGCGACCTGCAGGAAAACTCCGACCGATTGATGGCGCCGATGCGCCAGGACCCGATCTTCCGCGACGTGACCAGCGACGCGCAGCTGAAGGGCCTGCAGGCGCAGTTGAACATCGACCGCGACAAGGCCAACTCCCTGGGGGTGAACATCCAGGACATCCGCACCGCGCTCTTCTCCACTTTCGGCGAACGCCAGGTGTCCACGATCTACACGTCGGTGGATTCGTACCAGGTCATCCTGCAGGCCGCCGATCCGGACCGCCGCGACGAGAGCGCCTTCACCAAGATCTTCGTGCGCGCCCGCGGCGGCGCGCTGGTGCCGCTTTCCAGCCTCGCCTCGGTCGAGCGCAAGGTGGGGCCGATCGCGATCAATCACGCCGGGCAGCTGCAGGCGATCACGGTGTCGTTCAACCTCGCCCCCGGCGCCTCCCTCGGCGACGCCGCGAAGAAGATCGAGCAGTACCGCAAGCAGGTCGCCATGCCCGAGTCGATCCTGGTGAGCTGGGGCGGCGACGCGGCGGCCTTCCAGTCGTCGCAGTCGACGCAGATCTGGCTCATCGTGAGCGCGCTCCTGGTGATCTACGTGCTGCTGGGCGTGCTCTACGAGAGCTACATCCACCCCATCACGATCTTCGCGGGGCTGCCTTCGGCGGCCGTCGGCGCGCTCCTCGCGCTGTGGCTCTTCGGCATGGATCTGTCGATCATCGCCACCATCGGCATCCTCATGCTGATCGGCATCGTGAAGAAGAACGCCATCATGATGATCGACTTCGCGCTGCACGCGCAGCGCGAGCAGGGCCTCGCGCCGCACGACGCGATCCGCAAGGCGTGCCTGCTGCGCTTTCGCCCGATCATGATGACGACGCTCGCCGCCGCCATGGGCGCGGTGCCGATCGCCGCGGGCCTGGGCACCGGCGCGGAGCTGCGCCAGCCGCTCGGCCTCGCGGTGGTGGGCGGCCTCCTCTTCTCGCAGGTGATCACGCTCTTCATCACCCCGGTGATCTACCTCTACCTCGACCGCTTCTCCGGCAAAGGCCCGGTCACCGACCAGGCGCGCGCTGCTCCCACCAGCACCGCTCCCGCTACCGGCGACTGAAAACTGGTGTCAGGTACCGAGTAGGCGCTCACTCGGTACCTGACACCAGTTTTTAAGTTGTACCTGACACGACTTTCGGGAACACAAGGGTGACGAAGAACTCAGGTCACGAGTGGTCGTGGCGATGGTGTGAGTCCGGATAATGGGGATGCGAATGGCGCATCGGCTCGTGCTTGTGGGAATGCGAGTGGCGCTCGCCCGCGGCGAGCGGCGGATCATGCCGATGCCGGTGGTGCTCGTCATGCTCATGGTCGTGCTCGTGCGTGAGCGCGACGTGGCGATGCCTGTGCTCGTGACGCTCGCTCAGGTGCAGCCATACCCCCGCGGCCATCAGCAGGCCGGCTATCGCGAGCTGCACGGTCATCGGCTCGCCGAGAAGCAGGAGCGACAAGACGGCGCCCGCGAACGGCGCGGTGGAGAAATAAGCGCCAGTGCGTGCCGTTCCCAGCTCGCGCAATGCGAGCACAAAGAGCGCGAGGCTCAGGCCGTAGCTGAGGAATCCCAGCACCGCGGCCCCCGCTGCCGTCGCCATCCCGGGAAGCTTCGCGCCCGCCAGCAACGCGAGCGCGATGTTCGTGGTTCCGGCGATGAGGCCCTTGGCCATCGCGATGAAGGTCGCGTCGTTGAGCGCCACCTTGCGAGTGAAGTTGTTGTCGAGTCCCCACGCGAAGCAGGCACCGACGACCGCCAACGCCGGCAGCGCCGCGCCGAAGCGCGCCTCGCCCGGCCAGCTGAGCACGATGGCTCCGGCAACGATCAAGGCCATGCCGAGCGCGATGCGGCGGTCGAAGTTCTCCTTGAATGCGAACCACGCCAGGAGCGCGGTGAAGGCGCCTTCGGCATTGAGGAGCAGCGAGGCGCCCGACGCCGGCATGCTCGAGAGTCCGAGCATCAGCAGGGCCGGGCCGACCACGCCGCCGGAGACGATGGCCGCGCCGAGCCACAGGGCGTCGTTGCGCGACATCGCGACGCGTGGGCCGCGCACGATGCGCCGCAACACGAAGAGGCCGACGCCCGAGCCCGCGTAAAGCAATCCCGCAAGCAGCCATGGATCCACGGCTTCGAGGAGCTTCTTCGCGAATGGAGTTCCGCCGCCGAAAAGGAGCGCCGCACCCAGTGCCGCCAGAACTCCTCGTTCGTGTAGCGCTGCGATCATCGATCACGCCTTCTCGCGCACCGCTTCGAGAACTCCCTCGGCAATGCGCCGGGGACGCTCGCCAATTCCACTCACCACGGCTCCCGTCTTTCGAGGATCGATCTCGACGATCTTCGTGCCGTGAGTGACCGCCACGCCCGGCCGGGTCAGGCCTCGCACGAATCCCGTGAGCGGCGCGGCCACGGCAGTCCCCGACAGGTCGCCCAGAATTTGGCCGGTGTCGACCCAATCGCCGATTCGTCGCTCGGTGTCGAATACACCATCGGCGGGCGCGTAGACAAAGCGCTCTCGGCCGAAGCCTCCGATGTCATGCGGCTCGCCCATCAAGGGCAGTGTCTCACCGGACGTGATGACCTTGCCCAATTGGGGTCCCCAAGCGGTCTCCACGGCCAGATGAGTCGTGACCGTCGCGATGAAGTTCGGCCCGAGGCCAATCGTCAGCGGGGCGAGGTCGATTTGCCGCTCGGGCACCGCGCGCTTCATCATGCGGGCATCGACCAAGACATCCGGTCGCATCGCTTGCAAGAGCTCGGCAAAGCCATCGGTCGAAATGGGAAGCGCTTGACGGCAATCGAGCATATGGGCGATGGCCGATGTCCGGGCTCGCTTCGCCAAGGTTCCAGCCAAGACCGCCGAGCCATCGAAAATCGCGTCGACAAAGGCCATCCCGCGGCGCCCGTACGTGGGCGCGGGAAGATCATGAACGGCGAGCCGGTATCCCGCCGCGAACAGGGTGTGCGCTACGGCAGAGCCAACGTCTCCCGCGCCGCGGACGAGAACGATTTGAACCATCCGACTATTTGGGCGCCTCGGCTTGAAAGTCGTCGAACGCGGTCACGCTATCCGCCTTGGTCCACACGCCCGCGGCCCCGGGTCCGACGATGTGGGTGTCCTGATAGTCGATGTACTTGTAACCGTCCAGCAGGACCTGGACGCGCGGCCCGGTGAACTCCACGATCAACTCATGCCATTTGCCCGCCTGCACCGGTGCGTCCACGTACTGGAGAGTGTTCCGTGTGCCGTTGCGCGTGTAGTAGAGAGAGACATTGTTCTCCAGCGCATTCGCCCGCGCGACGTAATAGTTGTCTCCATCCTTCCAGCGCCAGACCAGGCCACCCGCTTGGTCTTCACTTCCCGAGATGGGCTTGAACTTGACCCTCACCCGGCCGTCGGTGAGAGCGACCGACTTGTTCACGCACCAGGGAAACGTCGCTTTTCCGGACTGCCTCAGGACATTGGGCGGCGAGGGTGCGTCGGAAGCAGCCTCGACCAGCCACTTCGGCGACCCCTTGCCGGTTGAACCGCACGTCCAGCCGGCGGGCGCCTGCCCAGCCGTGTCTGTGTCGAAACTGGCGAGTTGGGAGAAAGCAAGCGGTGCCGCTGTGACCAGGGCCACGCCCAGCAAAGCAGATTTCATGGCTACGTCCTTTCGATTCAATTCAATTCGATTCGACTTCGACCTCTATTTATCGCGCAACACGCCCTCTGCCACGGTCACTCCGTCGCGGCGAAGCTCGACCCGGTCCTTCAGGAGCCAGACTTCGAAGCAGTCCGTGGCCGTGCCCTTGCGTTCCTTGCGGGTGAGGCACAACTCGTCGCCCTCCAGCTTCCACGATCCCGTCTTCGCCTTGCCCATGTCGAAGGACTGCATGCTGCCGTCGGGCAGCAGGCGATCCGACCAATGGGCCTCGTCCGTGATGACCATGCCTACGACACGGGCGCGAACCTCCTTGGAGGAAAGCCGCTTGAAGGCCTGGCCAAATGAAGTCGCCGGCCACGCCAGCAGCACACACAATGTCGCAGCCAATCCAGCGCTCAATCCGGGAAGAGACCTGCTCACGATCGCGAATCCGGACATCAGGCGCGCCTTACCTTGGCACGAAGCAGCAGCCAGCGAATTGCGGCTAGGAACGTGAGAAATCCGGCAGTCGCGGCGACACTCCAAAGGGGCAATGAAAAGAACAGCCCAAGACATGCGGCAATGCCCAGCCAGGCAATGACGGGCGATGCAAATCGTTGTTTCTTGTTCAGCTTCAACGCCGCGAAGTTGGTTGCCGCGTACCAGACGAGCGTACCGGCGCTCGCCACCGGCATCAACTCGCGCAGCGGGACGAGGTAAACGAGCGCGACGCCGACGAGGGTCAACGTCAACAAGGCCCAGTGCGGGCTCCTGAATCTGTTCGTGGCGGCGAGCCCATGCGGCAGCTCGTGGACCCCGCCCATGGCATGCTCGACCCTCGCCGTGGCGAGGAGGTCGCCGACCATCTCGCCAAAAAACGACAGCGTCGCCAGGGCCAGGATCATCGTGCCGCCCCACGCGCCGATGACCTTGACCGCGCCATCGAAGAGGGGAATGTCGTTTCGGCCCATGGCCTCGACGCCGAGAACGCCGAGCGTCACCCCCGCGACGACGATGAAGATGATCGCCACGATCGCGATCCCGCCCACGATGGCGAACGGTATCGTCGTGCGCGGCTCGCGGATCTCGTTCGCCATGATCGCCGTGCGTTGAAAACCTCCCCAGGTCCAGAAAAAGACCGCCGCGCCGGCCAGAACGCTCATGGTCCCGTCGCCGAAGACGGGTGTCAGGCTCTTCGCTTCCACATTCGGCACGGCAAACCCGACGTACAGCGCGAGGAAAACGACATTGACGAAGAATATGCCGATCATCACCTTCGAGGCCGGGGATATCCCCAGGACGTTCAATCCGGCGACGACGACGAGCGCGATGCTCGCGGTAAGCGCAATCGGCAGTCCCGGAATGACCTGCGCCGAGTAGGTGGCGAACCCCAGGGCCACTATGGCCAGGCTGAGGATTCCCTCGAGGATGTACGAGCATCCCGCGATGAAGCTCACGGTCGGATAGCCGAATTGTCGGGTCCAGATGAACGCGCCGCCCTCGACGGGGTAGTTGATGCCCACTTGCGCGGCGCTGATGCCGGTTGCGACACAGATCAGCCCGCCGACGATCATCGCGACGAGGAGCCCGCTGCCGGCCTTCGCCGCCGTTGCGCCCAGGGACACATAGAGGCCCGTGCCCAGGATCATCGCGGCCGTGAGAAGCGTCGCAGTCGCCTTTCCAAGGGCCCCCTTGCCGGAGCGCGCCGGCCTGGACGTCTTTCTCGAAGCCGTCACGGCTTCGCGACGGCGGTCTTGTCGAGCGCCGCGCGCAGGCCCCTGGCGAGCTTCAACGCGTCGTCGTTCGCCCAGAAGTGGGTGAAGAAGAGGCGAGGCCGCTCGGTCAGCATGTGGCTGTGGATCGCCGTCACCTCGATGCCGTTCGCCCGCAACGCCCGGATGAGCGGATTCACCTCGTCGCCCGTGATCACGAAGTCCCCGGTGATCGCCGCTTTGCCCGCGCCGGTCGGCTGGAAGTTGATCGCGTTCGCCGAGCCCATCGCGGTGGGAACGGCCATGCCGCCCTCGCTGATCGGGTCGCGCCGCGACACGTTGAACTGGTAGACGCCTGCGTTCGCCGCTCCCTTGGCGCCGATGATCTGGTCGAGTTGCGCCGTGTCGAGGTCGATCGCGGGAGCCGGCGCCGGCGCCGCGGGAGGACCCATCGGAGTCTTGCTGAGCGCCAGCGCCGACCGAATCACTTCCGCCATCTTCACGGGATCGCCGTGGCCGCCGATGTGCATGTAGAAGGTCGGCGGATTGGCGCGCAGCAGGTGATTGTGAACCGCCGTAATGTCGATGCCGCCCTCGAGGAGCTTCGCCATGACCGGATTGATCTCCGTTTCGAGGAGCACGAGGTCGCCCATCACCATCGTCTCGCCACGCATCGGCTGGAATGCAGCCCAGCCGCCGAGGGCGAACGTGGGTCGGATCGCGACACCATCGACAGTCACCTGCAAATCGGATCGCGGGAAGCCGTAGCGGTGAACCTCACCGGATACGGCAGCCGTCTTTCCAAGCGCGGCGTCGACCTTCTTCCAATCGATCTCCTGGGCGTTGGCAGAGGCGAGGGTGAGCGCCGCGGCGCAAGTGGCCAGAGCATGAACAGCACGCATGATTTGCTTTCTCCTAAACGGGCGCATGGCCCGGTCTTCGTCAACTCCCTGATTTGCCCGTCACCTCGCTGAAGAGGCGATCGGCGTTGCCCCAGCTGACGGCGGCCATGAAAGCGTCGACGTAGCTCGCCGCCTTGGCACCGAAGTCCATGTGGTAGGAATGCTCGTACATGTCGAGGGCGAGGATCGGCGTGCCGCCCGCAAGCGCGTGGCAGTGATCCGCCGCCCATTGGTTGACGAGCTTGCGCTCGCGTGGCGACCACGACAGAAGCGCCCATCCCGAGCCTCCGCCCAGCGCCTTTCCGATCGCGGTGAACTCTGCTCGCCACCGCTCGTACGACCCGAAGTCACGCGTCAAGGCTTGCCGGAGCGCCGGTCCAGGCTCGCTCCATTCTCCCAGGCCTTCGAAGTAGAGCTCGTGGAGGATCATCGAATTGGTGGCGATGAGCTCCTCGCGCTTGAGTCCGTTGACGACGAACACGGGCGCGCTTCCGAAATCGAGTTGCGCAAGCTGCGCGCTGATGACATTGAGCCGCTTGACGGCCCCGCCGTAGTTGTTCTCGTAGTGGCTGATGATCAGCTTTTCCGAAAGCCCCTTGAGCCGTGCGGGATCGCAGGCGAGCGGCTTCATCGCATAGGTCGCGGGTTCTTTGTCAGTCGTCATGGTCCTGCGTCTCCTTCATTTCCGATGAGTCCCCCTTGCGCGCTGTCATCGATGCACGCCTGGAAAGACGACGATGCCGATGATCGCCGCGATTGCAATCAGCGCGGGCTCGGGGAGCTTCTTCACCTTCAACAGCAGCACGGCGGTCGCGATCGCCAGGAGCGTCGTGGTCACGTCGACGACGGAGCGCTTGGCGAGGACGACCACGGCGCCCGAGATCGCCCCGATGGCCGCGGCAGTCACTCCGTCCACGACCGCCACGATCGCGGGAAGCTTCCCGTATTTCTTGAAGTAGGGCGCGGGAAGGACGGTGAAAAGATAGCAAGGCACGAAGGTCGCCAGGGCCGCCACGCATGCCCCGGGAAATCCGGCGATCAGGTAACCGATGAATCCCACGGTAATGACCACCGGACCTGGCGTGATCATCGCCACGGCGACCGCATCGACGAATTGCCGTTCGTTGAGCCAATGGTTGTCGGTCACCACCCCGCCATAGAGAAACGGGACGATCGCAAGCCCCGAGCCGAATACGAAAGCCCCGGCCTCGCCGAAGAAGATCGCGATCCGGGCGAGCAGTGGCCAATCGAGCGAAGAAAAGATTCCTGCGGCTTCCGGCATGGTGGCGGCGACCGCGGGCACGCCGCCTTTGTGCAGCCATCGGGGTGGCGCGCGCAAGAGCCAGGTGACCACCCCGGCCGCGATGAAGAGCCACGCGATCTCGGACTCGGTGATCACGGTGACCGCGAAAGCCACGAGGTAGATGGCCCACAGCAACCTGTCGCTGCCGACGCTCTTGCGGGTGAGCTTGTAGGCGCTGACGGCGATGATGCCGATCACCGCTGCTCCGACCCCGTAGAACACGGCTTGCATCCAGGACAGCCCGCCATAGAGCGTGTAAGCCCATCCGAGGGCCACCACCATCGCGAACGAAGGCAATACGAAGGCGACCCCGACAAGAGTCGCGCCCTTCACGCGGTAGTGGACGTAGCCCAGGTAGATGGCGAGCTGCGCCGCAAGCGGGCCCGGCATCAATTGCGCCAGCGCAAGGCCTTCGCGATAGTCGGCTTCGGTGATCCAATGCCGCTCTTCGACAAGGTCGCGGTGCATGTATCCCGCGAGCGCGACCGGGCCACCGAAACCGATGGTGCCCAGACGCAGCATGTAGAGAATGATCTGCGAAAGCGTATAGCCGGGGGAATTCGAGGCAACGGTGTCCACTGATGACTCCATGTCATGCGAGTGGCAGATTTGGACGGACACCGTCGTGGCGCAGGGCCACCGGGGATCTGCACCGCCCCGGGCGAGATTTCATGATACCCGCGATTCGACGGACGCGTGAAGCCAACAGCTTTAAGAAGTCGTACCTGACACGACTTTTCGGCGCGGCAGCAGGCGAGCGCCGTGCGCCAGCTCGTCGAACCACACGAACAGCACCGGCGTGATGAAGAGCGTGATGAGCTGCGAGAACACCAGGCCGCCGACGATCGCGACGCCGAGCGGCTGGCGCAGCTCCGCGCCCGCGCCCACGCCGAGCGCGATCGGCAGCGCGCCCATGATGGCGCAGAGCGTCGTCATCATGATCGGGCGGAAGCGCTGCACGCACGCCTTGCGGATCGCTTCGAGCGGCGCGAGCCCCTCGGAGCGCTGCGCGGCGAGCGCGAAGTCGATCATCATGATGGCGTTCTTCTTGACGATACCCACCAGCAGCAGGATCCCGATCATCGCGATGAAGGTGAGCTCGAGGCCCATCAGGCGCACCGCGAGGAGCGCGCCCACCGCGGCGGACGGAATGCCGAGCAGGATCGTGACCGGGTGGATCCAGCTCTCGTAGAGCATGCCGAGGATCACGTAGATCACCGCGATCGCGATCAGGATCAGCCAGAGCTGCGTGCTCTGCGATTGCTGGAAGAGGGCCGCCGCGCCGGCGAACGCGCCGAAGTAGGTGCCGGGGAGCGCGATCTCGCTGGATGCGGCCTCGATCGCCACCGCCGCGTCGGAGAGCGACTTGCCCGGCGCCAGGTCGAACGAGATGGTGACCGCGGGGAGCTGGCCCTGGTGGTTGATCGACATCGTGCCCTTGGCGCGCGTCACGCTCGCCACCGCGGAAAGCGGCACCAGCGCGCCGCCGGTGCTGCGCACGTAGATCTTGGAGATGTCGCCCTCGTCGCGCCGGTTCTCGGGCGAGACTTCCATGATCACCTGGTAGCTGTCCTCGGGCGCGAAGATGGTCGA
>WNFM01215240.1_pt1 | contig 18183 bp, 25 predicted proteins | sample 5400271 | NCBI WGS metagenome assembly WNFM01 (sample SAMN13153352, study PRJNA577476) | soil metagenome | isolation source: 60 cm saprolite on Douglas fir-dominated hillslope | place: USA:California | collected 2013-09-17 | reverse complement strand
GCATCGCCAACATCGACCAGATGTAGTTCCTGCATAATTGCCAATAATTCTCCAGTTGTTGCCATAGTTAAGCATACTCCTATCCATTAATAAATGTGCTGAGTCGGACCCACTTCCATCTCATACATCGAGCACCCGCCTTCGTAGTACTGTGTGCCGGATGTTTCACTGTTATAAATAACCATAAGATTGGATACTCGGCAGGAGTACCGCTATGTTATGTAGGACCGCCACCATCACATCCGCCTTACATCTATTAATACGTTTGAATGTTACCAATTTATTGCTCCGGAGCACCTGATTAGTCCTAATGGGCCATTGGTGGTACATGGAGCGTGTAGGCGCGGGTAAATGGCAGTGATGATTATGAACGTGCTATACTGTCAGAGAACAAATCAACGCTCGAAGGGCTTATCGAGCAGGTGCAGTGAAAGCAGTCATCTTGTAGGAGAGGCGATAAAATGGCAAGTACACATTATGATGTAGCAGTTATTGGAGCTGGTCCCGGCGGCTATGTCGCAGCGATCCGAGCAGCGCAGCTAGGCGCCAAGGTTGCTATCGTTGAGAAGCAGTATCTGGGAGGCACCTGCCTCAATGTTGGTTGTATTCCGTCTAAAGCCATGCTCCATATTGCTGAGACGTTGCACAACATGGAATCGCTGAGCGAACTTGGTATTAATTTACCACAGCCGCCGACCTTCGATATGCGCAAGGCCGTCGCCTTCAAGGACAAAGTGGTCAAGCGCATGACCAGCGGCGTCGGAACACTCATGAAGGGCAACAATATCGATGTGTTCGATGGCCTGGGAACAATCGACACCTCGCGTACAGTTACTGTCACAAAAAATGGCGACTCACAGCAATTCAGCGCAGATAAGATCATCCTTGCCACGGGGTCGATACCCCTGATGCCACCGTTTCCCGGCATCGATGGTCGCAATGTGATCAATAGTGATACCTGCTGGGACCTGCCCGATACGCCCAAAAGCATCATCTGCGTCGGCGGCGGAGTGATTGGCATGGAACTGGCCTGCATGTTCAATGCTATGGGTTCGCAGGTCACCGTGGTTGAGATGCTGCCTAACGTGCTCGCACCGGTGGATGAAGAGGTACGCAAACTCCTTGTGCGCATACTCAGTAAGCGAGGCATCAATATTGTCACAGGAGCAAAGGTCGAGTCCATTACCGACGAAGGCGATATGAAGAAGGTCGTAGCCAGCACCGCGAAAGGGGAGCAGAGCTTCAATGGCGAGTATGTATTGATGGCTGTAAGCCGGCGCGCTAATACCAGCGGCCTGGAACACCTGATGGAGGAAGGGTTAGATAATGATCGCGGGCGAGTGCGCGTCAATGAGAAGATGGAGACGAATCTGCCGGGCGTCTATGCTATCGGCGATCTGATCCACGGGGCAGGACTGGCCCATGTCGCTTCCATGGAGGGCGAGGTTGCCGCCGATAATGCGATGGGACACGAAGCAACGATGGACTACAATGTCATCCCGAACCCCATCTATACCTTCCCCGAAATCGCCTCCATCGGCCTTACCGAGGCCGAGGCGAAGGAGAAGTATCCAGAGGCACATGTCGAACGGTTCCCCTGGATTGCTATTGGCAAGGCCGTCGCCATTGCTCAAACTGATGGGTTTACGAAGGTTATTACCGGGAAATACGGTGAAATCTTGGGCGCGCATATCATTGGCCCGGACGCCACGAATCTGATTAGCGAATATTCAGTCGCGATGCGCGGTGAACTCACCGTTGAGGAGATCAGCGAGACCATCCATCCCCACCCAACCCTCAGCGAGGGTTTGCGTGAGGCAGTACTGGCTGTGGAAGGTCGTCCGATCCACATCCCGCCCAGGCAGGTAGCAAAGGCCAGGTAGTAGAGAGCATTCCGTATTGCGCCGGGTACGGAATGCCTCATATAATAAGGTCGGGTTAAATACTCACTAATATATCTATTATGGTTACAGAAAAGAATAAGGCACGTTTTATGAATATGGTTAGCATGCTTTGAGGGTATAGAGAGTGAGTTTCAGGTAAACCGAGCGAGGCGATGAAGGGGGAGGCGGGAATGAGCAAAGCAATTAAGGAAAGCGACCCTGAATCTGCCACAAAAAGACGTAGGCTACTGATCGCTGCCGCTATCCCCAGCATATTATTAGCGATAGCTATCCTTGCAGGGGGCGCTACCTGGCTGTTAAACGTAAGGACTCACGCTACGATACATGCTCCTGAGATGCCTGCAGTCAACAATGTGGTTTCTGTTTCCAGCGAGCGCCAGACAAAAGCGCAAACCATCGTGCAGCAATATATGACGGCCTTTCTCAAGCGCCAGTACGGTGAAATGTGGTCCATGTTGTATCCACAGGTACAGGCCATGTGGCCGGGCGAGGTGGCGTTTAACAAATTCTGGCAGCTTCGTTTTCAGGATTATACGGTACGCGGTTTTCTGCTGGGCAATGTAGAGGGTCTAAAGAGTTGGGTGAATCCAGAGACAATGAGGGTCTATACCCAGGTGATACTACTGCCCGTCTCGCTCCAGATCGAGCCAAAGCCGGTCTTACTGAAACAGGCAGGCCTACCGCCGGAGGATCTGCACCCCAGCGAGGTGTTCCGGGATCTCCCCTGCGTTGTACAGCAAGTTGCCGGGCAGAGCAACCGGCAAGCTCGCTGGTTCGTTCTCGATGGTGGACCTGTCGACCTGGAAGCCCCTATTTTGCCGCCCGCGCGACCAGTGCGCCAGGTTGTGCAGGTGCCGATTCTGATGTATCATCATATTTCCGATGCCTACCCTACTAACCTGCTTGACTGGAGCCTGACGGTCACGCCTGCATATTTCTCGCAGCAACTGGACTACCTCAAGGCACACAACTATCACACCATCACCTTCAACCAGTTGTTTGCCGCCCTCTACTACAATGGTCCACTACCTCGACATCCCATCATTCTTACCTTCGATGATGGCTACGAGGATGCCTACCGTTTCGCCTTACCCATCTTGCAAGCACATGGCTTTAGCGGCATGTTTTACATCATTACCGGTGTTGTTGGGTGGAGAGGTTATTTGAACTGGATAGAGATCCGCAGGATGCTGGCAGATGGCATGCAGGTCGGCTCGCACACCATCCATCATGTCGATATCGGGTCCACCCTGCTCTATTCACTAACTGTGGCGCAAGAAGAACTACAGCAATCCCAGGCCCGGCTGCAGGGGGAACTGGGGGTGGTAATCCAACAGTTTTGCTATCCATCAGGTGAGCCCTTTCGCCATGGCAGCCTGGCGCTCCAGCAGCGCGTTGTCGCCCTGCTGGCAGCCGATGGCTACGTAGGAGCAACGACTGATCCTGGTCAGACAGGTATCGCCCAGAGCAGCGAAACGCCTTTCGTGCTGCTACGCATTCGCGTCGATGGGCGTGAGTTATTCCCCGAGTTCATGGCAAGCCTTCCATGGAATACGAAGTGACCAGCACACCAGAGCTTCCAAAACGGCCTTGACACTCTTCAAGTGCTCGCCTATAATAAGCGAGCAATAGAGAAGAACGAAATGCAACGCCCGTTGTGCCAGCATTATTTTTACCTGCATGAGACATAGAACTACATGTGGAAAGGAAGTAGAGAATTTATGCTCTATAACGTGGCACAACTGCTGAAGGCGGACGTGGGGACCTCATTCCAGGCCGATATTGATGAAGAGCGCATCCAGCTCGACGACGATATCAAAGTCATCGGTCCGCTGAAGGGGCATGTACGTATGCGTCGCGTGAACCAGGGTTTACTGGTTGATGGCTGGGTGGACCTGACGCTTGGTCTTGCATGCAATCGCTGCTTGAAAGAGTTTGAGCACCCTATGCACGTGGCATTTGAAGAAGTGTTTTATCCGACTGTAGATGTGGTTAGGTTACCGGCGTCTTTCTACCCGCTTTCGACGAGGAAGAGATTTTCCCCATCGATGAGCACCACCAGGTCGATCTCACCGAGGCGGTACGGCAAAACGTGTTGCTGGCGATACCAATGGTGACACTGTGCCGGGAGGACTGTCCAGGGCTTTGTCCGCAATGTGGGCACGATCTGAGCCTTGGACCTTGCGAGTGCCAGCCGGAGGTGGACACGCGTTTGAGTATACTAGAAAAATTGCTTCAAAACGGATCGCAATTATAATGCACCAGTACTGTGCCCAATTTCTGGGGTACAGTACCGATGGGAGAGGAGTAAATTTTATGGGAGCACTACCAAAACAACGAGTTTCACGCGCTCGCCAGGGTGAACGGCGCTCGCATCTCCACCTGCGGTTGCCGCAGCTGGTCGCTTGCCCGCAATGTCGTAGGCCGCGGCTTGCGCACCATGCCTGCCCCAATTGTGGGATGTATCGCGGCCGCCAGGTCTTTTTACCCAAGGCGAAGAAAAAGTGATCACGGGGGGAGGCGGGTATAAGCTGCTCGCCATCTCCTAACAAAAGAGTTGAAGAACATGACAACTCAAGTCGCTTTTCTTTTTCCAGGACAAGGCAGCCAGATTGTCGGCATGGGTGCCGATATTTTCACCGCATCAACTGCCGCCCGGCATGTCTTCAAGGCCGTAGATCAAGCCCTGGGCTTTTCGCTGAGCGAATTATGCTTTCACGGCCCTGAAAATAGTTTGCGCGAGACAATTAACGCTCAGCCCGCTATAGTAACCGTTAGCCTGGCACTACTGGCAGCTTTCCAAGAAGCGCTCTCCTCACCTGCACGTGTCTCCTCATGGTCATCACCACTTGTCCCGAGCTACACGGCTGGGCATAGTGTCGGCGAGTATGCAGCCTTGGTTGCCGCCGGGGCACTTGATCTTGAGAGCGCAGCGCGACTAGTGCGCACACGAGGACAATTGATGCATCAAGAAGGAAGTGTTTGTCCTGGAGGAATGGCTGCCATCATCGGTATGGACGGCGAGACGCTGGAGGCAATCTGCCAGGAGGCAACAGCGCAAACAGTTGGCAGCCTTTCACCGGATGCCAGGATCCATCAGGGCGAGGGACAGGTAGCTGTCGCCAACTTCAATGCGCCTGGACAGATTGTCATCTCCGGTGAACGACGAGCCTTGGGCCTGGCGATGGACAAGGCAAAAGCGCGCGGGGCAAAACGGGTCATTCCACTGGCGGTCAGTGGGGCCTTTCACTCTCCTGTCATGCAACCTGCTGCCAGCAGCCTGGCAGAGGCCATTGATGCTACCAATATACATGATGCCGCTATCCCTATCATTGGGAATATCGATGCCACTCCACTGACGGAGGCAAGGGCGATACGAGCGGAGTTGGCCCAGCAAATTGCCTCCCCGGTGCAATGGATTCGTACCATCGAATACCTGGAGCTTGTAGGAGTGACAATCTTCCTCGAAATCGGCCCTGGTCAGGCATTAACAGGAATGGTTAAACGTATTACAAAGGGTGCTACTACCATCAATATAGGCGGCATGGCTGAGATCGAAAAAGCAGTTAGTACTATGCGTGAAATAGGCCTCATACCTGAGGTATAATGTTGACAATAACCCAATCATTCGAGAAAGGAGATACGGATGGCAACCGAGCCGCCTGGGGTCGTACGTGTTGCGCGGGAAGTCCTTTCGACCATCGTGATTAAGGCAGCATTACAAGCCGCCGGCGTTGTCCGTATGGCTCATAGTGGCGATCAATGGTCACGTCTCCTTGGCCGGGAAGTTCCCAAGCAAGGCGTAGCCCTGGTGATCAAAGATAATGCCGTCTCCGCCGATCTTTACATTGTTGTTGCTGCTGGCAGCAGCATTGTTGATGTAGGCTCCGCCGTCCAGGAAGAAGTAGCTTCCGCTATCGAGCACATGGTAGGGATGCAGGTGCGAGAGGTCAACGTCTATATCCAGGATGTTGCCTGAAGCGCTGGCAATAAGTCAGGAGTCAAGCATAACGTTATGCAATAGTCAGGCTGGTATACAATGTTGCCAGGCCCGGCCAATCGAACTCAGTCGAGGACACTATGCCCATAGGGATACGCAGACAAGCACGCATGGTTGCACTGCAAACACTTTACGAATATGATCTCGTTCAGCACTCGCTTGAAGAGATTTTGCAGCGACATGCTGAGGATCGCCATTTGCAACCAAAGGTGGTTGAATATGCTGGCGAATTGGTGATGGGCGTGCGCAATCACCTGGCAGATATCGATGCGCATATTCAAAGTGCGGCACGCGAATGGCCATTACACCAGATGGCCCGCATTGATAAAAATATTCTCAGACTTGCAATCTATGAAATTCTGTTTAATAATACGGTACCAGCAAAGGCTGCTATTAACGAGGCCGTGGAACTTGCCAAGCAGTTTGGCAGTAACACTTCCAGCCGTTTTGTTAATGGTGTCCTGGGTACAATATTTAATCGGGCGCAAAAAGCGCCTACCCCAAAAGCGGAAAGCGAGGTGAACTAATGGCCACAGTCTCCGAACGGCTCAAGAAAATTATCGTTGATCAGCTAGGAGTTGATGAAAGTGAGGTCGTTCCTAGCGCATCTTTTGTTGAAGATCTCAATGCGGACTCTCTTGACCTGGTTGAACTGATCATGTCCCTGGAGGAGGAGTTTAAACTCCAGATTTCAGACGAGGACGCGGAGAAGATTACAACGGTTCAAGAGGCCGAGGATTACATAGAAGAACACCTGCGTTAGACTGGTCGATGGTGGAGGCGGGAGACGAGAAACGCCCCGGACATCCAGTCAAACCGCCTCTCTGGTTACTTTATGGACACTATGTCTGCCGCCCAGGCGGTAGAAGCGCTTATTCATGAATATTACAAACTGGTTTTCCACACCATCTACGGTCTGACAGGGGACTGGGAAGAAAGTCAGGACCTCACACAGGATACCTTCCACCAGGCTCTAAAAGCTATCGATGCTGCACGCGCTGCCAGTGGTGCGCAGTTTCGCGCAAAGGCCTGGCTGTTACGCATTGCCCTCAATACAGTGCGGATGCAGCGCCGCCGCAGCAACCTCTTTCGCTTTATCCCTTTTTCACGCATGCAAGGAGAGCGACGCGAGCAAGCAAGCGAAACAGAAGCGGATGTGCTAAACCAGCAGGCTGCCCCAGTACAGCCGCCAGGATATGGAGTTAGCAGCGCTTCCGGAAGCGCTGCTAATGAAGACCCCGCTGCTAACATAGCCGAACGAGACGTTGTACAGCGCACAATGGCGCGCCTACCCCAAGCGCTGCGTACCTGCCTGTTACTCTCGGTGGTCGGCGGCTTTTCTAGCGGCGAGATTGCGGAGATACTAGATATTTCGGAGGCGGCGGTACGCCAGCGCCTCGTGCGCGCACGCAAACATTTCCAGCGGTTTTACGCGCTTGAAAGCGGTGAAGATATCAGCGACAGCAACAACCTGCAGGTGGGACGAACACCTATCGTTGATAGCGATTCACCGCAAAATCATGTCACATTTCTACACTCCCATACATCTCCATTATTGTAGGCTCTCATAGGGCGACTATGAGACATGGAATAAATGGCCTGGTTTATCTCCCAGAGACTATCCGGCCAGTACATTGCCTATCATCAAGTGAGGTTCCATGCACAACGATTCTATCGAGACACTGTTATTGCGTCACTATGGAAGTACAGCACAAACTCCTGCCGGCCTGGAGCAGCGGCTATGCGCCTCGGTACGTCACAAAGCCGCCGAATTGCACAGGCAAGAAAAAAGTATTGTCTACTGGCGACAAGAGCGAGTGAGTCGACGCCAGGCTGTTAAGCTGGTAGCCATGGGTGCTACCGGAGTAAGCGCCTTAAGCATCGGTATGGAAGCCTTACAAACGCTTGGCGCGGCACTGCTGGGTCAAGACGTTACTAATCCCGTCTATCCATGAGTCGACGTAGTGGCATTGGTAAGTTAATCAGTCAACCAGGAAAGGACACAACTCATGATACCCGGATTTCACGGCCTAGATCTGCTAGTTATTCTCGTCTCGTCGTTGCACTGCTGATCTTTGGCCCCAAGCGGCTGCCAGAGATGGGCTCGGCTATCGGCAAGAGCATTAAAGAGTTCAGAAAGGGCATGACCGAACTGACTGCGCCAAAGGAAGTGAAGGAGGAGGAACAGGAACCAGCCCCAGCCGCAACCAACCTTGAAGCAATTGACCAGGAGATCGCCAGCAAAAAGGCCCACCTCGAAGCGCTTGATCGTGAACTTGCCAACAGGCAGGTCGGCAGCGAAGTCAGCAACACAGAAACTAAGGCCACGCACGAATAATGTTTGTTGCTGACATCTGATGGGAGAGAAGACATGGCAACAAGTAAAATAAATTCGCAGAACAGCATGGCCGCTACTACTGACGACGGCACAGACGATGAGGAGGAAGAGGCTGCCATGTCGCTGATAGACCACCTGGAGGAACTGCGCTGGCGTATCTTCAAGTCGTTGATCGCCATTGTGGTTGGTGGTATCGTGGCTTTCATCTTCCGCGACCAGATTATCCAATTTCTGGTGCTTCCGCTGCCAATTCAGGCGAGCCAGATATTTGGCCACAATGGCCACAAGCTTTTTGCTTTTGGTTTGGCAGAAGGTTTTACTGTTTATCTCAAGCTTTCGCTCGCTGTTGGGTTCCTACTTGCGCTGCCTGTAATGCTTTACCAGACCTGGGCATTCGTTTCTCCAGGATTGTACGCGCGCGAAAAGAAATACGCTGTGCCCTTCATTTTCGTTGGCATCGTTCTTTTCCTGGCAGGCGTCTCACTGGGATACATCGTACTGCGCTTCCCGGTGCAATGGTTGATCAACATTGCTTCAGACAACTTCATCGAGTTGATCTCAGCTGATAGTTACTTCACGTTTGTAGCGTTCTTCATGCTCGCGTTCGGTATTGTGTTTGAGATCCCGCTCGTGCTGACATTCCTGGCGCAGATCGGCGTGATTACTTCAGATACGCTCAAGAAGAGGCGTGCTGCTTCGCATGTCGGTTTGTGGATAGCAGCGACGTTTCTCACGCCGGGTGCTGATATCTATAGCCCCATCATCCTGGGGGTGGCGATGTCTTTCCTATTCGAACTGACGATTGTATTCATCCGAATAACGAAGAAGTAACGGCATTTTATGCCCCTTCGAGCAGTAATCTTTGACGTTGGGGCGTCCTTGTGCGCATGGCTGACTGGAGACAGCACCGCAAGTGGGAAGGGCGCCTCGGAATGTCTGAGGAAGAACTGCTCAAAATTTTTTTTGGGACAGGGAGCAGGTTATTGCTGATCTCAGGCACCTGTTGGGCTAAGTAGCCAGCGGATCATAGACCTGTAGCTTCTCTTGCTGATGTTCTTTGCATGCTTTTATCATCGACAAGTGCTATCTCATCGGCTTTTAACGTGGCCATCGGCCCGGGGATACGAGTTTCCTTCATTCGTCCAAAACACGTCCAGAGGATGCCAATGGATAGGAGATAGCAGACTGCCGCAGCCACAAAAATGGGCGGGTAGCCAAGGCGTACGATAATCAGTCCACCCAGCGGAGCCGTCAGCGCCCAGGCTACCTGGAAAGACGCCTGGTAGCTGCTATTTGCCAGGCCGCGATGTTGTCGCGGAACTGCCTCCATAGAGAAAACCTGGAAGATGCCGCTGGACATATCCATCAGGCCCTGACGGAGCAGGTAAAGCAGAGCAACGAGCCCCAGGGTGCCGGTCAAACCTATGGTGAGCAAAAGCGGGATGCTCGCTAACTGTGTCAGGACTATAGTGTTGACCTTGCCCAGCCGAAGAGCCAGCAGAGGGGCAGCCAGGGTCAGGAGGGCAGTAATAGCAGTAGCTCCTCCATCAATCAAGCCAAACAGGGCAGAAGAGGCATGGAGGTGCTGGACAAAGTAGACGTTGAAGTAGGGAATAAAAAGTCCCGCGCCCAGGCCTATGAGCACCTGTGTCAGCGACAATAGAAAAATTGGGCTGCGCAGCACAGCCCGTGCCTGTATGTGTTCTAAGCCGAGGAGTAGACTTTGCACAGAATGCGTGGTTACAGGTTGAGAAGTGACAGGGGGACGATCATTGCTCAGGAGAAATAGTGGAACCAGGCTGGGACCCGCGATGATGCCCGCAAGCAGGAGCGCCAGTTGATAGGAGTACGCATCAGGCTGATTGGCCAGCAGCCACGAGGACCAGGGCGACAGGGGCTCCATCAACCAGGAGACACTGTGAAACCAGACCGGCAATACGCCGCCAATAACTTTACCCAGCACTATCGTTACCAGGGTCAAGACAATATTCAGGCTGAAGAGGTGGGAGCGTTCGCCAGGTGTGCTATTTGCCGTTAAGAAAGGTGCGTTGACTACAAGGATAAAAGCGCCACCAATGCCGGTAATGAAACTACTGACCAGCAGGGGTACAGGCTGGCGAAAAAGAAGCAGCCCTACCCCGGCCACACCGATGAGGAGACTGGACCAGATCAATATCGCTTTTCCGCCAAAGCGGTCGACGCACCATCCCGCGGGAAAGATAGCCAGGCCAGCTCCCAGCGTTCCCACTAACAGTATCACACCTATAAAGTCGGTACCATAGCCCAGCGCAACCAGGTAAAGGTTATAGAGCACCAATAAAATGCCCACGGAGACCCCACTCAACGCATTGCTGATAAGGTAGAGGCGTGCGTTGCGTTGAAAGCGTCCAAATTGCCGGGTATACTCAATCAACAGGTGCATCTTTCAATTGCGCGGAAGCTGCCGCTTGCGCTTCATCTCGGGAAGGATCTTTCAGTTGCGCGGAACTTACAGTTGTTGCCGTAGCTTCGGGAGCCGCGAGAGCTACATTTCCATCCTCTGTTTTTACAGTTATCTCTGGCGAATGCTCTTCCAGCAACATTTTCAGGCCGGGACTCTTGATCGCAGGCATACGCGTGGTGGGCCTATTCAAGCCTGGCAAGAAGAACGACTTGACGATGCCCTGTACCATCGCCGTACGCGCACGGAATTCAATGACGGCTCCGGCAACGCGATCACTTCCCTGGTTGATCTTTTCCTCAATTGAACTGGCACGCGCAGGTATCTCCGCCACCGCGCGCACAATTTTGTTATCATTGGCTCCGGCAGCGGGTAGGGTGCCCTTGATAGCTGCTTCGGTAGTCGCATTCACGCTGTCGACTACAGGCCGCAGCTTCTTGATCAGTTCAGCCTTTTCCCGGACCCAACCGGACAGAAATGTGAAACCCACATTGAGCGCCAGCCAGATAAGGACGAAGAAGAACAATTCAATGATCAGAATGATGGCAGCGACCTGTGCCCAGGGGGCCAGGGCTTGCTCCAACGTGGGCGTTGGACCGCTAGCCAGGAGAGAGAGCATCATCATTCGCCTCCGTATATTGCATCCATTTGCTGCCTGCGGCGCTGGTCAAACCGGCTCCCGGCATGACCTCTACCCAGAAACACGCGGATCATATGTTGAGCTGCCAGCAATAAGGATGCCGCTCGCACGGTCGGCTCGACGGCAAACTCGCTCGTGAAGCGGGCAGCGGTCCCTATAGTAGCAGCAGTCTGACCTGCCGACCTGGCCGTGGCCTGCACCACGCCCACCGTTTCTTGCACCGAAGCCAGTAAGGGTTTCAACTCATCGCGGACCGTTGAGATTGTACGAATAAGCATAATGATCGTGTAAATCTGCAAGGCAGCTACAACTAATGTGAAAGCGGCCACAATAATTAACGAGATGTAGAGTATTACAAGCCAGGCATTATAGATCGCGGCGAAGACAATCCCAATGATGAGCAGCACCGCAACGACAATTCCAGCAATGATTAAGTACCGCTTTGCTTTCTGCATGGCACTCCTCCAATGAATTCGGTCTCATACTTTATTATAGCTTCATTATAGCCCACAGCTTGCAGGAGATGCTACTATGGCCCTTTGTCCTGTGCTTACCATAATTAGAGTAACCACTCAGGTGCCCACTTCCTCGCCGCCTACGGCGGCTCTCGTCTTTTTTACTGCGGGCTTGGCAGCCTGCGGCTGCCAAGCCCGCAGTAAAAACCTCTTGCGAACCACCGCAGGTGGTGAGGAGTCCTGAGGAGTTACTAATTTTGAAGCGTCCCTCTTTACACGAATAGCAAGATATAAAAAGCTTCACGTAGCGATTGATAGCAGTATTTCTATAGTTCAGATTAGAAAGCTGGGCATTTCCTGAAAAAATGCTGAGAGCTTTTATTGTTGACTTGCTCTTATGTTACTTTAAAGGTATGTTTGATATAGTTATACCTGTCTATCCAAATAGAGATAAGCTCGTTGAGCAAAGGAGATATAAATGCACACGGTACTTGCAGATGGTATTACCATCACTATTGGTCATAACGTCTGGACATTTGGCCTCAACTTTATCGTTTACCTGATTGTTGCAGCCATTGTTGGCCTGGTTGCAGAAACCATCGTCGGCTGGCGATTGCCTTTCGGTTTTGTCGGCGCGATCATCGCAGCGCTTGTCGGCGTCTGGTTGATGACTCAAGTCATTGTGATCGCGGGTATCGGTGATATCGTGGTCTATGGAGTCCCTATTCTTAGAGCGCTGATTGGTGCTATCATACTGGTAGGAATATGGCACCTGCTCACCTTCCGGGCATGGCGCAGGCGACGTTATGCTTAGCTGGTCAAGCGCCGGTTCCTGAGCGCGTCTGATTCCCATCACGATCGCTTGCTCGCGCCTGCGGCGCTCGCCTGAAGGAGTAGGTGGTGTGGAAAATGCGCTTCGCGCATTTTCCACACCACCTACTCCATTTTTGCGCGGCGAAGCCGCGCGAGCACCCGGCGAGAGCGGGCGAAGACTCCGAGAATTAGACACTAACCAAGAGGCGCTGATTGCAGAAAAAGCGCCGATCATCGGCGCTTCCTCATGCTTGACCTGCTTGTCAGACTTGCAAAAGAGGAAACCAATTGAGGTGGAGCAGATCAGAGCAGATCTCAGCCCACCTTAACGGTGAAGGGCACCTTCAAGACGTACTGCGGGCAAATTTGACCTTGTTTACAAATGGCTCTACCAGTAAAAGTGAGGTTCGTCGTGCCGGTACCCTGTGCGACGAAGCGCCAGACGCATACACCCTTGTCCTTCAAGGCGTAGCCAAAGGGCGCTTGTAGGTCCAGCACACCCTGCGACGCGCTGGGGCCGCGCCAGTTTTGTCCAAAAGGCAGGTGAACCTCAATGATATTGCCCGAATGGGCAGTGATGGTAGAGTTGCTCTGGGTTACATTGATAACGACATTTGGCGTGGATGGTTGGGGGTTCACCACGACATCACTGGGGCAACCATAGGTGGTCCCGTAACCTTTTACCGTCGTATACGTGGGGGTAGGGCTGGGGCTGGCCCCCGGTCCTGTACCTGTGCTTGATCCGCATGCTGCCAGTACAAAGGTAAACACGACGGCGAACACGGTTGCTAACCAGAACATCTGTCGGCGGCCGCTGTGAACTGTATGCATTACGATATCTCCTTGAATCTCTTTCGCATGCTCTACGGATAATTCCGAGCTTCCTATGTGAAGACGTTTTTTCAGGTGCAAAAGTTCCAATTGACTAAGGATGCAGGTGGAAGCGATCAGGCCAGGGCATATTGGTAACACCAGATCTGTCACACCTCATGTAAAATAAACGTACCAGGTTACTCAGGTTTGCGCGGCCAGTACTACCAGCAACTCTTCTGCATCGGGGAGAAAGCGACGAGAGGGAAGAACCTGGTGAACCAGGCCCAGGCGTAATGCTTCGGCGGCTTTGATCGTTTCGCCTGTGAGCATGAGTCGCAAAGTGGTATTGTAGCCAATGAGCGCGGGGAAATAGACGGCGGCGACAGGTGGAAGGACGCCAAGGTTCACCTCGGGCAGGCCAAAGGATGCGTGCTCGTGAGCAATGACGGTATCGCAAAGCGCAGCCAGTTCACAGCCGCCCCCAAGTGCGTAACCTTTGACAAGCGCTACACTGGGGATATTGTGTGTGCGCAGTTCTTCGAACGCTGCACAGTTATCACGCACGGCACGTAACATCTCTATTTCGCGGCCATCCAGGTGGTCGTGGATATCGACACCTGCACAGAAGGCGCGCTCGCCCGCGCCGGTGATGACGACGAGACGCGGTGTTTGCTTGATCGCGTCGCGCATGGCTGCTGTCAGCTGGTCGAGCATATCTATGGTCAGAATGTTGAGGGGAGGGCGATCCAGGATCAGCCAGAGGATATCGTTACGTTGACGAATGTGAATATGTTGTGCTTTTGTATTCATAACGCTATTATAACAATCGAAGGAACTGGCCTACACTAAGCCCCGCCTGTTTGAGAATATGAGATAAAGTTGAGCTTTTAACAGGTCGGTGAGCAGGAATGATTATATCACTAGCATTATGCATGAAAAGACGAACACATGAAAGATGCGTTCGTCTTTCTTCAAGCGGCATAAAGCCGGGTAGTGCCCTAGCGACCAGCAAAGTGACCCGGGCGTTTTTCAGCATAAGCAGCCAATCCCTCTTTGGCATCTTCGCTCTGGAAGCAGAGCTGCTGTAGTTCGCGTTCGATAGCCAGCGCCTCGGAGAGGGCTACTTCACTACCTGATTGCACGGAGCGCTTGATGCGTCCGACGGTCCTGGACGCTTTGTTAGGTGGGCAGAAGGAACGTGCGTAGTTCATCACCTGTTCCCAGTAGTTTTCTGGCTCATAGATGTAGTTGACGAGCCCCAATTCCTGCGCCTCCTCAAAGCTGATGAGCTTGCCCTCGGTCATGAGTTCGATGGCTTTATTCTTGGGCAAGGCCCGTGCCAGGCGCTGCGTGCCGCCTGTGCCAGGTAGGACGCCAAGTGTGATCTCCGGCAGGCCGACTTTGCCGGCATTGCGCCGCGCAATGCGGATATCACAGGCCATAGCAATTTCCAGGCCACCACCAACGGTATGTCCATTGAGGGCAGCTATTACCAGCTTGGGCGTTTGCTCCAGCCGTAAGAGGGTTTCGTTGGCGTGGAGGCAGAAATAATATTTGAAGGTGGGGGTAACCGCGTTGAGCATGGCAATGTCTGCACCGGCGCAGAAGAACCTATCACCCATTCCGCGCAGTACCAGCACATGTACATCTTCATCGAAACGCGCCCGCAAAATAGCGTCGTCCAATTGGCGCATCATATCGTAACTATAGGTGTTAGCCGGGGGGTTCGCCAGTTCGATGACGGCAATGCCATCGGTAACAGTATAGTTTACCAGGGTTCGTTCTGTGGTCGTGGTCATGCTTGCTCTTCCTTTCGTGCTGCATAATCATCGAGAACATCATCGTCCTTAATACGTTCAAAGGGTGTGCGACAAGCGTTGCAGTAGTACTGCATTGTCAGCAACTGCTGGCCGAACAGGGAAAAGGGTTCGGTGTCGGTCGAACCGCAATATGGGCAGATCACCACCGCTTTTGCCTCTGACCAGTTTGTATTATATCTCATAGATCTCTCCAGGATACCCGCAAGTCAGAATACCCGGTCAGTCCAAGATACCCGCAAGTCGCTCCAGGATACCCGCAAGGGATATCCCTACTATACTACGGTGTTGCCTCCTGAAACCTTCGTCCTGTGGAGTTCCAGTTCTGCCAGGGGAGGGGCTGAGCCGGTTCCCAGGATTTTGTTCCGGCATTGAAGGACACAGGGACTTCTATCTCCAAGCCTACAAGCGTGGGCATGATTTTGTGTAGGTAGCGACTGCGCAGCTCGTCGGGAAGGGCATTTATAATGTCCTCGCGGTAGAGCTGCTGCATGGTGGGGTCGTCGTTGGGGCCAAACCAGCAGAGCGTTTCATTCCAGAGGCGATACAGGGAGGCAGTGAGGGCAGCGCGTACTGCGCCCCCTGCCCGGGCAAGGCGGCGAACCCATCCCTCGCCATGCATCTGGTGAATGCGTTCCTCCTGCACGATTTTACGCGCACGCTGGCGCAGTGGCTCGTAGGTAGAGCGCTGTGCCGACTCGAAAAATGTGGTTAAAGCAGTATCGAGTAAAAAATTGGTGGCCACGAAGTCGGACCAGCCGCGAAAGTCCTCGTCGAGAAAGGCGAGGTGGTAGTACAGGGTGCGAGTCTGGGGATCAACCTGCCGTGGATCAGCTCCAGCCTGGGTGAAGTCGTCGAGAAGCGGGTAGAGGGTGCGGGCATGACCTATCTCATCCTGGGCCATGGCGGCAGCGGCAACCGCAGCCTCTAGCGCAGGCGCGCCATTGCACCAGTACGCATAGCGCCGTCCGATAGCCTGTTTATTATCGGCCAGTGACGAGAAGATAGCAAATAATGCAACGTGGTCAATACGTGTACCCATGGTGATACCCCCTCTGCCCATTACTTTCTCAGGACGCGATGACTGTTACAATGGTTTCACGCGGGACGAGGACCATTTCGATCCAGCCAAACTCATCATAGATACTGCGGGCGTAGACTTTGGCCAGTTCGACATCATCAGCCATTACGTTGCCGATCTCGTGCAGGGGCTCATCATATTTACGGCGGGCATAGACCTGCCAGACACGGCTCTCGTTGAGTTTCTCACGCTGTGGTTTCTCGTTTTCAGAGGTAATGCTCATGCGGATATCCCCCACGTACGCATAATCTCAATGCCCTCCTCGCTCAGCCTTGCCTTGGTCCAGACGGGGTCCCACACGATGTCAATATGAACCTCGCGCACACCAGGTTCTTGCAGCAGGCGGGTACGAATGTCATCCATGATGAAATCCATTGCCGGGCAGCCCATAGCCGTAAACGTAAGTTTAATCTCTACTATACCGTCACATTGTGAGAGGTCAACAATCAAGCCCATGTCGACCACACTGATCGGTATCTCGGGGTCCATCACGTCGCGCAAGGCGTCCCACAAAGCTGGGCAAGATGTATCGTTATAAGGATGGGTTTGTAAAGATGGATAGGTCGTTGTCATGCCTGCTCCAAAAGGCGCAGCATTTCTCTCTTGCCGCGCTGCACCATATTGACAAACTCATCATTTTTGGGGCCGCGTGCCTTCCAGCGCTTCATCACATCATCCCACGAACAGGGCCCTTCCTCAAGCAGCCAGCGCTTTACCCTGGCATCGAAGTGAGCGGGGAAAGGGCAATCGAGCACATATTTCTTCTGTGTCTCGTCGTAGTGGGCCGGGACCTTGATGTGAAGCTCATTGCACAGCGGTACGGCGGTAGACATCCAGATCTGGCGCAATTCGTCGTTGCTGTGGCCCTTGAAGCCGTATGCGAGCTGCTCGCCATGCATTTTCAGGTCATCGGGGAGGCCAAACCACTCGACGGTGAGCAGGAACATCCAGTCCACAGCCTGCTGTAATAGCTCGTGGCCGCTATTGTCGACATTGAGCTTGCGCATCCCCTGCTCTCCATGGCGCAGGTGAAATGTTTCTTCCTTGTCGACCTTCACAAGGGCACGTTTCCACGGTCCAAAGGTCGTGGTCTGAAACACATCGCCGAGCAAGGTATAACCGGCTCGATCGTAGAATGCATTGGCAACAATGAGCTCTACCCAGCTGTCCAGGGGCACATCAAAGGAATAGGGATATTTGAAGTGCCGGGGGTCGCGCTCAAAAATCAATTCTTCTGTGTTGACACCCAGATCGCGCAGAAGCCGGTAAGCGATATGAGCGTGTCCCATCTCATCCTGGATGATAGAGACAGCGGAGCCGAAGGCGCGCGGAGTAGGTGCATGGACGGCCGCATGGTAGTAAGCAGGCGCGCTGATTAACTCGGTATCCGCCGAGACAGTGAGAATGCGCTTGATACCCTCCAGGTAGGTCGGGCTCATATGCTCTAGAGATTCAACGAGCTGCTGCTTATGTATGCGATCCAGCAGCGCCTCTTCACTCGAAGTGGTGGTCATAGCTTTTGCTCCTTGCTTTGGACAACCCTCTGTGCGGCCATATCTCCATATGGATATATAAAAATTGTATGTTGAAGATGGTTTGAATGTCAAGAGAAGTCTATCAGACCCAGATATTTGGAGATAAGACTTCCCGTGAGATGACTTGAGCGGTGTCCTGGCTGTCATCCTGAGCGCAGCGAAGGATCTCTGCGTCCGTCGAGTCAGACCCTTCCCCTTCGCGGAGTTTACCCTTGAGTGAGCCGCAGCCCTGAGCGAAGCGAAGGGGAAGCGAAGGGCTCAGGGCTGCGGCTCACGCGCTCAGGGTGACAGGTATTATCTCCAAATGTCTATATCAGACCCTTGCTATAACTATTGTATACTATTCA
>WNFM01106416.1_pt4 | contig 18184 bp, 20 predicted proteins | sample 5400271 | NCBI WGS metagenome assembly WNFM01 (sample SAMN13153352, study PRJNA577476) | soil metagenome | isolation source: 60 cm saprolite on Douglas fir-dominated hillslope | place: USA:California | collected 2013-09-17 | reverse complement strand
GACAGTGCGTACATCGTGCGCGCCGGGGATCAGCGCTGGTTGGTGGTCAAGGCAACGCCGGAGAAATTATGGCCGATGGTCAAGGATTTCTGGAAGGAAACCGGTTTCACGATCAAGCGCGAAACGCCGGAAGTGGGCATCATCGATACCGACTGGGCCGAGAACCGTTCGAAGATCCCGGACGATTTCATTCGCAGCACCATCGGGCGCGTGTTCGACGGGCTGTATTCCTCGGGCGAGCGCGACCGGTTCCGTACCCGTCTGGAAGCCGGCGCAGAGCCGGGCACTACCGAAATCTATGTCAGCCATCGTGGCGTGGAGGAGGTTTATACCGGCACTGATAAATTGTCCACAGCCTGGCAGAACCGTCCCGCGGATCACGAGCTGGAAGCCGAAATGATGGCGCGCATGATGGTCAAGTTCGGCTATGCGCCCGACCAGAAGGCCGCCATCGCCGGCACTACCGCCGCCCCGGCAAGCGCAACGCCGCCACGCGCGAGCTATGACAAGGACAAGGGTGGTTCGCTGCAGATCGCCGAGGCGTTTGACCGCGCGTGGCGTCGCATCGGCTTGGCGCTGGATCGTACCGGCTTCACGGTCGAGGATCGTGATCGCTCCAAGGGCCTGTTCTTTGTGCGCTATATCGATCCGGATGCCGAAGTCCAGTCCAGCGGCTTCCTCGACAAGTTGGCGTTCTGGCGCAAGGATGAGCCGCCCAAGCCGCAATACCGCATTTATGTCGCCGAAGCGGCAGGCGTCACCAATGTGGATGTGCAGACGGCGGACGGCAAGACGGATAATTCATCCACCGCCAAGCGCATCCTGTCCCTCTTGCTCGAGCAATTGAAATAGCGGCAGGCATGAAGGCGCGCTCAACGGCCGGCAGTTGATCCAACACGGGCCCGCCCTGGAGGCGGGCCTGTTTCATTTTCGATGGGGCGGGTACGCAAATGAGATTCACCTCGCTCGGGAGCGGCAGTGAAGGCAATGCGCTGGTGGTGGAAGTCGGCGCGGGCATGTCATCGACGCGGCTGATGATGGATTGCGGCTTCGGTCTTGCCGAAACCGAAACACGGCTCGCCCGAGCCGGTTTGACCCCCGCAGATCTGGACGGCATTGTTGTCACCCATGAGCATTCCGACCATATCGGCGGGGTCGCGCGGTTTGCGCGCAAACATTCACTGCCGGTGTGGCTGACGCACGGCACTGCCAAGGTGCTGCGCGAAAACTCGCTGCCGGCGGCACTGCTTCATTATGTCGATCCGCATGGGATGTTTGCGATCGGCGATATTGCCGTGACCCCGTATTATGTGCCGCACGATGCTTATGAGCCGGTGCAGTATGTGTTTTCGGATGGTGCGGTTCGGCTTGGGGTGCTGACCGACACGGGCACCCTGACTGCACACATCGAGGAAACCCTGTCGGGTTGCGATGCGCTGGTGCTTGAGTGCAATCACGATCTCGATATGCTGATGAATGGCCCCTACCCGGCCAGCCTCAAAAAACGGGTGGCAGGAAAGTTCGGGCATCTCGACAACGCGACGGCCGCCCTGCTGTTGCGGCGTATCGATTGCTCGAAGCTCAGGCATGTGATTGCCGCACATCTTTCGCAATCGAACAATTTGCCGGAGCTTGCCTGTGCGGCGCTGGCGGCAGCGTTGGGCTGCGAAACAAATTGGATCGGCATTGCCGCGCAGGACACGGGGTTCGACTGGCGCACTCTTTGAGATCTACAAGTAGCGGCTGAATTGCCAAACAAAAACGCCGACCATGAGGTCGGCGTTTTCGACTGCGCAAGCGTCGGAAGAATTACTTCTTCGGGGCTTCTTTGGCAGGCGCTGCGGGTGTAGCGGCTTTAGCAGCGTCAACCGATTTGGCGGCGGCGTCTTTGGCAGCATCGACAGTCTTGCCAGCAGCGTCCTTGGCAGCGTCAACGGCGGTGCCGGCAGCATCTTTGGCGGCTTCCACGGCCGGAGCGGCAGCAGCAGGAACAGCGGCTTCGACTTTCGGTGCTTCGACTTTCGGTGCTTCGACTTTCGGGGCTTCTTTGCTGCAAGCGGCCAAGCCGACTGCAACCATTGCTGCGATGAGGATAGACTTGTTCATGTAACTTCCCTTGAAAAATAATTTGAAAAAATTTTGATCAAAAATTTTTATCGGCTAGACGACTTGCCAGCCCTCGTAGAACCCTAAGCACGCGCAGGCCCTTTGAACTCGCCATCAAGCAGGTTGACCGACCATTAAGTATAGCATCGAATTGTCGCGGTGCACAATAATTGCTCACGCGTAAATGCATATCATGTGTCCGGATTACAGACCTGCTGTATCACCGCTGACCGCCGGCTCGGAGTTTTGCCAGATTTCCTCGAATCGGTCGATAAAGGGCTGCGCTGCCGCGGGATCATGCAGCGTCAGAATGGAACGCGGATGCTCAAAATGCGGTTTGCGCCAGAAATGCGCATCGTCAGCAATCACCATCACGTCGCGGGCATCGCGTGCCGAGGCGGTGGTGCGGTGAATCTGGATTTGCGCCGACAGCAGAGCCAGCAATTTGAGCAGACGCGGCAATTCGCTTTCGATGCCGCCGGTTTCATGCAGCACGATGCGCACGCGGTGATTGCGATTGGCGATCAACATCTGCCTTAACTGCTCGATGCGCGTCGGACGGCCAAAATCGCGGTCGCGCAAAGCGGCTGGCGTGGTGTCGAAGATACGGAGTTCGCTCCGCGCGCAGGCCAGAAGCTCCTCGACGGCGCTGGCGGCCTCGGTCTTGCCGTCGATTATCCGGTAGATCGTATCCGCGCCGGGTTTGATGTCCATATGTTCCTCCATAATCATGCCCGTCAGCCAGGATGCAGATAGCCGTCGCAATAGGCGGCATGCAGGTTCGCGGTGACGGCGGCGGTGGCGGCCTTAAGTTGGAGCGGCGGCAGCGCCCGTTCATCTGCAAGCATCTGCCATAGCGAGAAGTCGGCCCTATTGCAATCCGTCATATCGACGCTTTCGCCATTGAGGAAGAACTGTCTGCCGGCAGCGTCGTAGAGCAGACGGCTGCGCAAATCCAACTCGATGCCGCGTTTCTGCATGGCACTGCGGAACGCTCGCATGCCAAGGGGCGTCGCCGGCGGGTCGAAAAACACATGCGCTTTCGGCTCGGTGAAATGGCGGCCGATAAACCGTCGCAGGTTCCCGGCGTCACTCGCGGCTGCACGCAACTCACCCAGCAGGCCGGCGATGCGTTTTTCGGTCAGGCGGTCGATTTGTCCTGGATGAACGGTAGCGGCCAGGTCCGGGTCGGCATAGTGGCCTTCGAGTGCGAGCTCGTCGCGCAAAAAATCCAGAAACGCAACCGACAGCTCCTGTCGGGACGGCGCACGAAAGCCGATTGACCAGGTGGTGCAATCGCTCTCGGCAATCCCGTTATGCGTATAGCCGGGCGGCAGATACAGCATGTCGCCAGACTCCAGCACCCACTCGGCCTCGGCTTTGAAGCGGGCAAGAATCTTCAGGGGCATGCCAGGCTTCAGGCCGAGATCGGTCTGGGCGGAAATCTGCCAGCGCCGACGGCCGCTGCCCTGCAGCAGGAACACATCGTAGGAATCGAAGTGCGGGCCCACGCCGCCGCCCTTGACCGCATAGCTCACCATCAGGTCATCGATGCGCGCATGGGGAATAAAGGCGAATGCCTTCAGCAATTGATGCGCCTCGCGCGAAAAATGCTGCGTGTCCTGCACCAGCACCGTCCATCGCGCATCATCGGAGGCCGCACGCAGGACCTTGCGCGAGAAAGGGCCGTGCTGAAGGCCCCAATCGCGGCCGCGTCGTGAAACAAGGCGGCTTTCGGCTTCTTCGCGGCCGGCGAGCTCGAGTATTTCAGCGACACTCAGCGGTTCCACAAAACCGCTGATGGCGCCACGCACCAGCAGGGGTTTTTTTTGCCAGTAGTCGCGCAGAAACTGTTGCGCGTTGAGGCCGTTCAGGATGGTCAGGGGTTGATTAATTTTCATGCACAGGGACAGTTGCAAAACAAAAATGGAAATGAGATATGATTCGGTCAAACCGGACCTGCAATAACCCGGCATCGCAGTTGTTGAAATTGTTTATCCCAATCTCCAACGATGAATTAAACGACAATGTTACAGGTAGGTTCAACAGCGCCTTCATTTGAACTCCCTGACGCAAGCATGGAAATGATCCAGCTTTCCAGCTTTCGCGGCAAGAAAAACGTTGTCCTCTATTTCTATCCCAAAGACGGCACTCCCGTATGTACCCGCGAGGCCCTGGATTTTTCGGATCATGAGACGGATTTCGACGACTGCGACACCGTGGTGATGGGCGTATCCCGCGACGATTGCATGGTGCACGAGGAGTTTTGCGACAAGCATGGCATCTCGGTGCGTTTGCTGTCCGATATGGACTGCGAGGTGTCGCGCAAGTATGAAGTGATGATGGAGCAGGCGATAAACGGTGGTGTGCGGGCAGGCGTCCAGCGCTGCACATTCGTGATTGATAAAAAGGGCGTACTGCGACACATCCTCCGCGACATGAACCCCCGCGAGCATGTTGCGGAAGTCCTGAAAATAGTGCGACAAATACATGGTCATTAGCGACAACGCAGTAGTTACTCTCTCATATCAACTTTCAGACAGCGATGGCAACGTACTTGAAGAGGCAGGCACGCAGCTCGCCTACATTCAAGGCCGCCATGGCGGCATTTTCCCGCTGGTCGAAGCCGGTCTTGCCGGCAAATCGGTGGGCGAGGAATTGAAAATCTCGCTGGAGCCTGAAGATGCGTTCGGCGAGTATGACGAGAACCTGATCCGCATCGAACCCAAGGCCGTGTTTCCCGCCAATGTGGAAGTGGGCATGCAGTTTGAAGGCCTGCCCCCGGGCGAGGACGACGACCGCTGGGTGGTCTACACCGTCACCAATATCGCCGATGAGCAGGTGGTGATCGACGGCAATCATCCTCTCGCCGGCGAGCGCCTCATCTTCAGCTGCAAGGTCGAGGATGTGCGTGCCGCCACCGCCGAAGAGCTGTCACACGGCCACGTGCATGGCGCCCACGGCGTCCATCACTAAACGCTAGTCGCCGCCCGGGATAAAGTTGCCCGATTCGATGATGAACGGCTGCGCATGGTTGCGGCCGTCGACGGTGATGCGCACCCAGTTCACGAACGGGCTGCCATAACATTCGACACGTGTGATATTGGTCAGCGGCCGCTTGTCCAGAGGGCTGCGGTAAGGGCGGTCGATGCGGAACCGGTGGGTATCGCCGTGTGCAAACAGGATCGGTTTTCCGAACGCCACCGCGGCGGCCTCGAAAGCTTCGAGAAATTCCCGATAGCCGCTTTTTTGCACCGATCTGGGGTCTTCCTCGAAGCCGGGATTGGCCTGCAGAAAAATTGCCAGGCCTACAAAATCCTTGCCGGCAGCACGCTGCATGGCCAGCTTCAGCCAGGCGATATTGGCGCGGGTGCGCTCGGCATGTTCGCGATCGCTGGCGGCGTCGAAGCCCAGGTTGTCATTGCTGCCCTGGATGTTGACGGTGAGGAATACCACGCCAGCGCCGTAATTTTCGCCCACGGTCCACATGGTGTTTTCGCGATAGCGTGACAGCACCGGATCGGCGGCAAACGCATCGGCCTCGCGCGCCAGGACCATCCGCTCGCGACCCAGCGACTGCGGCTGGGCGAAAAAAATATCGCGCAGTCTTTCCAGCCGCTCAAGCGGATCGAAGGCGCCATTGCCGGGACGACGGCAATCCACCCAGTCATTATCGCCAGGAGTGTAGACGAAGGCGTGGCGCGACCGGTCGAATTCAGCATGCCTTTTTTCAAATAGCGCCGTGGTGCAGGGCGCCTTGCTGCCCGCCTTGAAATCACCCACGTGCACGACGAATTTGAGATCCTCGCGATCGATGGCATTCAACAAATCGGGAAATTGCTGTTCCTCGATCGCCGTGTATTGCTGATCGCCGATGAAGGCGAAGGAAAAACGCCTGGCATCCGGCGGCGGTGCGGCGCAGCCGGCGAAAATGCAGCAGCTGAGAATGCCGGCAAGGGTGATGGTGAGTTTCTGTATGGGCATGTCAATTCTGCGATAAATTTTTCAGGCGATAGAGGGCGTCCAGCGCCTCCTTGGGCGACATTTCGTCGGGATTCAATTCGGCCAGCTCCGCGATCGCCGGATGGGCGGCATCCAGCACTGGCGCGGCGTTTGAGAACAAATCGCCCTGCGGATGGCGTCCCGCCTGGCTCTGCTCCAATTCGCCCAGTTGCTTCCGGGCGATGCGCACGATCGATTTCGGCACGCCGGCGAGCTGCGCGACCTGCAGTCCATAGCTCTGGTTGGCGGGGCCCGGCTCCAGCTTGTGCAGGAATACGATCTTGTCCTTCATCTCCACCGCGTCCAGATGCACATTGGCAAGATTGGACAACTCGGCATTGAGCCGGGTAAGTTCGAAATAGTGGGTGGCGAACAGGCAATAGCAGCGGGTGGATTCCGCCAAGTGGCGGGCGATGGCATAAGCCAGCGACAGGCCGTCGAAGGTCGAGGTGCCGCGGCCGATCTCATCGATCAGCACCAGACTGTTCTTGCTGGCGTTGTTGAGAATGGCGGCGGCTTCGGTCATTTCGACCATGAAGGTGGAGCGGCCACCGGCGAGATCGTCGGAGGCGCCGATGCGCGTCATGATCGCGTCGATCGGCCCGATCGCCGCCGCCTTTGCCGGTACCAATGAGCCGGTATGCGCCAGCAGCGCGATCTGCGCGACCTGGCGCATATAGGTCGATTTGCCGCCCATATTGGGGCCGGTGATCAGCAGCAACTGGCGGGAGCGGGACAGTTCGCAGTCGTTGGCGATAAAACTCTGCACCTGGCTTTCCACCACCAAGTGGCGCCCGCCTTCGATGTGGATGCGGTCTTCGGTGAGGAACCGCGGCGCCACCAGATTGAATTCGCGCGCATTGGCGGCATTGGCGCAGAGCACATCGAGTTCGGCGGCCGCGCGTGCCAGCGCATGCAGTTCGCCGACCGCCGGCATCAAGGCATCGAGAATTTCTTCATACAGCTGTTTTTCGCGGGCCAGCGCGCGCTCGCCTGCCGACAAGGCCTTGTCCTCGAACGCCTTTAATTCGGGCGTGATGAAGCGCTCCGCATTTTTTAGCGTCTGCCGGCGCCGGTAATCGTCCGGTGCCTTGTCGAGCTGACCCTGGGTGATCTCGATATAGAAGCCGTGAACCTTGTTGTATTCCACGCGCAGATTGGCGATGCCGGTGCGCGCCCGCTCACGCGCTTCGAGCTCCAGCAAAAAGCCGCTGGCATTGGATTGCAGGCCGCGCAGCTCATCGAGTTCGGCATTGAAGCCCTCGCGAATCACGCCGCCATCGCGCAGCGTGATCGAGGGCTCGTCCTTGATCGATGCCTGAAGAAGCGCATGGATAGGCGCTTTCGGGGCACATGCTTCCAGAAGGCGCGCCAGTATTGGGGCTGTAGCTGGCATTGAAGCCGATGCCACTTTGGCGTGCAGGGCCGGCAAAGTGGAGAGCGCATGGCGCAGCGCGGACAGATCGCGCGGCCGCGCGGTGCGCAGGGCGATGCGGGTGACGATGCGTTCGATATCCGCCCAGTCGCCGATGGTGCTGCGGATATCGCCGATCAAGGGGGCCAGCGCCAAGCCGGCCTCAATGCGCTCGACGATAACCCTGCGATCGCGCAGGGGATGGTGCAGCCAGTCGCGCAGCAGGCGCGCCCCCATGCTGGTAACGGTGCTATTGAGCAGGGAGAACAGGGTGGGCGCGGCGTCGCGATTGATGGTTTCCGAGATTTCCAGGTTGCGGCGGGTGGCGGCATCCATGCGGATGAATTCATCGTCACGTTCGACGGCGAGCCCGTTGATATGCGGCAGGGCCACACGCTGCGTCTGCTGTACATAATGCAGAAGCGCGCCGGCGGCGGCGATGGCGCAGTCCATGCCTTCGCAGCCGAAACCCAGCAGGTCCTTGGTGCCAAACTGCTTGGCCAACAGCTTGGCGGCGGACTCGGCATCGAATTGCCAGTCTGCCAGGCGCTTGATCGCGGCATGATTCAGCGGCCCGGTGAAACTATCCGCTACCACCACCTCGGCGGGTTGCAGGCGCTCCAGTTCGGCGCCGAGCTGTGCGGCCTGGGTCTCGAGTATGCGGAAGCGGCCGCTGGCCAGCGAAAGTGCGGCGATGCCGATGGTGGCGCCTTGTTGAAAGGCTGCAACGATCTGCACATCGCGTTGATCGGGCATCAGCGCGCTGTCGGTCAGCGTGCCCGGGGTGATGATGCGGGTGACGGCGCGCTCGACCAGGCCCTTGCCGGTGACTTCGCCCACCTGCTCGACGATCACCGCTGACTCGCCCAGACGGACCAGCTTGGCGAGATATTGCTCGATGGCGTGAAACGGCACGCCCGCCATCTTGATCGGTGTGCCGGCCGATTGACCGCGCTGCGTCAGGGTGATGTCGAGCAGTTTTGCGGCCTTGACGGCGTCGTCGAAAAACAGCTCGTAAAAATCGCCCATGCGATACAGCACCAGCGTATCCGGGTGCTCGGCCTTGATGGCGAGGTACTGCGCCATCATCGGCGTATGCGCGGTGACAGACTTGTCTTTGGCGTTCATGAAGCGCTACGCATCAGTGCAATTTCACCCGCGGCTCGGTCTGGCGCCTGATGATGCGCGCCAGCGTGTCCAGCGCCATACGCCAGAAGCCGTGCAGCGCCCACAAATGCAGCTTGTACAGCGACATGTAAAACAGCTTCGCCATCAGCCCTTCGACGCGTACGCTGCCGCGCGCGGCAAACCCCATCAGCGTGCCGACCGAAGTGTATTTGCCGAGCGACACCAGCGAGCCGAAATCGCGGTAGTGGAATTCCAGGGCGGCCTGTCCATGCATGCGCCGCTTGACGGTCTTCACCAGATGGCTGGACTGCTGGTGCGCCGACTGCGCGCGCGGCGGCACCATGCGCACGACATCTCCCTCCTGCTTCCACACGCAGGCGGCGCAGTCGCCCAGCGCGAAAATATTTTCGTCGCACGTGGTTTGCAGGGTCGGCAACACAACCAGCTGGTTGATGCGGTTGCTTTCGAGGCCAGCCAGGTCTTTCAGCACCTCGGCACATTTGATGCCGGCCGCCCAGATGGAAAAATCGGATGGCAGTGATTTGCCGGAAGCGGTTTCGATGGTAGCGGGCGTCACGGCGACCACCTTTTCATTGCACAGCACGTCGATTTCCAAACCGGTGAGGATATCGTGGGTGGCTTCGGCCATGTATTCCGGCAGACCGGCCAGGATGCGCGGACCGGCCTCGATCACGCTGACCTTGATCTGGTGTTCCGGATCGAAATTGACGAGACCGTAACCGGTCAGTACGCGGATCGTATTGTGCAATTCGGCCGCCAGCTCGACGCCGGTGGCGCCGGCGCCGATGATGCCGATGCGGATGACACGTCCGTCATTGGCGAAATTGGTGCGAAAGCAGGCATTGACGAGACGCCGATGCAGCAGATTGGCTTCCCAGGCGCCATCCAGGGTAAAGGCGTGGTCGGCAACGCCGGGCGTGCCGAAGTCGTTGCACTGGCTGCCGATGGCGATCACCAGCGTATCGTAGGGAATGCGCCGTTCCGGCAGAATCATCTCACCGGTTTCATCATGCACTGCGCCCACCACGACCTCGCGCGCCGCGCGATCCAGGGCCTGCATCGCTCCCAGCGAGAAAATGAAATGATGCCAGCGCGCCTGCGCCAGATAATCGAGCTGATGCGCGTGGATATCCATGCTGCCGGCGGCGACTTCATGCAGCAGCGGTTTCCACAGGTGCGTGCGGCTGCGATCGATCAGGGTGATCGAGGCATTTGCCTTTTTGCCGAACTGGTCGCCGAGGCGTGTGGCCAGTTCCAGCCCGCCCGCTCCTCCACCGACGATCACGATGCGATGCATGGTGCAGACCCTGCCCTATTTTTTGTGGTGGCTTTGCACGATCTGCAGCAGTTGCGGGAACAGCTTGGGCGTGCCCGCGATCACGCTGCCGGATTCGAGATAGTTGCCGTCGCCGTTGAAGTCGGTAATGAGTCCCCCGGCCTCCAGGATCATCAGGCCGCCGGCCGCCACATCCCAGGGGCTCAGGCCCGTTTCCCAGAAGCCGTCAAAGCGGCCGCAGGCCACGTAGGCCAGATCCAGGGCTGCGGCGCCGGGGCGGCGTACGCCGGCCGATTTCTGCGTGATTTCCTTGAACATGGCCAGATATTTGTCGAATTTTTCGAATTCCTTGTAGGGAAACCCGGTGCCGATCAGACCATCCTTGAGATTGACGACCTTGGATACGCGGATGCGCCGTTCATTGAGAAAGGCGCCGCCGCCGCGCGAGGCGGTGAACAGATCGTTGCGCGAAGGGTCAAAAATGACGCCCTGCGAGACCACTCCCTTGACTGAAAGCGCGATCGATACACAGTATTGGGGAAAGCCATGCAGAAAATTGGTGGTGCCGTCGAGCGGATCGATGATCCACCGGTATTCGGATTCGGCCGAGGTGACCGAGGCGCCGGATTCCTCGGCCAGAATGCTATGCTGGGGATAGCTTTCGCGAATCGTGTCGATGATGGTGTTTTCAGCGGCCCGATCGACTTCGGAAACGAAATCGTTGGGGGCCTTGCGCTCAACCGTCAGTTTGTCGAGATCGCTGGTCGCGCGGTTGATGACGGCGCCCGCACGGCGGGCCGCCTTGACGGCGACGTTAAGCATTGGATGCATGGCAAATTTTCACAAAGAGCGGATTGAAGCCGCATTTTAATATGAATGACCCGGTAGCGTCTCTCCCTTCTTCCGCTGTTTCCAACCCGACAGCCGCTTTGCAGCGCCGCGTGCGCGTGGTGATGGTCGAGACCTCGCATCCCGGCAATGTCGGCAGCGCGGCGCGGGCGATGAAAACGATGGGTCTGGGTGATCTGGTGCTGGTGGCGCCGAAACTGCCCGATGCGCTCACCCATCCCAATGCCGTCGCGCTTGCCTCCGGCGCCGCAGATGTGCTGGCGCGCGCGCGGGTGGTGACCAGCCTGCAGGAAGCGCTCGCCGATACCTCCTTCGCGGTGGCGTTCACCGCGCGGCGCCGCGAGCTGTCGCACCCGATCGTGGCGCTGCGCGAAGCGGTGGGTCTGGCCTTGCGGCAGGCCATGGAGGTTCGCGATCTTCCGGTCGCGCTGGTGTTCGGCAATGAGGCAATGTGCCTCAGCAATGAAGATGTGGATCGTTGTCAGTTATCGGCGACAATTCCGTCCAATCCGGAATATGCCTCGTTGAACGTGTCGCAATCGGTGCAGGTGGCCGCATATGAAGTGATGATGCAGGCGGGTGCTTTCGCAGTGCGGGACCATCCACAGCGACCTGCCGCCACGGCTGCCGAGGTGGAACATTTTCTGCGCCATCTTGAAGCGGCGGCCGTTGATTGCGGATTTCTGGCCCCCAATTCACCGAAGAAATTCATGACGCGCATGCAGCGCCTGTTCGCGCGTGCGCGCCTGGAGCCGGAGGAGGTGGCCATCTTTCGCGGCTTGCTGGCCGCGCTGCAATCGTCCCGTCCGCACGATCGTCCCAATTCAACCCTGGAATGAAACATGTTTGACCGAATCAGAGAAGATATTCAAAGCGTCTATGCGCGCGACCCGGCGGCACGTAACTGGTGGGAGGTGATGAGCTGTTACCCCGGCCTGCATGCCTTGTGGCTGCACCGCACGATTTCGCATCGGCTATGGAATATCGGACTCAAATGGCTGGCGCGTCTGATGTCGCACCTTGGGCGTTTTTTCACGGGGGTGGAAATTCATCCCGGCGCCGTCATCGGGCGTCGCGTGTTCATCGATCACGGCATGGGCGTGGTGATCGGCGAGACCGCCGAAATCGGTGATGACTGCACGCTGTATCACGGCGTGACCCTGGGCGGCACTGCCTGGAGCAAGGGCAAGCGGCATCCTACGCTGGCGGCAGGCGTTACCGTCGGCGCCGGCGCCAAGATTCTCGGGCCTTTCACCGTGGGCGAGGGCGCCAAAATCGGTTCCAACTCGGTGGTGGTGAAAGCGGTGCCGCCCGGCGCGACCGTGGTCGGGATCCCCGCGCGTGAGGTCGAAGGCCTGCAACAGGGCGTGGCCGGGCAGGCGTTTTCGGCCTATGCGGTGACGACCAATGAAAACGATCCGCTCAACAATATTCTCAAAACCCTGGCTGGCCGCTCGGATAAAAGCGATGCAACACTTGCCGAGTTGGTTAAACGCCTGGAAGCGCTGGAAAAGCAGACGTTGAACAAACTCTAGCATTGGCGCGGCTTGCAGGGCAAAAACGCTTCAAAAAGCGCGTCAATACTAGAGTTTGGCAATTTTGTCGCTGCTTTCATAGCTGGAAACTCGCCGGGAGCCTGCCTGAATCCAGTGCAAATATAGTTGACTGATACACTCGGGTTTAATATACTTGAGTTGTTTAGTCGGGTTTAAAGCTGGTTTGGCGACGCTGTGGACGGTGCCATTGTCGCCGCCAAATTTTCGAGGAGATCGATATGCGCTTGACCACAAAAGGACGCTTTGCGGTGACCGCCATGCTCGATCTGGCGCTGCATTCGCACGACGGACCGGTGACGCTGTCCAATATCAGCGAACGCCAGAAAATCTCGCTCTCCTATCTGGAGCAGCTGTTCGGCAAACTGCGTCGCGGCAAACTGGTCGATAGCGTGCGCGGTCCGGGTGGCGGCTACAATCTGGCGCGACCGGTCGATCAACTGACGGTGGCCGATATCATCCTGGCGGTGGAAGAGCCGATCGATTCGCGCCAGTGCGAAGGCAAGGACAACTGCCTGGGCGACCATCGCTGCATGACGCATGATCTTTGGGAAAGCCTCAACGACACGGTGCTGAATTACCTCAGCGGCGTGAATCTGGCGGACCTGATGCGCAAGCAGCGCACGCAGACGGTGGCGGCACCGGCCAGCCTGGTGAATAACCCGTCCGGACAGCCGCGCGGACGCGGCATCGACACGCCGGTGGTTGCGGCTTGAGGCAATGCCCGAGAACCGGTAAACCGCGGCCTTGGCCGCATTGAATGGAATGATAATGAAACAGCCGATTTATCTGGATTACTCTGCGACCACGCCGGTAGACCCGCGGGTTGCGCAGAAAATGATTCCCTACCTGACCGAGATGTACGGCAATCCGGCATCGCGCAGCCACAGCTATGGCTGGACGGCGGAAGAGGCGGTCGAAAACGCGCGCAATGAAGTCGCTAAACTGGTGAACTGCGACGAGAAGGAAATCGTCTGGACCTCGGGTGCGACCGAGTCGATCAACCTGGCGGTCAAGGGCGCGGCCCAGTTTTACAAGACCAAGGGCCGTCACCTCATCACACTCAAAACCGAACACAAGGCAACGCTGGACACCTTCCGCGAACTGGAGCGGCAAGGCTTTGAGGCGACCTATCTGGATGTGAAGGACAACGGCCTCGTCGATATGGAAGTGTTTAAGGCGGCATTGCGGCCGGACACCATCCTGGTCTCGATCCTGTTCGTCAACAACGAAATCGGCGTGATCCAGCCGATTGAGGAGATCGGCGCGATCTGCCGCGAGCGCGGCATCATTTTTCACGTTGACGCCGCCCAGGCGACCGGCAAGGTGGTGATCGATCTGCAGGCGCTGAAAGTGGATTTGATGAGCTTCAGCGCGCACAAAACTTACGGACCCAAGGGCATTGGCGCCCTGTTCGTGCGCCGCAAACCGCGGGTGCGCCTCGAGGCGCAGATGCACGGCGGCGGCCATGAGCGCGGGTTCCGCTCCGGCACCCTCGCCACCCACCAGATCGTCGGCATGGGCGAGGCGTTTCGCATCGCCCGCACCGAGATGGCGGCCGAAGGCGAACGCATCCGCATGCTGCGCGACCGCCTGCTGGCCGGCATCAGGGACATGGAAGAAGTCTACGTCAACGGTGACTTGGAACATCGTGTTCCGCACAACCTGAACGTGAGTTTCAATTTCGTCGAGGGCGAATCGCTGATCATGGGTATCAAGGAACTGGCGGTATCGTCCGGTTCGGCCTGCACCTCGGCTTCGCTGGAACCCTCCTACGTATTGCGCGCGCTGGGCCGCAACGATGAACTCGCGCATTCCTCGATCCGCTTTACCATCGGCCGCTTTACCACCGAGGCCGATATCGACTACGCCATCAAGCTGCTGAATGAGCGCATCCAGAAGCTGCGCGATATGTCGCCCCTGTGGGAGATGTTCAAAGACGGCGTCGACTTGAATTCAGTGCAGTGGGCAGCACATTGATATTGTGAGCAGTTGCCGTGAGCCGCAGGCTCACGGCGAAAACCAGGAGTAATCATCATGGCATACAGCACCAAAGTTATTGATCACTACGAGAACCCGCGTAACGTGGGTTCATTCGACAAGGATGAAGACGGCGTCGCCACCGGCATGGTCGGCGCGCCGGCCTGCGGCGACGTGATGAAGCTGCAGATCAAGGTCGGCCCGGACGGCATCATCCAGGACGCCAAGTTCAAGACCTATGGCTGCGGTTCGGCGATCGCCTCCTCTTCGCTGGTGACCGAATGGGTCAAGGGCAAGACCATCGATCAGGCCGGTCAGATCAAGAACACGCAAATCGCCGAGGAGTTGGCGCTGCCGCCGGTGAAAATCCACTGCTCGATCCTGGCCGAAGATGCGATCAAGGCCGCGATTGCGGATTACAAATCGAAGCATCCGGCCGATGTCTTGGCGGAGCCGAAAGCAGCCTGACCATGACAATCACACTTACCGATCGCGCAGCCCAGCATGTCCGGAATTATCTTGCCAAACGCGGCAAGGGGGTCGGTGTGCGCTTCGGCGTACGTACCACGGGTTGTTCGGGCATGGCCTACAAGCTGGAGTTCGTCGATGCCGCCGGCCCGGAAGATCAAACCTTCGAAAGTCATGGCGTGAAGGTGTTCGTCGACCCGAAGAGCCTGGTTTATATCGATGGCACCGAGCTCGATTTCGCACGTGAAGGCCTGAACGAAGGGTTCAGGTTCAACAATCCGAACGAGAAGGACAAATGCGGCTGCGGCGAGTCGTTCAACGTCTAGATTTCTTGTTGCCCCTCCCGCGTGCGCACTTTCGTACTGCGGATTGACGATGTGCAGCAGTTGGCAGATGCGGGGCGGCTCAATCCGCCCCGCTTATTTTTACAGCGCCCGATGAATCCCGATTTCTCCAAAAATCATTTTGAGCTGTTCGGTCTGCCGGTGGCATTTGCCGTCGACGGGGCGGCGCTGGACCGCGCTTATCGCGAGGTGCAACGCGAGGTGCACCCGGATCGTTTCACCATTGCCTCCGACGCCGAGAAGCGTCTTGCCGCGCAGTGGGCGACACGCGCCAATGAGGCCTATCAAACCCTGAAATCGCCGCTCAGTCGCGGCCGCTATCTGCTGCGGATAAACGGCATCGATACCGAAGAGGAATCGAATACCGCCATGCCGGTGGATTTTCTGATGCAGCAAATGGAATGGCGCGAAGCCGTGGTCGATGCGCGGCGCAATCGCGATGAAGCGCGCCTTGGCGAACTCGCTGCCCGGCACCGCGCCGACGAGGCGCAGTTGTTTATGCAGTTGGCCGCCGAGCTTGTCGCGGTCCCGGACATGCCGGGCGCGCGCCTGACGGTGCGAAAACTGCGCTTCCTGGAAAAATTGGGCGAGGAAATCGATGATGCCTTCGAATTTGTCGATGCCTGAGCTCACTCTTTGAAAGCAGCTTGAAATGGCACTCTTGCAAATCGCCGAACCCGGTGAAGCAACCGCTCCGCACCAGCACCGCCTTGCGGTGGGCATCGATCTGGGCACCACCAATTCGCTGGTCGCCACCGTCAAAAGCGGTGCAGCCGAAGTATTGCGCGATTACGACGGCCAGCCCCTGTTGCCCTCGGTGGTGCGCTATGCGGCCGACGGATCGATCATCATCGGCCGTGCTGCCAAGGATGAACAGGCGACAGACCCGCAGAACACCATAGTCTCGGTCAAGCGCTTTATGGGTCGCGGCATCGCCGATGTGGCGAAATACGGCGCTCTGCCCTACAGATTCGTCGATGCGCCCGGCATGGTGAAAATCGATACCGTCGCGGGGGTGAGATCGCCCGTCGATGTGTCGGCGGAAATACTCAAGGTGTTGCGTGTGCAGGCCGAAGAGGCGCTGGGCGGCGAACTGGTGGGCGCGGTTATCACCGTGCCGGCATATTTCGACGACGCGCAGCGGCAGGCCACCAAGGATGCGGCCCGCCTTGCCGGCCTCAATGTGCTGCGCCTGCTCAACGAGCCTACCGCCGCGGCCATCGCCTATGGACTCGACAACGCCAGCGAAGGAACCTTTGCGGTGTTCGATCTCGGCGGCGGCACCTTCGATATTTCAATCCTCAAACTGAGTCGCGGTGTGTTCGAGGTACTCGCCACCAACGGCGATTCCGCACTGGGCGGGGACGATTTCGATCAAGCGATCGGCGCATACTGGCGGCACCTGCATGGACTGGCGGCTGCCAGTCATGGCGATACCCGGCGTCTGTTGATGAAGGCGCGCGAAGTCAAGGAAACGCTGACGGCGCATGCCAGTGCCGAGACCACTGTAAAGCTTTCCTATGGACAGGAATTCCGCCTGAAGCTCAGCCAGGAAGAATTCTGGAAAATGACTGCGCCGCTGGTACAGCGCAGCCTGCAGCCGGTCAAAAAGGCCTTGCGCGATGCCAGGCTTGAAGTCGGCGATATCGATGGCGTCGTCATGGTTGGCGGTGCGACGCGCATGCTGCATGTGCAGCGCGCCGTTCAGGAGTTCTTCCGCAAGAAGCCCTTGAATAATCTCGATCCCGACAAGGTCGTCGCCCTGGGTGCGGCGATCCAGGCCAATGCCCTCGCCGGCAACCGCAGTGGCGAGGATCTGCTGTTGCTCGACGTGATTCCGCTTTCCCTGGGTCTTGAAACCATGGGGGGGCTGACCGAAAAAGTGATCCCGCGCAATTCGACGATTCCTGTCGCTCGCGGCCAGGAGTTCACCACCTACAAGGACGGCCAGACGGCGATGGCGATCCACGTTGTGCAGGGCGAGCGCGAGCTGGTGAAGGATTGCCGTTCGCTGGCGCGCTTCGAGCTGCGCGGCATTCCGTCGATGGTTGCCGGTGCCGCGCGCATCCAGGTGATGTTCCAGGTTGATGCGGACGGTTTGCTATCGGTCTCCGCGCGCGAAAAACTGAGCGGGGTCGCCACGCAGGTCGAGGTCAAGCCGTCCTACGGATTAAGCGATGCCGAAATTGCCGACATGCTCAAGGCGAGCTTCAGTCACGCGCAGGAGGACGCCGAGGCCCGCGCCCTCAATGAGGAGCGGGTCGAGGCAAGCCGCCTGATTGAAGCGGTTGAGGCCGCATTGCGGAAGGACGGCGACATGCTGTTGAGCGGCGCGTCGCGGCGCGAAATTGTAGCGGCCATAGAAGCTCTGCGCGCTACTCTGGATAGCAGCGATCATCGCCTGATCAAGGCGGGTATCGCCGAACTGTCGCGCAGCACCGAAGACTTCGCGGCGCTGCGTATGGACCAAAGCGTTGCCGCCGCCCTAAGAGGCAAGACGCTGGAAGACGCTCTCAACAATAAAGCCTGAGCCTCATGACAACCATTAAAGTACTGCCGCACGAGTCGCTGTGTCCCGACGGGATGGAATTCGATGCGCCAGCGGGAGAATCGATTTGCGATGCCTTGCTCAACCATCACATCGAGATCGAGCATGCCTGCGAGAAATCCTGCGCCTGCACCACTTGCCATGTGATTGTGCGCGAGGGCATCGGCTCGCTGGCGGATGCCGAGGAAAAGGAAGAGGACATGCTCGATATGGCCTGGGGCCTGACGCCCCTGTCGAGGCTGTCCTGCCAGGCCAGGGTTGGCGATCAGACGCTGGTCATCGAAATTCCCAAGTACACCATCAACCATGCCCGTGAGACGCACTGATGAAGTGGACCGATACACTTGAAATCGCCATTCAGCTCGCCGATGCCCATCCCGACGTCGATCCGCAGACCATCCGTTTTACCGATCTGCGCCGCTGGGTCATGGAGCTTCCCGGATTCTACGACGATCCCGGCCATTCGGGGGAAAAAATACTGGAAGCGATCCAGGC
>WNFM01082016.1_pt2 | contig 18186 bp, 7 predicted proteins | sample 5400271 | NCBI WGS metagenome assembly WNFM01 (sample SAMN13153352, study PRJNA577476) | soil metagenome | isolation source: 60 cm saprolite on Douglas fir-dominated hillslope | place: USA:California | collected 2013-09-17 | reverse complement strand
CCCGGACGACGTCGGGATGACAGTGTCCGGTGGAGACGGTCGAGATGCCGGCGGCGAAGTCGAGAAAGCGATTGCCATCGACATCCTCGACCACCGCCCCCTGCGCCCGCGAGACGACCAGCGGCACGTCCTTGGTCAGATTCTGGGAGACGGTGCGCGCGTCCCGGGCGATGAACTCCTTGGCTTTCGGACCGGGAAGCGGCGTGCTGATCTTCGGATAGTCGCCGGAAGCGAAGGGCGAGCGGGCCATGACGTACAGTCTCCTTGCCGAGGCCGAATCTTTGCGACGCGAGGGTGCATTCTGGACGAGGCCTCCGATCGTGTCAAGGCTGGACGGCCGCAGTGTGAAGCGCTGCAAAGTCTGCTCGCCGGGCACGGGTCCGGCTCGCTGGCGCGAGCCTCCCCTCGGTTCGCCTCGCTCCGCCCACCGCGCAGAGGACCGCGCGGCGGGACCCCGTCGCTCGGTCTCACACGACCCGGCCAGCACACTTTGCAGCGCTTCACACAGAGTCTGACCGGGTGGCCGAGTCAGGGGCTCGGCCCGAGGCCCTCGTCGGCGGCGGGTCATGCCTCGGCAGGTTCGGATCGTCAGGTGATCTGAGGGCGAACCGCGCTGTTGGTCCTCCCATTAATTTTCGGGGCAACATGGACGTGAAGCGCCGCAAGGTCTGTTCGCCGGGTCGTGTGAGACCGAGCGACCAGGGTCCCACCGCGCGTTTTCCAGCGCGGTGGGTGGGAGCGAGGCGAGGCGAGGGGAGGGTCGCGCAGCGGGCCGGACCCGTGCCCGGCGAACAGACCTTGCGGCGCTTCACGTCGGGGTGTACGATTCTCGGCGACTTGCGACGAAACGTTCTGCTGCTGGCGCTCGCGGGCGGTCTTCTGGCCGCCTGCCGCGAGCCGGCCCGTCCGAACATCCTGCTGGTCATCATCGACACGGCGCGGGCCGATCGGTTCCCCTTCAACGGCTACGACCGGCCCACCGCGCCGAACCTTTCGGTCCTGGCCCGGGAGGGGGCGGTCTACAGCCGCGCCACCTCGCCCGGATCCTGGACGGTGCCGGCACACGCGAGCCTGTTCACCGGACAGTACCCCTCGCTGCACGGTACCGACTGCGGCTCGCTGCGGTTGCCGGACGAGGCGGTGACGCTGGCGGAGACGCTCCACGATGCCGGCTACCGGACGGTCGGCTACACCGCGAATCCCTGGATCAGCGCGCCCTACAATTTCAAGCAGGGGTTCGACACCTTCGGCGAGACCTGGCGGCGCGTGCCCGCCCGAAGCGACGATACCGGAGCGGCGCTGACCAACGAGCAGGCGCTGCGTTTCCTGCGCTTCAGGCAGGAGGATTCGGAGGCGCGGAGGCAGCCCTTCTTTCTTTTCCTGAACTATTTCGAGCCGCATCTCCCGTACCATCCACCCGAGCCGGAGCGCTCGCGGTTCCTCCGTAAGGGACAGGACCCATCGCGGGTGCTGCGCTTGAGCCAGCTCGGCCACCCCGAGGAGATGCGTTTCATCCTCGGGTTCTCCGATCTCAACGCGACGGATCTCGGGATCCTCAGCGACCTCTACGACGGCGAGATCGCGTATGTCGATCGGCGCCTGGCGGAAGTCACCGATCTGCTTCGATCGCAGGGGATCCTGGACGAGACGATCGTCGCGGTGGCCGGGGACCATGGCGAGAACCTGGGCGAGCACCATCTCATGGATCACAAGATGAGCGTGCACGACACGGTGCTGCACGTGCCTCTCGTGCTGCGCTATCCGCCGCGGGTCGCCGCCGGCCAGACGATCGCCGCGCCGGTCCAGATGCACGATCTTTTCCCCACGCTCCTGGGGCTCGCCGGCGTTCCCTTGCCCCGGGGCGTCATCGTGGAGGCGGTCCCGCTGCCGGGGGCCGGTCTCGCCGGAGCGGGCCGCCGGGAGGATGCTCCAATCGTGGGAGAGTTCGCCGGCCCGCCGGTCGATTTCCTGAAGACGATGCAGGAGCTCTTCCCGAAGGCCGACCTGTCCCGCTTCAATCGGACGCTCGTTTCGCTGCATCGCGGCTCCTACACCATTCTCTGGGGGTCGGACGGTCGTCACGCGCTGTACAGGACCGACGAGGACCCGGCGCAGGAGCACGATCGGATGACCGCCGAGCCGGATCGCGCGCGCGAGATGGAGAAGGCGGTCGAGGCCTGGCTGAGCCGAACGGCGCGGAGCCGCCGGGGGCCTTGACGCGGTATACTGACGCCATGACCAACAAACAGCGCGTTTCACTGATCAAAACCACGCCGCCCGGCCCCGAGACCCGGCGGCTCGCCGCTCGCGAAAAGGTTCTCTTCCCGGATGGCGCCTATGGCGACCCCGATGAGCGATTCTTCATCGCCGCCCGCGGTCAGGGCTCTCTCATCGAGGATGTCGACGGGAACCGCTTCATCGACTTCGGCGCAGGCTGGGCGACCAACAACGTCGGCAACTGCAACCCGGAAGTGGTCGAGGCGGTCAACGCCATGATGAGCCAGTCGGGCGTCGTCTGCTGGACGAGCGCCGGGAACAGCGTGCAGCGCCTGCAGCTGGCGGAAAAGCTCCTGGCGATCTGTCCGAAGCGCACCGACAAGGTCCTCTTCCTGACCACCGGAACCGAGGCGGTCGAGGCGGCGCTCCGGATCATGCGCCGCGCCTCCGAACGTCCCTTCGTGCTGTCGTTCTACGGCCAGTACCACGGGCTGTCGTACGGCGCGATGGGCGCCGGGCCGCTGAATGCCGAATTGCGCGAGGACGTCACGCCGCTCGTCAACGGTTATCTCTTCGCCCCCTATCCTTATGCCTACCGCACGCCGCTCCGATCGCGCAACGGCGGCGCCGGGAAGGCCACGCTCGACTACATCGAAGAGACGCTTTTGACCTACTCGGTGCCGGCTTCGAAGATCGCCGGCGTCCTGGTCGAGCCGGTGGTGGGCGAGGCGGGGGTCTGGATCCCGCCGGATGATTTCCTCCCGGGACTGCGGGAGATGTGCGACCGGCATGGATGGTACCTCTGCATCGACGAGGTCCAGAGCGGCTTCGGGCGCTGCGGCAAATGGTGGGCCGCCGAGCATTGGGGCGTCGAGCCCGATCTGCTCGTGATCGGCAAGGGGCTGTCGGGCGGCTCGATGCCGATCGCCGCGGTGGCCGGCAAGGGCGACATCATGGACAAGGCGCACGCCTTCCTGGCCGGCACGTATGCCGGCCATCCTGCCGCCTGCGCCGCCGGCATGAAGACGATCGAGATCATCCAGAGAGACCATCTTCTCGAACATGCCACCACGCTCGGCGAATACGGCCTGAAGCGGCTGCAGGAGATGAAGGACAAGTACCCGATCATCGGCGAGGTGCGCGGCAAGGGTCTCTGGTTGGTCGCCGAGTTCGTGAAGGATCGCGAAACGCGGGAGAAAAACTTCGAGGTCGCGGCCGAGATCAACCGGCACTGTCTCCAGAACGGGCTCTACTACATCCACGACAGCATCTCCTGGTTCGCGCGGATCCAGCCGCCTCTCAATATCGACCGCGCCCTGTTCGAGCAGGGGATGGACATCCTCGAGGAGGCGATCCGGAAGGCGACCCGGTGAGCCGCCGGGAGGGGGCGCTGGAACTGGCCCCCGCTCTTCCCGGCTCGTACTACCGCGACCCGGCGATTCTCGAGGCCGAGCTCGAGGCGATTTTCTATCGCTCCTGGCTCTACGCCTGCCGCGAGGATCGCCTGCCCGCCCCCGGTGATTTCCTCACGCTCGAGATCGGCCGGGAAAGCATCCTCGTGGTCCGGGGGCGCGATGAGCGTCTGCGCGCCTTCTACAATGTCTGCCGCCATCGCGGCTCGCGCCTCTGCGGCGCCGCCGAGGGCCGGCTCGCCGGGACGGTGCAGTGTCCGTACCACGCCTGGACCTACGGCCTCGACGGCGCCCTGATCGGGGCGCCGAACCTCAAGGAGGCGCAGGGCTTCTCCAAGGAGCAGTTCGGCCTCTACCCGGTCGGTCTCGAAACCTGGCGCGGCTGTGTCTTCATCAACCTGGAGGGCGGGGAGACTCCGCTGGCGCAGCAGCTGGGCGATATTCCGGAGCGGACGGTGCGCTACCCTCTGGCCCGATTGAAGGTCGCCCACCGGACGGCGCACGAGGTCGAAGCGAACTGGAAGATCCTGGTGGAGAACTACCATGAGTGTTACCACTGTCCCGGCGTGCACCCGGAGCTGTGCGATATCGTGCCGCTCTACCGCCGCGGCGTCGTCGACGTGTCGGGGGGTGAGGTCAAGGCGACCTTCCGCGATGGCGCGACCACCTTCACCCGGGGCGGGGTCACCCGCCGGCCCTTGTTCCAGGGGCTGAGCGACGAGGAGACGCGCCTTTACAACGGCGAGATGATCCTGCCCTCCGTCTGGATCAATTTTCTTCCCGACTTCGTCCAGATCCGGAGCCTCTGGCCGCTCGGCCCGACCCGCACGCGACTGGTCGCGGAATGGCTGTTCGAGCCCGAGACGATGGCCCGGCCCGACTTCGATCCGCGCGACGCCATCGAATTCACGCAGCTGATCGCCGATCAGGATTGGAAGGTCTGCGAGGCGGCGCAGCAGGGAATCGTGTCGCGGGCCCACCAACGGGGCGTCCTCGTCCCCGAAGAGGTCAGCCTGGCGGAGTTCGATCGCTGGGTTCTGGACCGGCTCGAAAAGCGGCCCAGCGCTTGACCCCGTAAAAGAGGAAGATAGTGGCGATCGACGGTGGCCGCCAGGACCAGGAGCCAGGTGCAGAGCGGCAGCAGAAAGTTCACCCAGACTCCGGCCCGGCCCCCCGGGACCCGGAAGCCTGGACCGCGAACCGGGATGGTGCTGCGGGCCCGCACCAGGGCGGCAAGCGCCAGAAGATGATAGGCGCCGGTCACCCAGATGTCGGCGACGATCAGATCCTCGAACGGCAGCGCGGCGAGAATCGAATAGATCCCCGCGTAGATCAGCAGCACCCGGTGCGGCGTGCCCCGGCGCGGGTGCAGGCGGGCCAGCCAGCCGGGCAGCGAGCGGTCGGCCGCGAGCGCCCACGCCAGTCGTGAATACCAGAGAAGGTAGGTCATGAAGATGACGCTCTGGCTGGCGACGCTGCCGAGAAAGACCCAGCGCCCCAGTGTCTCTCCGCCGATCGTCCTGCCGATATTGATGAACTCGCCCGAGCGCCACCCTTCCCACCCGCCGACGGCGGCGAGGCTGGCGAGGAACGGGGCCGCGTAGCTGAGGACCACGAGGGGAGTGATGATCGCCAGCGCGCGCGGGATGTTTCTCTGCGGATCCTTCATCTCCTCGGCGGCGGTGCTCATCTCGGCATAGCCGGAATAGAACCACATCGCCAGGGTCAGCCCGCCGCCGAGCCCTCCCCAGAGACCGAGACCCGGCGGGGTGAATGGATGGAGCGGAGCGAAGCGCGCCTGCGCCAAGCCTGCCGCCGCCAGCCAGACAAGCGGGGCGACGAGAAACAGGTTGAGGGCGACCGCCACCCCGCCGGCGATCCGGATGCCCAGATAGTTGCAAAAGGTCAGGATGGCGATGAACCCGACCGCGGCAAGCCAGCGTTGCGGGGCCGTCAGCCCTGGAAACCAGTTCTGGAGCGACGACGCGAACAAGACCGGATAGAGCGCGTTGTCGAGGAAGGAGGCGATGAGGGTGCAGGCGCCGGCCTGGAAGCCCCAGAATTCTCCCAGGATCTCGCGGACCCAGCGGTAATAGCCGCCCTCGACCGGACGCAGCGCGGCCAGCTCGGCGGTCGCCATCGCCATCGGCACGCCCCAGATGAACGGCGTGACGAACAGCAGCAGGATCAGCAGCCCGGGTCCGGTGCCGGCGACGAAGTTCTCGACTCCGTAAGGCCCGCCGCAAGCCGAGGCATAGAGCAGCCCCAGCATCGACAGGAGGCCCGCGCGCGCCTTGAAGCGCGCGGCCCCGGGTGATCGATCTCCGTCCGGGGTCACGGTGCCCAGTGGGCCATCTCCTCGGTCGGGCGAGGAGCCTGACCAGGACCTGGTCAGGCTCCCAGAAGCGGAGCGACCTGGCGGAACGCGCGCAATGTGGCTTCGATGTCTTCTTCGGTATGCTGCACCGACACGGTCCAGACATCCTCCGAGCCGTGCGCCTGCGGGAGGATGCCGCGGTTGCACATTCCGACCCAGAACGGCAGCCAGCGATCGAGTCGCGTGCGCATGAAGTCCTGCCGGGAGTGGACCGGATGCCGGCTGAAGAACAGGCAGCCGGAGGCGCCCGCGGTCACCACATGCGCCTCGATGCCGCACCGATCGATGATCGCCCGATACCCCTCGGCGAGCGCCTGGTTCAGCGAGAACGCGCGTTCCAGATTTGTCCGCGTGAGGACCTCGGTCAGGGTCGCGATCGCGGCGGCGACGCTGATCGGGTTGGCGACGTAGGTTCCGACATGCTTGACGTCGCCGCTTTCGATGACGTTCATCAATTCCCGCCGGCCGCCGAACAGCCCGATCGGGAACCCGCCGCCGATCGATTTCGCCATGCAGACGAGGTCGGCGGCCACGCCGAAATGCTCGCCGGCGCCGATCGGGCCGAGCTTGCACCCCATCTTGACCTCGTCGTAGACCAGGAGCGCCCCTTCCCGATCGCAGATCTCCCGCAGCCCCTGCAGGAAACCGGCGCGCGGCAGGCAGATCCCGAGGTTAAAGGGGATCGGCTCGACGATGACCGCGGCGATCGCGCCGGGACGCGCGCGGAAGCAGGCCCGCACATCCTCGAGATCGTTGTAGCTCGCGACGATCGTCTGCCGGAAGAAGTCCTGCGGGATCCCGGCGCTGAGGATGCCCTGTCCCATCCAATCCGGGGCCCCGGAGGGAAGGGTATCGTCGGCGCGTCCGATCCAGAACTCCGGCGCGCTGCCGTGGTAGCCGATGTCGAACTTCATGATCGCATCGCGGCGGGTGACGGCGCGCGCCACGCGCAACGCGAACTGCGTCGACTCGGCCCCCGTGTTGGTGAACCGGACCTTCTCCAGGCGGAAGCGCTCGCGGATCAGGGAGGCCAGGTCGGCGGTCGCGGGATGAGGATAGCAGTGCATGGTGCCCTGCTCCATCTGCCTGCGGACCGCCTCGAGCACCGCGGGGTGGCCATGCCCCGCGAGGAGCGTGGACTGGGCCAGGCCATAGTCGACGTACTCGTGACCATCGACATCTTCCACCCGCGACCCGCGCGCGCGGCGCAGGAAAATCGTATCGGGGTCCATCAAGCGGAAGTTGCTGCAGACTCCCATAGGAAGGAGCTCCTGGGCGCGCTCCCTCTCCCGTATCGACTGTTCGATCCGCGCGCGGAACCGGCGCAGCTCCGCGGCATATCGTTCCGGTAAGGAAAGCGCCGCCGGCGCTACGGGGTCGGTCGGGATCTGTGAATCGAGATTCATCAGGGTCCGCCTTGACGATTCGAGCATCGTAGCCGCGCTCCGTCCGTCCGGTCAAGCGCGGCGGCGCCCGGTTTCATTCGGCGGTACATGGTCGGCGCGCCATCGGAAGCGACGTGATTAACCCCTTGAGCCATATCGACCTGCGGGGCAGGGGGAAGGCCCGTCCTGCCCGGGGGTGCCCGTCCGGCGGCCGGTTCATAGGAAGTACGCTCCCGCAGCGAAACGATTCATATCTCCGGAGCATCGCTGGTTGACAGCGGGAACCTTTCGCCGTAAATGGACGATACCAGAAGTTTAGTTGGGCCGGTTTCTACATCGGAGCCCGTTTCCGGATTCAAGGCGAAAACGACCAGAGGTCGAGAAGATAGACACGGTCCCCTAGAGGGGATCATCTTTTTTCTAGGATCTTAAGGGAGGGTTTCATGAGTGCAATCCTGCGGCGCCGAACCTGGACAAGCGTGCTGTGCGCCCTGGCAGTCGTGTTGGGCGCCCTGGCCCTGTTCGGCGTGGGAGCCTGGGCCGGCAAGGGTCAGGGCGCGAAGCTGGACAACCCGCGCCAGATGGCGGAGGACTGGGCCGCCAGCCGCATCCAGAAGCCGATCGGATTCGCCCGCAAGCCGGGGCTGTCGCCGATCGATGCGATCCGGCCGGTCTTCGAAGCGCCGGCGGGAACCCGCGGGAAGATGATCGAGACCGGCCTCGGGCTCGTCGAGCCGGGATCGGTCGGCGCCCTCCGCAGGCAGGCGGCGGCCGAGGTTGCGGGCAGCACCGGGAAGGCTCTCGGGGGCGGCCGTCGTGGCGACCTCGCGGAAGGGTTCAACGCCATCCAGATTTCCGAGGCCGCCCTGCGTGACCGCGGGGTCGATGCGATCCACGCCGCTCTGCGGGAGATGGGCGTGCGCATCCATGGCTCGATGGCCGAGCGGGCGCTCCTGGTAGAGGTGCCCCGTCGGGCGCTCGCCCCCCTGGAGAATGCCGACTTCCTCGAGGCGGGTTTTGCCTACTCCGCCATGTTCCGCATCGCCCCGGATCTCGGCAAGACCTGGCTCCTGGATCGCAACCGCGCGGCGAGCGACAACCTGAGGTTGATCGTCACCTACTTCGACGGCACCGACGCGGTGCAGGCGCGCCGCGATCTCGAGGCGATCGTCGGGAGCAAGGTGGACACCTACTCCCTGGACGGCCTCTCCTTCAGGGCGACGGCTCACTTCAGCAAGGTGGCGGCGATCGCCCGTCAGGATCGGGTGCAGATGGTCGCAGAGGAGCCCGAGCACCTGCTCGCCAACACCGAGACGCCGACCACGGCGATGGTCGGCAACGTCAAGGAAAACCTGCCGTTCCAGAAGCCGTATCATGACGCCGGCATCGACGGCGGCGGCATCGACACGAACTCCGACGGACAGAGAGTGAACAACGGCACCGACCTGGTCCCGCCGCAGATCGTGGCCGTGACCGACAACGGCATCTCGTACGATTCGGTGCAGTTCGCGCAGAGCGCGACGCAGCCGACCGACGCCACCCATCCCATCGGACCGAACCACCGCAAGGTGCACAGCATCCAGGATGCCGGCGACAGCAGCTTCTCCACCTGCGACGCCCCCCTGTCGGGGAGCGGCACGCACGGCAACGTCGTGGCCGGTGTCATCGCAGGTGACGGCAGCTCGCTGGGCGCGCTGGTGTCGAAGCACATCGAAAACATCCGGCCGCGCGTCGATGGTCTGCAGATGGACGGACTGGCGCGCGGATCGCGCATCATCATGCAGGATGCCGCAACCTCCAACGTCTGCACGATCAACGATCTCGTCGAGCGGGGCGGCAATATTTCCCCCGGTTCCCTGGCGACGCGTCTGGCGCTCGCCATCTGCCCCACCTCCGGCGGCACCGGCGCCTGCGCCGGGATCGTCGGCGGCGGCAACGAAGTCCATCTGCACGTCATGGCGTTCGGCGTTCCGAATTTCGACCAGAGCCTCACCAATCCCAGCGACGGCACCTACACCACGGAATCGCGCGACATCGACCAGTTCCTGGTGAACAACCGGGATTACATGGTCTTCGCGCCGGTCGGGAACACCGGAACGAAGTCCGCCGAAGAGTTCCAGGCGGGCGGTCAGGAGACCACGAACGCCTACCCCGACCTGTTCAACGGAACCGCCCTGGACAACGACCCCAACCGCCCGCGGAACGTCGAGATTTCGCCTCCGGCCACCGCGAAGAACCTGGTTTCCGTCGGCGCCCACTTCCAGGATGTGCAGACGCAGCAGGTCGGCAACGAAGAGGAAAATCCGGCCAACTTCTCCTCCAAGGGGCCGGCGACGCCTCTCTCGCTTCGAACCGCGCCGATCATCATGGGTGTCGGGGCCGACGTCACCGGGTTCTTCGGAGCGCCGAACACCAGCTCGGTGGCGGTCTGGCGGAGCCGTGACAACGACAACCTCGCTCCGGTCGACGCCGTCGTCGACGAGATGAACTTCGGCACTTCGTACGCCGCTGCCGAAGTCGCGGGCGTCGCGGCGCTGATCCGCGATTACCTGGCGCAGGGCTTCTACCCGACCGCCAGCCGCAACGCGGCCGACCGCGTCCCGACCGTGTCCGGTCCGCTGGTCAAGGCGGCGATCGCTGCTTCGGCCAACTTCCTCGAGGAGCCGGGAACCGACTACCAGTCGACCTCGGACCGCCAGGTCGGCTCGGCGCGCGCGGTCAACCTCGGTCTGGTGGGGACGACCAACGTCGGCGTCATCGGCAACAGCGAGCAGGGATACGGCCGGCCGGTGCTCACCTCCGTTCTGCCGCTGGCCAACTGGCCGACCAGCAAGGGAATCGGCGCTCCCGACACCATCGAGTATCCGTCGGCCGGGCTGCTGATCTACGACGAGCTGGCCACCGGCGAGCTGGCGATCAACAACACGACCCGTCAGACGATCGAGCACACCTTCACCGTCGATGCCGACAGCACCCGCCTGGTGACCGTCGGGGCGGTGCAGGCCCGCGTCGTCGACCGCGGCCAGCTCCGGATCGCCATGGCCTGGAGCGACCCGCCGAGCCCGGCGGCGAGCGCCGGCACGATCATCAACGACCTCGATCTCGAGGTCACCTCCCCCGGTCCCGACGGCATTCTCGGGAACGCGGACGACGTCGTCTATGACGGCAACAACTACCAGTCGGGCACCATCAAGGTCGGCCAGTGGAGCGCCGGCCGCCGCAGCACCGACCCCGACGTCGCCGACAAGCGCAACCCGATCGAGGCGATCCATCTGTCGGCCGACCCGAACGGCGACGGCAATCCGGCCGACTCGCAGCTCTTCACCGGCACCTGGAAGGTGACCGTGAAGCGCGGCACCGGCGGCGCCTCGGGCGGCGCGATCAGCCTGCTCACCGGACCGGTCGAGGATGCGAACCACAACGGCCGGCTGGATGCCGGGGAAGACACCAATGTCAACGGCCTGCTCGACGCCGACGGACAGCCTTACGGTCTCGTCCTGGCCGGGCCGATCTTCGGGATCGGCACGCAGACGATCAACGGCACGACCCGCACTCTGCCCGCGAGCGTCGCCCGGCTCGACAAGAGCCTTTACGGCTGCGCCGACAACCTCAAGGCGACCATCTTCGATCCCGGGACGTCGGCCTCCGCCGTCAGCGCCGCGGCGACGTTCGAGGTGATCAATCGCGCCGGTCTGGTGGTCGACACCGAGCGCGGCATCTCCTTCACCGCCGGCTCTTCCAACACCTATGTTTCACCCGGTGTTCCGGTCCGCGAAGGGAAGCCGGCGGTCAGCTCCAACGGCATCCTGGAGACGAACGGGATCCAGTCCGACGAGCCTTACTCGGTCCGGGTGCGCTACACCGACACGCCGCGCGAGGTGATCGGCGCGGCGCGCATCTTCTGCGCGCCGAACCTGCTCGCCTGGCATATTGGCCTCGAAAATCAGGACGGGACGCAGCAGGACGCGATCTTCGGCGGCTGCGACCAGGATCAGTACCTGGACGCGGGTGAGAACGTCACCTACTCCCTGGCCTTCGTGAACGGGAACCGCGACCAGGATTTCACCGACGTTCAGGCGACCCTGACGGTCGGCGGCCCGGGCGCGAGCGCGGTCCGGGTGCTGAACTCGCCCCAGAACATGGGCCGGCTGCCGGGAGGACTGATCACCGCGGCGACCTTTGCGCTGCGAATCGACGCCACGGCGCTCGCCGCCATCACGAACCTCACGAACCGCGTGGTCGATCTGACGGTGAGCCTCGAATCGACGAGCGGCAACATTCAGTTGCCGCGCCAGACCTTCACCTTCCGCCACGCGCTCAATTCCGACGACGAGACCTTCCACTATTCGACCGACTACGCGGCGGGCGGCCGGGAGATCCGCGATTTCAACCGCAATCTCCAGATCGACAAGGCCGACGTGGCCGACCCGTTCCTCGGCATCGTGCTGCCGGATGAGGACGTCACCTTCAGCTCGATGTTCCTCGCCGCGGGACCGGGAGGGTTGGTCACGAACACCCTGGGTGAGGATCTCAACAACAACGGCATCCTCGACCCGACCGAGATCGACTATATTCCGAACGGCGTGCTCGACCACGGCATCCTGGCGACCACGTCGCCGAGCGCCGCGGACAAGGCCCCGTTCAATTTCGACACCAACAACGGCGGATTCACAACCTTCCGCTCACCTTTCAGCCGCCCGGGCACCACGACCTCGAATTCAACCTGGGAGTGGGTGCGGGGCGGGGTCTGCGGCTTCCAGACCGCCATCGCCGATACCGACCCGACGTCCGGGTTCCAGAATCTCGGCGCCGGCATCTGGCACAGCGGCGACGGGAGCGCCGCGACTCCGTCGGCCACGGCCGCGGCCTGCGACAACCACCTGGTGGCCGGCGACCCGGCAACCGGCGTGGGCCAGGAATTCGTCGAAGACTTCCTGATCTCCCCGATCATCGCCAAGGTTCACCAGACGCTCGACAGCCGGAACCTTCCGTACACCGCCGAGTTCCAGCGCTTCGGCATGAACATGGAGATGCAGACGATCGATCAGTTCACAGGCGGCAGCCTCAACGTCGACAATAACATCGACGATGACGGCGGCAACTGCCTGCTCTGCCAGGAATTCAGCTTCAACTACGGCGGAGTCGATTATCAGATCGCCAGCTTCCACAGCACCGGCGGCGGCACCTTCCCGGGGAGCACCGGGTTGCGTCAGCGCACCTTCGGTCCGCTCTCCGATCCGAATGGCTCGGTCGCCGGTGGAAGCAAGTTCGCCAGCGGCGACGAGACCGGATTCACAGGCTTCACCCAGAACACCAACCCGGGCAGCACCTCTCCGATCCCGACCGCGGGACCGAATCTCCTGCCATACCCGCTGGACAATGCTCCGGTGGTGATGACATCGGGCGGCACGCCCTGGACCAATAACGTTCAAGGTCCCGTTCGCAACTTTGACATGACACTGGTGACCTACGCCGGCGGATTCTCCTTCCTGATGGAGGGACCCGCCGGGGAGACGGTCGGTATCACACCGTTCGATGTGAGTCCCGGTGTGCGCTGGCAGGTCGGGATCGGCTTCTTCAATATAGAGACCGCACTTTCGGGCGCGGACTACGGCTTCGGCATCGATGACGTCGTGTTCGAATGGGATGAACGGCACCCCGTGGATGAGGGTGCCTTCACGCCGGCGCACACACCCGCCTGTCAGAGGTTCGGCCAGGTCGGACAGCCGGCCGGCCAGCAGTGCGCGACGCTGTCGGTCGATCGGGTCGGACTGTTCGAGTGCGACGAGACCCTTACCGTGACGGTGAACGACCCGAAGAAAGCCGGTACCGGCTCGGTGCAGGTGCTGGGCGCTTCGGACAGCGACTCGCGTCCGTTCAGCACCGGCGTGGTCACCGCGCGCCACCCGATCAAGTCCTTCACGCTGCCCGAGGTTTCCCCGGGTCTCTTTATCGGACCTGTGACGGTGACCGAGGCCGCCAACACTCCAAACCGTCTCTATGTGCCGACCGGCGACAGCAACGTCGAATTCTTCTACCAGGATCCGCTCTGCGACGGTAACGGCAACGGAGTGGTCGGCCAGAACGACTTCAACAACCTGGACGGCGACGGCGTGGCCTTCGCGTCGGACAACTGTCCGTTCGATTACAACCCGACGCAGGTGGACAGCGACGGCGACGGTCTCGGGAACATCTGCGACAACTGCCCGAACAACGCCAACCCGACCCAGGTCGACTCGGACGGCGATCATGTCGGCGATGCCTGTGACCTGGACGATGTCGACTTCGACGGCGTCCCCAACCAGCTCGACAACTGCCCTGACGTCTACAACCCGCTGCAGGCGGTGAACAGCGGCAGCAGCACCAAGGGCTCGGCCTGCGACAAGACCACCGACCGCGACGGTGACGGCATCCAGGACAGGCTCGACAACTGCGTGCGGACCCCCAACGCCGACCAGCGCAACGCCGACGTGGCGGATGGGGACAAGCTCGGTGATGTCTGCGACGGCGATTGTGCCGGCGCGCAGAGGGTGAATGCGCTTCCGAGCGGCATCGGCTCCTGCAGCCGCTCGAGCGCCATCGAGTGCACCAACAGCAGCCAGTGCCCAACGACCGGGGTCTGCTCGGAGAATGTGACGAATGTCTGCACCACCAGCAGCCAGCAGTGCACCTGCGTCGGCATCGCTCTCGAGAGCTGCGAAACCGCCGCGGTGACCAACAGCGGCAATTGCTCCGTCAAGAACGACGACGTCGACCAGGATGGCGTGGTCGACTTCTCGGACAACTGCCCCACGGTCTACAACCCCGCGATCGTCCCCGGGACCAACCGGCAGGCCGACACCGACAACGACGGCATCGGCGACGCCTGCGATTCACCCTTCATGGTCGACGGCGACAACAACGGCATTCCGGACGATGATGTCTCGTTCGGACTGCTGGTCAACTGCAACCGGGTTCCGCTGCCGAACATCGTCGTGCAGTCGGTGACGGTCAACGACCTCAACGGCGACCATGATGCCTTCTGCGACACCGGCGAGGACTGCGAGATGACGATGGTGGTCACGAACAATGGTCCGGTGAATCTCACCTCCGTCACCCTCAACTTGACCAGCTCCGACCCCGACATTCAGTGCATGACGAAGGGGTCGGTGCAGATCGGCGATCTGCCGGTCGGCGGTCATGTCGACACCTCGAACATCGGCGGCCAGCGCCGCCCGTTCCGCTACAGCGTCTCGCAGACCACACAGACGACGGTCGCGGCCGACCCCGCCAAGGGGGATTTCACGCTCAGTCTTACATCGCGTGAGGCGTTGGGGACGCGCGGCAAGATCGGGGTTACAACCCTCCTCGATCTCGATCTGCCGACCGGGACCCCGGTGACGAAGATCCTCGGCCCTGACGATACGGCGAATACGGCGGACGACGGTCTCTTCCTCGAGACCTTCGATAGGGATCGTGACGGAGTGAATGGCGTCGCGATCAGCGACGGCCGGGTCGGTGTTCCGAACGATACGCTCGGCATCCTGGTCGGCACCGCCCAGGGCGGGCTCAACGTGCTCGCCGGGATCGGCTGCGGCGGCTATCTGGGTGCGCCTCAGGACCCCGCCTGTGTCATCGACCCCGACAACGAGATGGACTGGCATATCCACTGCCCGACGGGAACCTGCCCGGCTCCGGGAGCGGTCGTTACGAATCGATTCCCCGGGGCGAGCACGACCCCGACCGGCGGTGCCATGGCCTACTCGGGCGCCAACTCGCTGCATTGGGGCAAGCATGTCGACCCGACGAGCCGGATCGGGGACACTACCTCCTTCAGGCAGCTGGCGGCCTTCCAGGTGACGGTCAACCTGACGCCGCTTCCGACCTTCGGCGATCTCGAGCTGAGCTTCTACCACATCGCCGACATGATGGACAGCAGCTGCGGCGGGCAGCCGGCCTGCAGCGGCTACCTGGCCGGCCAGGCGCAGGACTTCGGCGATGTGCAGATCCGCGCCGACCTGAACCCGGACCCCGCCGCCGATCAGTGGGGCTTCTGGGACAAGCTGGTGCCGTTCGAGAACGTCTACGACCACATCCCGTACATCTGGAGTTACTACGGGTCGAACCTGAACTACTGCAACTTCACTCCGGCCGACACCGGCAGTGCTCCTCCGGCCCCGCGCGGGACGCACGAAACGATGTGCTACCCGCTCGGCGTCTGGTCGCACTGCGGCAACGCCTGGGGGACCGACCGAACCTGGGGATGCCCGGGCCCGGGCTTCCTCGGTCAGCAGACAAACCCCGCCAGCGGGGCGCTCTGGGTGAAGACCAGACTGTCACTCGCGAACTACCTCGGCTCCCGAGTCCAGATCCGTTGGATTGCGCAGGGCTGGGAGTTCGACAATTCCAACGGCTCTCCGGCGCAGGATTACCAGACCTACGGTCGCGGCTGGCAGAATCTCCAGAGCGAGGATGGCTGGTGGGTCGATGACATCGCCATCACCGGCGCCATCACGACGCAGGTGTCGCCGCTCACCGACACCAAGACGCCTCCGGCCAGCACCTGCCCGGTCGGCGGGAACAACTGCGATGCGACCCAGGGAGACAAGGGCTTCGTTGTCGCCCTGACCGTCACCGATGCGAACGGCAACGGCGTGTTCGAGAAGAATGAGCAGGTTGTCTTCGATGCCTCGACGACCACCAACCCCGGCGGCTGCGTCAACGGCACCGCCGAGTATCGCTTCCTGAGGAACAACGTCGTCGTGCAGGAGTTCTCGGCCAATCCGATTTACAAGGATTCGCCGAAGTCCGACGCGACGTATCAGGTGATGGCGCGCTGCAGCACCGCCTCGGCCTGCACCACCGTTCTCGGTGTCAGCCGGGCCGTTCAAGTTTACCCGGGTGACGGGGACGATCTGGCGCTGACGATGACGCACGATCGGGCCACCGGCATCACCACCCTCACCTGGAAGGCGCGGCCGCAGCCGGCTCCGATGTCCGGCTACGACGCCTTCCGCGGCACGGTCCCGCCGCCCGACGCGGGGCTCGGAACGCTGACGACTCTCGTCTGCGACTTCGCCGCCGGGACGCCGGTCGGGAACGACGTGACCACCACGACCGTCCTGTCACCGGCTCTGGGCCAGGCGCACTACTACCTGGTCGGCCACAGCAACAGCGTGGCAGGCAGCCGGACGGCCCTCGGGCGCGCCTCGAACGGAAACGTTCTGGTCGCCCCGATCAGCTGCCCGTAGCCAGAGCGGGCGCAGTGCCGGAGAAGCAGCTCTCCGGCTCAGCTCAAGTCGAAGACGCGGGGGCCCGAAAGGGTCCCCGCTTTTTTGTTAGACGGGTCCGATCGCTTTGATGATCCCGGTGCAGGGGGAATCAAGAAGCCGTATGAAAATGCCCTACCACCGTGCGGATGGCGGCGACCGAACCACCCGGAACTCATGACCGGAAGGAGTATTCGGGCCTAGGTCGGGGCCCCGACGATGCGACTTGAGCCTCGATCGGGCGATCGCGAGGCAAGTACCTGATTATCTTGGAGTTTCGCGATCCGATCCGCACGGTGGTAGGGCATTTTCAGAAGCGGTACGGGGCGATGCCGCGAGGGCCCTGGGTCAGCCCCGCCAGGGATGGCGGAAGACCCCTTCGATCCGCGGGTCGTTGTCGGCGAAGCCGGTCCGCTTGGTGAGCAGGCGGCGGAGCTCCTTCCGGCTTTCGGCCGGCAGCTCCGGAGTCTCATGCTTGTCGAGCAGCGCCTTCATCCGGTCCCGGGCCAGCTGCACTTCATCCTTGCCGCGGCGCTTCCAGTCGCCGTAAGTGCCGCGGAAGCTGATGTAGGGCCAGTAGCCCTGTCCCGACTTCAGGAACTCTCTGGTGAACGGCTCGCCGAGGTGGTGGTTCGGAGAGTGCCCGATCTTGAGGATCGATTCCACCATCAGCGTCTGGGGGGAGACTTCGATCCCGTTCAGGGTGTTGCCGTCCTCGAGGATCCCGATGCCGACCAGGAGATCGCAGCCGGCCAGGGCCGCCGTCATCCCTGTCGCCATGTTCTCGTAGCCGGCCTGGATCCCCGGGACCTTGGCGTCGGAGCAGATGCCGCCGCCCATGAACGGGACGTCGTAGAACTCGGTCATCTGGGCGAACGGCAGGTTGAGGAGGATCCCCTCCGGCGAGGCAGTGCTGGCGAGGCCGGTCTTCATGTCGAGCGTCTCCGGCCCGGCCGGATAGATCATCGGAAGCCCCGGCTGCACGAGCTGGTACAGAACCAGCCCGGACAGGAACTCGACGTTGGTCTGAAGCAAAGTTCCGGCCACGGTGATCGGAGCCGTCGCGCCCTGCAGCGGCATCGGCCAGAAGACGATCGGCACCCACTCCTTGGCCAGCATGATGCAGGCCTCGGTCATGGCGTCATCGTGCTTGAGCGGGGAGACCGGGCAGGTGACCATCGAGAAGATCGGACGATCGCGCTGCTTGCGGCGGTCGCCGTAAACCGCATCGATCATCGACAGGATGTACGGCACGTCCTCGGGGTCCTGCACGCCGCCCACCATCTGGAAATGCTTCGCGGACCACATGAACGACGTGGCGACCTCGAAGAGCGCCCGGTAGTCGGTGGAGGCGTCGGTCGGGAAGACGGTCGACCACATGACCTTGATCGGCGGCAGCGCGTCGGCCAGGAGCGTGCTGAGCGCCAGGTCGTGAAGGGTTGAGGTGCGGCGCTCGCCGGTCTTCTCGTCGAGGGTGAAGGAGGCCTGGCCGTCGGTCATATGGTGCATCTGCTTGCCGTCGATCACGGCGTCGTTCTTGCCGTCGC
>WNFM01207405.1_pt1 | contig 18190 bp, 12 predicted proteins | sample 5400271 | NCBI WGS metagenome assembly WNFM01 (sample SAMN13153352, study PRJNA577476) | soil metagenome | isolation source: 60 cm saprolite on Douglas fir-dominated hillslope | place: USA:California | collected 2013-09-17 | reverse complement strand
CCGGTCCCCGCCGGCAATTGAAAGCTGACCTGGGGAATGTCCACCACCACCCGATACGGGTCGGCCAGCGCGAAGGCGCGAAACTGGATGGTCTTGTCGAGGTCGAGAACAAAGCGGGTTTGCTTGGCATCGCCGGCCAGGCGGGCGTCCGCGGCGATGGGAAAATCGGCCGAAGCGGCCGCGATCGGCGCTTGTCCTTCGGCGGCGCCGACAATTGTGGCGTCGGAACAAGGCAATGCTGCGGCGCACAAGAGCGCACATCCCAGCAAAAAACGATGATTCGCGCGGCTCGCCAACGAATCCTAAGCCTCCGAGCAGCCCTCTTTATCGCAATAGGACCGCAGGGTTAACCGAAGCTTAACGCAGTTGTGGCGATAAAGGCTGAGTGTTGCCGTGCTGCGACGCTTCTCCGGCATCCCTTGCACGGAGACACCAATCCACGTATGTACGAGGGGCTGACGGCTAATACTCCCGGTTGTGTCGCGTTCAGCCTCCCGGTGCAGCGCCGGAACCTTCGATCTCCGAGGATTCCAGCGTCTTTCCGATCCCTCCGCAGCCAGCGCAGCGCGCGGCTGACATGGAGCGGCGGTTTTGAGAGCCCGAGCGGCGTCCGGTCCCAGGTTACCATCTTGTTCCAGGGACGGTTTTCGACACGGCATAACCGATTATCCGGGACGTCAAACCTCCCGATAGCGAAGCCGGCGAGCGCCTTGGCGCTGGCCGAAGCCTTCAGCGACAGACAAGGCGGCCTTTTGCCGCCCAAATGTTTTAGACGGGCCGACGCTTGATGCGCCAGACTGTGAAGCCGACCATGATCCACGGAAGAATCGCGCCAACGCGAAGCGAAAGCTTCGCGCGCCGCCTTGCTCCCACGGAATCCCGTTCGGCTAGGCGCCCCGGGTTGCGTTTTGGCCTTCCCCTCACCCCCGAATCAGGTGGACCGTCGCGTCACCCGGCGGCGCGACACGCGCTTACCGTGATACGCGCCAGCCGCCGCCAAGAGTTTAAAAATGCCCAACAAAATGCTGATAGATGCCACCCACCCGGAAGAGACGCGTCGAAGAATTTGATTTCGAAACCGCCCAGCGCAAGCAACTGCGCGGCAACATCTACCTCGCCAAGGTCACGCGCGTAGAGCCGTCACTGCAGGCGGCCTTCATCGAATATGGCGGCAACCGCCACGGCTTTCTGGCCTTTAGCGAAATCCATCCGGACTATTATCAAATTCCGGTCGCCGATCGCCAGGCGCTGATCGAGGCCGACGAGCGCGCCCATCGCGAGGCCGAGGAAGAGAGCGAAAACCGCTCCAGCCGAGGCCGCCGTCCGCGCCACCGCAATTCGCGCCGCCGCGGCAATGGCGAGCGGGTCCAGAGCGAGGTCGTCGAGAGCGCAGGCCTTGATCCGTCGCTGGCCGCGCAGCCGCACGAAGGCCACGGTCACGACGGTCACCTTGAAGACCACCCCCACGACCACGGCGAAGGCGTGCATCCCGAGGACGGTCACGTTCACGACGGCGAACATCACCATGCCGATGCGGAGCACCACAATCACGATCATCTCCATGATCATGACCATCATGAGCATTCGCACGACCATGACCACGCGCACGACGATCACGGCCATGCGCATGGCGAGCACGACCACGTTCATGCAAGCGACGCCCAGGCGGAATCTCGTCCCGAGTTGCACGCCGCGGCTGCCGTCGACCTGGCGCCGGATGCCGACGACGAGCACGGCGATGACGAGCGTGCCCACGAAGAGCACGCTCACGAAAACTTGGCCCATGCCGACGACGCGCCGCACGCCGAAGACGGCGGCCGTGAGCACGCCGAACATGCCGGCGCCGAGCCCGTTGCATCGGATCATGCCGAGCTGGTCGCGGCGCCGATTGGCGATGAAGCCAATGATGATGACGACGATGACGGCGAGGAAGCCGAGGAAGAAGTCGTCGAATCCGTTGGCGGCGACGACGTGCTGGAAGAAGTGCCGGAGCGCGCGTTCCGCCCGCGCCGGCAGTATAAGATTCAAGAGGTGATAAAACGCCGCCAGGTGATGCTGGTGCAGGTGGTCAAGGAAGAGCGCGGCAACAAGGGCGCCGCGCTGACGACTTATTTGTCGCTGGCCGGCCGTTATGCAGTGTTGATGCCCAACACCGCGCGCGGCGGCGGCATCAGCCGCAAGATCACTAGCGCCCAGGACCGCTCGCGATTGAAGGAAGTGGTGCAGGATCTCGACGTGCCCGAAGGCATGGGCATCATCCTGCGCACCGCCGGCGCCTCCCGCACCAAGCCCGAAATCAAGCGCGACTTCGAATATCTGATCCGGATGTGGGAAACCGTCCGCGACATGACGCTGAAGTCGCAGGCCCCGACGCTAGTCTACGAGGAAGGCTCGCTGATCAAGCGCTCGCTACGCGATCTCTACAACAAGGAAATCGACGAAATTCAGGTCGCCGGCGAAGCCGGCTACCAGGAAGCCCGCGATTTCATGAAGATGCTGATGCCCTCGAACGTCCGCGCGGTGAAGCAATATCGCGACGGCCAGCCGCTGTTCTCGCGGATGGGGGTCGAGAGCCAGCTCGATGCGATGTTCTCGCCGACCGTGCAATTGCGCTCCGGCGGCTACATCGTGATCAACCAGACCGAGGCTTTGGTGTCGATCGACGTCAACTCCGGGAGATCGACCCGCGAACACCACATCGAGGATACCGCGCTCAAGACCAATCTCGAAGCCGCCGAGGAAGTGGCTCGCCAGCTTCGCCTGCGCGATCTTGCGGGTTTGATCGTCATCGACTTCATCGACATGGACGAGAAGCGCAACAACCGCGCCGTCGAACGTAAACTCAGCGATTGCCTGCGGCAGGACCGCGCCCGCATCCAGGTCGGGCGCATCTCGCATTTCGGCCTGCTCGAGATGTCACGCCAGCGCATCCGCGCCAGCGTGCTCGAAAGTTCGACCGAGCCCTGCTCGCAATGCGGCGGCAGCGGCCATGTACGGTCGGTGTCTTCGGTCGCGCTGCAGCTGCTCCGCGGGCTTGAAGAGATATTGATGAAGGGTGCGACCCACAATCTCGTGGTGCGCACGCGCACTGACGTTGCGCTCTATGTCCTCAATCACAAGCGCGGCCATCTGCGCGATCTCGAAAACAGTTTCAAGGTGACGCTGTCGGTGATCGCCGATCCGACCGTGAGCGGCCAGCAGTCGTTCGTGATCGATCGCGGCGAGCAGGTGCACACGCTGGAGGCTGCGAAAGCGCTGCTCGCAGCACAGGTCGCGGCGTTCCCGCCGCCGTCGGAGGAAGTGTTCGAGGAGGACGAGGCGTTCGACGTCGAAGCCGAATCGGAAATCGAGTCTGAGGAGACCGAAGGGCTCGCCGACGACACCGTCGTCAGCGAGAGCAGTGACGGTCAGGCCGAGGGCGATGGCCCGAGGCGCAAGCGGCGGCGGCGGCGACGCGGCCGGCCCAGTGAGGCGCGCGAAGGCAGCGCCCCTCGTGAGGACGCTGCCCGTGATGACGCTGCGCGTGATAGCAATGAAACCGCGCGCGTGCCGTTCGATGCGGCAACGATCCCCGGCGTCGTTGCGGAAGAAAACGAAGCCGACGACGACGAAGCCGAGGAGCAGCCAGGCTTGGTTCGCGCCGATCAGCCGCCGGGCGGCGAACGGCGGCCGCGGCGTCGCGGACGCCGCGGCGGACGCCGCCGGCGCGGTGGCCCGGAGGATGGTCTCTCCGGATCGATCGTGGACGAACTCGGGCCGGTCCCCGCTCCGGAAGCGGCAGGCGCGGTCGCCGATTTCGACGGCGATCCATCCGAGCCAACGCTGCCCGAGGTGCAACCCGAATCCATCGCCGCATCGCCGGAGCATCAGCCGGCGGAACGTGCCCAACAGGAGCCGGTGCATGCGCCCGCCGACGTGGAGACCGCGGCACAAGAGGCCGAGAGAGCCGCAAAGCGCCGTTCGACCGTGCGCGAGAAGGTGAGCTTTTTGGTCGACGCTCAGCCCGCTGCGCCGCCGGCGCCGGTCAGCCACAGCGAGCCTGCGCCATCGCCGTCCCCTGCTCCGGCCCCAGCTGAGCAGGCCCCAGTTGAGCGGCCTAGTTCGGAGACGACGACCGACACCCAGCCCCGCCGAGCGGGATGGTGGTCACGGCGGTTCGGCGGCGGAGAATAGCAACGCTCTCTTGTGAGATGACAAAACCGCCCGGCAAAACCGGGCGGTTTTGCTTTCGTCAACCAGAATCAGAGCGTTTGCTCACGTCGCAAATCCATCGGCAAGTGTTGGTCGAGCTCAGCATCGCGGTCGGGATCAGCCCGCCAGAGTTCTCCGAGCCCTGCGCTAACCCGTCGTGACCGCGGTCTCCACGTCCGACGGATCGATCGTGTTATCGAGAGTGGCGTGCAGCCTTTCCTGGTCGAGCTCGCCCTCCCACCACGACACGAACACGGTTGCGATGCCGTTGCCGGTGATGTTGGTGAGCGCGCGCACCTCGCTCATGAATTTGTCCACCGAGAACACGATCGCCATGCCCGGCACCAGCGCCGGATTGACCACCGACAGCGTCGCCGCCAGCGTGATGAAGCCGGCGCCGGTGACGCCACTGGCGCCCTTCGAGGTCAGCATCGCGACCACCAGGATGGTGATCTGCTGGCTGAACGACAGGTCGACGCCGAGCGCCTCCGCGATGAACAGCGTCGCCAGCGTCATATAGATGTTGGTACCGTCGAGATTGAACGAGTAGCCGGTCGGCACAACGAGCCCAACCACCGGTTTGGAGCAGCCGAGCCGTTCGAGCTTCGCCATCAATTGCGGCAGCGCGCTCTCGGATGAGCTGGTGCCGAGCACGATCAAAAGCTCTTCCTTGATATAGACGATGAACTTGAAGATGTTGAAGCCGACCACGCGCGCGATCAGGCCGAGCACGACGACCACGAACAGCGCCGCCGTCGCGTAGAACAGCACGATCAGCCCGAACAAATTGAGCAGCGCGGCGGTTCCGAATTTTCCGACGGTGTAGGCCATCGCGCCGAAGGCGCCGACGGGAGCGGCCTTCATGACGATGGCAATCACGCCGAAGATCGCATGCGAGGTGTCGTCGATGATGTCGCGCAGCCGGTGGCCGCGTTCGCCGAGCGCCATCAGCGCAAAGCCGAACAGGATGGCAAACAGCAGCACCTGCAGGATGTCGCCGCGCGCCAGCGCGCCGACCACGCTGTCCGGGATGATGTTGAGAACGAAATCGACCGATTTTTGCGCTGCCGCCTGTTCGGCATAATGCTGTACGGCGGCGGCATCGGGCTTCGCGGCGAGCCCGTGACCGACGTGAAACAGATTGCCCATCACAAGGCCGATGATCAGCGCAAACGACGACACGACCTCGAAATAGACCAGCGCCTTGACGCCAACGCGGCCGACTTTTCGGGCATCGTCAATGTGGGAGATGCCCGACACCACCGTGCAGAAGATGATCGGCGCGATCACCATCTTTATCAGCTTGATAAAGCCGTCGCCGAGCGCCTTGATCCAGTCATTGGTCGCGAGATTGGGCCACAGCGCGCCGATCAGGACGCCGAGCAGGATCGCGATCAGCACCTGTAGATAGAGTATCTTGTACCAGGGTTTTGCCGCGCGAACGGGTGCTTCGGTCGCGATCGTTGCAGCCATCTCGTTTACTCCCATCAATTCGCTGATCTGTACCGCCCTAGCTCAAGGGGCGCCAGCCTCTCCGAGAGAGCCAAATTCAATTAGCTTAGGGGAGTCAATGGCATTGCTTGCGGCCACCGGCGAATTTGTGCCGGCGATTGCGAAATCCTATACCAGCCAGCGCGAGATGCGCGCCACGGCTTCGCGCATCTCATCGGCTGAGCGCGCGTAGGAAAAGCGGATGAACTGATGGCCGTGAACGGGATCGAAATCGATGCCGGGGGTCGCCGCGACATGCGCCTGCTCCAGCATCTTCTTTGCGAATTCAAAACTGTCCGAGGTGAATGCCGAGACGTCGGCATAAAGATAAAACGCGCCGTCGGCGGGCAGGAATTTGGTCAGCCCGGCCTGCGGCAGGCCCTCGATCAGGATACGGCGGTTCTCCTGGTAGCCGTGTTTTATCGTTTCCATCTCCGCCCGGCCTTCGAACGCGGCCTCGGCGGCAATCTGCGACAATGTCGGCACGGAGATCGCGAGATTCTGCTGCAGCCGCTCGATCGGCCGCACCAGCGGTTCCGGCACCACCATCCAGCCGACCCGCCAGCCGGTCATGCAGAAATATTTCGAGAACGAATTGATGACCAGCGCGTGCGGCGAGAGTTCCGCCGCCGTCACCGCGGGGAATGCGTAGTCGAGGCCATGATAGATCTCGTCGGAAATGAAACGGATGCCCGCCCCTTCCGCAGCCGTAATCAGGCTGGTGAGCGCCTCCCTCGACATCATGGTGCCGGTCGGATTGGCAGGACTTCCGACCAGCACGCCTTTCAAGGGTGCCTTGCGATGCGCCGCCAGCAAGGCTTCCCCGGTCAGCGCATGGCGGGTTTCGCTCGATGTCTCGATCAGCACCGGCTCGCAGCCGAGCGCGGTCAGGATATGACGATATGGCGGATAACCGGGCACGGTGACCGCAACCCGGTCGCCGGGCTCGAACATGGCGAGAAAGCCCAGGATGAACGCGCCCGATGACCCCGTGGTGACCACGATCCGCTCCGCATCCACCACGCAGCGATAAGTCTCGCGGTAGTGCCTTGCGATCCGCTCGCGCAGCGAGGGAATGCCGAGCGCCGAGGTATAATCGATCCGCCCCGCATCGAGCGCCGCATGGGCGGCCGAAAGCGCCGTCTTCGGCGCCGGCGCGGCGGGTTGTCCGACTTCCATGTGAATGACATGGCCGCCGCCCGCCTCGATGCGCGCCGCCGCCGCCATCACGTCCATCACCATGAACGGCGGAACATCGCTTCGTCCCGATGCCGTCGCCAGGTGTTTTGCGCGCTCCCTCAGTGTCGCTTCCAGCATCGATATCTGCTATTTGACCCGGCGCCCCAGACTAGCCGTATTCCACGGTTTGGTAGGGCATATCCGCTATCCGGCCCGCCGCCAATCCTTTAAAAACTGTCATGTTGCTCCGCACCGCGCACCGCAAGAAAACATCCGGCCTGATCGCCGTCACCGCCGCGGCCGCGCTCGCCCTGGCGCGGGTCCCGGTTGCCCGCGCGGAACAGCAAAAGGGCCCGCCGATCCTCCGCGATACCGAGGCCGAGCAACTGCTGCGCGAATACACCAGGCCGATTTTGCGCGCGGCGGGCCTCGAAAAGCAGAACATCCAGATTGTCATCATCAATGACAGCGCCTTTAACGCCTTTGTCGCGGATGGCCGCCGCATCTTCGTAAATTACGGCGCCATCATGCAGTCGGAGACCCCGAACCAGATCATTGGGGTGCTGGCGCATGAAACCGGCCATTTGGCCGGCGGCCATCTCGCCAAGATGCGCGAGCAGCTGGCGCAGGCGCAGACCCAGATGATCATCGCCATGCTGCTCGGCGCCGGCGCGATGGTCGCGGGTGCAAGAGGCGGCGGCAATTCCGGGCTCGCCAATGCCGGAGCGGCCGCGGTCGCAGGACCCCAGGAAATGATCCGCCGGACCCTGATCTCGTATGTGCGCCAGCAGGAGGAAAACGCCGACCGTGCCGGGGTGAAGTTTTTGACCGCGACCGGCCAATCCCCCAAGGGCATGTACGAGACCTTCAAGCGCTTCACCAATGAAAGCCTGTTCGCCGCGCGCGGCGCGGACCCTTATTTGCAATCGCATCCGATGCCGGCCGAACGCGTCGCAGCCCTCGAGGGACTGGCGCGTTCCAGTCCTTATTGGGACAAGAAGGACGATCCGGCGCTGCAATTGCGCCACGACATGATGCGCGCCAAGATTTCGGCCTTCATGGAACGGCAGGACACCGTCTATCGGCGCTATCCGCTGTCGAATGACAGCCTGCCCGCGCGCTATGCGCATGCCATTTCGACCTATCTGCACGGCGACCTGCGCACCGCGCTCGGCATGATCGACGCCCTGATCCAGGTGCAGCCCAACAACGCCTATTTTTATGAATTGCGCGGCCAGGCGCTATTGGAAGGCGGCAAGCCGGCGGAGGCGATCGCGCCCTTGCGCCGGGCGGTGCAGCTCTCGAATAACGCCCCGCTCATCGAGATGTTACTTGGGCAGGCGCTCGTGGCCACTAATAATAAGGCCTACACAGAGGACGCCATTGCGATTCTGCGCGCGGCCGTCGCACGAGAGACCGAGGCGCCGCTCGGTTATACCCAGCTCGCAATGGCTTATGGCCGAAAGGGAGACTACGCGGAGGCCGATCTGGCGTCCGCACAGGCCGCGTTCCTGCGCGGCGACAACAAGACCGCGCGCGAACTCGCCTCGCGCGCCAAAACCCGTTTCGCCGTCGGTACCCCCGGATGGGTCAAGGCCGACGATATCGTCGCTGCAAAAATGCCGCCCGGCCAAACCAACAATTAGACCTACATAAAACTAGTGTACTGAGGTTCGCTTAAAAAACCGGCTTCCACTCGAGAGGATTGATCCATGCCTTCGTTCCGCTTTCTCGCTCCCGCACTGCTGATGTTCGCGCTCTGCGGGGCGCCGCCGGCGTCGGCGCAGAGTTTCACCGACAGCCAGCGCGGCGATATCGAGACCATTGTCAGGAATTACCTGATCGCGCATCCCGAGGTGCTCGAAGAGGCGATGGCTGAATTGAACAAGCGCCAGGCCGCCGCCGAAGCCGAAAAGCACGAAGCCAGCATCTCGACCAACGCGGAAGCGATCTTCAATTCGCCGCGCGGCGTCGTGCTCGGCAACAAGGACGGCGACGTCACCTTCGTCGAATTCTTCGACTACAATTGCGGCTACTGCAAACGCGCGATGGCCGACATGCTCGATCTCATGAAGAACGATTCCAAGCTCAAGGTCGTGCTGAAGGAATTCCCGGTGCTGAGCGAGGGTTCGGTCGAGGCCGCCAAGGTCGCGGTCGCCGTGCGCATGCAGGACCCCTCCGGCAAGAAATATCTCGATTTCCACCAAAAACTGCTCGGCGGCCGCGGCCCGGCCGACAAGGCGCGCGCGATGGCGGCTGCCAAGGACGCCGGCCTTGATACCGCAAGGATCGAAAAGGACATGACGAACCCGGAAGTGAAAGCCACCATCGAGGAAAACTTCAAGCTCGCCGAAGCGATGGGCATGAACGGCACGCCGAGCTACGTGATCGGCAAGCAGGTCGTGATCGGCGCGGTCGGCCTCGACGGGCTGAAGGAGAAGATCGGCCTCGCCCGCTGCGGCAAGGCGACGTGCTGAAGCGATTGCGGCGCTAATCATTCCGCTACCCGTTTCACAACATTGAAGCCGGCTGCAACGCAGCCGGCTTTTTTGTGCGGACTTGGCAGAGCGCTCGTAGCGGCGGCAATGCGCAGTTCGATCTCGAGACGATGGCCTTCGACTGGGCTTGCGGCTGAGTACGCAGGATTTGCGAAACATCAGGCATGATGATGCGGTGCATCGTTTCACTCGATTGACTTGATCGCAGCAGCGCCAAGGCGGGAGCCGTTTGCTTGTTCATCCCGCGTTCAAAAAACAAAATCGGCGGAACCGCTGACATCAGGGAACGTCGAACACCTCCTTTCGTTGTCGGCGTGGGCAATGCAGACACGTGAGGAGAGAATTCAATGGCTAGTCGTTTTATGATTTCGGTTGCCGCCTTGGCGTTGATCGCGGGAACCGGTTTTGCGAATGCGCAAGGAACCGGAACGAGCCGCGAAGGAGCATCGTCAGGTTCCAGCGTTCAGCAGAGCGCGCCGTCGTCACCGTCGTCCGCCCCCTCGTCGGCGACCCCGACTACTCGCGATGGGATGAATCGCAGCGATACTCAGGACAAGGGCGCGGCCAAGACCACGCAGTCAGAAGAGAAGATGCAACCCGGTGGCGCCAAGAGCCAGCGCGCTCAGGACAACATGAAGCCCGGGCAAAAGAGCGACAAATCGGCCCAAGATAATATCAAGGGCGAAAAGTCGAAGAGCATGAGCTCGGAGAATGAAGGCGCCAAGGCCGGCAAGGACATGAAGGTGGAGGGCCGCGACAGCAAGACGAACGCCCAGGGCCGCGAGGACCGCAACACCGCGCAGGGTCGTGAAGACCGCATGAACGCGGAGCAGAAGGGTGCGGCGGGGACGCAGTCCCAGACTACCGTCACCACCGGCCAGGCCGGCGCCGGCGCGAAGCTTGCGCCCGAGCAGCGCACCAAGATCACCACCGTGATCAGGGAGCAGCACGTTGCGCCGGTTACCAATGTCAACTTTGAGATCCGGACCGGTGTGCGGATTCCGCGCGAGGGTGTGAAGTTCTATCCGCTTCCGCAGGAGGTCGTGACGATTTATCCGCAGTGGCGCGGATATGAGTTCATCCTCGTCGGGGACAAGATCGTGGTGGTGGACCCGCGGACGTTCGAGATCGTGGACGTGCTTGACGTCTAAATCCGGAACGCGCTGACGGGTTCGGGGCGGGCAGAAATGCCCGCCCTTTTTCTTGGACCGCAGCCTGTCCGGGGCCAACGGGCAGCCATCCCCTAAACCTTGGTTAATGTGCGATTTCCACAGCTTCTGTGCGGCTTTTTATCAGCCGAATGAGGCATTTGAGGGTTGGCTTTAACGTCCTAAAGGCTTCCCCTAGGCGCGGTTGTTACCTATAACCCCGCGACCTACAGCCCACCTTGCCGGGATTTGGATGGCCAAAGCTGCGACCGATACGATTTACGTGCTCAATGGCCCGAACCTCAATCTATTGGGGACGCGCGAGCCGGAGACCTACGGCCATGCGACGCTCGCAGACGTCGAGAAACTTTGCGCGGAGACCTCCGCGCAGTTCGGCCTGAAAGCCGATTGCCGGCAGTCCAATCGCGAGGGCGAACTGATCGATTTCATCCACGAGGCCCACGCCAGGAAGGCGGCCGGGATCATCATCAATGCCGGCGGCTACTCGCACACCTCGATCGCGTTGCACCCTCGAAGTTCACATCAGCAACATTTATGCCCGCGAGAGTTTTCGACATCATTCCTTCACCGCCAGAGCCGCGTTCGCGACGCTTTGCGGCTTCGGCATCGATGGTTACAGGCTCGCGATCTCCGGCCTTGCCGCCAGGATCGGCGTCAAGGCAAAAGCCTGACGCGACCGCCCCCACCAATTGAGAGAGTTCCGGATCAAGAACATGGCGCGCCAGCCTGACGACAAATCAGCCGCAAAATCCGGGAGCAACGACAGCGCGCTCATTCGCGAGCTCGCGTTGTTGCTGGACGAGACCAGTCTCACCGAGATCGAGATCGAGCGCGCGGGCCTTCGGGTGCGGGTCGCGCGCAATGTCTCGATCGCGGCATCGGTGCCCGCTAGCGTCCAACCAGCCGTCGCCGTCGCATCGCCTGCGGCTCCGGCCGGTGCCGCCGATATCGCAAAACATCCGGGCGTGGTGCCCTCGCCGATGGTCGGCACCGCCTATTGGTCCTCCGAACCCGGCGCCAAACCGTTCATCGAAATCGGCGCCAAGGTGTCGGTCGGGCAGACGCTTCTGATCATCGAAGCGATGAAGACGATGAACCAGATTCCATCGCCGCGCGCGGGCACGGTGACGCAGATTCTTGTCGAGGACGGCCAGCCGGTCGAATTCGGCGAGCCGCTGGTGATTATTGAATAACCACACGCCGTCATCCTGAGGTGCGAGGGCGAACGCCCGAGCCTCGAAGGATAGTTTCGAGTTTGCGGACACACCGTCACCCTTCGAGGCTCGCAAGAGCTTGCTCCTCAGGATGACGGACGAGGCAGCAACGATGTTCGACAAGATCCTGATAGCCAATCGCGGCGAGATTGCCTTACGCATCTTGAGAGCGTGCAAGGAACTCGGCATCGCGACCGTTGCGGTGCATTCCACCGCCGACGCCGATGCCATGCATGTGCGGCTTGCCGACGAGAGCGTCTGCATCGGCCCGCCGCCGTCGAAGGAGAGCTATCTTAACGTGCCGGCGCTGCTCGCAGCCTGCGAGATCACCGGCGCGGACGCGGTGCATCCCGGCTACGGCTTCCTGTCGGAAAACGCCCGCTTCGCCGAAATCTTAGGTGACCACAATCTGCACTTCATCGGGCCGAAGGCCGAGCACATCCGCCTGATGGGCGACAAGATCGAGGCCAAGAAGACCGCGAAAAAACTCGGCATTCCAGTGGTGCCCGGCTCCGACGGCGCGGTCGGTCCCGACGACGACGCGATGGCGATCGCGAAAGGTATCGGCTTTCCGGTGCTGGTGAAGGCGGCCTCCGGCGGCGGCGGACGCGGCATGAAGGTCGCGCAGACATCAGACGATCTGATGCTGGCGCTGTCGACGGCGGCCAATGAAGCCAAATCGGCGTTCGGCGACGCCTCCGTCTATCTCGAAAAATATCTGCAGAAGCCGCGCCACATCGAGATCCAGGTGCTCGGCGACGGCCGCGGCGGCGCGATCCATCTCGGCGAGCGCGATTGCTCGCTGCAGCGGCGCCATCAGAAGGTCTGGGAGGAAGGCCCATCGCCCGCGCTCGATGCCGCGGCACGCAAGACGATCGGCTTGACCGTCGCGAACGCGATGCAGCAGATGAAATATCTCGGGGTCGGCACCGTGGAGTTCCTCTACGAGGACGGCGAATTCTATTTCATCGAGATGAATACCCGCATCCAGGTCGAACATCCCGTCACCGAGATGATCACCGATATCGACCTCGTGCTGGAGCAGATCCGGATCGCCGCCGGCGGCGATCTGCCGGTGACGCAGAATGAAGTCGTCATCAACGGCCACTCGATCGAATGCCGCGTCAACGCGGAAAACCCCGTCACCTTCCGCCCCTCGCCCGGCAAGATCCTGCAGTACCATCCGCCCGGCGGCCTCGGCGTGCGGATCGATTCGGCGGTCTACCAGGGCTACGTCATCCCGCCTTATTACGACTCGCTGGTCGGCAAGCTGATCGTCCACGGCAAGACCCGCGCCGAGTGCCTGATGCGGCTGCGCCGGGCGCTGGACGAAATGGTGGTGGAGGGCATCGAAACCACGCTGCCGCTGTTCCGGGCGCTGGTCCGGGAACCCGACATTATCGACGGCGACTACCATATCCATTGGCTCGAACAATATCTGGCCGGCCAAAAGGCCGATTGAGCCGCCTTCCCCAAGCAAATTCGATCACCCGGGAACCATTTGCCCGAACAGGCGTTTCGGTCGGGCTGGGAAGCCTTTCCCGCCGGGGGGATCGCTTGAAATCCTTTCTTTCATGACGCGAGATTGTTTGTGACGCCGGATGCCACGCGCCGGCGCGCGATTGGCCAAATCCTGCTGCTTGCCGCGGGCCTTGTGGTGCTGACGATCATCAGCGCCGGCTCGGTCCATCTGGTTAATCTGGCGCGGGAGGATGCGCGCTCGGTCGTCCACACCGTTGAAGTCGAGAACCAGATATCGCTGGTCGAGCTGCAATTGCGGCGCGCCGAAAGTGCCCAGCGCGGCTACCTTTCAACGCTGTTGCCGGATTTCCTGAGCGATTTCGAGCAAGCCGCTTTCGAGCTCACTCCAGCCCTGACGCGGCTGACGCAGCTCACCAGCGACAATCCCGTTCAAAAGCGGCTGGTCGACGAGATGATTCCGCTGTGCAACCAGCGCATCGAGGAATTCCGCAAGACCATCGAATTGGCGCGGACGCAGCACGTCGACGATGCCACCAGGATCATCCGCGAGAGCATCGCCCACGACGCCATGAAGCGCATCGACGATCTCGCCCGCGCGATGCGCGCCGAAGAAGATCGGCTGTTTGCCGAGCGCACCAAGAATGCCGACCGCAGCCAGACGCTGGCGGCGTCGCTGACGGGCGTCGGTTCGGGCTTCGTGGTCTTGCTCGGAGCGATCTCGATCTTTCTGGTGCGCCGCTCGGCGCGGGCGCGGGACGACGCCGAAGCATCGCTACGCGACAACAACCTCAATCTGGAGGTGACCGTCGACGAGCGCACCGCCGATCTTCGCGAGGCCAACGACGAAATCCAGCGTTTCGCCTATATCGTCAGCCACGATTTGCGCTCGCCGCTGGTCAACATCATGGGCTTTACCTCTGAACTGGAAGAATTGCGCACCGACATTTTCAGGCGAATCGCTTCGCTCGGCCGCGAAGCAGTCCCGGCTTCGGCGGCGGCGCTTCCCAGCGGCGAGATCGAACAGGCGCTCGAGCCCGAAGACAAGCAGCTGTCGCAGGATTTTTCGGAAGCGCTGGGGTTCATCAAATCGTCGATCGCCAAGATGGATCGTCTGATATCAGCCATCCTCAATCTCACCCGCGAGGGGCGGCGCGAGTTCGAGCCGGTCAAGATCGACACCCGCGAACTGATCGAGGGCATCGTTGCAACCGTCGCGCACCAGGCCGCGGAGGCGCAGGCCGAGATCCGCATCGAGCCGCTGCCGCACATCACCAGCGACCGCCTCGCACTCGAACAGATTTTTTCCAATTTGATCGACAATGCGCTGAAATATCTCAAGCCGGGCGTTCCCGGCGACATTTTGGTCCGGGGCCGGATCAAGCTCGGCTTTGCGATTTTCGAGATCATCGACAACGGCCGCGGCATCGATCCCAGGGACCATCAGCGGATTTTTGATCTGTTTCGCCGCGCCGGCACGCAAGACAGACCGGGCCAGGGAATTGGGCTGGCCCATGTCCGCGCGCTGGTGCGTCGGCTCGGTGGGACCATGTCGGTACAATCCGAGCTTAACAGCGGCTCTACCTTCACCATCACGCTGCCCATCAACTGGACAGCCAGTAACCGGAACAGGGACAAATGAGTAAGCCAGTCACCATCATCATGATCGAGGACGACGAGGGACACGCCCGTCTGATCGAGCGAAATATCCGCCGCTCCGGCGTCAACAACGACATCATCCCGTTCACCAACGGTACAGCCGCGGTGAACTATCTGTTCGGCCGCGACGGCACTGGGCTTGCCCAGAGGGGCCAGGCCTTGCTGATCCTGCTCGACCTCAATCTGCCCGATATGACCGGCATCGAGATCTTGCGGCGGGTCAAGGAAAACAAATATCTCAAATGCGCCCCAGTCGTGGTGCTCACTACCACCGACGACTCTCAGGAGATCAAGCGCTGCTACGAACTCGGTTGTAACGTCTACATCACCAAGCCGGTGAATTACGAAAGCTTCGCCAACGCCATTCGCCAGCTTGGACTGTTCTTCTCGGTCATTCAGGTCCCGCCAGCCGCCACATGAACCAAGCGACGCCGACGCTACTTTATATCGACGATGATGCGGGACTTGCCCGGCTGGTCGACCGCGGCCTGACGCGGGTCGGCTTCAAGGTCGTCCACGCGGCTGGAGGCATCGAGGGGCTCGATCGCCTGGCGCAAGGCGGCATCGACGTCATCGCGCTCGATCAATACATGCCCGGCCTCGACGGCCTCGAAACGCTGGAGCGGATCCTGGCAATCCCGAATGCGCCGCCAGTGGTGTTCGTCACCGCGGCGCAGGATTCGAGCATCGCCGTCACCGCGCTGAAGGCCGGCGCGGCCGATTATCTGGTCAAGGATGTGCACGGCGATTTCATCCCGCTTTTGCAGGTTGCGATCGACGGCGCGTTGCGGCAGGCGCGCATCCAGAAAGCCCGCGACGACGCCGAGGCTGAGGTTCATGCCTCGCGCGACCGCTACGCGGCGCTTGCGGCCGAGCGCGAGATGTTGCTGCGCGAAGTCAACCACCGCGTCGGCAACTCGCTGCAGATCATCGCCTCGCTACTACACCTGCAGGCCAATTCGAGCACCCAGGACGACGTCAAGGCGGCGCTGACCAATGCGATGGGACGGGTTGCCGCGGTGGCGCAGGTGCACCGCAGGCTTTACACGACCCATGATCTGAAGAGCGTGCTGCTCAACCAGTATCTCGATGCCTTGCTGGAAGATCTCAGACGGTCGGCCGAGGGCAACAGGATGACGCAGCTGACCTTGAAGGCGGAGCCGATCGAGATCGATCCCGACCGCGCGGTTGCGATCGGCATCATCGTCAATGAGCTCGTGATGAACGCCGTGAAATACGCCTACCCTGATGGTGCCGGGCCTATTCACGTCGACCTCCATGCCCAAGGTGACGACGTCGTGTTGTCGATCTCCGACGATGGCGTCGGCCTCAACGCCAAGACCGACCCGCGCTCCACCGGAATGGGGCAGCGCATCGTCAGCGCCATGGCGACCAAGCTCGAGGCCAGCGTCGAACGCGATCCCGATCATGCCGGCACCAGGATGGTGTTGCAATTCTGCCGGGTCAAACCGGCGGCAAATCCCGGCTGCGTGGCCAAGTAATCATCTTTTGCCGCCGATCATGACGCCGACGGCACGATTTCACTTCCATGTTCGGCGGTTTCGTCTTCAGCCTCAACCACGATGTCTCTGACTGTGCTAGCGTCGGCCCACGCACACTTGCTCTGATGCAGGGGCTTCCATGAAGCGGCGCCAAATTATTGCACTTCTCGGCGGCCTGACGTTCGCGCTGGCAGCACGCGCGCAGCAGCCAGCAGGCCGCGTCGCACACATCGCTTATCTTGGAACTTTGAGTCCGTCGACCTTGGATCCGCGCCAAATCGAGGCCTTAAGGGAAGGGCTGCGGGAGCATGGGCTCGTCGAGGGCCGCAATATCACCCTTGACCTGTTCTGGGCAGAAGGCAAACAGGATCGGTTGCACGAGCTGGCGGAAGATCTCGCGAGGCGCAATTTCGATGTCATCGTGACGGCGGGTCCGCAATCGGTGCATGCGCTCATGGCGACGAAGACTGCAACGCCGATTGTCTTCGCTATCGTCGGCGACCCCATCGGCAATGGTATCGTGACCAGCCTCGCTCGCCCGAGCGGCGGCGTGACCGGCTTGTCGATGTCAAACACGGATTTGGAGAGCAAGCGGATCGAGATATTAAAGGAAGCCGCTCCCGGCATCACGCGGCTCTTGATCCTTCATGATCCAACCCTCGGCACGGCCGCGCTGGCGGCAGCCGAAGCTGCGGCACGAACGCTTGCGGTTGAACCCGACGTCGTCGAAATGAGCGCCCCTGATCATATGGAGGAGATATTTACGCGTGCGGTCGCGCGCGGCGTCAACGGCATTGCAACGCTGGCTTCACCGTTCCTCAATTTCCATCGCAAGCGACTGATCGAGCTTGCAGCACATCACCGCCTTCCCTCGATTTGGGAGGGAACCGCCTATGTCAGGGACGGCGGGCTGCTGGCCTACGGTCCCAGCTTCCCCGACATGTATCGCCGATCAGCCGGATACGTCGCCAAAATCCTGAACGGCGCCAAGCCGGCCGATCTACCGATCGAGCAGCCGATCCGGTTCGAATTGGCCGTCAACCTCAAAGCCGCGAAGGCGCTCGGCCTTGCCATGCCGCCGTCACTGCTCGGCCGCGCCGATGAGGTAGTCGAATAAACCGCGGCGCCTGTTCCTTGCAGTCTGCCCCTTCGCAGGTCCGCCTCCAGCCTGCTATCCTCCCGTCCATGACGTCACGCGACTCCGCCTCGTCCGAGATCACGCCCGAAGTGCTGCTGCGCGCTTACGCCTGCGGCATCTTCCCGATGGCCGAAAGCGCCGACGATCCGACGTTGTTCTGGGTCGAGCCGGAAATGCGCGGCGTGATCCCGCTCGACGGCTTTCGTGTCGCCTCGCGGTTGGCGCGCACCGTGCGCTCGGACGCCTTCACCGTCACCGTCAACCGGGCGTTTCGAGCTGTGATCTCCGGCTGCGCGGCGCCGCAAGAAGGCCGGGACGACACTTGGATCAACAAGCGCATCCGCGATCTCTATGTGGGCCTGCACGAACTCGGGCACGGCCACAGCGTCGAAGTCTGGGAGAATGACGAACTAGTGGGCGGGCTCTATGGCGTCAGCCTCGGCCGCGCCTTCTTCGGCGAAAGCATGTTCCATCGCGCCCGCGACGCCTCAAAAGTGGCGCTGGTGCATCTGGTGGCGCGGCTGATCGCCGGCGGCTTCGAACTACTCGACACGCAATATGTCACCAAGCATTTGCGCAGTTTTGGCGCGGTCGAGATCTCGCGGCGGCGCTACCGCGCGCTGCTCGACAAGGCGATCGCAGGGAGAGCGGATTTCCGGAAGTTGCCGCT
>WNFM01228601.1_pt1 | contig 18191 bp, 16 predicted proteins | sample 5400271 | NCBI WGS metagenome assembly WNFM01 (sample SAMN13153352, study PRJNA577476) | soil metagenome | isolation source: 60 cm saprolite on Douglas fir-dominated hillslope | place: USA:California | collected 2013-09-17 | reverse complement strand
CCCGCCCCGATCCTCGCCGACCCGCACCCCGGGATCTTCACCGGAGTCGTCCACGCCGCGTACGGCCTGACTTGCGTCCTCGCGATCCTGCTCACGGCGCCGTGGTGGCTCCTGCGCTGCGCCGCGACCTCGGACTTCCGCCGCCTCGTCCGTGAGCGCCTCGGCTCCGATCTCCCTGCCAGGCCGACGGCTGCGAGCCGCGCGCGCGTCCTGATCCACTGCGTGTCCGTGGGGGAGGTGAAGGCCGCACAGTCCCTCGTGCGCGGGCTCGCGTCGGCTCGCCCGGAGCTCGAGATCCTCCTCAGCGCGACGACGGACACGGGGATCGAGGTCGCCCGCAAGCTCTATCCGGGCCGCGCGATCGTCCGCTTCCCGCTCGATCTCTCACCGATCGTCGGGCGATTTCTGGCGCGCGTCGCGCCGATCGCCGTCGTGCTCGTCGAGCTCGAGATCTGGCCGGCGTTCCTGCGCCGCGCGAATCGAAGCGGCGTGCCGGTCGCGATCGCCAACGGTCGGATCACGGAGCGGAGTCTCGGCCGCTACCGCGCGTTCGGACGGCTCTTTCCCCAGTTCGACCGGCTGTCGCTCGTGTGCGCCCAGGACGAGGAGTACGCGCGACGATTCGCCGATCTCGCCGGCTCGCGCGAGCGCATCGTCGTCACGGGGAACCTCAAGGCCGACGGGTTGCGGACCGGACCGCTGGATCCGCAAGCCGACCTCGCGCGTGCCCTCGGCGCGCGCGCGGGCCAGAGGACGCTCGTCGCGGGGAGCACACACGAGCCCGAAGAACGCTGGGTGACGGAGGCCTGCGGACGCGCGGGAGGCGACGTCCGCCTGATCTTCGCGCCGCGCCATCTCGATCGCATTTCTTCGGTCGTCCGCGATCTCACCGCGCTCGGCCGGCCGCCCCAACTCCTCTCGCGACTGCGCGCCGGGGAGGCACCCGATCCCTCGCGCCCCGCGCTCGTCGATACGATGGGCGAGCTCGAGCAGGTCTACGCGATCGCTGACGTCGCCTTCGTCGGGGGGAGCCTCGTCGAGCGCGGCGGTCAGAACGTCCTCGAGCCCGCCGCCCAGGGCAAGCCGGTCGTCCACGGCCCGCACGTGTGGAATTTCGCGCAGGAGGCGGCGCTGCTCGAGCGCGCGGGCGCGAGCCGACGCGTCGAGGATGTCGACGGCCTCGGGCGCGTTCTCGCCGAGCTTTTCGCCGACGGAGGCGCGCGGCGGCGGATGTCCGCGGCCGGAATCGAGGCGGTCCGGACCCAGACGGGGGCCACGGCGCTCACGGTGCGGGCTTTCGTCGAGCGCTGCCTCCCGGCCTGATCACCGGCCATCTGGTATGCTGTGGAATTGCGCCCGGAGATGGGGCGCCCCATCTTTGTCCTGACCGCAACTCCTGCCCTTTCCATCGCCCATGGCCCGAATGCTCTTCACTTCCGAATCCGTCTCCATGGGTCACCCCGACAAGGTGGCCGACCAGATCTCGGACGCGATCCTCGACGCGTGCTTGGCGGGCGACTCCGAGAGCCGCGTCGCTTGCGAGACCCTCGTCACGACGAACCTGTGCGTCGTCGCCGGCGAGATCACGACGCGATCGAAGGTCGACTACGAAGCGATCGCGCGGAAGGCGATCCGCCGCATCGGGTACACGCACGCGGACTGGGGCATGGACGCGGACACGTGCGAAGTGCAGGTCCGCATCCACTCGCAATCGCCCGACATCAGTCAGGGCGTCACCGAGGGTGAAGGACTCCACAAGGAACAGGGCGCGGGCGACCAGGGCCTGATGTTCGGTTTCGCGTGCGACGAGACGCCCGAGCTCATGCCGTTCCCGATCCACTACGCGCACCGGCTGATGGAGAAGCAGGCCGAGCTGCGGCAGAAGGGCGTGCTTCCCTGGCTGCGCCCCGACGCGAAGAGCCAGCTGACGGTCGAGTACGACGGGAACAAGCCGATCCGCGTGCACACGGTGTTGATCAGCACGCAGCACGCTCCGGAAGCAGCCGACCATCCCCAAGCAGTTCCTGACCAAGGACACCGTCATCCACGTCAACCCGACCGGCAGCTTCGTGATCGGCGGTCCGCATGGCGATTGCGGCCTCACCGGACGCAAGATCATCGTCGATACGTACGGCGGCTATGGACGCCACGGCGGCGGCGCGTTCTCGGGCAAGGACCCGAGCAAGGTCGACCGCTCGGCCGCCTACGCCGCGCGCTGGGTGGCGAAGAACGTCGTCGCGTCCGGTCTCGCGTCGCGCTGCGAAGTGCAGGTGTCCTACGCGATCGGCATCGCGAAGCCTCTGTCGATCCGCGCCGAGACGTTCGGCACGGGCAAGGTGAAGGACGACGTGCTGACCGCCGCGGTCGAGCAGGTCTTCGACCTCCGCCCGGCGGCGATCATCCGCCAGTTCGACCTGAAGAAGCCGATCTACGAGAAGACCGCTTACCACGGGCACTTCGGCCGAACGGGCTTCCCGTGGGAGCGCACGGACAAGACCGCGGCCTTGTCGGAAGCCGTGTCCGCGCCCGCCCGAGCCTAGGGCCGGTCTCGGTTCGTGACTGCCGCGGACCGCCGGGGTAGAACCTCGGCCATGTCCAACCCTTCTTGTCGGCGGCCCGCCTCGCGCGCGGGCTTCACGCTCATCGAGCTCCTCGCCGTCATCGCGATCATCCTGATCCTGATGACGTTCCTCCTGCCGCGGATCACGACCGCCATCCAGCAGGCGAAGGTGACCGCGTGTCGCGCGAACCTACAGCAGATCTACCGCGACCTCACCGTCTACCACATGAAGCACGAGAAGCTTCCGACCGGCAGCGGCGTAAAGTTCTTCGCGGCTCTGATCGCCGACGGCGACGTCGAGAACACGGCGGAGAATGCCAAGCGGATGTCGTGTCCGGCGGTCGAGCGGAGCTCGCTCATGGGGCTCGCCGCGATCGACGATCCGGAAGAGTGGTACAAGCACCTCGACACGATCGACGGCGGCTACTCGGCCTACGCGGGAAGGGACATGAAGCTGTACCCGCTCCGGAGCTGGCCGGGGAGCGGGAAGGATCCGCTGATCGCGGACGACAACGACCCGTACATGAACCACCCGACGTCGACGGTCGTGCTGTGGGCGGACGGGACGGCGACGGTGCTCGAGCTGCTCGAGTTGCGGAAGAAGGGCGTGCTGACGGAGGACGACAAGGTCCTCAAGGTCGGGCCGGAGTCGCCGGTGGAGGAGTTGAGGAAGTTGTCGCTGGATTAGCTCCACGCGTCGGATTCCGCCCCTGCGGGGCGGTTCCGGGCCACTCGCGGTTCCGCGAGTACGCGGAACCGCGAGTGGCCCGGCCAATGGGAGACATGCGACCCGGCGACCGATCCCTCGACATGAGTCCCTCCGATTTGGCCCAGGCGTTCGCGGCTGCGCCGTACTCGGCGCAGCCGCGAACGCCTCGGAACCGCCCCGGAGGGGCGGAACGCGTCGAGTTGCGTCTCTTGGTCGAGTGGCTCTTCACTGTTGTAGCGCTGCTCGGGCCCCGCTCCCGTTGGACCCACCGCCGCTCACCCGCTATACGACACCCATGAATCCGAAGGCGCTCCTCATCGCCCTGCGCCCGCACCAATGGGTCAAGAACACCTTCGTCTTCGCCGCCCTCGTCTTGACTTCCGTCGCACCCTGTGGGCCTTCTTCGGCTTCTGCCTCGGCTCGAGCGCGGTCTACCTCGTCAACGACCTCTTCGACATCGAGTCCGACCGCAAGCACCCGACCAAGCGCAACCGGCCGATCGCCTCCGGCGCGCTCTCCGCGCCCGCGGCCTGGTGCGCCGCCCTGGTCTGCGCCGCAGGCGCGATCCTCCTCTCGCGCCAGGCCGGCGGCGGCGACATCCCCGTCTTCTGGGTCGTCGCGGCCTACATGGCGCTCAACCTCGCCTACAGTCTGCGCCTCAAGCGCGTCGTGCTCGTCGACGCCTTCTGCATCGCGGGCGGGTTCCTCCTGCGCGTCTTCGGCGGCGGTCTCGCCGCGGGTGCGCACGTTTCGCACTGGCTCATGCTCTGCACCCTGTTCCTTTCCCTCTTCCTCGCGCTCTGCAAGCGCCGTGCGGAGACCGACCTCCTCGGCGAGGGCCGCGGGGAGCACCGCGCCATCCTGCTCGAGTACAACGCCGGCTTCCTCGACCAGATGGTCACCGTGCTCGCCGCGTGCACGATCCTCACCTACTCGATGTACACGGTGGCCGACGAGACCGCGCGCAAGTTCGGCGCGAGCCACAGCCTGATCTGGACCGTGCCCTTCGTCGTGTTCGGGCTCGCGCGGTACATGCTCCTCGTCCAGCGCCGCGAGGGCGGGGGCAACCCCACGCGCGTCCTCCTCGGCGGCGATCTGCTCTTCGGGCTCGCCGTGATCGCCTGGGCGGTCACCGTGGCGGTCGTGCTCTTCCTGCGGCACCAGACGTCGCCTTGACCTCCTCGGCGGGCGCGCCGTAGCTTGTCGGCTTGGAATCGCGCCTGAAACTCTCCAGCCGCATGCTCGGCCTCGGCACCGAGACGGCCTTCGAAGTCGTGAACCGCGTCCAAGCCCTCGAGCGCGAGGGCCGTTCGATCGTCCACCTCCACATCGGGGCGCCCGATTTCCGCACGCCCGAGAACATCGTCGAAGCGGGCCGGAAGGCCCTCGCCGACGGCTACCACAAGTACACGCCCGCGAAGGGTCTGCTCCAGGTTCGAGAGGCGGTCGCCGAATACTGCGGTCGCTTCCACAAGGCCGCGGTCCTCCCCGAGAACGTCCTGATCGTCCCGGGCGGCAAGCCGACGCTCTTCTACGCGGCGATGATGCTGTGCGAGCCCGGCACCGAGGCGCTGTACCCGAACCCCGGGTTCCCGATCTACGAGTCGGCGATTCGACTGTGCGGCGCCACGCCCGTGCCGATCGAGCTCCGCGAGGAGAAGGACTTCGCGTTCATCGCCGACGAGGTGCTCGCGAAGGTGAACGCGCGCACGCGTCTCATCATCTTGAACTCGCCGGCGAACCCGACCGGCGGGGTGACTCCGAAAAGGGAGATGGACAAGCTCGTCGCGGGCCTCGAGCGGCATCCGCACGACGCCGTGCTTTCCGACGAGATCTACTCCCGCCTGACCTACGATGGCGAAGAGCACGTCTCGCTACTCTCCTACGACCAAATCCGCGACCGGACGATTTTACTCGACGGTTGGAGCAAGACCTACGCGATGACGGGTTGGAGGATGGGTTTCGGGGTGTGGCCCGCGAGCCTGATCGCGCACGCCGAGCGCCTCCAGATCAACAGCGTCTCGTGCGTCAACGCCGCGGCCCAGATCGCCGGGATGGAGGCGCTCAACGGTCCGCAGGACGCAGTCGAGCGCATGCGCAAGGCCTTCGACGAGCGACGGAAGCTCATCGTGAAGGAGCTGAATGACATCCCCGGATTCCGCTGCACCACGCCTCGAGGCGCCTTCTACGCGTTCCCGAACACGCACGGGACGGGCATCGGCTCGCGCGAGCTCGAGACGATGCTCCTCCAGCGCGCGGGCGTGTCCTGTCTCTCGGGCACGAGCTTCGGCGCGCTCGGCGAGGGCTACTTGCGCTTTTCCTACGCGAACAGCCTCGAGAACATCCGCGAGGGCATGCGCCGCGTGCGCGAGTGTCTCCAGCCCGCGTAGGCGGGGGCGAGCGTGAGGATCTCCGACTTCCGCAGCGACACGGTCACCAAGCCCTCGCCTGCGATGCGCCGCGCGATGGCCGAGGCCGAAGTCGGCGACGACGTCCTCGACGGCGATCCGACCGTGCGCCGCCTCGAAGAGAGGGTCGCGCGACTCCTCGGCAAGGAGGGCGCGATGTTCGTCCCTTCCGGGACGATGGCGAACCAGGTCGCCCTCGGCGTGCACACGCGGCCCGGCGACGAAATCGTCGTCGAGCGCAGCGGGCACATCGTCACGTGGGAGGGCGGGGCTCCGGGATACCTCCACGGTCTCCAGTGCCTGACCTTGCACTCCGAGAGCGGCGCGCTCGATCCGGACGAGATCCGCCGCGTGATCCGCACGGACTCCGTGCACTGCCCGCGGACCGCGCTCGTGTGCGTCGAGCAGACGTTCATGGGATCGGGGGAGGCCGCGGGGGGGCGAGTGCTCCCGCGCGCGAACCTCGAAGGCGTTCGCGAGGTCGCTCGCGCGGCCGGGATCCTCGTCCACATGGACGGCGCGCGGCTCTGGAACGCCGCCGCCGCGTCGGGCGTCGAGCCGCGCGTCTTCGCCGCCTTCGCGGACTCCGTGTCCGTCTGCCTCTCGAAGGGCCTCGGCGCGCCCGTCGGATCGCTGATCGCAGGCGACCGCGCGTTCCTCGGACGGGCGATGATCGTGCGCAAGCGCCTGGGCGGGTGGATGCGGCAGGCCGGGATCCTCGCCGCCGCGGGGCTGTACGCGCTCGAGCACAACGTCGCGCGCCTCGCGGACGACCACGCCCTGGCGCGATCCCTCGCCGAGGCGCTCCACGGTCGGAAGGGGCTCGCCTGTCCGCCGCGCGAGATCGAGACGAACATCGTGTTCGTGCAGGTCGATCACCCGCGCTACGACGCGACGAAGCTCGCGGCGGCGCTCGAAGCGAAGGGCGTGCTCGTGCTCGCGCAGACTCCGCGCGCGCTGCGCTTCGTCACGCACCTCGACGTCGGTCCGGACGACGTCGAAAGCCTCGTGCGCGCCGTCGACGAGCTGCTCTGAGTCGCGCTACTTCGGCAGAACTTCGTCGCGGAGGAAGGCCGTGATCCTCCCGGCGAGCCACTGCCGACCCTCGGGGCTGAAGTGGACTCCGTCCTTCAGGAACCACCGCGGCAGATCCGACGATGCGTCGCACTCCGCCTCGAGATCGAGGAGAAACGCTTTCGACGACGCCGCGACCTCGCGGACGATCGCGTTGTACTGCTTGTGGAGCGCGATCGCGGAGTCCTCGCTCGCCGCGAAGCGATCCTCGACCAGCTTCTTCGGCACGCCGATGCGATAGAAAGTCGTCGGCGCGGTGAGGAAGACGACGGGGACCCCGCGCGCCGCGAAGATCGCGTGCATCGCGAGCAGGTTCTCGCGGTATTCCTCGGGCAGGACGCGCGGGAGATCGAGGGCCTTCCGTCCGAACCACTTCCCGGCGAGCCAGGCCGTGGCCTGCACGAGGCGCGAGCCCTCGAACGCGCCGGCGGCGACCTTCGACGTCTCGACGACCTTCTTCGAATCGATCTGGCCGTACGCCGCCCAGTGGTCGTTCCAGCCGAAGTAGACGAAGACGACGTCGGGCTCGACCGAGAGGCCGAAGTCCTCCGCCGCGCGGCGGCCTTGCAGACTCGTGTAGCCCGGCACGGCGAAGGACACGGCCTCGGCGCGCTTCCCGGTCGGGATCCGTTGCGAGCGCAGTGTTTCCTCGGCGATCCACGGGTATCCCTGGAACGTGCACGAGTCCCCGAGGAAGAGCGCGCGGTACGCGTCCGCGGCCTTCGGGACCGCGGGATCCGGGCCGGGGAATCCGCGCGAGTTGCCGGCCGTGTCGCCGCGCGCGTGCGCGGGATCGGGCGGAGTCTTCAATTTCCAGAAGAGGCGCGCGTCCGTCTCGAAGGACGCCATCGTCTCGGGGTTGGGGAAACCGAACTGGACGCCCGATCGGTACTGGAATCCGCAGACGCGCAGGGTGAGCTCGGGCACGAGCACCGCCAGGACGAGGACGCCCGCGGAGAGGAGCCCACGCTTCGACGCGTTCATCAGGTCCCCGCGAACGGCAGCCCCACGACTTGGGCGTAGGACCGATACGCTTCCGGCTTCGCGCTCGCGCGCAGGGCGTCGAGGATCTCCGGCGCGCGCGGAAAGCCGCGCTTCAGCGCGTAGACGTGCTTGTAGCTGTCCATGTACTTGACCGCGTAGAGATCGTACCGGTCGGAATCGGCGAGGAACTTCGCCGCGATCACGTTGCAGGCGTTGTCGGGGATCGACGTGCTCCCGTACTCCGCGATCCCGTGCTCGTACATCCTGCGGAATTCCGGGCGGACGCTCTTCGAGAGATCCTCGACCCGCAGCGGGACGACGTCCCCGGACATCGCGGGGAGGTCGAAAGTGTTCGCTCCCGTGTAGAGGAGGAACACGTCCGGATCGAGGCTCGCGAGGTAGGCTCCGTCGGGCGGTGCGAGCGCCGTGCGCTCCGTGTTCAGGCCGACGAGGTCGAACATCCGAGCGGACGTCCAATAGGGGATCCGTCCGGCCTGATCGCCGAGCGCGACGCGATCCCCCGGCTCGAGGATCGCGCCGAGCCGCGGTCCGAACACGTCGACGTACGTGCGCAGCCTCTCGTACGTGGCGAGCATCTTCACGCCGGCGACGACTCCGACCGCCCCTCCGGCGAGCGCGAGGACCGCGACGAGGCAGCGCATCGCGCTCGAGCCCCGGATCTCCATCGCGCGCACGGCGCCGATCGCGAGCAGACAGAGGAGGGCCGTCTGCGCGGGCGCTTCGAAGCGCAGCGCCGCGTTCTGGCTCTGTCTCGCGAAGCTGAGCACGGCGAGGTGCGCGAGGAAGGGCGCGGCGGCGATGCCGAGGGTCGAGAGGCGCGGTCCGCGATTCTCCCCCCCGCCGATCGCGAGCACGAGGACCAGCGCGAGCAGGAGCGGCCACCCTCCCGACGGGTGTAGGAACCAGCCTCCGACCGAGCCGGCCCCGGCGAGCATCGCGGTCCCCGAGGACTCGCGTGCAGCGTGTCCCTTCACGTAGAGAGGCAACGGCAGCGGCAGGCCGAAGTAGCTCCACCTCCACGCGAAGTAGGCCGCGCCGAGCGCCGCGACGAGGAGGACGCGGCGCGCGAACGGCCGCGTGCACGACTCGCGCCGAGCCGACACGGCGCCGACGAGGACGAAGGCCGCGCCGAGCACCACGCCGTCGGGTCGGATCAGCGCGAGCAGGAGGCCGACGTAGGGGATCGCGAGGATCGCGGACTCGGCGCGGGCTCCGCCCTCGATCGCCTCGACGGCGAGCACGAGGGCCCACGCCGCCGCGGCGCTGAAGAACAGGGAACCAAACCCGATCGCCGCGGCGATCGCTCCTCCGGCGAGAGCGGCGGGAGCGAGCAGGCCGAGGAGGAGCACGCGGTGTGTCGTCGACGCGCTCGAGCGGGCGATCGCTCCCGCGAGGAGGCCGCCGAGGAGGGCGCCTGCCGCCGCATTGAGCAGGCACGCGGACAGCGCGATGTCGAGGCCGAGTCGGTGGAGCAACGAGAGAGCCGCGAACCACAGGAAGTCCGTCGCGCCCTCCGCGTGCGGGCCGCCCGGATAGAACACGATGCCCTCGCCCGCGACGAATCGGCGGACGTAGCCGAACAGGATGTACGCATCGTCCTGGGGGTGCGACCGGTACAGGAAGAGCACCGACCGGATGAGGAAGAGCAGGCCGGACGCGATCGCGGCCCCGCGGATCCAGCGAGCGTCGGCTCGTCCTCGATCGCTCGAGGGTGCAGGGACGTGGGTATCCATGGATCGGCGCGGAGATCATGCCAAGAGCCACGTCATTGCCCACGGGGATCTCGCTCCGCACACTGTCCCGTCTCCGGACCCGCATGGGAATCTTCAAGGCCTACGACATCCGCGGCAAGGTGCCCTCCGAGCTCGATCCGCCGCTCGCGCGCAAGATCGGCGACGCCTTCGCGCGCCTGCTCTCGGCGAAGAAGCTCGTCGTCGGCCGCGACATGCGGACGCATTCGCCCGTCCTCGCCGAGGCCGTGATCGAAGGGATCCGCGACACGGGTTGCGACGTGCTCTCGATCGGGCTCGCGAGCACGCCGATGGCCTACTTCGCGATCGGATCGCAGCCCTGCGACGGCGGCCTGAACGTCACCGCCAGCCACAATCCCGGCGTGTACAACGGCATGAAGCTCTGCGGAGCAGGCGCTTCTCCGATCTCGGCGGCGAACGGGATCCTCGACATCGAGCGCATGTGCGGCGAAGCCACCCCTCCACCGGCGAAGACGCGCGGCCGGCTCGAGGAGGTCGACCTCCTGTCGAAGTACGCCGAGCACGTGGCCCGGTTCGCGCGGCTGCAGCGGCCGATCGACATCGCGATCGACGCCGCGAACGGGATGGCCGGGTACACGCTGCCGGCGATCCTCGGGAGGCTGCCGCTGATCCGCGCCCACACGCTCTTCATGGATCCCGACGGAACCTTCCCGAATCACGAGGCGAATCCCCTCAAGGAAGAGAACCTCGATCCGGTCCGCGAGCTCGTGAAGAAGACCCGCGCGCCGATCGGCGTCTCCTTCGACGGGGATGCCGACAGGTGCTGCTTCGTCGACGAACGCGGTCGGACGGTCGGGAACGACCTCGTGACGGCCTTGCTCGCGCGCGTGATCCTGAAGCAGAAGCCCGGAGCGCCGATCGTCTACGACCTGCGTTCGTCGTGGGTGGTCCGCGAGGAGATATCGCGGGCCGGAGGCGTCCCCATCCGGGACCGAGTCGGGCACTCTTTCATCAAGGCGACGATGCGCAAGCGCGGCGCGATCTTCGGGGGCGAGCTCTCGGGGCACTTCTACTTCGCCGAGAACTACACCTGCGACTCGGGCGTCATCGCGATGGTCTCGGCCCTCAACCTCCTCGAGAGCGACGCGCGTCCCTTCAGCCGGATGGCGGACGAGCTGCGGCGCTACGCCAGCACGGGCGAGGTGAACTTCGAGGTCGCCGACAAGGACGCCGCGATCGCCGCTCTGAAGCGCGAGTACCGCGACGGTCGGCAGGACGAGCTCGACGGCATCACGGTCGAGTACGGCGATCTCGGCGCGCGCGAGTGGTGGTGGTTCAACGTGCGCGCCTCGAACACGGAGCCGTTGCTGCGCTTGAATCTGGAGGCCTCGAACCCGACCCTGCGCGATCAGAAGCGCGCGGAGATCGTCGCCATCCTCGGAGCACCGCGAACATGAAGCCTGCCCTCACGCTCGCCGCCGCGCTCGTCCTCGCTCTCGCCTGCGCGTGCGCCTGCAGCGGCCGCTCGAACCGTCCCGGGCCCGCAGCGATCGTCGTCGGAACCGTGCTCGACGCGGCGACCGGCAGCGCCGTGGCCGACGTCCGGCTCGAGGGTCCGCAGGGAGCTCGCGCGCTGTCGGGCCCGGACGGACGCTTCGAGATGGGCGGCCTGCGCGCAGGCGACGTGGGCGAGATCGTCGCTCGCGCGGGCGACGGCCGCGGCGGCAGCGTCACCCTGCAACCGCTCCCCGCAGGTCGGCTGGAGGTCGTCGTCCACCTCCGCCGTCCCTAGGTGGGACCGCGGGAGAGGTTCCGCGTCCCGCCCATCCGATAAGGACTCCTTCGGCTGTCCCCATGGCCACTCGCCCTACTGGTCTCGCGCTCCTCCTCGTGCACGTGGTCGTGCTCCTCACGGGGTCCGCGGTGGCTCAAGATCCGGAGAAGCCGCCCGAGACGCCGCCGGAGACTCCGGCCCCCGCTCCGCAGGAACCCGCGCCGGAGACGCCCAAGGTCGACGTCGAGGACCTCGCCGCGCGCGCGGGAGTCGGAAATCCCGACGAGTCCGCGGTCGCCCTGACCTGGCGCGATCGACTGGCGCGGGACAAGCAGGTCACGTTCACGCCGCGGTCCGCGACGGACGCGAGCGCGGCGCTCGATCTCAGGGGCGGAACGTCGCTGCGGCGCGCGGCGGCGTGGGTGACGCTCGGCTGCGTCGGATCGCCCGCGGATCGCCCGCGGATCGAAGGTCAGGCGCGGACGGGCAAGGGCCTGCAGCGCCAGGCGGCGATCCTCGCTCTGGGAGAGATCTCGGCCGACGAGACCGCCTTGCTCGCGTCCTTCGCGGAGGAGCCCGACGTCCAGTCCTCGGAAGCGGCGATGCTCGCGCTCCTGCGCTCGCGCCGGCCCGCCGGCGCCGAACGCGTCGAAGGGATCGCGCACCTGACCAGCGATCCGCGCGCGGCGACCGCCGCGGCCTTGCTCGCGTTCCAACGCGATCCCTCGCTGGAGAACGTACCCCGGGCCGCGAGGCTCTGGGTCGACCTGCGTTGGGAAGCCGCGCGCGTGTTCGGCGGAGTGGACGGGCAGAGCTTCTCCGTGCGCCGCATCGACAAGCTCGCGGCATCCCCGGCCTTCGTCTCGGAGGTCGTCCTCCGCGCCGGCGCGCGCCTCCCGGGGATCGCGCCGAAGGACCACCTCCTCTTGATCCTCCTCGAGGGTTCCAGCCCGGCTCGGCTCGTCGCGGCGGTCGACGCTTCGCCGCGAGCCCTCTCGCGCCTCGTCGACAGCGGACTCTGGGCTCCGCGCGACGCGGGTGAGTGGGAAGTCCTCCTCGCGGAGATCGAGCGGGAACGCGCCGAGGCCTCGTGCCCGGAGCTCCTCCTCCGCGCGCAGGACGTGCTGGAATTGCGCTGGAGGGCGAAGGCGCTGCTCGCGCGCGCGGATCGGGTCGACATCGAGAGCTTCGGAGCGATCGACGTCCCCGCTCTGGAGGAGAAGGACCGAGTGCTCGCGTGCCAGGTCCTCGGCTCGATCGCCGACCCCGCGTCCCGCGCGATCCTCGCGCACCTCGCCGAGGATGCGAGTCCGGCGGTGCGGGGCACCGCGCTGGCCGCGCGCTTCCGCTTGGGGGACAAGAGCGTCGCGGCTGCGATGGATCCGATCGAGGAGGATCGCACTCGACCCGAGCACGCTCCGCTCCTCGAGTCGTTGTGTCGGAACGTCCGCGAGCCCCTGGTCGCCTTCCGCCTCGAGAAGTATTTGCGCAAGGCGGTCGGCGCCGAGCTCGCGACCGTGGCCGCGGCCCTGTGCGAGCAGGGCCGGAGCTCGGGACGCACCGTCGTGAGGTCGCTGCTCTCGCTCGATTCGCCGCCCATCGGCGCGCGCCGCCGGCTCCTGGTGCGCGCGCTGTGTCGCCGACCCACCGCCGAAGATCACGAGGCCCTGGCGCAAACCTTTCCTCAGCCTGGAGAGGACGACCTGAACGGGGAGCTCGCAGTGGGCCTGACTCTCTTGGGCGACCCGGGCATCCATCCGATCCTGCGTTCCGCGCTGTGGAGCTCCGGATTCGACCTCGAGCATCCGCCGTCGAACGCGCGGGACGGGGACCTCCGCCGCGCCGGCTTCGCCCTCGGCGAGTGGGGTGGAATCGAAGCCTTGGACGCGCTCATGGCGCAGGCCGGGTCCAAGGGGAGCCCGGCCGTCCAGGGAGCGCTCCTGGGTGTGCTCGGCGCGCGGACGCAGTAGATTGACTGGATGGGGCCCACGCGAGAGAAAGCCGGCGGGGAGCGCGGCGCGGCCTGGAACCCGAGCGGCATCGTCACCTTGCTCACGGACTTCGGGACCGAGGACCCCTACGTCGGCATGATGAAGGGCGTGATCCTCTCCGCGGCCCCGCGGGCCGTGATCGTGGACCTCTCCCACGGCGTCCCTCCGCAGAACGTGCGCGTGGGCGCCTGGTTCCTGGCCCACGCCGCGACGTTCTTCCCGACCGGCACGGTCCACGTCGCGGTCGTCGACCCCGGAGTCGGCTCCGGTCGACGTCTGCTCGTCGCCGAGGACCGCGGGCACGCCTACCTCGCTCCCGACAACGGCCTGCTCGGGCCGGTCCTCTCGAGCGCGGCGCGCGTCTTCGAGCTCGACCCGGCGCGGCACGCGCGCTCGGGCGCGAGCCGGACTTTCCACGGGCGCGACATCCTCGCGCCGGCCGCGGCGGCGCTCGCGCAGGGACTCTCCCCCGAGGAGTGCGGCAGCGGGACGGTCGCACCGGAGGCCGGCGCCGCGTTTCCGCGACCGCGCGAGATCGAAGCCGGCCGGATCGAGTGCGAAATCCTCCTCGCGGACCGGTACGGGAACCTGATCCTCTCCGCGAGCCCGTCCGACCTGCCGCACTTCACGGACGCCGGGGGTTGGATCGTCGAGGCCGCGGGTCGGACGATCCCGGTGCGCGGCGCCTACTCCGAAGCCGCTCCCGGCGAGCTCCTCGCGCTGGTCAATTCGTACGGGGTGCTCGAGATCGCCGTGCGCGAGGGGAACGCCGCCGCGCGGCTCGGGCTCAGACAAGGAGACACCGTCGTGCTGGCGAGGACCTCATGATCGCGAAGAAGATCTGTCTGGTGGGCGTGCCGATGGACCTCGGCGGAGGTCGGCGCGGCGTCGACATGGGGCCGAGCGCGCTGCGCATCGCCGGGATCGAGGAGGGCGTGCGCGGCCTCGGCCTCGAGTTCGAAGACCGCGGCAACGTGCCCGTGCGCGAGCCGGCCTCGCGGACCCCGAAGAATCCGAAGGCGCGGTTCCTCGACGAGATCGCCGCGTGCTGCCGCGACCTGCGCGGCAAGGTCGAGCGGATCCTGGAGGACGGTGCCTTCCCGCTCGTCGTCGGCGGCGACCACTCGATCGCCTGCGGGACCGTCGCGGCGATCAGCTCCTTCCACCACCGGAAGAAGCAGAAGATCGGACTCATCTGGTTCGACGCCCACGGCGACTTCAACACGCCCGAGACGAGCGAGTCGGGGAACATCCACGGCATGCCGCTCGCCTGCTGCGTCGGGAGAGGCGTGCCGGAGCTCGTGCGGCTCGGCGACCGCGTGCCGATGGTCGACGTCGAGAAGGCCGTCCTGATCGGCGTGCGCACGATCGATCTGCGCGAGAAGGCGGAGATCAAGGAATCGGGGCTGCACGTCTTCACGCTGCGCGACATCGACATGCACGGGATCCACAAGGTCATGCGCATGGCGATCGAGATCGCCTCGTCCGGGACGGCCGGGTTCCACTTGACCTTCGACCTCGACGGCACGGATCCGTCCGTCGCGCCCGGAGTCGGCACGCCGGTTCCGGGTGGCACGACGCTGCGCGAGAGCCATCTGATCATGGAGCACGCGGCCGAATCCGGCCGGTTGCTCGGCCTCGAGATGACCGAGATCAACCCGATCCTCGACGATCGCAACGCGACCGCGCGCGTCGCCGTCGACCTCGCGCTCTCGGCGTTCGGCAAGGCGGTGCTCTAGCCCGCCGTGAGAGCTTTCCTGGCTTCGCTGCGGAAGAACCGCCGCCTGCTCTCGGACCTCGTCCGGCGCGACCTGCACGCGCGCTACGTGGGCTCGAGCATGGGCTTCTTCTGGTCGGTGATCTTTCCGGTCATCAATCTGGCCGTGTACATGTTCGTCTTCCGATTCGTCTTCAAGACGCGCTGGAGCGACAAGCAGGACAACACGGACGTCGCGCTGCTCATGCTCACGGGGATCATGACCTGGCACGCGTTCGCGGAGAGCCTGATCCGGATGACGGCTTCGCTCGTCGACAACGCCAATCTCATCCAAAAGGTCGTCTTCCCCTCCGAGATCCTGCCGGTCAGCCTGACGATCTCCTCGCTCGTGAACATGCTGATCGGCGTGGGCGTCGCGATCGTCGCGGTCGTCTTCTTCGCCTACGTCCGACCGCACGAGCCGATCGCTCCGCCGCGCGCCCTGACCTTCGGCGTCCACTCGGGGGCGAATCCATCGCAGGCGCCGCCGCTGACGACGGCGTGCCCGTTCCACTGTGCTTCGAATCCCGGAGGGACGATATTCTCCGCGTGGAGCGTCGACGACCAGTCCGCGGACGCGTGGAAGCAACCCTTCGAGAAGCATGGCGGGGGCGTGCTGACCGCGGGTTGGGGAGATCGCGTCTACGCCGCGACGGGTGAGTGGTCGCGCGTGCGCTCGAAGAACGGCCTCTACCTCCGGATCGACGAGTGGCGAGACCGAGCGGGAGCCAAGGTGCCGCCGCCCGTGGACGGCACTGCGGTGCTGATCGTCGGAGAGCCCGAGCGGCCGATCGGCCTCTCGATCTCCCTCGTCGCGATCCCGGTCCTCATCTTCGTGCAGGGCCTCTTCATGCTCGGCCTCGGGATGCTGCTCGGCGCGTTCAATCTCTACGTGCGCGACACCGTCCACCTCGTCAGCGTCTTCCTCACGGTGTGGATGTTCGGGACGCCGATCTTCTATCCCGAACGCATGGTCCGCGACGCGGGGTATGGTTGGCTGCCGGCCTGCAATCCGATGAACTGGCTGATCTCCTGCTACCGCGACGTCCTCGTCTACGGCGACTGGCCGGACGCGTTCGCGCTCGGGCGATTCGCCCTCGTCGCGGTCGCGGCCGTGCTCCTCGGTTCGACGTTTTTCCTGCGCCACAAACCGCGTTTCCCGGACCTCCTGTGAACACGATCCCCGAGAGCTACCCGGAGAATTCCGCGATCAGCGCGCGCGGACTCTGCAAGGCGTACCGGATCTACGACAAGCCGATCCACCGCGCTCTCGACCTCCTGATCCCCGGCTCGAAGCGCCACCGGGAGTTCTGGGCGCTGCGCAACGTCACGCTCGACATCTCCAAGGGAAGCACGGTCGGGATCATCGGCGAGAACGGCGCCGGGAAATCGACGCTCCTGAAGCTCTTGACGGGAATCACGCTGCCGACCTCGGGAGAGGTCCGCGTCCGCGGCCGCGTCGCGTCGCTGCTCGAGCTCGGCGCGGGCTTCCATCCCGAGTTCTCGGGCCGCGACAACGTCCACTTGAATTGCTCCGTCCTCGGGATGAGCGACGAGGAGATCGCGGAGCGGTATCCGAAAATCGTCGCGTTCAGCGAGCTCGGCGAATTCATCGACCGCCCGGTCAAGACCTACAGCTCCGGTATGTACGTCCGCCTCGGCTTCGCGGTCGCCGCGAGCGTCGACCCCGACGTGTTGATGATCGACGAGGCCCTCTCGGTCGGCGACGAGCACTTCAAGGGCAAGTGCGTGAACCGCCTGAACGAGTTCCGCGAGCAGGGCAAGACGACGGTGTTCGTCAGCCACGACATGGGCGCGGTGAAGAACATGTGCCGCCACGTCGTCCTCCTCGACCGCGGCGAGATCGTCGAGCAAGGTACCGCGGAGCAGGTCGCGGACGAGTACTTGAAGCGCGCGCACGCGCGCGGGAACGAGCGGCTGTTCACGCTGAGCCGCGAGGCGAACACGTACCCGCGCTGGGGGAGCGGCGAGATCGAGACGCTCGAGATCGACATGCTCGGGCCGGACGGCAAGCCCTCGCTCGTCTTCCACACCGGCGAACCGTTCACCGTGCGCGTGCCGTACCGCGTCCGCTCGCGCGTCGAGCAGCCGGTCTTCGGCCTCGGGCTCTACCGCGCCGACGGGACCTACGTGAACGGCAGCAATCACCACTGGCGCGACCATCCGATCCGGATCGATGGCGTCGAAGCCGGCGAGGAGGGCGAGGCGCGCATGGAGTTCGCGTCGATGCCGGTGTTGCCCGGCCAGTACTATCTGACGATGTACCTCTACGACCACAGCCGCGCGGCGCCGACGCCGATCGACCAGCGCGAGCACGCGGTCACGTTCGAGGTGCTCGACGCGCGCCGGCACCAGCACGGCCTCGTCTCGCTCCCGACGCGTTGGACCGTGCGCCGGCGCCGGCCCGGGCGCCCCGGAAGCGAGGAGATCCTGGAGTCCTCGTCGTGATCGACGTCCTCGAGCTCCCGTTCGATCAGTACCAGCGCTACCGGCTGGCCGCCGACCTCCTCGAGGAGGTCCGCCCGCGCGGCGCGACCTGGAAGATCCTCGACGTCGGAGGGCGCACCGCTCTCCTGCGTTCCTTCCTGCCCAAGGATCGCGTCACGCTCATCGACCTCGAGACCTCGGCGGAGCCCGGCCTGGTGCTCGGCGACGGCGCGCGGCTCCCGTTCGCCGACGCGAGCTTCGACGTCGTGACCGCCTTCGACACGCTCGAGCACGTGCCTCCGCCGCTGCGCGAAGCGTTCGTGGCGGAATGCCGGCGCGTCGCGGTGAGCTATGTCGCGATCGTCGGGCCGTACCAGCATCCCGCCGTCGAGGAGTCCGAGCGCCTCCTCCAGCGCTTCCTGAAGGAGAAGCTCAAGGTCGAGCACCGCTACCTCGAGGAGCACCGCCACAACGGACTCCCCGATCGCGCGCGCGTGGAGACCCAGCTCGCCGCCTCCGGCGCGCAAGTCGTCAGCATCGGCCACGGCAACCTCGAGCGCTGGCTCGCGCTGATCTGCCTCTCCCTCTACATGGACTACACCTACGAGCTGCGCGGAGTCGCGGCTCGGTTCTTCCGTTTCTACAACGGGCATCTCCACGCGTCCGACCACGCGGCGCCGGTCTACCGGCACGCCGTCGTCGCGGGACTCCGCCGCGCCCCGCTCCCGACCGGGAAGGGCGCGCTGGCGGCGCC
>WNFM01206985.1_pt1 | contig 18195 bp, 16 predicted proteins | sample 5400271 | NCBI WGS metagenome assembly WNFM01 (sample SAMN13153352, study PRJNA577476) | soil metagenome | isolation source: 60 cm saprolite on Douglas fir-dominated hillslope | place: USA:California | collected 2013-09-17 | reverse complement strand
GCCCCGGCGAAGTTGTGGGCGCTGGTGAATTACGTGCGATCGCTGGCGAAGAAACAATAGGTGAAAACTGAAGTTCTGCAGAGTCACAGAATTGGCTGGTGGGTGAGTTCGAATTTTTTCCCAATAGTGTCACGGACCAAGAAAATTCAAACCGACCCACTACCCAGAATTGCGCCAGCGAGATTTTTTATCAAAATTAAGCATGACCCGGGAGTGATGCGATGAAACATTCGCCGCAGTTCTTGAGGCTCGTCAACGAAGTAAAGCTCAGGGTGAAAGAGACGAACGTGGCGGAGGTGAAGAAGCGTATGGATCGCGGGGAGAAGTTCGTGCTGGTGGATGTGAGAGAAGACAACGAGTGGGCGAACGGGCATGTTCCCGGGGCTGTGCATATGGGCCGGGGGATTATCGAGAGGGACATTGAAGTGAAGGTGCCGGAGACCTCGACCAAGATGATTCTGTATTGCGGAGGAGGATTCCGCTCGGCGCTGGTGGCGGACAATTTGCAAAAAATGGGATACACGAATGTGGAGTCGATGGACGGCGGGTGGAGAGGCTGGCTGGAAGCGGGACTGCCGACGGCGAAGGAATAGAGAAAGTTTCCTGAAAGATTGCTGCGAATGGCGGGAGTTGGGTTCGGATGAAAAAAGAGGCGTCCTGGCTTGGCCGGGGCGCCTCTTTTTGATTAGTCCGCGTCGATTTTTCGAGAAAATGGCTGGGGCGGAAGGATTCGAACCTTCACCGTCCTCATTAACAGTGAGGTGTCCTACCAGTTGGACCACGCCCCAGCGGGGAATCGCGGGCAACGAGCCAGGCCGCGCGAAGCGGAGTAGCCTTCGCCGAAAAGCAGAGGCGAAGTATCTCTCTAAGATACCACGAGGCCGCCGATGGCCCAACCGGGCAAAAGGTCATTTACAAAGATTTTTGAATCAATTGGAATGGATGAATCATCAATCAGACGGAGCCCATGGCGGTTTCGCTGTTTACGAAACGAACGTAAACAGCGAAAAAATTGCTGGCGCACTGTAAATGTGTGGTGCAGTTGCAATTCGAAAAGATTTGTTGGAAACTAGCGCCCGCAGTTTGGATCCGAGTTCGCGCTGACTCGGTTACTGAGGGTGGATTCTCCTGATCCCGCTCCCTTCTTGGAGACCCGCCACAGCGCGGGTTCAGGGTTTGTATTACAAACCCTGACCAACAATTATAAACATGGCCCAAATTTTTCACCGCAGCACGAATTTTATAGCCAGGTTTAGTCTCTTCGCGGGGATATTCCTGGCGGGATTGGCATTGACCGGCGTGATGGGGCTTGCGCGTTCGCCGTATTTTACGCGGCAGAACGTGGTGCGGTCGCAGCCGGTGCAGTTCAGCCACAAGCACCATGTGGGCGACGACGGAATTGATTGCCGGTATTGCCATACCTCAGTGGAAAATTCCGCGACGGCCGGCGTGCCTCCCACCAAGACCTGCATGAGCTGCCACTCGGTTCTCTACAACAACGTTGGATATCTGGAACCGATCCGGGAGAGCTACCGGACCGACACTTCAATTGAATGGGTGAAAGTGCACCGGCTGGCGGATTACGTGTATTTCAATCACAGCATTCACGTCGCCAAGGGGGTTGGATGCTCGACGTGCCACGGGCGGGTGGATCAGATGCCGCTGATGTTCCAGGCCAATACGCTGCTGATGCAATGGTGCCTGGACTGCCACCGGAACACCGAGATGGCATTGCGGCCGTTGGACAAGGTGTACGACATGACGTGGCAGCCTGCGGCAAATCAGGCGGAAATCGGCAAGCAGTATCAGCAAGAACGGAATATTCGGAACACCACCGAGCTGACCAGTTGCTCGACGTGTCATCGTTGATGGATGGTATGAGCGACCACGATCACAAGATGGACGTAGATAATCACCCGCCGACCGCGGATGAGCGCGAACTGCGCGAGTATCCGCTGGATTTGGCGGCGGTGCGCGAGAAGCTTGCCGGCAAGCAGGGCAAGCAGTATTGGCGGACGCTGGAAGAGCTTTCCGAGAATCCCCATTTTGGGGATTTGCTGCACCGGGAATTTCCGCGGGCGGCTTCGGAGTGGGACGAGTCGGTTGACCGGCGCGACTTTTTGAAATTGATGGGCGCTTCGCTGGCGCTGGCGGGAATGGCGGGCTGCGGAGCGAACGATGAGCCGCACATTGTGCCGTACGTTAAGCAGCCGGAAGGCATGATTCTTGGTAAGCCGCAGCACTATGCGACGGTGATGCCGTTTGGCGGAGACGCTCTGGGTTTGCTGGTGGAAAGCCACGAAGGGCGCCCGACGAAAATTGAAGGGAATCCGGATCATCCAGCGAGCCTGGGTGCGACCAACGCGTTTGCGCAAGCAGCAGTTTTGGATTTGTATGACCCGCACCGCGCCAAAACTACGAGCTACGTGGGCGAGCTCGATACCTGGGAACGGTTTCAATCGGCCGCGATTGGCCTCGCGACCTCGCAGAAAGCGGTGAATGGTGAGGGGTTGCGGATTTTGACTGGAACGATTACTTCGCCGACGCTGGCTGGGCAGATTGATGCGTTGATCAAGTTGTATCCGCAGGCGAAGTGGCATCAGTGGGAGCCGGCGGTCAGCGACGGAGCGCGCGAAGGCGCGAAGCTGGCATTTGGCCGCGTGGTGAACACGGTCTACCGGTTTGACAAAGCGGATGTGGTGGTTTCGCTGGATGCGGATTTCATGACCAGCGGGCCAGGCCACGTGCGCTACATGAAGGAGTTTTACCGGCGGCGCAACCTGACGGGCCCGAACGACGAGATGAACCGGCTGTATGTGATTGAGCCGACGCCGACGGTGACCGGCGCCGCGGCGGATAATCATTTGCCGTTGCGTTCGAACGATGTGGAATTGTTTGCGCGAGCGCTGTTAGCGAAAGTTGGCCCGGGCGGAACGGCAACGGCTCCGGCTGGTTCAGAAAAATTTGTGGATACCGTGGCGTCCGATTTGTTGAAGCATCACGGCGCGGGATTGGTGATTGCGGGCGAGCAGCAGTCCGCCGAACTGCATGCGTTGGCGCACCTGATGAATGAAGTGCTCGGCAACAACGGGACGACCGTTTATTACACCGAGCCGGTGGAGGCGAATCCGGTAAATCAGACCGAATCGCTGCGCGTCCTGTGCTCCGCAATGATGAATGGCAAAGTGGATTTGCTGCTGATTCTTGGCGGCAATCCGGCATACAACGCACCGCACGATTGGGACTTTGTGAGCAAAATGCGCAAGGTGAACACCATCGTGCATCTGGCGCCCGACTACAACGAGACCAGCGAGCATGCCCAGTGGCACATTCCGGAAGCGCACTTTCTGGAAATGTGGGGAGACGCGCGGGCGTTTGACGGCACGTACAGCGTGATTCAGCCGCTGATTGCTCCGCTGTATCGCGCGCACACCGCATTTGAAGTTTTGGCGGCGTTTACCGACAAGCCCGGTGTGACGGCGCTCGATACGATTCGCGAACGGATGAAGAGCATGCCGGGTGGTACGGACGCGGACAAATTCTGGCGGAAATCGCTCAATGACGGTTTTGTTGCGGGATCGGCGTTTGCAGCGGTCAGTGCTTCGACCAAACTAACTTTGGCAAGTTTGCCGCCGGCGAAAACCACCGCAGACATGGAATTTATATTCCGGCCCGATCCGACGATCTATGACGGACGGTTCGCGAATAACGGCTGGCTGCAGGAATTGGCCAAGCCGATTTCGAAGATTACCTGGGACAACGCGGCACTCATGAGTCCCGCGACGGCGGAAAAGCTGGGCGTGACGCACAAGATCATGTCGCGCGGCGGCGAGCATGGCCAGGTGCGCTCGGCCGTGGTAGACATCGCTCTTTCGAATAGCAAAGTGACCGCCGCAGCGTGGGTGATGCCAGGTCAGGCGGACGGAGTGGTGGTGCTGCCGCTCGGCTACGGGCGGTCCAAGTCCGGGTACACCGGTACGAACAAAGGATTTAATGCCTACGCGGTGCGCGCTTCGGATGCACTGTGGACCGCGAGCGGCGGCAAAGTCACGGTCACCGGCGACGACTATCCGCTGGCGTGCACCCAGTATCACCACAACGTGGAAGGCCGCAAGATTTTGAGTACGGCGACTCTCGAAGAGTACAAGAAGAATCCGAATTTTGCGCACGAGCACGATGACAAAGACTTCGGAAAAGACTACCCGCAGCTGAACTTTTATCAGGGCTACAAATGGGCGATGGCCATTGATACCACCAAGTGCAATGGCTGCAATGCGTGCGTGGTGGCCTGCCAGAGCGAAAACAATATTCCGGTGGTCGGCAAAGATCAGGTGATGCGCGGCCGCGAGATGCACTGGATTCGTATCGACCGCTACTACGAGGCTGGACTGAAAACCGAGGAAGACAAGCCAGAGGAGAACGCGGCACTGGCAAACCCTCCGACGTATTTCCAGCCGGTGCCGTGCCAGCAGTGCGAAAACGCGCCGTGCGAGCAGGTTTGCCCGGTGGGAGCGACGGTGCACAGCGCGGAAGGCCTGAACGACATGGTCTACAACCGCTGCATAGGTACACGCTATTGCTCGAACAACTGCCCGTACAAGGTGCGGCGATTCAATTTCCTGCGCTTCCAGGATTGGGAGACGCCTTCGCTGAAGCTGATGCGCAATCCGGAAGTAACGATTCGCAGCCGCGGCGTGATGGAAAAGTGCACCTACTGCGTGCAGCGCATCAACAATGTGCGCATCACAGCGGAAAAAGACGGCGAAAACGGCGCCAGCCGCGCGATTCGCGACGGCGAAATTGTGACTGCGTGCGAACAGGCCTGCCCGTCAGAAGCAATCGTCTTTGGAAACGCCAACGATCCGAACAGCCGCGTTTCGAAGCTGCGCGCCCAGCAACGGAATTACAATCTGCTTGGCGAACTGAACACGCGTCCGCGCACCACTTATCTCGGGGCAGTCCGGAATCCGCACCCCGATCTGGCGCCTGCGGAAAGAAAGGAGCCGGCATGAGCGCAGGAGACCCGCCTCTGAACTCGCCGGAAATCCCCCGGCTGGCGCGCGTGCTGGAGCCGGGGCACAGCTATGCCACGGTTACCGACAAAATTGCGTCGATCGTCCTGACGCGGCCAACTTCGATTGGCTGGTTGGCGGGGTTCAGCATCGCGTTTACGCTGGCGATGGTGTTGATGATCTCCGTTGCGTGGCTGATCACTAAGGGCGTCGGAATCTGGGGAATCAACGTTCCGATTGGCTGGGGCTTCGCGATCGTCAATTTCGTCTGGTGGATCGGTATCGGCCACGCCGGCACGCTGATTTCCGCGATTCTGTTTTTGTTGAATCAGCAGTGGCGCACTTCGATCAATCGGTTCGCGGAAGCGATGACGCTGTTTGCGGTAGCCTGCGCGGGCATTTTCCCGCTGATCCACACCGGCCGTCCCTGGATGGCGTACTACATGTTCCCGTATCCGAGCACCATGGGAATCTGGCCGCAGTTCCGCAGTCCGTTGATCTGGGACGTTTTCGCGGTGTCGACGTACGGCACGGTTTCTGCTCTGTTCTGGTTTGTGGGATTAATTCCTGACTTGGCAACGCTGCGCGACCACGCAACGAACAAGCCCGCGCAAATCATTTACGGAATGCTGGCGATGGGCTGGCGTGGGTCGGCGCGGCACTGGCACCGCTACCAGTCAGCTTATTTGCTGCTGGCAGGGCTGGCAACGCCACTGGTGTTGTCGGTTCATAGCGTCATAAGCTTCGACTTTTCAATCGCCATCGTGCCCGGATGGCACACCACGATTTTCCCGCCGTACTTCGTCGCCGGCGCCATTTACTCCGGTTTTGCGATGGTGCTAACGATCGCGATTCCGCTGCGCAAAGCGTACGACTTGCAAGACTTTATAACCATGCGTCACCTGGACAATATGGCGAAGGTGATGCTGGCGACGGGATTGATTGTCGCATACGGCTACTTCTTCGAGTTTTTCATGTCACTCTACAGCGGCAACAAGTTTGACGTTTTTCTGGTGCAACAGCGGCTGCATGGCCCGTATTCGCCTTATTACTACGCGTTGATTTTATGCAACATTCTGGCGCCGCAACTGCTCTGGGCTCAAAAAATGCGCACGAACGTTGCGGTGCTCTTCGTGATGTCACTGGTGGTCAACGTGGGCATGTGGCTGGAGCGATTCGTGATCGTGGTGATCAGCTTGACGCGCGATTTCATGCCGAGTGCGTGGGGAAGGTACCAGCCGACGTTTTGGGACTGGAGCACGTTTGTCGGAACGCTGGGCCTGTTCGTTTCACTATTGTTCCTGTTTGTTCGAGGATTGCCGGCGATTTCCATCGCGGAAATGCGAGAACTTGTGGCGCAGACGTCCGAGGATGACGAATGAACTTGCCGCATCCCCATCTCTACGGACTGCTTGGCGAATTCGATTCGCCGAAACAGTTGATGGACGCCGCGAAAAAAGTTCGTGAAGCGGGCTACAAGCACATCGATGCTTTTGTGCCGTTTCCCTTGGAAGGGCTCTCGCACGCTTTGGGACTGGGTCGGAAGCATGATTTGGTGCCTTTGCTGACGCTCGTCGGCGGACTGGGCGGAGGCTTGACAGGATTTTTCTTCCAGCTCTGGGCGAATGTGTCGTCCTATCCCATGAACATCGCGGGACGCCCGCTCAACAGCTGGCCAGCATTCATTCCTGTGACATTCGAATTGACTATTCTTGGCGCGTCCACGTTCGCGGTTTTCGGAATGCTGGCGCTGAATCGCCTGCCGCAGCCGCATCATCCTCTGTTTAACGTGAAGCGTTTCAAACGCGCATCGAGCGACAAATTCTTTTTGTGCATCATGTCGCGCGATAAGAAGTTTCATCTCGAGGAGACGGCACGGTTCCTGCAGAGCCTCGATGCCAAACATGTGACGGAGGTGCGCGATGAAGACTAGCGCATCCTTCATCATTGGTGCGGCCCTCTGTGCGATGGCATTTTCGGGCTGTGATATGGCCCTGCGGCAGGACATGGCGGATCAGCCGAAAAATCGACCGCTTTCGCCGAGCGAGTTCTTTTCAGATGGCCGGTCGGAGCGTCCGTTGATCGAAAATACGGTGCCGCGCGGCTCGTTGGAGAATGACGTTTACAACGTTTCGAAGGACTACGCTGGTTTCCCGCTGCCGGTAAACGAAAAGCTGCTGCAACGCGGAGAAGACCGCTACAAAGTATTTTGCACGCCGTGCCACGGTTTGCAAGGAGATGGCAACGGCATAGCGGCGGTGCGCGGAATGAAGCATCCACCGAGTTACCACCTCGAGCGGTTGCGGCAGGCGCCGAACGGATATTTTTATGATGTGATCACCAACGGATTCGGCGTGATGTACAGCTATTCGGAGCGCATCTCGCCGCGCGACCGCTGGGCAATCATTGGGTATGTGCGCGCGTTGCAACTGAGCCGCAACGCCAAGATCAGCGATTTGCCGGAAAGCCTGCGGGAGAAAGTGGCACAGAGCGAAACGTCGTCCGGGGGAGCCAAGGAATGAGCGCGCAGGAATACGAAGCGCCGGAGAGTGTGGGACGGCTGGGGAAGCGTGCGCTGGTGGTGGGTGTGCTCGGCTTGATTGTTTCGATCATCGGGTGGATCACCAAGCCTGAAGATTTCTTCCACTCGTACCTGGTGGCGTTTTTGCTGGTACTTGGATTGTCGCTCGGTTCGCTTGGCCTGCTGATGCTGCAACACTTGACGGGTGGAGACTGGGGAATCCTGATTCGGCGTCCGCTGGAATCCGCGACGCGGGTGCTTTGGCTGGTGCTGGCGTTTTTCCTGCCGATCCCGTTCTTCGGAATGAAATATTTGTATTCCGCGTGGCTGTCGCCGAAAACCGGCGAAGGCCCATTGTCGCCGTTGCAGCAAGTCTACTTGACGCACAATTGGTTCATCGTTCGCGGCTTTTTCTACTTCGTCGTGTGGATCGGCTTGATGCTGCTGTTTAATGCGATGTCCAAGCAGCAGGACGTCAATCGGGAAGACCGAGCGCTGCGAGCGAGAATTAAGTTCTTCGCGGGGCCAGGAATTATTCTGTACGTTTTCGCCATGACATTCGCGGCGATCGACTGGTCGATGTCGCTTTCTCCGCACTGGGCATCCACGATTTATGGTTTCCTGTTCGTTGCGGGACAAGCCATTTCCGCGATGTCGCTGATGATCATCATGGTGATCATGTTTTCGCGAAGCGAACCCTTTGCCCACGTTGTTCAGAAGCGCCATTTGCACGACCTTGGCAAGTTGTTGTTTGCCTTCAATATGTTATGGGCATATTTCTCGTTTTCACAGTTGCTGATCATCTGGTCCGGCAACCAGCCGGAAGAAATTACGTTTTATAAGTCGCGGCTGTTTGGTGGCTGGGGCGTGGTTGCGGCAATGGTGCTGATCCTGCACTTCTTCGTGCCATTTTTCGCGTTGCTGTCTCGCGACTTGAAGCGCAATCAGGCGTTGCTGCCGAAGATTGCCATGTGGCTGATTGCCATGCGCTGCCTGGATCTATTCTGGCTGACCCGTCCGGAGTTCACTTCCAACGCCTTGCCGACTCTTTGGGACGTTGGCGCAGTGTTGGCGTTAGGCGGAATCTGGCTGTGGTTTTTCGCCGTGCAGTTGAAACAGCGGCCGTTGTTGCCGCTGGGCGAGCCGAAGCTCGCGGAGGCCATCGCGAATCATGAGCACTGACAGCCACAACACGGGCCAGCCTTCGGGCGAGCTGCCGGTCAACAAGAGTGTCACATACGAAGGCCGCGACATCAATGTTGGGACAGTAATCAAGCAGCTGATCTATCTGGGAATTACGATTGTGGTTTCGCTGGTGATCTGCGTGCCGATTTTGAACTTCTTGACCAGCAGGTCCGCGCAGAACGATACGCCGATGGCGCCGGTACGCGCTGAGATGAGTCAACCGGCACGCGATGCAATGGAGTTGCCGCCGGAGCCGCGCTTGCAGGGTGTTCCGGGTCACGAAAAGGATGCGCAGCAGGACTTGCGCGAAAAAATCGCCGCGGATACCGCCGCCAACGAATCGACCGGCTGGGTAGACAAGGCGAATGGCGTTGCGAAGATTCCGGTGAGCGAAGCGATGAAGATTATTGCGGAAAAAGCCGGCAAGGGTTCGGCAGCGCCGGCAGCGGAGAAAAAGCGATAACGATAATGAACAAGCTGCGCGCAATTTTCGCTCTAGGCATGCTGCTGACGGCAGGCGGGCGGAGCTTTGCGCAGATGGCGCCGGATAACGTGGGGCAGCCATCCAGCGGCATGCCCGCGATTTTGCAGAATGTGACTTTCCGGCCGGAACTGAATGCGCAGATGCCGCTGGACACTGCGTTTACGGATGAAACCGGGAAGAGCGTTCAGTTGGGACAATATTTCCACCAACAGAAACCGGTGTTGCTGGCGTTTGTGTACTACGGATGCCCGATGCTGTGCACCCAACTGGAACAGGGCGTGGTTGGTTCGTTGAGGATGCTTTCGTTCAATCCGGGCCGCGACTATGAAGTGGTTTTCGTGAGCTTTGATGATCGTGACACGTCGGAAATGGCGGCAGCCAAGAAAAACACTGCGATGGATCATTTCCGCCGTAAAGAAACCGCCGCGGGCTGGCATTTTCTGACCGGTTCGAAAGAGTCGATTGCCGCGGTCACCAACGCGGCGAATTTCCATTTCAACTATGACAGCAAGAACAATCTTTTCGCGCATGCCAGCGGGATCATGCTGCTGACACCGGACGGTCGGATTTCACGCTACTTCTACGGAGTGGAATTCCCCGGACGCGATTTGCGGCTTGGCCTGGTGGATGCTTCGCAGCGGAAAATCGGAACGCCAGTCGATAAGATGCTGCTGTTCTGCTTTCAATACGATCCCTCTACCGCGCGTTATAGTGCGACGATCTTGAGTATCATGCGGATTTTTGCGGTGGGAATCGTGGCCGGGCTGGTGCTGATGATTTTGATTTACCGCAAGCGCGATGTGCGCGCGGCGCGGGCGAAGTTGAGTCACCAAGGAGCACACTGATCGTGCAGTCGCAAATTCCATTGTATCCGGAGCAAGCGTCCAACTTCGCTCCGCAAGTGGACAACCTGGTGTTGTTCATGATGGCCGTGTGCGTATTTTTTGCGTTGGCGATTTGCGCGGCGGTGATCTATTTCTTTTTCAAATATCAACGCAAACATCCGGATGAGATCGGAGTGCCGATTCACGGCGACTTACGCCTGGAAATAACCTGGATTGTGCTGCCATTTTTCCTGCTGCTGGCGATGTTCGGCTGGGGCGCGGTGATTTATGTGGATTACCGGCACACTCCGACCGATACGCTGGATGTTTATGTCATCGGCAAGCAGTGGATGTGGAAGCTGCAGCAGCCGGACGGCCGCAAGGAAATTAACGAGCTGCACGTTCCCGTGAATCGCAACGTGCGGCTGATCATGGCCAGCGAAGACGTCATCCACGATTTTGCGGTGCCGGCGTTTCGCGTGAAGATGGACGTGGTGCCCGGACACTACAACACCATGTGGTTCCGGCCGACGAAGGTGGGGAAATACCACTTTTTCTGTTCGCAATACTGCGGGACCAACCACTCGGTGATGGGCGGCTGGGTCACGGTAATGGAGGCCGACGACTACGCGAAGTGGATGAGCGGAACGGGCGGGTCGGGCGATCCCGTGGCCATGGGTGAAAAACTTTATAACGAACTGGCTTGCAATACCTGCCATCTTCCGGACGGCAAGGGCCGCGGCCCGTCGTATAACGGCGCGTACGGCTCGAAGGTGAAGCTTGCCGATGGTTCGACGGTAACCGCGGATGATGCTTACATCCGCGAATCGATCTTGCAACCAAACGCCAAAATTGTTGCCGGGTATGTGCCGGTGATGCCCAGCTTCCAGGGGCTGGTTACCGAGGACCAGATTTTGCAACTGACGGCGTACATCAAGTCGCTCAAAGATCAGCCGCCGCCCGGGAAACCTGGCGCAGCGGAGCCGGCTACGGGGAAGAAATAGCATGAGCAGCGCACCAGTTACAATTTCCGGCGGAGAAAAGCTGGCGCGCGAGCATTGCCTGAGCGCGACCTACGGGATTCGTTCGTGGTTGCTGACCACGGACCACAAGCGCATCGCGCTGCTGTACCTCATTTCGGTCACATTTTTCTTTTTCATCGGCGGAATTTTTGCTTCGCTGATCCGCATTCACTTGCTCACGCCCAGCGGTTATCTGGTCACGCCCGAAACCTACAACAAGCTCTTCACCATGCATGGCGTGGCGATGATTTTCTTTTTCCTGATTCCGTCGATTCCGGCGGTGCTTGGCAACTTCCTGATTCCGATCATGATCGGCGCGAAGGATTTGGCCTTCCCGAAGATCAATCTTCTCAGCTGGTACATCTATCTGGTTGGCGGCGGATTTGTGCTGTATTCGTTCGCGACCGGCGGCCTTGATACCGGCTGGACGTTCTATACACCGCTCAGCAGCATCTATTCGAACTCCGCGGTCACCCCGGCGGTCATCGGAATTTTTATCAACGGATTCTCGTCGATCCTGACCGGGCTGAACTTCATCGTCACCGTGCACACCATGCGTGCTCCAGGCATGACCTGGATGCGGCTGCCGCTTTTTGTGTGGGCGCACTACGCCACCAGCATCATCTTCATTCTGGGCACTCCGGTCATCGCCATCACGCTGCTGCTCGCGGGCCTCGAGAGAATGTTCCACCTCGGCTTCTTTAACCCGGCCTACGGCGGCGACCCGATTCTGTTCCAGCACATGTTCTGGTTCTACTCGCATCCGGCCGTGTACATCATGATTTTGCCGGCCATGGGTGTGATCAGCGAAATCATTCCGACCTTCGCGCGCAAGCCGATTTTTGGTTATGACTTTATCGCGGCGTCCAGTATCGGCATCGCGGTGATCGGCTTCATCGTCTGGGCGCACCACATGTTTTTGACCGGCCAGTCCACGTATTCGGCGGTGGCATTTTCCTTCTTGACCTTCCTGGTGGCGATACCGTCGGCGGTAAAGGTTTTCAACTGGACTTCGACGCTTTACAAAGGTTCCATCGCGTTTGATACGCCGATGCTCTACGGACTCGGTTTCATCGGACTGTTCACCATCGGCGGCCTCACTGGTTTGTTTCTTGCTTGCCTCGGCCTCGACATTCACCTGCACGACACCTACTTCGTGGTGGCGCATTTCCACTACATCATGGTGGGCGGCGCGATTATGGGTTACCTGGGCGGCATTCACTTCTGGTGGCCAAAAATTACCGGACGGCTTTATCCCGAATCTTTGGCGCGCATTGCGGCTATCGTTTTGTTTGTCGGCTTCAACCTGACATTCTTCCCGCAATTTATTCTTGGGTTCCTGGGAATGCCGCGCCGGTATCATGACTATCCGCCGGAATATCAGGTGCTCAACGTGATGTCCACCGCGGGTGCATCAATTCTTGCGCTCGGCTATTTGTTGCCGATGGTCTATCTAACGTGGTCGATGCGCTATGGCAAAGTCGCGGGCAAGAATCCCTGGCCGGCTACTGGGCTTGAGTGGACCACCGATTCGCCGCCGCTTACCGAAAATTTCCATGAAACGCCGGTGGTCGATTGGGAAGTTTACGACTTCGAGCATCGCCCGGAGCTGGGTCTGCTCGGAGCGGTTTCGAAGAAGCCCGCGCCCGCGCACGGCGACGATTAGCACGAAGTCTTTGATTTGCCGAGGCTGACAAGTCTTCGTTTGCCGGCTGCGAGGCCGGCGCAGTGAGATAAGAAGAGGAGCACCGCGTGCACCGCACCGGAGAACTGTTCGGACAGTATCGGACGCTGGAGCAGCAGAAGGAAACCGCATCGCTTGGAATGTGGGTCTTCCTGGTCACCGAAATTTTGTTCTTCGGCGGCGTGTTCCTCGCTTACACCATCAATCGCCACGCGTTCCCCACGGCCTTCGGCATTGGCGGGAACATGCTGGACCTGAACCTGGGCTTTGCCAACACCATCGTGTTGATTGCCAGCAGTTTCACCATGGCCATGTCGGTCTGGTCAGCGCAAACCAGTCACAAGAAACTGGTTCCGATTTTTCTGATCCTGACGCTGGTTTTGGGCTCGGTCTTCCTTGGGATCAAAGTAGTCGAATACAAACAGAAATTCGATCACCATTTGATCCCTGGCCACAGCTTCGACATTACCTACTGCTCGAAGAATCCTTCTTCCTGCGGATTGTCAGGTAAGGGACTCGAGGACGAGAAAAAAGAAATTGAAGAAGGCATTCAGGCCGAGAAGAGCAATCCAAAAGACCCCGACGCGAGCGGCATCGTCGCTCTAAACGCCCATGCCCAGTTATATTTTTCGCTGTATTTCGGCATGACTGGATTACACGCATTACACATGATCATCGGCGCGGGGCTTTTGCTATGGCTCATATTAGAATCACGCAAAGGCAGGTTCGATGCGAATTACAACACTCCGGTCGATAACGTCGGGTTGTACTGGCACTTCGTCGATATCGTCTGGATTTTCCTGTTCCCTTTGCTGTATTTGATCAACCGGCATTTGGCCTGAGCGGAGAATAAAATGGCAGAGCACTCAGAACACATTGTTTCTCCCAAAGTCTACGCGGCGATTCTAACTGCGTTGCTGGTTGGTACCGTCTTGACGGTTCAAGCAGCAAAGGTAGACCTCGGCCGCCTGAACATCGTGGTAGCGCTTACCATCGCTACCATCAAGATGTCGCTGGTTATTCTGTTTTTCATGCACGGCAAGTACAGTTCGAAGCGCACGCAGCTGGTAATCGTGGCCGGCTTTTTCTGGCTGGCGATTATGCTGGGACTTACCTTGCAGGATTATTCCACGCGCCATGCCGAGCCCAGCCGCAGCCAGATCTCCGATCCGGCTTCTTCGTTCTACATACCTTCATAGCAGCTTGGCAGCACTCGTTTTCGCGAGTCGGCCGGATTATTTCAACAACTTTCGTTTTTTATTCGACAGGGGACACTTCTGCCGTGTTCGGTAGTTCGGGGTGTTTGGAGGGGTTGGTGAGCACCAGAGGCGTTCCGGGTCACCATCGGCAGAAGTGAAAAGGGGAGAAATTAGCCGGCCCAGCCCTCAATCCCCTAAAGGGATCCTCGGCTAACTTCTCCCACGTCTTTCGGTAGTGCAAAATCTGCAACACGACGGGTGCCTGGCCCTTTGTAAAAATGCACCACCCACGTGCAAAATTACGTGTAATGGGAACCCTGTATGCCCTTTTCTGTCTGTCTTTTACGGGCCGTACCCCTCAAGAAGTGAGTCGCGGCATTGCGGCAAGTTGACCACAATTCATCACGCCTGCTATCGTTAAAAGTTATTCTGGCCTTAGTGTACTCACTGAGCGCCGGGGCCCGCCGTAGGCGGACAGGCTCCTGTGGAGGGAGCTCTCGCAGACCAATGGGGCTGACCAAACTTGTTGTCCGCGGCGCTCGCCAGCACAACCTGAAAAACATCAGTCTGGAAATCCCGCGCAACAGCCTCACGGTGATCACCGGGCTGTCCGGCTCCGGCAAGTCGTCCCTGGCGTTCGACACGATTTACGCCGAAGGCCAGCGGCGCTACGTGGAATCGCTCTCGGCCTATGCGCGGCAGTTTCTCGACCAGATGGAGCGCCCGGACGTCGACGTAATCGAAGGGCTGTCGCCCGCGATCGCCATCGAGCAGAAAACCACCACCCGCTCGCCACGTTCCACCGTCGGCACCATCACCGAAATTTACGATTACCTCCGCGTAGTGTACGCAACGGTTGGTGTTCCACACTGCCCGAATTGCGGCAAGCCCATCAAGCGGCAGTCGAGCGAAGCGATCGTGCAGGCCATTCTTTCCGGAGAATTGGGCGCGGCGGAAGACCGGGTGATGATTCTTGCGCCGATCGTGCGGGGGCGAAAGGGCGCATACCGCAAAGAGCTCGAGAAGCTTGCGCAGGACGGCTACGTCCGGGTGCGCGTCAATGGCGAACTTTTTCAGCTTGACGATCCGCCGCAGCTCGACAAGCGGAAGAACCACACCATCGAAGTTGTGGTTGATCGCCTGCTGGTGAAACAGGGCATTGCTTCACGCCTCGAACAATCTATCGCCACCGCACTGAAGCTGGCTTCGGGGCTGGTTACCGTGGCCATTGTCGGCGGCAAGGAATTTACGTTCTCGGAAAAGCTGGCTTGTCCCGATTGCGGCATTAGCGTCCCGCAGCTCGAGCCGCGCTCGTTCAGCTTCAATTCGCCGTATGGCGCTTGCCCGGCGTGCAACGGCCTCGGTTCGAAATATGATTTCGACCCCGCGAAAATTATCACTGATTGGACGCGCCCGCTGTTTGATGGCGGCTTGGGGCCCGGATCCGCCTCCTCGATTCTGAAGCGCACATTGGAACTTGCGGCTTACGCGCACGGATTTGAGCTCGACACCTCGTTCGAGAAATTGCCGGCCAAGACGCAACAGTTAATGCTGTACGGATATCCGCCTATCGGTGCGCCTGGCCATTCGAAAGACGACTCGCAGAAGTCCAAGGGAAAGTCCGACAAGGGCTTCCGTTTTCAGGGTGTGCTGAAGTTTCTTGAGCGCAATTTCGAGGAATCCAATTCCGATTCTTACCGGGAGTGGATGACCCAATATATGTCCGCGACGCTTTGCAGCGTGTGCCATGGCAAACGGCTGCGGCCGGAATCGCTCGCAGTAAAGCTCGCCGGATGGTCCATCGCGGATTTTACGGCGCTATCGTTGGCTGCAGCACGGCCCGCGGTGGACAAGATCGTGTCGCAGCTCTCGGCGCGTCAAAAAGAAATCGCCGAGCGTCCCTTAGAAGAAGTGTCGGAAAGAATCGAGTTCCTGCTTGCGGTTGGCCTTGGCTATCTGAGCCTGGATCGTTCGGCGGCGACGCTCTCCGGCGGCGAAGCGCAGCGCATTCGTCTGGCCACGCAGATCGGCTCGCGGCTGCGCGGCGTGCTCTATGTTTTGGACGAGCCCTCCATCGGCCTGCACGCGCGCGACAACGAACGGCTGCTGGGCTCGCTCGAACACTTGCGAAATCTCGGCAATACGGTTTTGGTGGTCGAGCATGACGAAGACACCATTCGCCGCGCCGATTTCGTCGTCGATCTTGGCCCAGGAGCCGGCAACGCCGGCGGCTACCTCGTCGCGCAAGGCGGGCCTGCGCAGATTGCGGCCAGCCCCGAATCGTTGACCGGTCAATATCTCGCTGGCACCGCAAAGATTGCAATCCCGGAAACGCGCCGCAGCCCCAACGGAAAATCCATCCAGATTCTGGGCGCATCCGCGAACAATCTAAAAGACGTCGATGTGACCATTCCGCTCGGCCTGCTCACGGTAGTCACCGGCGTCTCAGGCTCCGGCAAATCCACCCTGGTAAACGACATTCTTTACCGCGCGCTGGCTCACAAGCTGTATCGGTCGATGCAGCAGCCCGGCGCGCACCGCGAAGTTCTCGGCATGGAGCACATCGACAAAATCATCGAAATCGATCAGGCACCCATCGGGCGCACGCCGCGTTCGAATCCCGCGACCTACAGCGGCGTCTTTGCGCCAATCCGCGAACTCTTTGCCATGCTGCCGGAATCCCGCGAACGCGGTTACAAACCGGGACGCTTCAGCTTCAACGTAAAAGGCGGGCGCTGCGAAGCGTGCCAGGGCGATGGCTTGCGCCGCATCGAAATGAATTTCCTGCCCGACGTTTACGTGATGTGCGAAGTCTGCCGCGGGCGGCGCTACAATTCCGAAACGCTGGCGGTGCGCTTCAAGGGCCACTCGATCAGCGACATTCTGAATATGCAAGCGGTGGACGCGCTGAAGCTGCTGGAAAATATTCCGCAAATTCAACAAAAGCTCGCGACCATTGTTGAAGTCGGCCTCGGCTACGTGCAGTTGGGCCAGTCCGCAACGACGCTGTCCGGCGGCGAAGCGCAGCGCATCAAGCTGGCGCGCGAACTTTCCAAGCGGCAGACCGGCCGCACGCTTTACATCCTTGACGAGCCGACAACCGGCCTGCACTTTGACGACGTCCGCAAATTGCTGGATGTGCTGCAACGCTTGGTCTCGCTGGGCAATTCGGTGCTGATCATCGAGCACAACCTCGATGTCATCAAGCAAGCCGACTGGATTATTGATCTCGGTCCCGAAGGCGGCGAAGCCGGCGGCCGGATCGTAGTACAAGGAACACCGGAACTGGTTGCGCGCACCAAGAAGTCGTACACTGGCCACGCTTTGGCGCGTGTCCTGCCGCCCGTCGTGACATGATTTGTCTTTGATAGGAGTTGCGTCGTTATGGACGGCCCTGGTTATTTTCTTGTGAAACTCGTTGCCTACACGCTTTGGAGCTATCTTGGGCTGCGCATTTTTCGCCCGCAGGCATCGTTCATGATCGCGCGTGCTGCCGGATACGGGACTCTTCGCCTCATCATGGGCCTGTTCTTTGGCGTCGCTATTTTCTTCCTGGCCAGCTTTTGGGCGCACTTTCTTGGAACGGGATTGCCGCAGAACATCTTCACGTATTTCGGAGCCTACGTTCCGGTGCGCTGGGTCGAGTGGACGATCATGGCCGCCCTGCTCAGTCCGGGGCTGCTTCAGCAGCGGCACTGGTTTATCGGAACGGGATCCCGCGATGGCTTGTGGAGGTTCGGCGGCATCCTTATTTCCTGTCTCGCAGATATTCCGCTCATCGAATCGCTCGGCGGAGTGGTCCCCACGGGGCGCTTTCTTTGCTGAACTGGCGTCGTTTCTTGCTCCCATTCCCCTTTTGCCAGTAAAGTGTTCACTTCGGCTATGACCGTCTACTCTGTATTGCCCCTCATTCTCGGCGACGTCGAAACTTACCCGCTCGCTTCTCGGAAGAGCAAAGTTTCTGTGGCTGACTTTGCTAAGCCCCTATCCGCCAATTCTTCCGTTTCAAAATTTCTCGAATCGCTGCCCAGGATTCTTGCGGCTGGCGAGCTGCGCGCTCTTCTCCAGGCCATACAACAAGCGAAACGCTCTCGAAAAGCCATCCTGTGGGGTATGGGCGGACACGTCATCAAAACTGGTCTGGGTTCCGTGATTGCCGACATGATGAAGCGCGGATTTGTTTCCGGCATTGCCATGAACGGGGCGGCGCTGATCCACGATTTTGAAATCGCGCTGTCCGGGCAAACGTCCGAAGACGTCGAGG
>WNFM01191796.1_pt1 | contig 18197 bp, 20 predicted proteins | sample 5400271 | NCBI WGS metagenome assembly WNFM01 (sample SAMN13153352, study PRJNA577476) | soil metagenome | isolation source: 60 cm saprolite on Douglas fir-dominated hillslope | place: USA:California | collected 2013-09-17 | reverse complement strand
GCGAGGACCGTCGCCGCGAGCGCTGCCAGCCTAGCCCGCCTCATCGCTCGCCTTCCCCGCTACCGGGCGCCAGATCCGCTTCAGCTCGTCGAGCCCGAGCAAGAGCAGCGGCACGATCACCAGCAGAACCAGGCCCAGCGACGTGTGGGTGAGGACGGCGACGTGGCCGACCCAGGGAACCGTGTAGGCGACCCGGCCGAGCTCGCCCCGGGCCGAGATCCGCCAATGCTCGGCGCTGTTGTTGGCGTCGCCCTGGGTGAGGAACCAAAGGTGCGAGCCGTCGCGACGGATGCTCCGCACGCGGTGGGTGATGAGGCGGCTCTGGTCTTCGGGGTCGCGGAAGGTGACGACATCGCCGGCCCGCGCCGAGGTGGGGGAGATCGGTTCGTCGATCACCACGTCCCCGGCGGCGATCGTCGGTTCCATGCTGCCGGTCAGCACCGTGTGGGGGCGATCGCCGAAGGCGAGCGGCCCGGCGATCGCCAGCGCCAGCGCCGCGGCCGCCGCCAGCGCGGCCCAGCCGGCGCCGCGGACGATCTGTCGCGGGACGGTTGCGTAGGTGGCCTCGAGCATGGGCTGCCTTCCTGGGCTTCTGGGCTGCCGCCGCTACTGGTTTTGCGCCTCCCAGCGGATGATGTGGGATCCGGTCGTCTTGCCCTGGGCGGAGTCGGGCGCGCTGGCCGAGAGCGTCGCCGTCACCCGGTAGACGACCGCGTCGTTGGTCGCCCATTTGGTCGCGCTCGTGCCCGGGAAGTCGGCGACCCCATTGGCGAAGCTGTTGTGTTCGGCGGCGAAGCTGGCCAGCGTGCCTTCGTAAAGCGCCCCACCGGAGTCGGGCGTGAAGCCGGTGCAGCTCGGGAACGAGGGCGAGGCCTGGGTTCCCGGCTCGATCTTCAGGTTGACGCTGGAGCCGAGTTCGCCGATCGTGCTCGGCGTGTAGATCCTCACGCTGGCATCGAGCGAGCCGGTGTAGGTCACTTTGATGCAGGAGGCCTGGCTTTCACCCGGTTTCGCGGCGGTGAGGCTGTACAGGGCGGAGCCGGCGTCGTTGTCGGAGAGCACCACGGTGCCCGCGGTGATCACGTTGCCGGGATTGTCAGTCTGGCTCGAGAACGCGGAGAAAACGCCGGCGCCGGCGATGCAGGCGAGGACGCCGAGCACCACGAGCGTGCGCAGGACTTTCGTTCGGTTGTTCATCTGACCCTTTTCTGTCCGGCATGGCGGCCGTGGATCGACCCCGATTTTTCTTTAGATCGCCCGAATAGTCGATTCTCTTTAGTGATCCCAATGGATCAAACGTCCAATTCAGCTTTAGTAAGCTGAAATACAGTCGATATTCGAATGATTCCTTATGCTAGGAACGAGTATCGACCGCCCTCTCCACCCCCGGCCTCTCTTGGCCGTGGCCGCTATCGCTTTGCTCGCCGCTGCGTCCCTGCCTCAGGCCGCGGCGGCCTCGAGCTCGCCGTCGGCAGGCAACCGAAGCGCCGGGGGACGCTCCGCCTCGTCCATAAGGGCAAGCAGTGCCGCCGCGGCGAGCGCAGGATCGTCTGGAACGTGAGCGGGCCTGCCGGAGCCCAGGGTTCGCCCGGGCCCCAAGGCCTTGCCGGACCGCAGGGCTCTACCGGTCCCCAGGGCCCAGCCGACCAGACGTTGGAGGGGCTGGTCAAAACGCAGGGCCTGCAGATCGAAGCCCTGACCCAGACGTTGCAGGGAATGACGCGGACCCAGCTGCTCGCCGCCGTTGAAAACGCGCCGAAGCTGAACGGGATCAGCAGCGGCGAACTGACCGGAGCGATAGCCGGGGCGGCCAAGTTGACCGGCATCGGAGCGATCGAACTCAACAACTCGATCGCCAACGCCTCCAAGCTCGCCGCCATCACGACCTCCGAACTCTCCACCGCGGTCGCCAACGCCCCGAAGCTGAATGGGATCACGACAGCCGATCTAAATGGCGCGATCGCGGGGGCCAACAAGCTGACCGGGATCACCGCGGGTGAACTGGATGGGGCGATTTCAAACGCCTCCAAGCTGTCCACCATCACCACGTCGGAACTGCACGGCGCGATCGCCGGCGCCGAAAAGCTGAGCGGGATCACGGCAGCGAACCTCACCGACGCGATCGCCGGGGCCGAGAAGCTCGAAGGGATCAGCGCCTCCGCGCTCAACAGCGGCCTGACCAATTCCGCGAAGCTGACCGGGATCAGCGCGGGGGAACTGAGCGGGACCGTCTCGAACGCCAACAAGTTGACGGGCATCTCGGGCTCGGAGCTGACCGGTGCGATCTCCAATGCCACCAAACTGGCCACGATCTCCCCCTCGGAGCTCAATGGCGCGATCGCCGGCGCGGAAAAGCTCAGCGGCATCACCGCCTCCGACCTCAATGCTGGTCTTGCCAACGCCTCCAAGCTCACGGGCCTCACTGCGTCGGAACTCACCACCGCGGCCAACAACGCCCCGAAGCTCAACGGCATCAGCGCGAGCGAACTCACCACCGCGGTCGACAACGGCCCGAAGCTGAACGGGGTCACGGCAGCCGATCTCGGCGAAGCCGTCGCCGGGGCGGCCAAGCTCACCGGCATCTCGGGCTCTGAACTGAACGCCGGCCTGACCAACGCATCGAAGCTGACGGGGATCAGCGCATCGGAGCTGCACGGCGCGATCGCCGGCGGCGAAAAGCTGGATCGCCGGGGCCGAGAAGCTCGAAGGGATCAGCGCCTCCGCGCTCAACAGCGGCCTGACCAATTCCGCGAAGCTGACCGGGATCAGCGCGGGGGAACTCACGGGAGCGATCTCCAACGCATCCAAACTGGCGACCGTCTCCGGCTCTGAACTCACCACCGCGGTCAACAACGGCCCGAAATTGAACGGGATCAGCGCCGGCGAACTGAGCGGCGCGATCACGAACGCCTCGAAGCTGACCGGGGTCAGTGCGGGCGATCTGGCCAGCCTGATTGCCGACCTTCCACGGGTCGAAGCGCTCTGCGCTCGGACCGCGACCCTGAGCACCCAGTCCAACTCCCTGTTGAGCGCTGTGGGCGGGATCAGCCTCGAAGGAGCCGGGGCCGTACCGGGCCTGAGCCTGAAAATCCCCTCGCTTCCGGCTGCCCTCAGCTCCTTCGCGTGTCCCTAAAGGCCCGGTAGCGTGAGGAGCCTTTCAACTTGATCCGCCCCAGCTCTACCCGTCACCCGCACCGCCTTGCCCAAGATAGGCGAGCATGAGAACAGCAGCTGTGGCACGCCGCGGCGCGGCGCGGCCGCCGGTGGTGAGAGGGGGACGTGTGGCGTTAGCCCCCTCACCGCAAGCCCGATCGAGACTGCAAGGAGGATGGTGAGGACGACCGCGGGCAGGATGCAGGCAGCCGCGAGCCGATCGGAGGTTCCTGCGTCGCTGGCGACGAGCGGCACCAGCGTGTAGGCGACGAACCCGCGATCGCATAGGCGGCCAGGGTCGCCGAGATGCCAAACAGGGCGAGAAAATTGCGATTGGCACTATCCATCGGACTCGCTGAGCAGGCGCCGCAGGCGACGTAGCACCACCGGGTCGGCCCGCGCCTCGTCGACGAAGTGCGCCACCGCCGCCGCTCCGTGGGCACGGAGCACGTCTTTGACTGCGATGCCGGCGGCGTCCGGGGCATTGGCCTCATAGACATAGCCACGTCCTGCCTTGCGACGACTGAGCACCTCCTTGTCGGCCAAGCGGCTCATCACCGTCATCACGGTCGTGTAGGCGAGGGGCTCGGTTCGACGCTCGTTCAGGTCATCGACGACTTTCCGGACGGCCACAGAGCCCCCGGCACTCCAGACGGAATCCATGACTTCGCTCTCCAACGGGCCGAAGCCCTTACGGCTGATCCCATCGCTGCTCATCAGCACTTTTGCAGTCTACTACATCCGCGTAGTATAAGTTTCCCTCATGAACGCTGCCGCCGCAAACCCAAAGCGCAAGTCGCTCACCGCAATCACCAACCAGTACGACCGGGTCGCCCGCTTCTACCGCGCGCTCGAGCCGCTGTTCTTGATCTTCCCTCCGGCCCGCCGCAAGGCCGTGGCCGCACTCGGGTTGAAGCCCGGCGACGTCGTTCTCGAGATCGGCGCAGGGAGCGGACGTAATTTCCCCTACCTGGTCGAGGCGGTTGGCCCAAGTGGCACCAAGCTGATCGAGCGCCACGGCTGGTCAAATGTTCAGTTGCTCCGCCAGGACGCCGCTCAGCTCCAGGTCGACCGTGAGCTCGACGGGGTGCTCTTCAGCCTCAGCTACTCGGTCCTACCCGAACCGAGTCCTGCATTGGCACGGGCCTGGGAGCGGCTTCGCCCCTCCGCTCGCGTCGTCGTCATGGACTTGGGACTAACCGAGGGCGGGCTTCGGCGCCTGCTCGACCCGATTGCCCGCCTTCTTCTCAAGCTCGCCCCGGGCGATCCCTATTCCAATCCCTGGGACGACCTCGGCGTCTACGGCCCGGTCGAGACCGAGCGCTTCCTCGCGGACCTCTACTACGTCAGCGCCGTCACCAAGCCGTAGGGCAACCTAACGCTCGGGAGCGAGGTCTACGCCGCCGTCGCGGTAACGCCTGAGCGCCACGCCGGCCCAAATCACCTCGACAACTCCGAACGGCCATGCCCCGGCGAGGAAGCCATAGGCGCTGGAGAGCAAGCAGCCGCAGGCGAAGCCGAGCGTGTAACGCGGATCGCGGCGCTCCAGCGCGTACATCACCATCATGAAGGTCACGGCCAGGGCGCCGAACGCGGTCAGCATGGCGCCGAGCTTTGACTGGGTGCGCCGTCAACTTGGCCCAGGCAGTCCTCGAGGCTGAGGCATTCACAGCGCAGGCCCGCCTCCAGGATCTCCTTCATCGCGGTGGCCTCGGTGAGCGTCCGCTCGACCTCGGGGAGTTTGCGGGCGGCGAGCTTGCGCCAGACCTCCGACGGTGGCGCTCCCGCTGAGAAGCCGGCGAGGATGACGCGAATCTCGGCCAGGGTGAAGCCCGCCTGCTTGGCCAGCGCCACCATCTCGATCTGTCGCAGCGCATCGGGGTCGTAGCGGCGCTTGCCTCCGACTCTCCGAGGGGTCGATAGGAGTCCGGCTCTCTCCCAATAGCGAAGCGTCGACGCCGGGACTCCGGCGCGATCGGCCGCCTTCCCGATCGTAAGTTCGCTGTCGTCCGCGGTCATGGCCTTGACTTGAACCTTACTTCAGGTAGTAGACCTGCTCGCGAAAACCCAAGGAAAGGAATTCGCATGTCCGATACGCCTGAAGGCTCCGTTGAAACCGACACTGGCGATGGCCCCAGCTGCAACTTGAGCCAGAGAGAAGGGATGAGCGGTCCCGCCCGCCGGGTGCGGGCTGCGGCCGGTTTCGGCTTCCTGGCCATCGCCGGGGCGCTGAGCTCGCGCCAAGCACCGGGCGGAGTGGCTCTATGGCCTCTGGCACTCGTTCCCACCTGGTTCGGGATCTCCCACCTGGTGGCGGGTGTCACCGGCTACCAGGGCTGCCCCGAGCTCGGCGCGATCCCCAGCGTCATGCTCGCTCGACCGGTGGCGACGAGCTGCGGACCGTGGGAGCGGATCGACCGGCGGCTTGCCTCCTCCGAGTCGCGAGAGTCGCCTGCAGCCTGTTGCGCAGCGCTAACTTGAGCAGGCCGGGTAGCGTGAGGAGCCCGATGAATCCGCGAGAGGAGAACCGATGACCGGAAGCGCCGATTTCACCCCAGAGGAGTGGAACGTGGTTCGAGAGGGGCCGACGAGCGCCGGGATGATCGTCTCGACGGCGCAACGGGGCGGCAGCTTCCGCGAGGCCTTCGCGATGGCGAAGGCCTACGCCGAGGCGCGCAGGGAGCACGGCGACTCGGCGCTCCTGGACGAGCTCGTCTCCGCCAAGCCGGACATGGACCACGCCAAGGCGCACTCACCGGAGGAGATGAAGGAAAACGGCCTGAAGCGAATCCGCGAAGCGGTCGCGCTGCTGCAACAGAAGGCGACGCCGCAGGAGCTCGAGGACTACCGGCGCTTCGTTACCTCGCTGGCGAACCGCGTCGCCGGTGCTAAGACCGAGGGCGACGAGGCGATCAGCAAGGCGGAGGCCGCGGCGATCGCCGAGATCTCCGAGGCGCTCAAGGGCGCGTGAACAGGTCCCAGTTTTTGGTCCGGCCGTCCCGTGGCCGAGACATGTACCTGCCGGCGGGCATGGGCCCGTTCTTGGCCTCCAACGCCGCGAAGGCGGCGTCCCGGGTGTCGCCCTTGCGGTGCCCGCTGGACTTCCACTGGCCGGAGCCGCCTTTGTGTCTGAAGTCGAAGACCATGCATCGACGGTAACCGATGCCCCCGCCCGGCGCGCATCCGGGACGAATCGACCTGTCTGCGCATGAACCAACCTCACGCGGCTTCCAGATCGTCAGCCGCCCACCGTGGGCAGGCTGGCGCTGAGCTGGGAGACCTGCACGCTGAAGGCGAGGTCGTTGCTGGGCCGGAGGTAGGGCGCATCGCTGCCGAGCAGCTCCAGCTTCGCCGTATGGCCCGGCGCGAACGCATAGCCGTTGCCGTGCAGCTGGAAGACGATCCGGCCTGCCTGGTTGTCGGTGAGGCGGTAGGCGCCCCTGCTGACCAAACGCTCACTGCCGTCCGGAGCGACGTCGAAGAGCATCGAGTCCAGCTCGCCGAAGTCGCCGATCGTCTGGATGGTCGCGGTGACGGTCGGCAGGCCGAGCAGGGTGAACCCCGATTTGGTGGTGTAGGAATAGGTGGCCACTCCCAAGGCGGGGGAGGGGGTGACGGACTTGCAGGCGTCGGTCGTCCCGGCGATCGGGTCGAATTGCGCGCTGGTGGTGGGATCGCCGGCGGCCGCGACCAGCTGCGCCGGAGCGGACCCGAAGGTCACGGTCCCGGTGTGAAGCTGTCCGTAGCTGGAGGCGGTGTAGGGGCCGCCGTCCCCTCCCGCCACGCCGCGCAGGTAATGGTCGAAGAAGGCCGCGCCCTGTTCGTTGAAGGCCCGGTTGACGGTCGGCTTGTTGGAGCCGCGACTGTGGCCGAGGTCGCCGAACTGGAGGCTGACGGGGCTGGCCCCGGCCTGGTTGTAGATGCGAATCGCCTGCTCCGGCGGGAAGAGGTCGTCGGTCCAGCCGTTCTCGATCAGCAGCGGCGCCGGGGTGCCGGGCAGGCCGTAGGCCTGGTGGTGGGCATAGATCTCGGCCAGTCGCGCCAGCGCTTCGGCGCTCGGGGGCTCGCCGGCGTTGGTCAGCGCGAAGTCGGCGGTGAGGTTGGCGTCGGGATTGGTGCAGGGCGTGCTCGCCGGGGCGTCGCCGCAGTAGTAGCCGCTCGATTTGCCGAGCGCGTAGAGGCCGGTCACGTAGCTGGCGATCTCGATTCCGGGCGGTTCGAGGCTCTGCCCCGGGGGCGCGACTTCGTTGTCGAGGAAGCGCCCGTTGGGGAGCAGCGCGTCGACCAGGTCCGACCAGGGCCAGCGCGGCCAGGCCGCCGTGATCGAGAGCTGCTTGCCCTTCGGGCTTCGCCATGGCGCGAAGCTGCCGTCGGGCAGGCGGACGCGGTTGCGAAGGTAGGCCAGCTCGAGGCTCTGGCCACCGCCGTAGGAGATCCCCGTGACCCCGAGGGCGCCGGCCTTCGCTATGCCCTGGTCGACGAGGAGGCCGAGCAGGGACTGGGTGTCGCGCGCCTCGTAGCGGGTGTCGGCGAGGCGGATGTAGCCCTGACCGCACGGACCGGAGTGGAAGCCGGTCGGCCCGCCGCCGCCGCGGGGGGCGAAGTAGTCGTTGTTGTAGTGATAGGTCGTCGAGCCGTTGCCGCCCGGGTCGCTCGACTCGAAGTCGGTCTTTTCGCCCCCGTAGCCGTGCAGCATCACGATCGTCGGGTAGGGCCCACGCACCGAAGCCGGCGGCAGGGTCACGTCGACGTCGAGCGGAACGCCGTCGAAGCTCGGCACGCCGTCGAGCGTTTCTCCGGCGCCTCCGTCCGTCGTCGGGCAGAAGCGGGTGCCGTCGGGCTGCGTCGTGCACGGATGGCCGAAGGGCGCGGGTGCCGCCGCGGCCTGCGACGGCGCGGCAAAGGCCAGGACCAGCAAGCCCATCGCGACCGACATGCGACGCATCCGTGCCCTCCTCCTCGATTGAATAAGCCCGATTCTGCCGTCAGACTACCCAAAATTAAGGAGGCTAATCAGCCAACCGATCCGCCTCGATCCGCGCCCGGCGCCTCGTCAGCTGCCCAAAGCCTCGGCGCGCGGCAGGCGCGCGCACCAGAGGGCGAACAGGCCGACGGCCAGCACGGCGCCGGCCCAGTGCAGGTCGACGAGCACGGCGATGACGCTGGGAAGGCCGGCCAGGACGGCGCCGATCAGGGTCGGCACCAGGGGCAGCGCCAGCATCCGCGCGGTGAAGACCGCGCACAGCATCCACGCCCCCGGGCCGGCGATCCAGCCCCAGTCGACGAAGAAGCCGTGGGGGAGGGCCAGCCCCAGCGCGATCGAGAGGACGGCGACGGCGAGCAGCTGCAACAGCGCCGCCCGCCAGAGGGTCGTCCTGTCCATGCCCCCGAGGCTATTCGACGACGATCTTGCCGTGCATGAAGGGGTGGATCATGCAGTGATAGGCGAAGGTCCCCTTCTGCGTGAAGCGGATCGCCACCGACTTCCCCGGCCTGATGTGCCCGGTGCTGAAGCTTCCCCGGCGGCTCGCCGTATGCGTGACCCGGCTCGTGTTGGAGAAGACGACCCTGGTCCCCGCCCCGATTCGCAGCGTCGGCGGGTGGTAGGCGAAGTGGTTGATGTCGACGGTCGCGGACCGGCTTGCCTGGGCAACGTCGCCAGCCGAGGCGATGTCTCCCCACAGCCCGACCAGTGCCAGCCCGAAAGCCACGAACGCGATTGCGGCCAGGAACTTCTGCCACCGGCGCCATGAGCTGGAAATCGTCGTCATCGGCCCTGGATACGGAGCGACGTCCGCCAGGGTTCAACCTCGTTCATAATCGAGGGCACCCGGCTGGACCCGGGGCGGTTAGCTCAGTTGGGAGAGCACCTGCCTTACAAGCAGGGGGTCACTGGTTCGAGCCCAGTACCGCCCATCGCCGGAGTTCCGGCGTGAAGCAGTCAGACAGCGGAAAACGTACAAGAATCTGTACGTATCTGCTAGCCTTTGGCTATGGCTTCTCCGCAAACCGTTGTCCCAAGCGCAGAGGCGAGGGATCATCTCTCAAGCTATCTGAAGCTCTTTCGGGAGCAGGGAGGGCAGGCTGATCCGGTCGTCTTTGGCTCTCATCGCAGGCCCGAGGGCGTGATCCTCTCCTATCAGCGATACGAGTGGCTGACGGAGGTCTTGGACGAGCTGGTGGCCTCTGAGGAGGTCCGCGAGGCGCTGTCCAAGGACACCGGCAAGCGGGTCGAGCTGGCCGATGTGGCTCGCGAGGCAGGCTTCGATCCGGCGGAGTTCGGTCTGTAGGTGGCGCGGCTCCCGGTCGAATTCTTCGACCCTATCGCCAAGCAGCAGCTCCTCAATCTTCCTTCCAAAGAGCTGAAGCGCCGGGCGCTTGAACTGCTTGCCCAGGTTTCGAAGGAGAATCCGAAGCTCGGAAAGGCGTGCGGCTTTGCGTTCAGCACCGGCAACCTCTCCGACTGTCGCAAGCTCTACTTCGATGAGCAGCGCGATATGGACCCGCGCTACCGGATCGTCTATCGCCTGCTTCCCGACGAGGGCCGACCGACTAAAGCAGAGGTCATCCGCATCGGACTCAAGGTTCCCTACGGCGACGAGGAGCAGATCTATCGTCAGGTGGGCCGAGCGCTGGAGCGCCTGCTCGGAAGCGACTGACCCCTCGCTATTTACCTCCTCGCTTATCGCCCTTTGTTCCCGCCGTCCGTGGCCAGCGCGTAGGCCTCCTCGGCCCCCAGGAAGGGCGTCAGCGTCATGTAGACGGCAACCGGCACCATCTCCGGCAGTCGCTCCGGGCCCCTCTGCTTCACGTAGTCGTAGAAGAGGGCATAGAGCGCGCCGCCGATCGCCTCGGCGGTGATCGGCGGCGTCTCGGGCTTCAGCTCGTAACCCGGCGCCAGCAATCCCTCCATCCCTTCGGTCACCACCTCGCGCTGCTCGAGCGCCCGTTTCCCCGCCGCGTACATCTCGACGGCGCCGAGGCGCGCGTACTCAGGCTCCTGCACGCCGAAGGAGAACATCGCCTCCTGCGTCGCCTGGACCGCGTGCTGCCAGTCGGTCGCGCGGCGGAAGGCCGGCAGCGCCGCGGCCAGCATCTGCGACGAGCCGCTGTCGAGCGCCGACACCATCGCGTCTTCCTTGTTGGCGAAGTGCTCGTAGAAGGTCCGCTGCGAGGTCTTGGCGCGGTCGACGACGTCCGCCACGGTGGTCTCCGGGTAGCCCTTCTCCGAGACGACGGCGGCCAGCGCCCGCAGCACCCGCTCCGGCGGGTTCGACGCCGCCTGTCGCTCCTCGAAGGGGCGGGTCCGCGTAGAACGCCGGCGCGCGGGCCGCAGCGGGCCCGGGGGTGGGGGGTAGCAGAAGACCCAGTCCCACAGCTGCGGCGTCAGCTCCGTCAGCTCCTCCCCCTGCCCTCTATATAGACGCTTGTGGATCACCTTCTGGATCCCGCCGACGATCGCCCGCACGATCTCCGGCGGCGTCCCCTCGTGGCCCGGGGTCGAATCCAGCAGCCGCTTGACCAGGACCTCGAACGCGTCCAGCGTCCGGTCGACCAGCTCGACCCCCTCCGGCCCGGCCGCGTAGACCTCGACGAAGCACATCTTCGAAGCCGCGGACTGGGCGACGATCAGCTCCATCAGCGCCTCGAACGCTCTCCTGGCCCGCTCTTTGCCCCCCGGCAGCTCCAGCCCGCCTTCGACGGTTTTCAGCGCCGGCTCCACCAGCGCCTCGATCGCCGCCAGAAAGCACTTCTGCTTGTCCTCGAAGTGCCGGTAGAAGGCGCTGCGGGAGACCCCGGAAAGCTCGACCAGGTCGGCGACCGTCGTCGCCTCATAACCCTTCTCGGCGACGGTCGCGACCATCGCGGCGAACAGCCGTTCCCGCTGGTTGCGCTCCGCTACGGCCCGCGGCGTGCCCCTGCCCGGTGGCAGCATCTTCTCCCGCAGCCGGCTCGAATCCCCCCACGGCGTCCGCATCAGGGCGGCACCATATCCGGGCTTGTCGGCGCTTTTGGACAACCTCTCTAGGGTTCCTCTGGTTGGTACGCGACCGGCCCCAAACGCGCCCGGTCCACAAGCAAGCGCCTTCCTAATTCCCCATCCTAGCGCGGTTCTGTGCCAGCGCCAATGGCCTAGTGCTGACTCGACAGGCTGGCAGGGCCGCTCCTCGGTCTGCCCTCGTTTCAGAACTGTCAGCCTCGCGCCCGAGGCTCGCGGCCCCGGCGCTCGCATTGACAACCCGGAACGTCTGTGTTCTCATTGGTTGGCGCGATGGTCCAGGGAGACTCGATCAGGTCTAAGTGAGGCTTCGCAAGGCTGCGGTGGCCTGCGTCGCCGTTCTCCTCGGCTGCGTCGTTCTCGGTCTCCTCGGCCTCGGCGTCGAAGCCAAGCTCGACCCGCTCTCGCTAAAGGTGCCGGGCACCGCCGCGGACAGGGGGGAAGCCCTGGCCGAAGCTCACTTCGGCGACTCGGCGCCCTTCGCGATCCTCCTGCGCGGGCCGGCCGCGGCGATCGAGCGCCAGGGCCCCGAGCTGGTGCGGGCGCTGCGGCGCGAAACCGGGGCGACGGTCATCTCCCCCTGGGACCGTGGATCGGTGGCCGGCCTGCGACCGGCGCCGCGCCGGGTGCTGATCCTCGCCGACTTTCACGTCGCGCTCGACATGGCGATTCGCGAAACCGCGCCGGCGCTCGAACGGACGCTGGCGCGGCAGGTCCATCCGCCCTTGCGCGCGACCCAGTCCGGCTTCGCCGACGTCTCGCGCGCCCTGCAGCAGGAATCGCTGCGGACCACCGAGCGGGCCGAGCTGCTGGCGGCGCCGCTGCTGATCCTCGTCCTGCTGCTCGTCTTCCGCTCGCTCATCGCCGCGGCGATCCCGCTCGCCTTCGGCGCCCTCACCGTCTTCGCCGGGCGTGGGGTGCTGGCGCTGCTCAGCTCGCTGATCACGATCGACGCCCTCTCCCTCGTCGTCTGCACGATGATGGGGCTGGCCCTGGGCGTCGACTACTCGCTGCTGATCGTCTCCCGCTTTCGCGAGGAGCTGGCGCAGGGACGGGCCCCCGCCGATGCCGCCCTGCGGACCCGCGTCAGCGCCGGGCGCACCGCCGTCCTCGCCGGCTCCACCTTCCTCGCCGCGATCGTCCTCTCCGCCTTCCTGCAGCCCGGCTCGCTGCTCTTCTCGATCGCCAGTGCCGCCGCGGTCGTCACCGCGATCGGCGTCGTGATCGCGGTCGCGGCGCTGCCCCCGATCCTGGCCCTGCTCGGCGAGCGGGTGAACGCTTTGCCGATCGGTCGCGGCGCGAACGGGCCGCAGCGCTCGCGGATCGCCGCCGCCGCCAGCGCCGCCCTGCGCCGCCCGGCCCTCGCCGCGCTCCTGGTCGCGATCCCGCTGGCGCTGCTCGCCGCCCCGGCGCTCGCCTTCAGGACGGGCGCACCCGGCATCGACGAGCTACCTACCTCCAACGCGGCGCGCCAGAGCGCCGAAGCGATCGACGCCGCCGTCGGCCCCGGCTGGGAGGCGCCCTTCGTCCTCGTCGCGGCGACAGAAGCCGGGCCGATCACCACCCAGAGGCGGCTGGCGCTGCTTGACCGCTGGCAGCGGCGGATCGCCGCCCAGCCGGGGGTCCGGGCCGTGATCGGCCCGGCGCCGCTGGCCCACAGGTCCGCGCCGCTGCGGCGGCTGGGAAAGCGCCTCACCGCAACCGGGCCCAACGGCCCCGGGCAGCTCACCCGCCTCGGACCGGGCCTGCACCGCGCCGCGAACGCGGTCTCGCGGCTGCGCGCCGGTTTGGGCCAGGCCGCTCTCGGCAGCGGCCTGCTCGGCGAGGGCGCCGGCCGCGCCCAACAGGGCGCCGGCTTGATCGCCTCCGGGCTCCAGCGCGCCGCGGCCGGGAGCCAGCGCGCCACCAGCGCCCTCGGCCGCCTCGCCGAAGGGTCCCGGAAGCTCAACGACGCGCAGAGGAAGACCGCCGTCGGCAGCCTCACCCTGCAGCTCGGGCTGCGCTCGCTCTTGCCCCAGGTCCGCGGCAACAGCCTCGCCCGGGCGCGGGCACTGGCCTCGGCGCTCGCCGGCGAAGCCGCTGGCGACCCCTCGCTTCGCCGCCGGGCCCGGCAGGCGCGGACCCTGGCCCGGGCGATCGCCGCGACCAGAGACGAAGTGCGGCGGCTGCGCGGCATCGCCGGCCGCGTCAACGGCGGCCTCAACGGCCTCGTCGCCGGCGGCAAGCGGCTGGAAGAAGGTGCTGGGGGCCTGGCGGGCGCCGCCCGGGGCTTGGGGGGCGGCCTCGACCGGCTCGGCTCCGGGGCTGGTCGCCTCGCCGCGGGCCTCTCCGAGCTGCAGGGCGGCGCCGGGGCGCTGCAGCGCCACCTCGCCGCCGGCTTTCGGCGCTCGCGCCCGCTCGAGCTGGGGTTGCGCCGGGTCGGCGTGAGGGTCTCCTCCGCCGTCGCTCCGCTGGCCCGCGGCGCCCGCCGGCTGCGCCGCCAATCGCCCGGCATCTTCGACTCCGGCTACTTCGTCCTCTCCGCCCTGGAAGGAGCGCCGCCGAACCGGCGCGCGCTTGCCGGCGAGGCGATCGACGTCGCCGGCGGCGGCCAGGCGGCGAGGATGCTGGTCATCCCGCGCTACGCCTTCAACACCGCCGGCTCCGAAGCCGTCGGCGCCAGGCTGCTGGCCGACGCCGGGCGGATCGGGCGCCAGGGCGCCCTGCAGACCGGGCTCGCCGGCGGCGCCGCGACGTTCAACGACTACGGCGCGGTGACCAAGCAACGGATCCCGCTGGTGATCGCCGCCGTGGTCCTCGTCACCTTCCTGATCTTGGTCGCGGTGCTGCGGGCGCCGTTGCTGGCCGCGATCGCCGTCGTCCTCAACCTCGCCTCGGTCGCCGCGGCGGTCGGCGTGATGTCGCTCGTATGCAGGGTCCCCGCCGGCTACCCGCTCGGTGGCCACCCCTACGTCGACACGGTCGGCGCGGCGGGCATCTTCGGCATCACCTTCGGCCTCTCGATCGACTACGCCGTCTTCCTCATCGCCCGCATGCGCGAACGCTACGACCGCGACGGCGACCATCGCGCGGCGATCGCCTTCGGGCTGGAGAAGACCGCCGGCGTAATCACCGGCGCCGCCGCGATCATGGCCGCCGTCTTCGTCTCCTTCGCTGTCGCGCCGATCGCCACCGTCAGCCAGATGGGGGTAGGCCTCACCGTCGCGATCCTGCTCGACGCGACCGTGGTCCGCATCGTCCTGCTGCCGGCGCTGATGCTCCTGCTCGGCGAGCGGGTCTGGCACACCCCGGCTTGGCTGGCCCGTATCTTGCCCGATTCCAGGCGCCGCTCTTGGTACGGATTGGACCGAATGTAGAGTTTTGCCGAGCGGCATGCAGGCGCCGCAATCTCTGTTCTAGAGCCAACTGTGCTGCTTCCCGGCTCCTCTGGCGATTGACTGAGTTGACAAATCGGTCCGCCTGTGTTCTCATTGTTGCTGCCTGCGAAACAGCCCGTCACCCCCGGAAGGGGAGGCGAGTGGTTCCGCAGGCAGGAGAGAGAAAATCGGCCACCCCGGCCTCGGTCAGGGGATCCGGATTCATCGCCGGGTCAGAGCGAGCAAAGGGCGGCCACAGGACCGAGGGAGAGGTATCGCAGTGACCCGGGACACCTTTGAGCTTCCACAGGCGGCGCCCGCCCGCCTCCCCTTCCTCGCCGCCACCGCCGGCTCGTCCTGCACCGCTGTAGAGATCGTCCCCTCGTCCCTTACCCACTCCCCCCTGCCCACCGAGGCAGGTAGGTGGGCAGGGGGGAGTGGGGGAGATGGCCGTCTCCTTCTAAGCAGACAACCCGCCGCCGATATCGGCGAGCGTGTCACCACCGCAGTAAACGTCCAAACCACCAGGGCCGCTATTGGGACCACCACCACGAACCTCCGGCCCTCGCCTCCGGCGACTGCCCGGGCTAGCCGGGGAGCCCCGACAGTAACCAAACCAAATCGGCCGGCATGGGAAGCCGGCCGCAAGGAGGAGAACTGACCATGTATCAACGTTTCCACGATCGCTTCGGTACCGCCGGCGTCGTCATAGGGGTGGTCGCACTCGTGCTAGCCCTCGTCACCGGCGCTTACGCCGCTGGCGGTGGACTTAGCGCCAAGCAGAAGAAGGAAGTCAAAGCGATCGCCAAGAGCTTCCAGGGGACAGGGCCTGCCGGTGCGGCGGGAACCAACGGCACCAACGGCACCAACGGTGAAAAGGGCGCCAAAGGCGATCCCGGCACCAACGGAACCTCCGGTGCCGCCGGCAAATCCGTCGTCCTCGGCCAGGGCGCTCCCGGCGAAGGTGGCTGCACCGAAGAAAGCACCACCGTCCAAGTCTCCGGCGAACCGGCGACCAAGAAATACGTCTGCAACGGTGAAAACGGCACCGACGGTGCCCCCGGCGCACCAGGTGCCCCCGGTCCCGAAGGCGTCTGCAGTACCTCCAGCTGCCACCTCCCGACCAACGTCACCGAGACCGGCACCTGGGCATTGAGCGCCGAAGCCAGTCCGAAAGTCACATTTTTGGAACTGCCGGCGACGCCCATTTCCTTTGCTGTTCCACTCTCCGCTGGCCTCAACTCAAGTCATGTTGTTTACCTAGCGCCAGGCGGCAGCAACGCGAACTGCGACGACGGCAACGCCGGTAATGGTGCGCCCAGCGCTACAAACCCCGAGGCGGATCCCGGCTTCCTCTGCGTCTTCGCCGCTGCATTCTCCAACACGGGGACTGTTGAAATCCTCGAAATTGAACTTAGCGTCGGCGCAAATCGCAATGGCGCTTTGTTGACGACGTCAGTCACTGGGGAAGGTTTCTACGGCGGCTGGGCGGTAACCGGCGGCTAGCACGACCGGCGAAGGTCCCGGACGGCCCTCGCCGTCCGGGACTCGGGCCAAGTACCACCAACATCCACCAATGCCCCGAGCACGTACCAACGCCTCAAAGCACGAGAACAAGAGGAGCACACGAGTGACACCCGGCACCAAAACACCAACCCAGAGCTATCGAAGCAAGTTCGGTTCCAGTCGCCGTGCCCGCGCCTCCTACGCCCTAGTGTCGCTCCTCGCCGCCGCCCTCCTTCTCGCCCCCGCCGCTCACGCCGCCAAGCAGGCCGTCGCCCACTTCGAAAGCGACGGCGGTGACGTCGCCGTCAACTCCACCGGCGCCGGCCCCGCCCAACCGGGTGAAATCTACGTCCTAGGCGGCTTCGAAAAGAACCGCATCGAGCGCTTCGCCGTCGATGAAAACGGCACCCCCTCAGAACCCTACGACGACACCTACACCTTCATCAGCGCCTGGGGCGCCGGCGTCCAGACCGGTGGCAGCAACTATCAGGTCTGCACCGTGCAGGCCGAATGCCGGCTCGGCCTTGCCTCCGCCGGCAATGCCACCGTCGCCGGCGACGGTGCGCTCAACAAACCCGAAGGCATCGCCGTCGACCAGGACACCGGCGACCTCTACGTCTCCGACACCTACAACAACCGCGTCGATGTCTACACCGGCGACGGCATCTTCCTCCGCTCCTTCGGCACCGACGTCGTCGAATCAGGCCCCGACAACGCCGGCACCGGCTATGAGCTCTGCGTCGCCGCCGCCGGCGACGTCTGCAAAGCCGGGCTCGGCGGTTCTGGCCTCGGCCAGATCAGCTCCGAACGGGGCCGGCAGATCGCCGTCAGCCAGCCCGACGGCGACCCCGCCACCGGCACCGTCTTCCTCGCCGACGGGGGCAGCAACCACCGGGTGGACACCTTTGGCCTTGACGGCTCCTCGCCCTCCAGCTTCGGCTCCGCCGCCAACTTCGGCGCCAACGAATTCTCACCTGGTGCCGTCGCCGTCGACTCCCGCGGCATCGTCTATGCCGGAGAATCCGGCGGCACGGGGAAAATCGCCCGCTATGACTCCCAGAACGCCGACGGCGCCGGCGTCGGCTTCCTCGCCCCGATCCCCACCGGAGTCAACGAGCTGCAGAAGGTCACGATCGCCGCCACCGCCGGCCAGTTCAGGCTCAGCTTCGGCGCCGACACCACCCCCGACCTCCCCTTCGACGCCACCGCCGCCGAAGTGCAGGCGGCCCTCCGCGCCCTGCCCTCGATCGGCTCGCCCAACGTCCATATTGGCGCACAAGGGAAAGGCGACGCGACCGGTTCCCAGCCTTACTTCATCGAATTCGAGAGCGCCCTCAACAGCCAGAACGTCGCCCAGATCCTCGCTACCAACGGCACCACCCCGCTCTCCGGCGGCGCCGGCGCCAGCGTCGAAACCCTGACCCAGGGCGTCCCCGGCCCCCTGCCGCCGGAAAGTTTCCAGTCAAGCGGCCTTGAGGTCGCCCCCGACCCCGATGGTCCAGGGCCCGAAACCGACGTCCTCTACGTCCTCCGCGAACCCGGAGCCCCCACCGTCGTCCAGCAGTTCGGGCCGCTCAACCCGCCAGGCCTCAGTGCCCCGCCCTCAGCCGCCGACGCCGCCCACGGCTCCCTGATCGGCTTTGGCGTAGTCAAGGGCCTTGGCCTCGACTACGCCAGCGGCCGCCTCTTCGTCTCCCCCCAGGGCGTCGAAAACGGCCCCGGCGGCGGCACCTACGCCCTCGCCGACACCAGCGCCGGCCCGCCCTCCGGCAGCCTCGACTCGATCTCCAACATCACCCCGACCTCTGGCACCGTTCATGCCACGGTGAACCCCAACGGGCCCCCGGATGTCTCCGCCCGGATCGAATACTCCCTCGACGGCAGCAATTGGGAAACCAGGCGCCCGGCGATCCTCGTCGGCCGCCAGTCGACCCCGCAGTCCCTCGAAGCGACCCTCAGCCCCGGCGCCGGGCTCGAACCCGACACCCTCTACCACGTCCGTCTCAAGATCAGCAAGGAATTCGCCCCCTCGGTGACAACGGCGGAGAAAACCTTCACCACCGCGCCCTCGCCGCCGCTCGCCGAAACCACCGGCTCCCCGCTTCGCACCACCACCAGCGCCCGCCTCCAAGGCCGCCTCACCCCCCGCGCCGCCGCCACCACCTACCACTTCGAATTCGGCG
>WNFM01218156.1_pt1 | contig 18201 bp, 16 predicted proteins | sample 5400271 | NCBI WGS metagenome assembly WNFM01 (sample SAMN13153352, study PRJNA577476) | soil metagenome | isolation source: 60 cm saprolite on Douglas fir-dominated hillslope | place: USA:California | collected 2013-09-17 | reverse complement strand
ACCCGGTGCCCGCGGACCGCACAGACCATCGCGAGCGCCACGCCGGTATTCCCGCTCGTCGCGTCGAGGAGCGTCTGGCCTTCGAGGTCGAAACGCTGCTCCGCATCGAGCACCATCCACAGCGCTGCCCGGTCCTTCACGCTGCCCCCGGGATTGAACGATTCGAGCTTCGCCCAGAGCTCGCCGCGGAGGCCCGCGCCGATGCGCCGCAGCGGAACGAGCGGCGTGTCGCCGATGGACTCGAGGAGCGTGCCCGCGACCAGCTCGCAGACCCGCGCCCGCGTGAGGGGGGTCATGACTAGCCGGCGACCCGCTCGACGACACGCCCCTCGACGCTGACCCGGACCGCGACCGGCACGACCGCGATGCCGTACTTGTGCGCGAGATCCGGCCGGCGGCTGACGTCGATCGTGATCAACCGCTCCCCGCGCGCGATGAGGTCGCGAGCGAGGGTCTGGCATTCGGTGCAGAGCGGGTGCGTGAACTCGACCACCGAAGGGCCGGCCAAGCTCTCGACATCCGCCGGGTCGATCCGGTCGAGCGCGTGCGACCGGATCCCCCGGATCCGCGCGCCGATCTTGTACAGCTCGCAGCCGACGCAGAGGCCGGTCGTGGCCGCGAGGGTCGCGAGCACGGCGACCGCAAGCCCGAGGACCGCGCCGAGCGTCGCCGCACCAATCGCGTAGGCGAGCGTCGCCGCGCCGAGGAAGATCGCGCCGAGAAGATTCGCGAAGCGTGGCGGGCGGGAGTCCTCGAGCGGGCCCTCGCCGAACCGGGGCTGGACCAGCTCGAAGTACAGGAAGCAGGGCAGGCAGTAGCGGCGGCCGAACCGCAGTCCGATCGCGAGCTGGGCCCCGAGGAGGCCGAGCAGCGGCCACCAGCCGAAGCCGACGCTGAGCAACGAGATGGTCGCGACGATGGTCTGGGTGAATCGCGGGGCGCGCGCGTCGATGACGTCGGTGTCGCGATACGGATCGGCGCGGCGAGCGATATGGGTCCTGGCGGATGCGATCACGGGAGCTACTCCAGCGCGTTATTCGAGGGACGCGAGGGTCAGCTTCGCGGGGCTACCTCGAACAGGCGCAGAGTCCGCCGGCGCAGCGCGCGGCGCGATCGCGAAGACGGCGAAGCCGCGGTGTCACTCGACCGCGCGGCCAATCGCGATCCTGGCGCTGCATTCGACAAGGGTAACAGTCGTGGTGGCCCAATCGCGGTCGGGACGCGGTGCATCTTGCACAGACTCGCGCACGTTCGCCGCGCCGGCCCCCTGCGCATCAGCGTTCTGATCGGGAGTCAGACGCCCTACACGAAGGCGGCTGACAGCGGGTCTTCAGCACTTTGACTCGCATGCACGTGCCATCAGAGGACGACCATCCGTCGATCGAGATCAATTGATGGCCGACACGCGGGACAGCGAAAGGCCCGCCTCCATCAATAGAGACGGGCCCCCGTCGGCGGGAGAGAGGGAATCGAACCCCCACAGCCAAAGGCCACTGATCTACAGCCAACACCCCGCCAGACCCTTTCGCTCGCGAGTTCCCGAGGAAAGTCGGGCAAGAAATGTCCAATGGCGTGAAGATCACGTGCGCTCTTCGCTGCGCGCGTCGTGCGTCAGCTCGCTACGGCCTCGCCGACCGGCGAAGCGTGCGCCTCGCGTTTCGCGCGATGGGCTCGTCGATCATCCGACCCTCAAATACGGCGATGCCCGTTCCGGCTGCGAGGCCGGCCTCGTACGCCGCGACGACCCCGTGAGCGCGAATGACATCGTCCTCGGTCGGCTGGAACGCCATGTTCACTGGCTCGACCTGGGCGGGGTGGATCACGAACTTTCCCGTGATCCCGAGAGCGGCGACGGCCGCCGCTTCGCGCCCGGCGCCGGCCGGATCGTCTAGATCGAGCCATGGCGTGTCGACCGACGCCACACCCGCAGCAGCCGCCGCCATGACGAGAAGGCCGCGAGCCAACGAGAGCTCGACGCCGACCGCTGTTCGCGTGGCGCCAAGGTCGGCCGCCAGATCCTCGCCACCGAGAGCCACGGCCGCGACGCGCTCGTGCGCCGAGGCGATCGCGAGCGCCGCGAACAGACCCCGAGCCGTCTCGAGCATCGGCACGATCGCCATCGGAGGACGCCCGGCGCGGCTCTCGAGCGCTGTGAGCCGGGCGGCCGTGGCGCTCACCGCATCGGGAGACTGGACGTGCGGTAGGACCACCCCGTCGGCGCCGATCTCGACGGCGGCCGCTTCGTCGTCGCCTACGTCGGCAGAGCCATCGTCGTTCACGCGCACGAACATCAGTTGACCGGCCGGCGATCCGCGGCCAAGTCTTCGCATGACGCGCCGCGCCTCCGCGCGCTCGGTCGGCGGGGTCGCGGCCTCGAGATCCAAGACGACGATGTCAGCGCCGCTCTCGTAGGCGCGCGGGAGCATCCGTTCGGCCCGGAGCGCCGGGACGAGGAGCCAGCTCCGTGGCGGGTCGTTCCTCAGCTGTTTGGCGGTCGTTTCACGCACAGCTGGAGCCTAGGCCGCCGGGACGTCGAATGGATGACGCGGGGCGAGGAAAAGGGGCCTCGGGTCGGGTGACCGATGAACGGCTGGAGCTCCGATCAGCGACCGCAACCGACTGCGATAGGTTGGACGACAGTGCAGCGAATGAAGGCGCGAGTCATCCCGAGCAACGACGGCCACGCGCGGCGCGACGAGCGGGCCCGCGTGATGCGGTGAGCAGCGATGCGAGCGCCATGAACTCACCGGGTGGCGCCGCGCAGCAGCGCCGACCTGGGCCGCGGGGCGAGATCGTGCTCGAGATCGAAGACCTCGTCGTGGAATTCCGAACACGCCACGGCATCGTAAGGGCGGTGAATGGCGTCGATCTGCAGCTGCGACGAGGAGAGACGCTCGGGCTGGTCGGGGAATCTGGGTCCGGAAAATCGATCACTGCCTTGTCCGTGCTCGGTCTGCTGCCGCGCAACGCTCGCATCGTGCGTGGCTCGATCCGCGTCCATGGCACCGACGTGCTCACGTCGAGCAGCGACGCTCTCCGACGGCTCCGGGGACGGGTCGTCTCCATCGTCCTGCAGGACCCGATGACGTCGCTGAATCCCGCGTTCACGATCGGCTGGCAGGTGGGCGAAGCAGTCAAGCATGTCGCGAGCGGGCCAGGCTCCGATGTAGGACGTCGCGTCGTCGACCTGCTGAGGCAGATGGGCATTCCCGCGCCGGAGGATCGCGCTCGGGCCTTTCCGCACCAGATGAGCGGGGGCATGCGCCAGCGATCCGTGAGCGCGATCGCCCTGGCCGGCCCGCCGGAGATCCTGCTCGCGGACGAGCCGACCACATCTCTTGACGCCACGATCCAGGCTCAATACCTGAGGCTGCTGGCGGCCGCGCAATCGGAGCTCGGGGTCGCGATCCTCTTCATCACCCACGACTTCGGCATCGTCGCTGAGGTGTGTGACCGCGTGGCTGTGATGTACGCGGGCCGAATCGTCGAAACAGCGGAGGTCGCTCAACTGTTCGACCGCCCGTCGCACCCGTACACGCGAGCCCTCTTGGACTCTGTCCCGCGGCTTGGCCAAACCGAGCGCCTCCGTTCGATCCCGGGCCAGCCGCCCGCCGCCGGACAGACGACGCCCGGCTGCCCGTTCGCGCCACGCTGTCCGCTCGCTGACGAACGTTGCGCGGTCGAAGCGCCACCACGCGTTCCTGTCGAGGCGGGACATTGGGCCGAGTGCTGGCACGTCGACGGTGTCGGGTGACGGAAGCGGCGCCGCTACTCCGCCTGCAAGAGCTCACGAAGACGTTCGCACCGGCGGGCAGTGCACTCGGGTCACGCCCCAAGCGCCGTGTGACCGCGCTCGACGGTGTCACTCTCGACGTGACCGCCGGTCGCAGCGTGGGTGTCGTCGGCGAGTCAGGTTGTGGGAAGACCACTCTCGCTCGAATCGCGCTCCTGCTGGAACGACCTTCGACCGGGTCGGTGGTCTTCCGCGGCGAGGACGTGACCCGACTCCACGGATCGCGTCTGCGTGGCTTCCGCTCCGCCGTCCAGGCGGTCTTTCAGGATCCGTGGAGCTCGTTGAACCCGCGGCTCACGGTCAGGGACGCCGTCACCGAGCCCCTCATCACCAACCGACGGATCGGACGTCGACAGGTGGTTGCGAAAGCCGAAGAGCTCCTCGCGCTGGTCGGGCTCGATCCGAAGCACGTAAAGCGATATCCGCACGAGCTCAGCGGCGGTCAGCGCCAGCGCGTCGCGATCGCCCGCGCGATCTCGCTGGATCCCGCGTTGATCATTCTCGATGAGCCGGTCTCATCGCTCGACGTGTCGATCCGCTCGCAGATCATGAACCTGCTGCGCGACCTTCAGGCTCAGCGCGCGGTCACGTACGTCACGATCGGCCACCACCTCGCGAGCGTCGGTTACATCAGCCAGGAGATCGTGGTCATGTACCTCGGGAAGGTCGTCGAGGTCGTCGCCACCGCCGACCTGCCTGCGGCGCGGCACCCGTACACGCGCGCGTTGCTCGCTGCTTCGCTCGCAAGCCACCCGCGCGACCGTGGTCGTCCGATCCCGGTCCTCGGAGACATTCCGTCGCCGTACGAGATCCCGAGCGGTTGCCGATTCCGTTCGCGCTGTCCGGCCGCGATGGAGATCTGCGCGCGTGTTGAACCGCCGTTGTTGAACGTGGGCGGCGGCCTCGTCGCATGTCATCTGTACCCCGCGGACGCATCAGCGTCGGCCCGAGCACGTCGCGGAGCCAGTCGCCGAGGAGATTGAGCGACAGCACCGTCAGCAGCATCACGATCCCCGGGAACATCGACACCCACCAGTTCGTGGCGATGAAGTTGCGACCCTCGGAGATCATCGAGCCCCATGTTGGTGTCGGCGGCGGGACACCAACGCCAAGGAAGCTCAGTGACCCTTCGAGCAGAATGACCCAGCCCGCCTGCAGAGTCGCGACCACGATCAATGTGTTCACGACCCCCGGAAGCTCGTGGACGAAGAGGATCCGTACCGTCGACGCCCCAGCGACCCGCGCGAGGGCCACGTAGTCCATCGTTCTGATACGCCGGACCTCGCCTCTGACGAGTCGGGCGTACGTCGGCCAGAGCCAGAACCCGATGATCAGGATCAGCAGCTCGAAGCTGGAGCCAAAGACGATGACGAGCACGAGCGCGACGAGGATCGTCGGCAGGGCCAACTGAACATCGACCAGGCGCATCACGATCTCGTCGATCCAGCCGCCAGCATGACCGGCGATCAGGCCAAGGAGAGTTCCCAGCCCCCCGCCCGCGACGATCGACAGCGCGACGACGACGAGCGACACGCGAGCACCGAAGATGATCCTCGACAGGATGTCTCGTCCGAGCTGATCGGTCCCAAGGAGGAATTGCGAGTCGCCTCCCTGTACCCAGGCCGGCGGCCTGAAGTAGAAGGCGAGGTCCCCGAGCGTCGGGTCATGCGGAGCCAACACGCCCGCTCCCACGCCCGCGACGGCGACCGTTCCAAGGATCACGAGTGGAACGAGTGGAGCGCCTCGGAGCCGACTACGCGCGGACACGGGGATCCAGCAGGCCGTAGATCAAGTCCACGACGAACGCGATCGAGACGTACGTCGCGGCGAATGCGAGGACCACACCCTGCAGCAAGGGATAGTCGCGAGTCTGCACGGCTTGGAGCGCAAGCAGCCCGACCCCGGGCCAGCCGAAGACGGTTTCCACGACGATCGAACCCGTCAGGAATTGTCCCAGGACGATGCCGGCATACGTCAGCGGAACGAGGCCGGCGTTCCGAAGGCAGTGGACCCACGCGATCGCCATTTCCGAGACGCCCTTGCTGCGGGCGAGCTTCACGTACTCGGCATCAAGTGCGTCGAGCATCGCGCCGCGGAGCAAGCGAGTTAACGCGGCGGTCGCGTTGGCGGAAAGCGCGACGGCAGGCAGGATCAGATTCCGCCAGTCGCCGCGACCGGCCGTCGGGAGCAGTCCGAGTTGGAGCGCCACGACGAAGATCAGCACGATACCGAGCCAGAAGCTCGGCACCGACTGGCCAAGCAAGGCGACCAATTTCCCGGTGAGATCGATCCAGGTGTCTCGTCGCATCGCCGTGATCACACCGAGTAGGACCGCGACTACGACTGTGAGCAGGAAGGCCACAGCGGCCAGCTGCAGCGTCGCAGGGAAGCGATCTGAGATGACCTTCGTCACCGGCTGGTGCGCGTTGATCGATTGCCCGAGGTCCCCCACCACGGCATGCGAGAGGAACGTCCAGAACTGGAAGGGAAGGGGCTTGTCCAGACCAAGCTGCTCACCGAGGAGCCGGAAGTCCTCTGGCGTCGCGTACTCGTCGAGCAGGAGATATCGGGGATCGCCCGAGAGGCGCGAAAGCCCGAAGACGAGCACGGACATCACGAGCAGCGTCAGAAGTGCGGAGCCGGCGCGCCGCGCGACGAACGCGACCACGAACTGAGCCTACCGCCCGATCAGCACGCTACGTGGTGCGGTTGCGGCCTGCGTCTCGGACGTCGAGGATCGCGCGGGCACCGCGGAAGAACAGTCCGGTGAACGGCTCGGCGATCATCGGAGCCCCCATGGCCAAGAATCGCGCCAGATCGTCCTTGGCCGTCGCGGTGTTGGTGAGCACCCGGCATAGCGCCTTCGACGATGCCAGGACCTGGCGCGAGATCTCGTCGACGGCCGCGACGACACTTGGGTGCGTGAGCTGACCGGGTACCCCGAACGACTGCGACAGGTCCGACGGGCCGACGACGATGCCGTCGATGCCCGGCGTTCGCAGGATCTCAGGCAGCTCTTCTATCGCCGCACGATCCTCAACGATGCCCATGACGAACGTCTCATCGTTCGCCCAGCTCGCGTAGTCCGTCGCGGATCGCCTGAATCCGTAGTCGGCCGCTCGCGTCCGGCTTCCCGCGCCACGCCCGCCCGTCGGGTGATATTTCGCTGCCCGGACCATGGCCCTCGCCTGGCTCGCCGAGGCCAGGTGCGGCACGAGGATACCCATCGCACCCGTGTCGAGATAGCGGTTGACGAGATCAGGTTCCGCGTAGGGCAGCCGGATGATGGGGATGATCCCGGCGGTCTCGGCGGCACGGACCATGTGCTCGCAGGTCTCGAGATCCAAGGCACCATGCTCGGCGTCGATGAAGACCCAGTCGTAGCCGATGTGACCGCCCAGCTCGACGAGCGCCGGGCTCGGGTAGTTCACGAAGAGGCCGAACAGCGGCTTGTCCCGAGCCAGTCGCGCGCGAAGCCCCTCCCGGCTCAGCCGTCACCGACCGTGCGCACTCGGAGCTCCGATCACTTCGGCCCCGCGGCGTACTCGTAGTTGTGGATCGTCGAGACGCCGAGCACCTGCGGCAGCGTTGTCACGCGCTTCCCGCCGGCGACGAGCCCGTGCACCCAAACGATCCCGATCATGAAGTGCTGATCCAACATCATCTTCCCGATGTCGACCTGGACCTTCCGGCGTGCGTCGACGTCGATCGTGGCCGCGGCCTTCGCGACCAACGCGTCGAGGGGCGGGTATTCGACGCCGATCAGGGCGTCGCCGGTGCTCACGCCATTCCCGATCAGGCCGGCGAATGGCTCGTCATACACGAGGAGGCCGAATGTGAACGCCGTACCGGCCAGCGTTCGGGCGACGGTGCCGGGACGGACCGTCGCGGTGAAGTCGGCATTCGACTGCTTGATCCGGACGCCGATCGCCTGCCAATACTGGGCCACCGCCTGCCCGACCTGCGGCGCGAGCGGCCGGCCACTCGCCTCGACCAGCAGGAACGGCATGTCGAATCCGCTTCCGTATCCAGCATCAGCGAGCAACTGCTTTGCCCGCGTCGGGTTGAACTCGATCGGGGCGTACGAAGGGTCTGCGAACACGGACGCCGGAACTGCGTACGGCATGGCCGCAACGGCGCCCTGTCCGGACAGGACCGTGCTGACGATCGTCTTGCGGTCGATCGCGATGTCGAGTGCCTCGCGCACCTTGCGCGCCCGTTCCCACGCGACCGGGTCGGCGGGATCCGCGGCCCACGGCACATCCTTCTTGAACCCGGGCCGCGACGGGAGATATTGGCCCTGAAGCGAGATGATCAGCGAGTACGCGGTCGGTTGAAGGAAGAGGTTCATTCCGGCGTCGGTCAGCTGTTTCGTCGACTGGATGCTGACCGTCGCGATGTCCGCCTCGCCACGTAGCAACATCGCGACGCGGGTGGATTCTTCCGGGACCTGTCGGATGACCAGCTCCTGGAACTGCGGAGTCACGCGCCACTGACCTTCGACAGCGGTGCAACGGATGAGCTCTCCAGGCCGATACTCGACGAACTTCCACGGTCCGGTGCCGACCGGCTTCAATGCGGCGGCGTCCTCGCCGACCTGGGTGATGTACTTCTTCGAGAACATCGCCTGGGTCGCTGGACCCGGGGCGGCCAGCTGGTACAGCACGGAAACGTCAGGGTTCTTGAGGTGCATGATCACTCGGTCCGCAGTGGGCGTTTCGATGCTGTCGATGAGCCCGCGGAACTGCGCGAAGCGACCGTTCGTGCTGCCGGGCTGGATGATGCCCTTCATCGTGAACGCGACATCGTCCGACGTGAACGGCGTGCCGTCGTCCCACTTGACGTCAGTACGCAGGTCGAACGTGTAGGTGAGGCCGTCGGCGCTTACCGACCACGCGCGTGCCAGCCTCGGACCGAGCGAGCGATCCACCTTCCGCTCTATCAGCGATTCGCCGAACGTCGCGAGCGCCGTGTTACCCGCAGGGGTATCCAACCGGGATGGGATGTACAGGGCATTACCAATGTCGGGCGTTGCAACGGTGAGTGTGCCCGTTGGCTTCCGTGGACCCGTGCCCGCGACGGTGCTACCGGACGGCGACGATGTCGATGCCGATGGAACGCACGCCGCGATCAGCAGTCCGGCGGCTGCCCCGACGGCACTCCCGAGGAAGTCCCTTCGCCGAAGCGTCAGCCCGCCAGTGGTCTCAACCGATGTCTTGTCCGGTCCGGTCATCCCCCGCTCCTCTACCCGTTCGCGGTCGCAACGCGCCGCCGCACGTACCCTAGCAGCGAACACAAGCGTCTTCCATTTGGCGCACCAAAATTGCCCGTTTGTACGGCCATAGACCCGCCGACCACACGAGCCGTGCTAGCGTTCCGGAGCGGCTCACGATCACTGGCAGCCGGAGGTCGATTGAACAAGGCAGCGACGCTACGCAAACTCCTGGCCAAGAACGAGATGCTGATCGCCCCGGGATGCCACGACCCCCTAGGCGCCCGGATGATCGAAGAGCTCGGATTCCCAGCCGTCTATCTGGGTGGCTTCGCCACGGGGGCCGACCTCGTCCACACCGAGCCCCTGCTCCATATGAACGATCAGTCGGAGGCAGCGGCGCGCATTGCGAAGGTCATCGACGTTCCGCTCATCGCAGATGCGCACGCCGGCTGGGGTGACGCGCTCCACACGATCCGCACAGTCCGCGAGTTCGAGTTCGCGGGCGTCTCCGGATTCCATATCGAAGACCAGCCCGTTCCGAAGCGAGCGAGCTACTTCCGCAACATCATCCACATCATGCCGCGGGACGAATTCATCAAGAAGATCAAGTTCGCGGTCCAGGCACGTCAGAATCCCGATACGGTCATCATCGGCCGCACCGACGCGTTCTCGATGCACGAAGGGACGCCCGCCGATCGAGCCGCCGAGGCGATCGCCCGAGCCAAGGCGATGATGGACGTGGGAGCGGATCTCATCTTTCTCCGCGGTGTCACCGCGGTCAAAGACATGGAGTACTTCGTGAAGGCGTTGCCGGGAGTGCCCCAGATGACGATCACGCACGGCGACATGCCGACAGATGTGTACAAGAAGCTTGGCTTCAAGCTACTCACCTATCCGACCGCATCGGTCGTCGTCGCGTATGACGCGCTGAAGCGCCTGTACACGAGCATTCGGGATACTGGACGCACGACCTACACGCCCAAGGAGTATTGGGTGCACCGCGAAGCGATCTTCAAGACGCTGCGGCAAGAGGAGATGTGGAGCGTCGAGGAGCAGACGAGCGAGGGAGTGGTCAAACCGCGAGCCCCCTTCATCCCCGAGCTCATCGACGACTAGCGTTCATCTGATGGCGTGCCCGAGAGTGAGCCGGTGAGCCCGCGGCCGCGGCTGCTCATGCTCAACTCGAAGATCGTTCCCTACGAGGACGCGCGAGTGCACGTCCTGAGCTCGGCGTTCAAGTACGGGATGACCGTATACGAGGGTCTCCGTGCGTATCGGAACGAGGCATCTGGCGAGACATACGGCTTTCGACTCCGGGAGCACTTCGAACGACTTCTTCGTTCGATGAAGGTCGCGCGGATGGTCGCCAGTCTCGGCGCCGCCGACTTCGAAGGTCAGCTGATCGAGCTCATCCGCGCAAACGAGTTCCATGAGGATCTCCACATGCGCGTCCAGGTCTTCGTCGATGAGGACGACGGCCGCATCGGGGCAACGGAGCCGGTGTCCGTGGCCATAGCGGCGATCCCAATGGGTCGCTACTTCGGCAAGGAGGGAGTCCACGTGCAGGTGAGCTCGTGGACCCGGATCTCCGAGTCGAACCTCCCTCCGCGCATCAAGGCGGCTGCCAACTACCACAACTCTCGACTGGCGCTCCTCCAGGCGAAGGCCGACGGATACGACGACGCGATCCTGCTTGGTTCGAACGGAAAGGTGACCGAAGGTCCCGGATACAACGTCTTCATGGTTCGCGACGGCGTCTTGTGCACCCCGCCCACGACGGACGGGATCCTCGAGGGCATCACTCGCGACACGCTCTTGCGGATCGCACGCGAAGACTTCGACATTCAGGTCGCGGTCCGATCCATCGACCGGACCGAGCTCTATGTAGCCGAAGAGGTGTTCTTCTGTGGCAGCGCCGCGGAGATCACGCCGATCCTCTCGGTCGACCGACACCGCGTCGGAGAAGGGGTCGCGGGTCCCGTCGCGCGGCGCCTTCTCGCTCGCTACCTGGCGATCGCGCGCGCGGAGGTCTCCGACCATCCGGAGTGGCGAACCCTCATCCACTAGGGTGACGTGATCCCGAAGAACGAACCGATCGTGTTGATGGCTCAGGGCAGCTTCGCGTTCGGCGGGTCCGTCGTGGCGGATGCGGTCGGCCAGACGTTGCACGTCGACCACGGGTACGCGCAGTTCCAGATCCCTGTGCATCCTCGCGAGCTGCCGATCGTCATGTGGCACGCGAGCAGCGCCGCGACGTGGGAGTCAACATTCGACGGCCGCGAGGGATTCCGGTCGGAATTCGTCCGCCGCGGGTTCTCCGTATATGTGATCGATGGTCCGCGGCAGGGCCGCGCCGGGCAGGGTGGAGCGACAGCTTCGATCGCGCCGGAGGTCGGGCGCGATCAGTTGACGTTCGCCCTTTGGCGGCTTGGCGAGTGGAGCCCGCCGGCGCCACCGCGCTTCTTCCCGAACGTCCGGCTCCCACCGGACGTCGCGAGCTTCCTCGACCAATTGCTCCGCGCCCGCTATCCGATCCTGGGACCGGAGGAGCTCGAGATCGACGTGAGTGCCATCGCAGCACTTCTGGACCGGACGGGACCAGCGATCCTGTTCACGCACTCCGGGAGCGGCAAGCGTGGTTGGCTCACGGCCATCAGGACCGCCAATGTCCGGGGAATCATCGCGTTCGAGCCGGTGACATTCGTGTTCCCCGCGGGCGCGCTGCCTGAAGACGTGTCGACGTCAAATGAGGCTGCACGGCAACGGATCCAGCCGATCGTCGTGAGCGACGGGGAGTTCGCTCGCCTGGCACAGGTGCCCGTCGTGATCGTATTCGGCGACAACATCGCCACCGAGCCGAGCGCAGACCTCCCTAGAGAGCTCTGGCGCGTGGTGCACCAGCGGGCGGGTCAGTTCGCGGCGACGTTCGCTCGCTACGGCGGCGACGCGACCATCATTCAGCTGCCTGAGCTGGGGCTCAGCGGCAACACGCATGCCCCGATGCAGGATGCGAACAGCTCCGAGGTCGCGGCTGCCGTCATGCGGTTCCTCGAGGACCACGCACTCGCGAACGCTGGGAGGGGATAGCCATGCTCCGGACCAACACGGTGAAAGCCAAGATCGAACGGGGCGAGGTCCCCATCGGAGCGCTCCTGTTGATGCCCGATCCGACGCTCACGGAGCTGTGCGCCCTGTGCGGGTTCGACTACGTCGTGTTCGACGGTGAGCACGGCGCATTTGACCCCGCGCGCCTCGAACACCTGGTGCGAGCATGCGACTCGGTCGGGCTGACCGCGATCGCAAGACTCCGAGTCGACACGGCCGATGCGATGCTCCCCTACCTCGAGACCGGGATCCTCGGGGTGATGCAGCCGCATACCCGCACCGCCTCGGATGCGCAGTGGCTGGTCGACGGCGCGAAGTACGCGCCGATAGGGAAGCGCGGGATGGGGACTGGCAGGGTGAACGCATACGGCACGATCCCGGGCCTGGAGCACGTGCGACAGTGGAATGACCAGATGCTGACGATCGCCCAGATCGAAGACATGGAAGGCATCGACAACCTGCCCGAGATCTTGAAGGTCAAAGGTCTGGACGCCCTCTATGTCGGTTCGAATGACCTCGCGCAGGCGCTCGGCCACACGGGAGAGCCGAGCCATCCGGAGGTGCGCAAGGCACAGGCCGAGCTGGCGCAGCGCATCAAGGCGGGAGGCAAGTGGGTCGGTTTCGGTGCCCGACACCCATATGACGCCGAGGAGGGCAGGCGACTCCGAGGTGTGGGCGCGGATCTCTTCTCGTTCAACGTCGTGGGGCTCTTTCTGAAGACCGGCACGGACCTCGTCAACGACACCCGCGCGCTCATCCGAGGGTGAGTGGCATGCCACCGCCGTAAGACGATCCGTGCCGAGAACGTGAACGGCCGGTCAATACCGCCATTTTGTACGGCCATTGCCTGCCGCGCGCGGGACTGATAACTTCACTCACGTGCCCACGGCTGCGCAAGAGCTTGCCAGGTTCGTCGATCGACTTAGCTGGTCGTCCCTTCCTGAGGCGGTTCGGCAGCGCACCCTGGAGCTCCTCCTGGATTTTTCCGGCGTGGCGTTGAACGGTTCGCGCGAGCCGTCAAGCGCGCCGACGCGCACGATCGCTCGTCGCTTCGGCGCGGGCGGGAAGGCAAGCCTGATCGGTGCGGCGGCGTGTGTCAGCGCACCATGGGCGGCGCTCGCGAATGGGACTTCGGCGCATTCGATCGAGCTGGACGACGTGACGTCAGGCTCATCGCTTCACCCCGGAGTGACGGTGATCCCGGCAGCGCTCGCGGCCGCCGAAGAGTGCGGAGCATCGCCCCGTTCGTTCTGTGAGAGCGTGGTCGCCGGCTACGAGGTCGTCACACGCGTCGGCGCCGCGCTCGATGCCGCCTCGGCGTACCAGCGTGGCTTCCATCCGACAGGCGTCGCGGGGGTCTTTGGAGCGGCCGCCGCGGCAGCCAGGCTCATCGGGTGCGACGAGCAAGGCATGGTGCGGGCGCTGGGGATCGCCGGCACCGTCGCAAGCGGCTCGCTCGAGTACCTGAGCGAGGGAGCATGGACGAAGCGACTGAACGCGGGTTGGGCGGCACATGCCGGCGTGACGGCGGCTTGGCTTGCATTCGAGGGATTCACCGCACCCAGCACCGTCTTCGAAGGTCCGCTCGGCTTACTGCGGGGCTACACGGACGACCCGCATCCGGAGCTGTTGACCGCCGCCTTTGGCGGGACCTATGGCGTCATGGTCGTGTCGATCAAGCCCTACGCGTGTTGCCGGTACAACCACCCGATCATCGACGCGGCGCTCGCGCTACGTGACCAGCACACGATCGCGGCTGGCGACGTCAAGGCGATCCGGCTGGGGGTCCTGAGCGCAGGGGCGGGGCTCGTCGCTCGGCCGATCGAGGCAAAGAGGTCGCCCCGGAACGTCGTCGACGCGCAGTTCAGCGCGCCGTTCGCCGCTGCGGTCGCCCTCGCACACGGTGGCGCCGGATTGAGCGAGTACACGCAGGCGAATGTCGATGACCCCACGATCCGCCGCCTGATGGCCGTCACCGACTGCTTCGAAGATCCAGCGCTAGATGAGCGATACCCGGAACACTGGCCCGCCTCGGTCGAGGTCACGTTAGGCGATGGCCGGCGGGTTTCGTGGCGGATCGAGGACGCCTCGGGCGAACCAGCCAACCCGATCGGACTCTCGAAGCTCGTGGACAAGTTCGATGACCTGTCGGCCCGGGTCTTGTCGGCCGAACGTTCCTCGGAGCTCAAGCGCCTGATCCTGGCGATCGACGAGCAGCCGGATCTGGGTCGCATCGGTGCGTTGCTCAGGGGGTAGCGGCCGAGGACATCCAATCGAGGAGAGACATGCGCGCGAGCTTCTCTGGCACGCCGGTCAGATCGTCCAGCGTTGAGATCGTCAGCGCATCGACCCCCATCGCGCGTGCGACCGACTCGAACGACGGATTGTTGAACCGGGCCGATTCGTCGGGGAGGCCCTCGGCGCGCAGCATGTGGACCTCCGCACCGAAGGCGGAGTCGTTGAGGACCACCACGAGGATCGGCAGGTTGTAGCGCGCGCCCGTGTCGAGATCGCCAAGGCTCATCATCAGACCCCCGTCTCCGATCACCAGGACCGTCAGCCGTTCACGTCGGGCGGCGGCGGCGCCAAGGGCGATGCCCTGCCCGGTGCCCACGGCGCCGTAGGAGCCCGTGAACATGAATGATCTGGGATCGGGCACCGTCAGATACGCGGTCCCCAACGCGAAATGATTGCCGCTATCGCCGACGACCGTGCGCTCGGTCGGGAGGATCTTGTCGAGCGCGACCATCAGCGAGCGCGGGTCAAGGGCGCCGGGCCGGCTCGTGTCGCGGATCGTGTCCTCGATCCGGAACGAGTTGATCCGCGCCGCGAGCTCCGCGGTCCGATAGCCGGAGCCGCGGTGGCCGCGCCGCTCGAGCTCGTCTCCGAGAGCTGCGGCTGCCAGGGCCGCGTCGCCCAGGACCGTGATGTCCGCCCGGTGGTGGAGGCCGAGCGCCCGCGCGTCCGAGTCGAACTGGATGACCCGCGCCTTCTTCAGCAGGCCACCGCGATACGTCGTGAATTGATTCAGCGATGCGCCGAAAGCGAGGACCAGGTCAGCGTCGGCGATCAGCTCGGACGCGAGTGGCGTCGACAGTGTCCCGACCACGCCGACGTCGTACGGATGGCCGGCGAAAAGCGATCTGGCCAGCAGGGTCGTGCCCAGGATCGCACCGATCGAGTCGCTGAGGGTCTCGAGGTCCGCGCCAGCCGCGGACCTCACGGCTCCGGCCCCAGCGAGGACCAGAGGGCGGCGCGCGGCCCAGGTCTCTTCGAGCAGGTCAGCCACGAGGCCGATGTCATCGTGGCTCGGAGCTGCCCGACCCAGAGGCGTGCCCCGCGCGAGCCCCGACGGCAGCGATCCAGCGGCCGCGCGCATGACCTCGGGCGGGATGTTCACCGTCACCGTGAGGCCGCCACGTGCGCGCTCGAATGCCGCGGCGACGTCGGCCGTGGCAGTGTCGCCGGTCGTCAGCGTGACGTTGGCGATCCGGAGAGAGTCGAGAAAGCTCCCTTGGTCGATGTACTTCCGGTCCTGCGACCCGTCCGCCGAGCCGGCCTCGCCACGCATGCGCGCCGGGCTGTCTCCGGCAAGGACAACGATCGAGCTCCGCGCCTTCGCCGCGGTCACGAGCGCGTTGGTCGCCTGGGTCAGGCCCGGGCCGCGCGAGAGGATGGCGACCCCGACCTCGCCCGAAGCGCGGGCATAGCCATCGGCCATGCCGACCGCGGCATGCTCGTTCCGGGAGCCATAGATCAAGACCCCGCGCCGCGTCAGCTCGACGATCAGCTTCATTGTGTCTTCGCCCATCAGGACGAACACCGCAGAGACTCGTCGCCGTACGAGCTCTTCAGCGATCGCTTCGTGGACCTGCATGCCCTAGCCCCGGCCGACGAACGGCATGCGGGTCGCGAGCAGGGTCATGAATTGCACGTTCGCGTCCAACGGAAGGCTGGCCATGTAGAGCACCGCGCGGGCAACATGGTCGACATCGATCCGAGGCTCCCTCCGGATCGCGCCATCCGACTGGATCGCGCCGCTCGCGATGTTCTCGGTCATATCCGTGGCCGCGTTTCCGATGTCGATCTGGCCGCACGCAATGTCGTACTCCCGTCCATCCAGCGCCGTGGACTTCGTGAGCCCGGTGATCGCGTGCTTCGTCGCGGTATACGGAGCCGAGAGTGGCCGTGGCGCATGCGCCGAGACGGACCCGTTGTTGATGATCCGGCCGCCTCGCGGATGCTGCATCTTCATCAGTCTGAATGCCTCTTGCGTACAGAGGAACGCTCCGGTCAGATTCACATCGACGACGGCTCGCCACTGCTCGATGGTCAGATCCTCCATCGGGATCGCGGGCGCGGCTCGCCCTGCGTTGTTGAACAGCAGATCCAACCTGCCGAAGGTCACGTTCGTGGTCGTAAAGAGCGCACGCACGGAGACCGGGTCTGAAATATCGGTGGGCACGGCAAGGATTCGCATGCCCGACAACACCCCTTCGCGGGCTGTCGCTTCGATCGTCTCGCGCCGCCGGCCGGCGACCGCGACCGTGTAACCTGCGCCGCCGAGCGCAAGCGCCACCGCCTTCCCGATCCCGGTGCCGCCCCCCGTGACGATGGCGACGCGACCGGCGGCGTCGTGCTCGATCCCGCTCAATGGCGTCGCACGAGCTCGAGGCGCACCGCGTCGAAGACCCGTGCCTTGACGTCAGGCTGACGCAGCGGGTCGTAGCCCCCAGCCGCCGACGTGACGTGATCCCACAGAGCCCACCCGCGGCTCTCGGCCGGCACATCTCTGGCAAGCGGCGTGACGAGGAAGTGCCGATGACGATGCGTCTCGCAGAAGGACACCACGTACACGCGCTCGATCGCTTTCTCCGACTCCATCGCACGCGACACGGCTCCGATCATCGGGCCGAGCGCGACCCACTCCGCATCGCCGATCTCGCCGACGCCCTCGAGATGTCGTTTCAGCTGGATCACGATCCCGGGCATGACCTGGTGCGAGTAGGTGCCGATGCACCAGAACTCGTCCTCGTAGAGCCAACCCCCTGGGAGGCCATCACGTGCCCAGCGGCAGTAATCGCAGCCCGACCGGTAGCCAGCATCGGTCATCGCTGCCCTACCCTCTCGATCGTGCCGATCAAGGCCGCCGATGCGGCGTTCAGAGACCCGCTTGCGAACGAGCTCTGGCGCGCGCGAGCCGAAGCGCGGCCGGTGTCCGAGAGCGCACACGCCCACCGCATCACGGCGACGCGAGGCACCGAGATCGCCGGCGAGCTATATCGGGCGATGCAATCCGCGGGCGCTCGCCAGGTCGGGTGGAAGCTCGCGCTCACGTCCGAGGCCGCGCAGGCTCGGTTCGGCGTCGACCGTTCCTTCAGCGCTCCGGTCTTCGACGCCACCCGCATCGAGAGTTCCGTCCTCCGATCCGCCTTCGTGGAACCGCTGCTCGAAGCCGAGATCGGCGTCGCCTTCCGCGATGGCGCCTGGACCGCGCTTCCGTGCGTCGAGATCGCGGACTGCCGTTTCGCGGGCTGGCGTATCGACATCGGCCAAGCCATCGCGGATTTCGGCCTGCATGGCGCGATGGCGTTCGGGGAGCCGGTGCCCGAGGTCGATACGGTCACGGTCAACGTGAGCCGTGACGGACTCACGGTCGCAAGCGGAAGCGTTTCGGTGGAAGGTGCGATGGGCCGCGCGCGGGCTCTGCGCGCGGAGCTCGGCGACCGATTCGCCGTCTCGCGCGAGACGATCGTGGCCACCGGAAGCTTCATCCAGCCGGTGCCTCTGGTGCTCGGCCTATGGCGCCTCGACTTCGGATCGTTCGGCGTATTGGAGCTGACCGTCGCGCCGTAGCCGACGAGAAGCGCCGCAGTCCAAAGAGCCCGAGCAGAAGGGCCGCAGGCACCAGGATCGAGACAAGGTTCAGGACGTTCACGACCCCGAAGTCGCCGGTATTCCAGGCGCCGAAGATCGCCGTCGGCAACAAGGTCGTATTCGGCGTGACCAAGAGCGCGACCGCAGCCAGCTCGCGCAGGCTGTAGACGAAGACGAGCACGCCCGCGTTGATCGCGGCGGGGGCGAGGAG
>WNFM01054738.1_pt1 | contig 18207 bp, 17 predicted proteins | sample 5400271 | NCBI WGS metagenome assembly WNFM01 (sample SAMN13153352, study PRJNA577476) | soil metagenome | isolation source: 60 cm saprolite on Douglas fir-dominated hillslope | place: USA:California | collected 2013-09-17 | reverse complement strand
AGGCGCGACCGAGCCCGCGTGCGAAAGCGACCCCACCCCCATCGCGGGTCCCTCACGCGCCCCTGGAAAATGCCCCCACCCCGGTATGGCGCAACAAAGGGAACCTGCTCCACCGTCACCTAGTCCTATGTGGAGGGGGAAAATCACACACAGACAGGTGACCAATTTTCAAACGGTGGTCGCGACTAATGTGATTCCAGTTTAGTTTTCAAAATTTCTGGAATATGCGATGACCAATTTTGCTTGAGACTCCCCGGCCAAAATCCTTGGGACTCCGCGCTGGAAATCTTACCTTCTCGAAAAATTCAAGGTGGCGAACGTGATCGAAGGGCAACACACCGCTGGCGGTCGTGCTATATGTTCCGCATGGAAATTCCGTCCGAGCTTCCGACGCCTGTCACGACAGACGTTTTACGCAAGCTTGCGATGCTGTTTTGGCGCCGGGCACCGCACAGGCCCACAATGAAGGCACGGCTATTAACCTTGCGGCGGGCGCAATGTTTTGCGGGGCTGGCGCGGGCGCTCGACGCAAATCCGAATCTCGGGCTGCCCAAGAGCGCAGAGTCCAGCGAGGCGCGTCTTATCGAGCGCTGCCACATGGACGGTTCCGGTGGATGAGCGCCGCCAACTCTTCGCGAATGTAGCCATTGCTTCCTCGCGCGTCGCCTTCTAGCCGTGGGCGCGCGCCCGGTTTACTTCGATGCTAGGTCTAACAGGAATCGCGCGAGCACGACCAAAAACGTGCCGCAAGTGCCGAAGGCTGCGAAGGCGGTGATCCAGCGCTCTGGCGTACCGAGCCGAATGACGCCGTGCGTCCTCACCTGCCTGCCGTCCCAATATAACTGGCCGGTAGCTTCCTTGATGCCGAAGAGGCTGAGTCCCTCAGTGGAAATACCTCGAATCCCCTCGGGCCAGTCGGCAGGACGCTCCTTCGAAATCTTGTGCGCCCGAATGTGCGTCCAGTCGATCATAGGTGTTGCCTCTCTGGTTTGAGCACCCGCCGCCCCGCCTCCGTGATCCGTACCATTTATCTGCATTGAACCAGATACGACGAACTGCACCGGGAGTGCCGCCGGTTCTGGCTTCGCGATCACCCGCAGCCGAAGGGCGCTCTCATTGCCTCGGTCACGGTCCGCGAGATCGTCCTGCCCGCGGCCGGGATCGACGACGACATCGAGGACATCCGCGGTGGCGGCGATGAAAGCCGCCTGTTGACAACTGCCAGTTCTGACCAGGCCGTTTTGCGAATCAGGCCATTGTCAACCGAGGCCGAATCAGGCCAGATAGAACAGATATAGAACGCAACCTCTCAAGTCACTGAATACACATGCAAAATACATCGCACGCCGTGATGGCTCAGAGGGCCGAGCTAAAGAACAGCCTGGACGACTTTCCCACGCCGCCATGGGCGACGCGGGCTCTCATAGAGCACGTTGTCCTTTCCAAGTCCCTCGCTTCCATGGGCTGCCTTGAGCCTGCCTGCGGTCGCGGACACATGTCGGTCGCGCTCGCTCCTTATTTTCGCGAGGTCACGTCTTTCGATGTGTTCGACTATGGCTTTGGCGGGACTGCCGATTTCCTGAAACACAAGCACACTGCCGGGTCGTTTGATTGGGTCATTACTAATCCGCCGTTTCGCCTCGGCGAAGAATTCGTCAATCGTTCGATGAAAATTGCCCGCTGCGGGGTCGCGATGCTCACGCGAACCGTGTTCATCGAAAGTGTCGGCCGATACGAGCGCTTATTTAAGTCAAACCCACCGTCGCGCGTTGCACAATTCACGGAACGTGTTCCAATGGTCAAAGGGCGGATAGATAAGAAAGCATCAACCGCGACAGGGTATGCGTGGCTTGTATGGGAGAAGGACCAACTCCACGGCCGCACTGAACTTGTGTGGATACCAGCCTGTCGCAAGACGCTTGAGCGGGAGGGTGATTACCAGCAAGCGCCGCGTATGCCAAAATCTCAGACTCCTGCGACCATCATTTCGATGAGAAAGGAGGCAGATCTTTTTACGAGGGGGTAGATGGGACTTGTCCTCGAACTGCTGAAGCCTGAAATCGAAAAGACGATTAAGGGACTAGATTCGAAAAACTTTCCACCGGACCCAATTGCCGGACCGCATTTTTCCAAGATAACTAGCGTGATGAGTTCCGCTTACAAGCGGCACGGTTACATTCTTGAGCGCGCAATCTTGGAGTCGCTACGGCTGTGTCCTTATTTTGAAGTCTGGAACGATCCGATATTTCAAGTACCTTCTGCCGTTGAGCACATCGTGAGCCAATCAAACTGATCGGCACAGACTACCCATACTCTGATGGTCAGCGGACGTTGCAGGTCGACGCTGTCGTCTTCAACAAAGATACGGGCACACTAGGCGCGTATGAGGTTAAGCGAGGGGCCGGGCTGCACGACTCCGGCAAACGACGTTCTATGCTTAAAGACGCGCTTTGCATACAGGTTCTGCTGAAGCACTATGCGAAGCAGCGCGGCTATGATCCCAAGAGTGTGTTCAGCCACTTCATATTTTTCTACGGCAAATGTTCGATACCAAAGCCATTTGCCATCACGGGGCCGGAGTTGGACCAACACTTCTCCTGGCCCGTCTACGAGTCTGTTGATGAAGTGAACAAATATTTTCAAAACCGACTGTTCTCTATATTGGCCGGAGCACGATGACGGCGCCGTCGTATTCCGGCATGCCTGCAAGCTTGGCCTCGAAGGCATCGTGTCCAAGCGCAAGGATTCAACATACCGCTCTTCGTGGGCTTTGGTCTGGCTGCATCGATCTTTCGGGCGCAGTGACGCAAGAGGGCGAGCGCCCGCAACTCGCCCCCATTGCGCCTTCACTCACTTGTCAAACAGCCTGCCGCGCGCCCGCGCTCTCCTTCGCGGTCATGCGGCCACCTCCGCTCGTGGCGCTTCATCGCCGTGCCCATCCCAATTCGGCCGCGTTGGCCCACGGTGAAAGAGGGAAGCGTAACGTGCCGCCGGACAAAGGCTCTCGACCAGCGCATAGAATTCATCGGGCTTGCGCGAATGCTCGCGCGCAGGAGCGCGAAGCAAAGTGGTTTGGTTCGTCAATTCGACGGTCGGCTTCCCGCGCACGGCCATGATGCAGTGCTCGGTCTGGCCGTGCAGGTAGTCGCCAGTGCCGAACCGGCCCTTATCCCAGGTCAGGATCGTCTTGTCTTTGAAGCCCCAAGCGTCGAGGACGGTGTAGGCGTGGCGCATGAAAGCGTTTGTTGTCCACATCCACAAAATCGAATCTTCGTGCATGATCGAGGCGACGGGTAACACACACATTTGCTCAATCGACATTGTCGGGTAAGGCCGCACGCCCCGCTTCGATGGGTCCTCGCTGCGGACCTCGTAAGGCCACGGCAAATCGATGGACGCGACGCGATACGGGCCGTTGCCGGGTAGCGGCGGCGGCTCTTTACGGATCGCCTCGGCCTGTCTCGCGATCTTGAGGCGACGATAGACGCCGTTCACGCGGCCGGTGCCGTCCATCTGTTCGAGCAGCTTGCCGAACTTCTCCGGCTCGGCTCTGGCAGCGTCACGGACAGCGCGTGCCTTCTCAATCGTCCTGCGGTCCTTGCCGACGACCTTCGCGACCTTGTCGAGGGCGCGGCCTTTAACACTTTGGGGAACTTTCCCCGGAGTGTTTTCCCGGTGCAGTGCCGCCATGCTCACGCTGCCGTTCTTTTGCTGCCGCTCTCTCCAACGGCTCGATTGTGTCCGCGATGTCGGCCATCTCCGAGGGTGTGAAGGCCTTGCGAAAAACGTTCTCGGCGTACTCGCCGAGCGCCAGCCGCTTGATGTCGATCACCGTCGCCGGGATGATGTCACGCCCGTAATGCGCGAACGCGGCAATCCGGCGAGCGCCGGAGACCAAGTCGCCGGCTGGCGTAATAACAATGGGGTGCAGCAACGCGCCAACTTCATCGAAGATGTTGCGCGCCAGGGCGGGGATGTCGCCGAGGTCGCGGCGGTGGCGGGTGCCGATTTTGATACTCGCAATCGGCATGGTGGCCGCCCCGTGGGCAGGAGATTTCGCGCCGTGATCGCGAGCGTGACGGCGCCGCTTGATATATCCTGTGACCGGGCTGCTCATGCGATGGGCCTATCCCAGCGTTGCCGTATGACCGAACGCAGCCTCGGAGATAGTGAGAAATCCGCGCCGAAGCAACGCCAAAATGTTTACCTTGGCATTTACCTCTTAAAAATAGTGGAGAATATAAGTGGCTGGAATACCTAGATTTTTAGCCGACCGGCCAAACTCCTATATCGGCCGCTCGGTGCCGCGGCCGAATCTCGCGCGCCTCACCCGCGGCCGCGCGCAATTCGTCAGCGACCTGACGCTGCCGCGGATGGCGCATGTTGCCTTCGTGCGCTCGCCCCACGCTCATGCGCGGATCATCGCGATCGCGACGGCGGCCGCGGCCAAGGCGCCCGGCGTCGTCGCCGTCGTCACGGGCGCCGAGCTCGCCAAAGTGATCACGCCCTGGATTGGGGTGCTGACGCACCTCAAGGGGATCAAATCGGCGCCGCAGCACGCCATGGCGATCGAGCGGGCTTGCTGGCAAGGCGAGGCGGTGTGCGCGGTTGTCGCCCGCAGCCGCGCCGAGGCTGAGGATGCGTGCGAGCTGGTCGAGGTCAGCTACGAAGAGCTGCCTGCCGTCACTGATCCCGAAACTGCGCTCGAGCCCGGCATTCCGGTCATTCATCCGGAGCTCGGCGACAATCTGACGTTCGAACGCGTGCATGTCGGCGGCGATCCGGACAAAGGCTTCCGCGACGCCGATGCGGTGATCGAGACGACCTTCCATTTCGGCCGCCACACGGGCGTCACCAACGAGCCGCGCGCCACCCTCGCCGATTGGAACGAGGGCGACGGGCGTCTCACCGTGTACCAGGGCACCCAGGCGCCGCACATGATGCAGAACCTATTCGCCAAGCATCTTGGTCTCGAGGAGCATCAGGTTCGCGTCGTGACCAAGGACGTCGGCGGCTCGTTTGGAATCAAGGTGCATACGTATGCGGACGAGATGGCGACAGTCGCGCTCTCCAAGCTGCTCAAGCGTCCGATCAAGTTCGTCGCCGATCGCATCGAGAGCTTCGTCACCGACATCCACGCCCGCGATCATCGGGTGAAGGCAAAGATCGGAGTCAAGAACGACGGCACCATCACTGCTTGGGAGATCGACGATCTTACCGGGATCGGCCCCTATTCGGTTTACCCGCGCACATCGGGCATCGAGGCAAACCAAATCGTCAACCTCACCGGCGGGCCGTACACCTGTCCCAACTATCGCGCCCGTGCGCGGGTCGTGTTTCAGAACAAGAATGTCATGTGCCAGTACCGCGCCGTCGGCCACCCGATCGCAACCGCAGTGACCGAAGGGCTGGTCGAACTGGCCGCCGCCAAGATCGGCATGGACCCGCTGGAAATCCGGCGCCGCAATCTCATCCCGGACGACGCGCACCCATCCAGCGGGCCGTCAGGCATCAAATTCGAGGCGCTGTCGCACCACGAATCGCTCGCCCATCTCGACGCCATGATGAATTACGCGGGGCTGCGCGCCGAGCAGAAGCGCCTGCGCGCAGAAGGGACCTATCGCGGTATCGGCTTTGCCTCCTTCATCGAGGTGACCAATCCGAGCGCGGCTTTCTACGGCATCGGCGGTGCAAAAATCTCGGCACAAGACGGCGTCACCATGAGGCTCGACGCGCAAGGCGCCCTCATCTGTCACACCGGCGTCACCGAACAGGGCCAAGGGGCCGAGGCGGTCATCGCGCAAGTTGCCGCCTCCTCCTTCGGCGTGCCGATCGAGCGCGTGCGGGTCATCACCGGGGACACCGACAACACCCCTTATGGCGGTGGCACCTGGGCCTCGCGCGCGGCCGGGATCGGCGGGGAAGCCGCCTGGCAGGCAGGCAAGGCGTTGCGCGCCAACGTGCTTGCCTGCGCTGCCTCGATCCTGCAGGCCAAGCCGGAGCATCTCGACATCCGCAACGGCGCCGTGGTCGATCGCGACAGCGGGAACGAACGCCTTGCCTTGCACGAGCTTGCCCGCATCGCCTATTTCCGTCCCGACACGCTGCCGCCGGGATTTCAGGCAGAGCTGGTAGCCACGCGCCACTACGTGCCGCGCGCCTGGCCCTTCGCCTTCACCAATGGCGTGCAGGCGAGCTACGTCGAAGTCGATACGGACTCCGGTTTCGTGAGGTTGCTCAAGCACTGGTGCGTCGAGGACTGCGGCACCGTGATCAACCCACAGCTCGTCGACGAGCAGATTCGGGGCGGCGTCGTGCAAGGGATCGGCGCGGCGCTGTTCGAGCATTGCATCTACGATGCGCGTGGACAGCTGCTCAACGGCAACATGGCGGACTATCTCGTGCCGATGGCCGCGGAGATGCCCGACATCGAGGTCGGCCACGTGGTCACCCCGACGGCCGACTCGGAGCTCGGAGCCAAGGGCGCGGGCGAAGCCGGTACTGCCGGCGCGCCCGGTGCGGTCATGAATGCGATCAATGACGCGCTGCGCCCGCTTGGCGCAAAGCCCCTCACGGGCATGCCGTTCACGCCGGGGCGGATATTGCAGGCACTGGGGCGGATCAGTGAATCAACGCCGGCTTGATTGGATCGCAGCGGCCATCACGCGAGCGCAACAAGAGGAAATGCAAATGAACATTAAGGTGGGCAGGCAAGCGATAGCCGAAGCCACGGAGAAGCTGAAGAATTGGGGTCGCTGGGGCAAGGACGATCAGATCGGCACGCTCAACCACGTCAGGCCCGACGATATCGTGAAGGCCGCCCGCCTGATCCGCACCGGCAAGGTGTTTGCGCTCGGCATCCCGCTCGACAGCAACGGCCCGCAGACCGGCTTGTTCGGCGGACGCTTCAATCCCATCCACCAGATGCTGGCAACCGGCACCGACGCCATCGCCGGCCGGCAGGACTGGAACAAGATCCGCTATGCGGACGATACCTTGAATTTGTGTGTGCAGGGGGCGACGCACTGGGATGCGCTGGGACACATCTTCTACGAGGACAAGGCCTATAACGGCTATGACGCCAGGCTCATCGATGCCAAAGGACTCAACGTGCTGGGGATCGAACATTCCAAAAGCAAGATGGTGGGGCGCGGCGTGCTGCTCGACATCGCCCGCTTCCGCGGCGCGGACTGGCTCAACGACGGCGAAGGCATTTCCAACGACGAGCTCGATAGTTGCGCCAAGAAGCAGAACGTCGAGATCCGCCGCGGTGATTTCGTCATCATCCGCACCGGACAGCTGGAGCGCTGTCTCAAGGAGAAGAAATGGGGCGGCTATGCCGGCGGTGATGCGCCCGGCGTCAAGTTCGAGAATTGCTATTGGTGCCAGGACAAGGAAGTTGCAGCCATCTGTTCCGATACCTGGGGCGTTGAGGTGCGGCCGAACGAGACAACGGAAGCGAACCAGCCCTGGCATTGGGTGGTCATTCCGGCCATGGGCCTGTGCATGGGCGAAATCTTCTACCTCAAGGAACTGGCGGCGGATTGCGCCGCCGATGGCATCTACGAATTCTTCTTCTGCGGACCGCCGCTGATCATTACCGGCGGGACTGGATCGCCGATCAATCCGCAGGCCATCAAGTGATGCAATTTCACGTCATCCCTGGCGAGCGAGCGCGGCGAGGAAGACCCGGGACCCATGACCGCAGGCCGCGCGTTTGGTAACAAGAGCGGACGATTGGGTTCCGGTTCGCGCTCGCTTTGCTCGCTTGGCCGGGACGACAGCACAGAGAACGGAGGCTCCCATGGCCCGCTATCTCAAGCGCGGAATGGACGCGAGCGCGATCAAAGCCGCCGATGCCAAGGTGCGGGAGACGGTCGAAGGCATCCTCGCCGACATCGAGGCGCGGCGCGATGCGGCGGTGCGCGAATTCTCGGAAAAACTCGACGGCTGGTCGCCGGCTTCGTTCAAGCTTACGGCGAACGAGATCGAACGCGCAATATCCCAGGTCGGCAAGCGCGATCTCGATGACATCAAGTTCGCGCAGGCGCAGGTGCGCAACTTCGCACAGAGGCAAAAGGAGACCTTGCGCGATCTCGAGGTCGAGACGCTGCCCGGCGTCATCCTCGGTCACCGGCACATCCCTGTGAACTCGATCGGTTGTTACGTGCCCGGCGGCCGCTATCCCATGGTCGCCTCGGCGCATATGTCGATCGTGACCGCGCGCGTCGCGGGCGTGAATCGCATCATCGCCTGCGCGCCGCCGTTCAAAGGCGGGCCGCACCCGGCAATTGTCGCCGCCATGCATTTCGGCGGCGCCGATGACATCTACGTCCTCGGTGGCGTGCAGGCGGTCGCCGCTATGGCGCTCGGGACCGAGACGATCGCCCCCGTGGACATGATCGTGGGGCCGGGCAATGCCTATGTGGCCGAAGCCAAGCGGCAACTGTTCGGCCGCGTCGGCATCGATCTGCTCGCGGGTCCGACCGAAACGCTGATCATCGCCGATGACAGCGTGGACGGCGAGATCTGCGCGACCGATCTGCTCGGCCAAGCCGAGCACGGCCCGACTTCGCCCGCCATCCTCATCACTAATTCGGAAAAGCTTGCGCACGAGACGCTGCGCGAGATCGACCGACTGCTCGCGATGCTGCCGACCGCGGACGCGGCCGGCAAGGCGTGGGCGGACTTCGGCGAAATCATCCTCTGCGACAGCGAGGAGGAGATGGTGCGCGAGGCCGATCGCGTCGCCTCCGAGCATGTGCAGGTGATGACGCGAAATGCGGATTACTTCCTCGACAACATGAAGAATTACGGCTCGCTGTTTCTCGGTCCCCGCACCAACGTCGCCTATGGCGACAAAGTGATCGGAACCAACCACACGCTTCCGACCAAGAAGGCCGCGCGGTACACCGGCGGCTTGTGGGTGGGAAAGTTCCTCAAGACCTGCACCTATCAAAAGGTGCTCACCGACCAAGCATCTACGCTGATCGGCGAGTACTGCTCGCGGCTGTGCATCCTCGAGGGCTTCTATGCCCACGCCGAACAGGCCAATGTGCGCGTGCGTCGCTACGGCGGGCGCAACGTCGCGTTTGCCCAGGCGGCGGAGTGATGAGCCTGCGCCGTGAGCGCGATGGCCTCAGTCGAGCTTGCCAAAACGCCGTCGTTCCGTCTCGACGGCAAGCGCGCGCTGGTCACCGGCGCCGGGCGCGGCATCGGGCTCGCGGCAGCCTCGGCGCTGGCCCAAGCGGGCGCACACGTGACGCTCGTTGCGCGCACGCAAGCGCAGATCGAGGCTGCGGCACAAGCCCTTCGCACGCGCGGGGACAAGGCCGACGCGCTCAAGCTCGACGTCACCGATCTCGACGCCGTGCGCCGTGCGATCGCGGCAGCGGAACCGTTCGACGTGCTCGTCAACAATGCCGGCACCAATCGTCCAGCTCATTTGGTGGACGTCAAGGTCGAGGATTTCGACGCCATCTTTGCGCTCAACGTGCGCGCCGCCTTCTTCGTAGCGCAGGCCGTGGCTCGCCGCCTGATCGAGGCGAAGCGCCCCGGCTCGATCATCAACGTGTCGTCGCAGATGGGTCATGTCGGGGCGGCGCGCCGCAGCGTCTACTGCGCCAGTAAGCACGCGATGGAAGGCTTCACCAAGGCGATGGCGATCGAGCTTGCGCCGCACAATGTCCGCGTCAACAGTCTTGGACCGACGTTCCTGGAGACGCCGATGACGCGCCCCTTCTTCGAGGACAAGACTTTCCGAGCGGAAGTGCTCGCCAAGATCAAGCTTGGCCGGCTGGGTCAACTCGACGAGCTGACGGGCGCGATCGTGTTTCTCGCTTCCGACGCCTCCTCGCTGATGACCGGGGCAGCCCTCGTCCTCGACGGCGGCTGGACGGCGGAATAGCGCCGCCGCGACGTCGCGATCAACCCACCTTGACCGGATAGATGGGTGCCTCCCCGCTCAACACGCGCGCGACATCGGCGGCACATTTTGTCTGCAGCTCGTTGAGCGCCTCGACCGAATAGAAGGCCGTATGCGGCGTCAGGACAACATTGTCGCGCCCGATCAGCCCGGAGTCCTTGGGTAACGGTTCAACCGCAACCACGTCGAGCGCGGCTCCCGCGAGGTGCCCGGCATCGAGCGCCGAAACAAGCGCGTCTTCGTCGACCAACGGCCCGCGCGCGGTGTTGATGAGGCACGCGTCCTTCTTCATCTTGCGCAAGACCTCGGCATTGAACAGGCCGCGCGTGGCCGGCAGCAACGGCGCATGGACGGAAACGAAATCGGAGATTTCGAGCAACCGATCGAAGCTCACGCTTTCAACGCCGGCGGCGGTAACCGCGTGTTGCGGCACGCAGGGATCGTGGGCGACCACACGCAGCCCGAATGCCTTGGCCTTCGGCGCCAACGCGCGCGGAATGTTGCCAAAACCGACGAGACCGAGCACGCGGCCGGCGAGCCGGTGGATCGGAACCAGCGCTGGCATGTCCCAGCGGCCCGCCTGGACGAGCGCGTTCGACAGCGGAATTTTGCGCGCCAACGCGAGCAGCAACGCCATTGCGTGATCAGAGACCTCCTGCATGCAATAGTCCGGCACATAGGTCACGGTGATGCCGCGCTCGAGCGCGGCCGGAATGTCGATGTTGTCGACGCCGAGCCCGAAACGGCCGATCGCCTTGCAGCGCGTCAGTTGCCGCAGCAGATCGCCCGATAGCTTGGCGTAGGTGACCAGGATGGCGTCGGCATCTCGCGCCACCGCCAAGATGTCGTCGGCCGACGCGCTTTTTGCCAGGCGCAGTTCGGGGTCAATGCGCGCAAGCGCGGCCCTCGCTGGATCGAGCGAGGGGAACGGGCTGTCGGTGACCGCGATCAAGGGACGGGGCATGAGCCACTCCCGGATAGGCTGCCGTCACCTTTGCAAGACTTCCGGGTTGACGCAATTCGGCGGCAACTTCCCGTCGAGCAGCGCGAGGATATTGTCGACGACGATATTCGCCATCTGCTCGCGCACTTCCAACACCGCGCTACCCAGATGCGGGGTGGTGACCACGTTCGGCATTTTCAGCAGCGCCGGGGTCACCTTCGGCTCGTGCTCGAACACGTCGAGCCCGGCGCCGGCGATTTGCCGCTTCTTGAGCGCGCGCGCGAGCGCCGCCGCGTCGACGATCGTCCCGCGCGCCGTGTTGATAAGATAGGCGGTCGGCTTCATGAGCGCCAATTCGCGGCTTCCGATCTGATGCATCGTTTCCGGCTTGAGCGGCGAGTGCACGGAGACGAAATCCGATTCCTTCAGCAGCTGATCGAGCGGCACGTAGGTCATCTCGAAGTCCTGCTCGAGACTCTCCGGTTTGCGGCCCGGCGCCCAATATAGAGTGCGCATATCGAACCCTTTAGCGCGCCGCGCAACGCGAGTGCCGATACGCCCGCCGCCGCCGATCAGTCCGAGGGTCTTGCCGTAGAGCGCGGTCCCCACGAGATAGCTCGATTGCGCGCCGGGAAAGCGTCCCTTGTGGACCAGGCGGTCGGCTTCCACCATGCGCCGGGCGACCATCAGCATGAGTCCAAAGGTGAGGTCGGCGGCCGCTTCCGCCACGATCGGCGGCACAACCGTTACCGGGATCTTCCGCTTCGTCGCCGCGGCGACGTCGATATTCTCCGGCGCGATGGACTGCGAGGCGATCATCCGCAGTTTCGGATTTGCCGCAATCACCTGACGGTCGATCTGATCATGCAACAGCGCGAACAAAACATCACATCGGCGGACAGCGGCCATCAGCGCCTGCTTCGCGATGATGTGGCTCGAGTCGGGGTTGACCTTGACGGTCGCGACCCGGCGCAGGCGCTCGATCGCGCTGCCGGCAACCGGCTGGGTGATGAAGATGCGCGGGCGCATCAGGCCATCCAACGCACGATGCCGGCGACGCCGTCGACCGCAACCTGCGAGCCGTCGGGGATGCGACCGGTGGCCTCGAGGACACCGAGCACCATCGGGATACCGCGCTCGCGCGCGAGCGAGGCGAGATGCGACGTAGAGCCGCCGAGCTCGGCAACCACACCGGCGACGCGCGGCAGCACATGACTCAGGGCGGGGCTGGCGATGCGCGTGACAAGCACGTCGCCGGGCGCAACCCGCGCCAGCTCGCATTCGCAGTTCACCACGACCGCGCGCCCGGTCCCCCAGCCGACACCGGCCGGATGTCCGGAAAGGCCGGGATGCTTGCGCCAGATCTCATCGGGAACGGCGATGGGCTCAACGGCGAGCGGGCGTGCCTGCAGGAGCTTGAAACCGGTGGCGTCGAGCGCCCATTCGATCTCGACCGGGCCGCCGATCGCACCTTCCGCCTTGCGCATCATGCGGCCGAGCGCGACCGCCTGCGCCGCGTCGAGACATGGCGCGCTGACGAGGTCTTTCGGCACCGCCTGCGGCGCGCCCCCGTGCCCGCAGCTCTCGCGGTGGTGCTTGCGGCCGGCTTCGATCTTGCGAACAAATCCCTGGCGCGAGAGCACGATTCGGTCGGGAACGATCTCGCCTTGCGCGATCGTGGAGCCCAGCCCCCAGGTCGCGCTGATGAGCATTCCCCCGGCGGCTGTCTCGCTCAGGCCGCCGCCTGAGGCACGCGCATCGACGAGCGGCTGGATGAGAACGGCCATGGCTGTGTCTGCCGGGCAGCATCCGTGACAGTCCATGGCCCGGCGCGCAGTCGTGGTCCACAGCGCAGCCCAGCAGGCGCGCACGGCGGTCATCAGTGCGACCTCCTCGTCTACGCCGAGAAAGCTCTCGAACTGGCCGGCGAAATTGCTGCCCTTCCTATCCTCGATCAGGGCCGACGAGCGCACCGCGCTTGCACGCCCACTTGCCTTGCGCTGCGCGTCCCACGCCGCGCGCAGCGGCGCGAGGATTGCCGGCGCGATCGGTTGCTCGTAGAGCGCGAGCCTGATCTCGACCGACAGCCGGCGCTGCTCGGCCGGCTCGGCGGCGGCGAAGCGGCGGATCAGTGACGTCAGTCCAAGGGCCGCGATCTGCGCCTCATATGCATCGGCGCTCAGGCAGAAGCCGCCGGGCGTCGGCAGACCGGCACGCCCCAGCGCCGCCAGGTTCGCAGCCTTCGGCCCGATGTGCTCGGCATCGAACGCTGTGGCCTCGGCGAGCGGGATGATGATCATAGGCGTTCAGCCTCGTTCGTTTCGAGTCAGCGCAACTGCGGTCTCCGCGTCTGCACGCACTTTACTTCCACCCTCACCAATCGGGATCACCATCGCAGCACTACGCACCGGCGCCGCGATCGAACTGCGTCATTTCACGTGATCGGCGTAGCCTGGGATCGGATCGACCACGGTGATCTGCTTGACCGGAAAGTTGGAGATGATCTCGATCTCCTTCTTGTGCACGATCAGCATCTCTTCGATGCGCACGCCGTAGCGGAATCGCTTACCGTGCTGCGTCTCGAGCGCAAACGTCATTCCGGCCTTGATCTCGACCGGATGGTCGAGCGACCAGATGCGCGAGATCACCGGGGGGTCGTATTGCGCGAGCCCCAGACCATGGCCCCATAGATTCGCCGCCGCCTGGTCCTCTTCTTTGTACCCCCAGGCCTCCTTCGCGGACGGCCACTTCTTGGCAATTTCGCGCGTGGTGGTGCCGGCTTTGACCGCATGAATCGAATCGTAGAGCCATTCCAGTGCAGTCGCGTAGGTATCCTTCTGCTCCTTGGTGGGCTCTTTGCCGACGCAATAGGTGCGGTAATAGCAGGACTTGTAGCCGTTCCAGGTGAGCGCGGCCAAATCCATGAAGACGATGTCGCCGGGCTGAATGATGCGGTCGGAGAAATTGCGCCAATTCGGCCAGGTGTTGGGCCCGGAGGAGACGATCACGTCCTCGACATCCTCCATTCCGGGAATGCTGTAGAGATATTTCATCAGGTGAGCCGTGACCTGATTCTCGGTGATGCCGGGGCGCAGGAACTTCATGCATTCCCAATGCGTCGCGTCGCCGATTGCGCCGACGATGCGCATGCATTCCTGCTCGTCGGAGTTCTTGACGGCGCGCGCCTCCATCATCGGCGTCATGCCATCGACCCAGTTGATCTTCTTGTCCTTGAAGATGCTGATCATGTTGATGTCGATGAAGTCGACGCCAAGCTTTTGCCCAGCGACCCCGTGACGCTTCATCTCGTAAAGGATCGCATCGGTGAATTTCTTCACCTGCTGTTGTGAGGCGGGACCGGCCGCGCCTTTGATCCAGGCATAGGAGTAGCGGACGTTCTCTTTCGGGATCCACGGCGAGTGGCGTTCGATCTGAAAGCCGAGGTCCCCCTGCTCGAACAGCACCGGCGCGCCGTCACCGCACAGCAGCGCGTAGCGCAACCCAGGCTTGAGCCGGTTCCAGCCGGGCGTGAGCGTGCCGGTGAGATAGCGCACGTTCTCGTCGTACATGCACAACAGCGCGCCGAGGCCGTGCATCTTCATGTGCTCGCGCGCGCGCTCGGTCCGATATTTCCTCAACCGGTCCCAGTTGACGCGTTGCTGCCAATCCAATCCTGCGATGCCGAAGTTGGCCGTTCCCATTGACCCTCGCGAGCGCAAAGAGCGCGGATGTTCTTGTTCTTCAGGCGCGAACCCTAGCCTTGCGGTCGGCCTTGCCAAAATAATATATTTTACGTCTGGGCATCAGTTTTTGTGATAGATAGCGGCATGGCCGACATCGCGCTGCGCCAGGTTCGCGCCGTCATCGCCGCCTGCGAGGAAGGTTCGTTCACGCGCGCCGCCGAGCGCGAGAACGCGACGCAGTCCGGCATTTCGCAGCACGTCGCCGCGGTCGAGCGCGCGCTCGGCGTCAAGTTGTTCGAGCGCTCCGCGCGCGGCATCGTGCCGACGCCGGCGGGGCTGCGTTATTACAAGAATTGCATCGAAGCCGTCGGCCGCCTGGAACACGCCAATGAGGAAGCGCGCAGCCTGGCAGGCCAGATCAGCGGCGATTTGCGCGTCGGGCTCATGCCCACCTTCACCCGGGCGGTGCTGGCGCCCACCTTGGAGGATTTCGTTCCCCGTCATCCCAACGTGCGGCTGCACGTTTTGGAGGGTTACAGCGCCTTTCTCACCGACATGGTGCTAGCCAACGAGCTCGATTTCGCCATCGTGCCGGCCTTCGAGGGACGCACGGGGCTGAAATCCCGGCTGCTGGTGCGCGACCGTGAGATGCTGCTCTCAGGCCGGCAGCGGGGGCTCACGCCACTCGCACCGGTGCAGCTCGCCGATTGCGCGCCGCTGAAAATCGTCGTGCCCGGGGCGCAGAACGTCCGCCGCCGCAACCTCGAAACCTATTTCCAGACGCATGGGGTGGAGATCGCCGCCATGCTGGAAATGGATGCCATGATCGGCACGCTCGAATTCGTCGCGCGTTCGGATTGGGTCACGGTGCTGCCGAGCCTCATCTGCATCAATGACCTCGATAAAGGCGATCTCGTCGTCAATCCAATCGTCAAGCCGACGCTGCGTGGCGAATTCGTGATCATTCAGCCGGGGCGGCGTACCTTGAGCGCGCTGGCGCGGCGCTTCCTCGAGTGCTTCGAAGCGCAAGTGGCCAATATCCACGGCGCCTGGGAGCGCGTGCTGGCGATGCCGACCGCGGCAAATGATCGCAGGCGGCAAATCACCGGCGGCCGCCATCGCGGCTGAGTATCGCCGCTCGAGAGCTGCGGGCCGCCGAGCAAGACTCCGTTCATTCCCGCGCAAGCGGGAATTCAGGGCGAAAGAGTGGGTCCCCGCTTTCGCGAGGACGATCGGAAAAAATGAGCACGTCAGCAGTAGCCGCTCAGCTCGCGTCCTGTCCGGGATCCGCCTTGAGCCCCGCCGCCTCGATGCCGGCGATGGCGCAGGCCTCGTCGCGATCGGAGGTATCGCCGGAAATGCCGACCGCCCCGACGATGTCGCCGGCTGCGCTTCTGATCAACACGCCGCCCGGATTGGTCACCATGCGTCCGCCGCTGGCCGCCGCCAGCATCGTGAAGAACTGCGGCGTCTTGGCCGCCCGCGCCGCGAGCGTGCGCGAGCCGAAGCCCATGCCCAGCGCGCCCCACGCTTTGCCGAAGGCGATGTCGAAGCGCAGCAGGCCGGATTTGTCCTCGCGCTTGAACGCCACGAGGTGACCGCCTGCGTCGAGCACGGCGACAGTGAGCGGGGCGCAGTTCGTCTCTCGGCCCTTCTTGAGGGCGGTGTCGACGATGGTCGAGGCTTGAGCAAGCGTTACACTAGACATATCGGCTCCTTGTCGAGACAGTACGTGTGTGGCTCAAACGGTTTCAGAGCGCTGCATCGCGCGGTTTGCCCAGTAGACCGAGACGGCGGACACCTCCGCCGCGCCCGAAACGTTTCGTTTGGTTTCTTCGTAGCAGGCGAGTGTCTTCTCCGTCAGCGGCAGCGCCACTCCGCGCGCCTTCCCCTCGGCCAGCATGGTGTGCAAATCCTTGACCGCGCTGTCGACGTCGAAAGTGACCGGCCCGGCCTCCCCACCCTTGAGCATCTGCGCCACGCCGGCGCCGCGCACCTTGAGCACGTTCGGGCCGCCCGAAGTATCAGCGAGCAGGTCCATGATCCGCGCCGGGTCGAGCCCGAGCGGGCGGCAGAGCGCGAGCGCCTCCCCGAGCGCCTGCCAATAGATCATCAGCGGCATGTTGATGGTGAGCTTCATCACCGAGCCGGAACCGATCGGGCCGCAATGTTCGAGCCGGCGGCAAAGCTGTTCGAGGATCGGCTGCGCGCGCGCGGCGTCGGCGCCCTCGGCTCCCATCAAACCGATCAGCTTGCCCTGCCGGGCCGGACCGGTCGAACCGCCGACCGGACACTCGACGAAGGCGGCGCCCTTCGCACGCACTCTGGCCGCGAGCTCGACCTCGGTGCGCGGCTCGACCGTGCTCATCTCCATGAAAAGTTTTCCCCGAACATCGGGAGCGAGCAATCCGGAGGCGCCGCCATAGACCGCCTCGATGGCGGCGGCATTGGTGAGAATGGTGATGACAGCATCGTTTATGCTCGCGAGCTCGGCGGGTGTCGCGGCGACGGCGGCGCCGGCAGCAGCAATGGGCTTTACTTTCTCGGGGGAGCGGTTCCAGACCGTGATCGTGTGTCCGACTTCGATGAGGCGAAGCGCGATCGCCGCGCCCATTTTGCCGATCCCGGCGATCCCGATTTGCATCGGACGTGCCTCCTTACGCTCGTTTCCAACCTGCCATCTCGGGGAGTTGCTGGCGACGATACATTGCGCTTGAACGCAGCGGAAGCCGCCGTGTAGCGTCCGCCCCCGCGTCGATCGGCAACTGAGGACGGACCATGGCGAAAAGCAAAGTCGGTATCGTCGGGCTGGGCATCATGGGAGGCGCGTTCGCGCGCAATATCGTTGCAGCCGGATGGCGCGTAACAGGCTATGACATCGATGCGAACCGCCGCCGCGCCATGGCACGCGCCGGCATCGAGATCGCGCCCGATGCGAAGGCGCTCTCGGCCGACGTCAAGACCATCATCACCAGCCTGCCGAAGCCCACCGCGCTCGACGCAACGGTAGAGGCGATCATTCAGGCACGCGTGTCGCCGCGCATTGTCGTCGAGGCCAGCACGTTTGCCATCGACGACAAGCTCAGGGCAGAGCGTGCGCTGCGCAAAGCCGGCCACGTGATGCTGGACTGTCCTGTGAGCGGCACCGGCGCCCAGGCCAAGACGAAGGATCTGGTCATCTATGCGAGCGGCGAGCCCAAGGCGATCCGCGCCTTGCGTCCGCTGTTTGCCGCGTTCGCGCGCGCGGTGCATGACCTCGGCGCGTTCGGCAACGGCAGCCGCATGAAGTACGTCGCCAATCTTCTCGTCGCCATCAACAACGTCGCCAGCGCCGAGGCGATGGTGCTCGGGCTCAAGGCCGGCCTCGACGCACAGACGGTGTTCGACATGGTTCGATCGGGCGCGGCCAACTCGCGCGTTTTCGAGTTGCGGGCGCCGATGATGGTGAGAGATCGTTACGAGGACGCCAGCATGAAGATATCGGTCTGGCAAAAGGACATGGCCGTGATCGGCGAGTTCGCGCACTCGCTCGGCTGCCCGACGCCAATGTTCGACGCGACCGTGCCGATCTACGACAAGGCGATGCGCGGCGGACACGCCGCGCACGACACCGCGGCGGTCTGCGCCGTGCTGGAGAAGATGGCGGGCGTGAAGCG
>WNFM01132256.1_pt2 | contig 18209 bp, 18 predicted proteins | sample 5400271 | NCBI WGS metagenome assembly WNFM01 (sample SAMN13153352, study PRJNA577476) | soil metagenome | isolation source: 60 cm saprolite on Douglas fir-dominated hillslope | place: USA:California | collected 2013-09-17 | reverse complement strand
TCGACCCACGGCTTCGAAGTGTCGATGACGGAGAACACCGGCGTACCCGCGGCGACGAAGCGGCCGAGCTGAATTTGCTCGACCTGGGTCGCGATGCCCGCCATCGGCGCGCGCATCACGGTGTGGTCGAGATTGCGTTCGGCCTGCTCGAGCGCCGCCTTGGCCTGCGCATAGGGCGGGAATTGCTCGAGCGGCAAATCCGGATTGCCGAGCAACTGGGTTTTGGAGGAGGAAAGCTGCTGCTTGAGGAATTCGGCTTGCGCGCTCGCGGTGACCATGGCGTTCGCCGCATTGTCGAGGTCGAGCTGCGAGCCGAAATTGCTCTTGACGAGCGCGGTCTTGCGATCGACGTCGCGCCGCTTCAGGTCGACGCCCTGTTGCGCCAGATCGAGCATATCGCCGTAGATCTTTACGTTGGCCTTCAGATTGTCGTAGGTGGTGTGGGCCTGGTCCAACGTCGCCTTGGCCTGCGCCGCGGCTAGCCGAAACGGAACCGGATCGATCTCGAACAGCACGTCACCTTCGTTGACCTGCTGGCCTTCCTTCACCACGACCTTTTCGATCTTGCCGGAGATGTCGGGCGTAATCAGGACCTTTTGCGCGCCGACATAGGCGTCATCGGTGGTCACATAGCGGCCGCCATTGAGATAGAAGACGAGCCCGCCGATGACAGCGATAACCGGCAATACGACGAGCAACAGCACGCGGCGGTAACGCCGCATGCCGGCCATCAAACGGCGGCGCGGCTCGGCGGCAAGTTTGGTCCGCGGCGTTGCCGAATTGCCCTTCTGCTCCGGCGGAAATTTGAGGACCGGATCAGCCATAGCGCGGTTCCTTCTTCGGCGGTTCGTCCGCCGTATTCTGTATTGCGTTGCGCACGTTTTCCTTGATGGCCTCCAGTTGGGCGAGCAGGCGGTGGGCGTCAGCGGGATTGATGCCCTCGAGCGCGGTCGCCGTCAGTTCAGAACGCAGCCCGCTCAATTTGCCGAGCAGCGGCCGCGCCGCCTTGCGCAGATAGAGCCGGTTGACGCGGCGGTCGCTGTCGTCGCCGCGCCGTTCGATCCAGCCATTGTCGCAGAGCTTGTCGATCAGCCGCGTCAGCGTGATCGGCTGCATCTCCATCAGTTCCGCGAGCTCCGTCTGCTTCATGCCCTCGCTGCGTTCCACTTTCGCCAGCACCGCCCATTGCGCGCGGGTGATGCCGTAGCGCGCCGCTTGCTTGTCGGCATAGGCGCGCACCAGCCGCTGCAATTCGCCGAGCGAAAACAAGAAGTTCATATCCACGGAACCGCGGGTCATGCGGGGTCGGCCTCCATAAGCTTGCGATATAATAAGCTAGCTTATGAATTCTACATGGCAGGTTAATGGAGGGCTGACCCGCTAAGAGCACATGGCTTGATCCGGGAAGTTGCGCGCCTGTCGGGCGAAATCAGGGGGGGTCGTGGTAGAATGCTGCGCCGCGGTGTCCTATTCCAGATTAGACGTAAGGTAACAGCCGCGTTACATCATGACCGCCATGACGCTGACAAAAGAGACTTTTCCCGCGCCTGACCACGATCACGGCCGCTGCACCGCGGACGCGCTCGATCATGCCGAGCGGGTCTGCAAGCTGCGGGCGCAGAAATTCACGCCGATCCGCCGCCAGGTGTTGCAGGCGCTGCTGTCCAGCCACCGTCCGCTCGGCGCCTATGAAGTGATCGACGAGCTTGCGAAATCGATGCCGCGGCCGGCCCCGATCACGGTCTACCGCGCGCTGGATTTTCTGATGGAAAATGGCCTCGTTCACCGCATCGAAAGCCGCAACGCCTACCTTGCCTGCGCGCACGATCATGATAGAGCAGCCATGGTGGCGTTTCTGATCTGCGACGGCTGTGGTTCGGTCGGCGAAATTCCGGCCGCGCCGGTGGCGCAAAGCCTCAACGCCGCGGCCCGTGCAACGGGCTTCGCGCCGAAATTATCTGTGGTGGAGATCACAGGCACCTGTTCCCATTGCCAGAGATAACAACACGGCGTTAAGCCGGCTACGAGGGTTCATGTCGTCAAAGGAAATGCGGATCAGTTCGGCCGGGCGTCCGCTCAGCCCGGGCGCCATCGCGCTGATGCTGATGCTCTGCCTGAGCTGGGGTTTCAACCAGATCGCGGTCAAGCTTGCTCTCCCTGACATTCCGCCGATGCTGCAGGCGATGATCCGCTCCATTGGCGCGCTGCCGGTGCTGCTGTTGATCGCCCGGCTGCGCGGGGCGAAGGTTTTTGTCCGCGACGGCACGCTTGGCGCGGGCCTGTTCGCGGGGCTGCTGTTCGGTGTCGAATTCGTGATGATCTTTCGCGGCCTGCAATTGACCTCGGCGTCGCGCGCGGTGGTGTTTCTCTATACCGCGCCGTTTTTCGTGGCGCTCGGCTCTTATCGGTTTCTCGGCGAACGGCTGCGCGCCGCGCAATGGGGCGGGCTGGGCTTAAGCTTTGCCGGGGTCGCGCTCGCGCCGCAGGCCGATGTCGATGCCAACGTGCTGTTGGGCGACCTGTTGATTGTCGGCGGCGCGGCGATGTGGGCGGCGACCACGCTGATTGCGAAAGGGACGGCGCTGCGCAAGGCACCCCCCGAAAAGGCGCTGGGATACCAGGTTGCGATGTCGATCCCGATCCTCGGCTTGGCGGCGTGGCTTTCCGGCGAAACCCTGACCCGGGTTCCCGGACCCTTGGCGCTGTCGCTGATGGTCTATCAGGCCGTTTGGGTGGTCGGATTGACCTTTTTGCTGTGGTTCACGCTGGTACAGCGCTATTCGGCCAGCAAATTGTCGGCTTTTACCTTCATCACCCCTTTGTTTGGCGTCGTGGCTAGCTATTTCATCCTCCATGATACCCTGACGCCCGTGTTCGGTGCCGCCGCACTGCTCGTGATATCCGGGCTTTACCTGGTGAATCGCCCGTCCCCGGTGGTCCCGGTTCCCGCTGATCCATTGCTGACTGTCACCAAAACCTGATATTTGAGACCCCCATGAACAAGCCCATCAAGCCACCGCAAGACGACGTTGCCGGCCCCAGCGCCCGGCGCACAACCACCCAGGTCATGGTCGGAAACGTCGCCGTCGGCGGCGGCGCGCCGATCGTGGTGCAGTCGATGACCAACACCGACACCGCCGATATCGCGGGCACCGTGGCGCAGGTCGCAGCGCTCTCGCGCGCCGGCTCCGAACTGGTGCGGATCACGGTCGATCGCGACGAGGCGGCGGCTGCCGTTCCCCATATCCGCGATGCCTTACGCAAGCGCGGCATCACCACGCCCCTGATCGGCGACTTCCATTACATCGGCCACAAACTGCTCGCCGAATACCCGGCCTGCGCGGAAGCGCTCGACAAATACCGCATCAACCCGGGCAATGTCGGTTTCAAGAACAAGCGCGACACGCAATTTGCCGACATCATCGAGATCGCGAACAAGAACGACAAGCCGGTGCGCATCGGCGCCAATTGGGGTTCGCTCGACCAGGAGCTGCTCACCAAACTGATGGAAGACAACGCCAAGTCGGCCGATCCGCTCGATGCGCGGGCGGTGACGCGCGAAGCGATGGTGCAGTCGGCGATGTTGTCGGCCAAGCGTGCCGAGGAACTCGGCATGCCGAAGAACCGCATCATTCTTTCGGCAAAAGTCTCCGCCGTGCAGGATCTGATCGCGGTCTATCAGGAACTGGCGCGGCGCTCGGATTACGCGATCCACCTTGGCCTCACCGAGGCCGGCATGGGCTCGAAGGGCATCGTGGCCTCTTCGGCTGCGCTCGGCATTCTGCTGCAGGACGGCATCGGCGACACCATCCGGATTTCGCTCACCCCTGAGCCCGGCGGCGATCGCACCGTGGAAGTGCAGGTCGCGCAGGAGCTGCTGCAGACCATGGGTTTCCGCACCTTCGTGCCGCTGGTCGCGGCATGCCCCGGCTGCGGCCGCACCACCTCGACCAGAAGACGCAATATCCCGGCGTCGAGGCGCTCAACGTCGCGGTCATGGGCTGCATCGTCAACGGCCCCGGCGAATCCAAGCACGCCAATATCGGCATCTCGCTGCCCGGCACCGGCGAAACCCCTGCTGCGCCGGTGTTCGTCGACGGCCAGAAATTCCGCACGCTCCGCGGACCGACGATTGCCGCCGACTTCAAGGCGCTGGTGATCGATTATATCGAGCAGCGTTACGGCACTGGCGTCAAGCCAACGGCGGCGGAATAGGCCATATCGTCGCCCCCGCGAAGGCGGGGGCCCATAACCACAGCCCTTTGTGGTTGCCCCTGGCTCCATCCGGGCTACGATAGCGACAATCAAATTCTATCGGAGGACGTCCATGAGCTCGCTGGCCAGCAAGCAAGGACCGCGCTATCGGCATACCACCGACGAGAGCGAGCCCTTTGAGACCATCGGCGTCGAAAAGCTCACGCCGGTCATCGGCGCGCAAATATCGGGCGTCGATATCGGCAAGCTCGTTTCCGACGACGCGCGCTCCAACCGCCAGATGGACGAGATCCATCGCGCGCTCGCCGAAAATCTCGTGATCTTTTTTCGCGACCAGCACATCAGCCCACAAGAGCATCTCGCCTTCGGCCGCAAGTTCGGCGAATTGCACATCCATCCCGCTGCCCCCCATGAGGGCGACGATCCGGCGCTGATGAAGATCTATGCGGATAAGGATTCGCCACGCGTCAACGGCGAGGGCTGGCATTCCGACGTGTCCTGCGATCTCGAGCCGCCGATGGGCTCGATCCTTCACATCAAGCAATGCCCGCCGAGCGGCGGCGACACGCTGTTCGCCAACATGTACGCGGCCTATGATTCGCTGTCGGATCGGATGAAGATCTATCTCGACGGCCTCATTGCGCTGCATGACGGCGAGCCGATCTATCGCGGGCTTTATGCCAATTACGGCGTCGCCGACCGGCCGTCTTATCCGCACGCCGAACATCCGGTGGTGCGCACCCATCCGGTGACGGGCAAGAAGGCGCTCTATGTCAACAGCGGCTTTACCCGTCACATCGTCGGCATCCCGCGCGACGAGAGCGACGCGATCTTGAGCTATCTCTACAAGCACGCGGAAAATCCGCTGTTCCAGTGCCGCTTCCGCTGGAGCGAAAACGCCATCGCGTTCTGGGACAACCGCTGCGCCCAGCACCGCGCGCTGTGGGACTACTGGCCGCACACCCGCACCGGCACGCGGGTGACGGTGAAGGGCGAGCGGCCGGTGTGAGACGCGTTGACGCGGCATCTTGGCTGCGTCATTCTCTGCGAAAACCAACAACAAAATCTCGGAGGAAACAAAATGCTCCGCGCAGAGGACAATAAATTTCTGACCGAGAGCGGCGCGGGGACGCCGATGGGCGAGTTGCTGCGCCGCTTCTGGCTGCCGGTGTTGCTGTCGGAGGAATTGCCGGAAGCCGACGGGCCGCCGAAGAAGATCGTGGTGATGGGCGAGGAACTGCTCGCGTTCCGCGACTCCCGCGGCGTGATCGGCGTGATCGATCAATATTGCCCGCACCGCGGCGCCAATCTCTGGCTCGGCCGCAATGAAGAGTGCGGCATCCGCTGCGTCTATCACGGCTGGAAATTCGACACCGACGGCCGCTGCGTCGACATGCCGACGTCGTATCCAGATCTCAAGGCCAAAGACCTGATGCGCATAAAGTCCTATCCGGTGCGGGAATGGGGCGACATGATCTGGGCCTATATGGGCCCGGCCGGTGAAGTCCCCGAATTGCCTGATCTCGAAATGGCGCTGGTGCCCGCCTCATACCGCTATGTCTCCAAGAAATGGCAGGACTGCAACTGGGTGCAGGCGCTGGAAGGCTCGATCGACACCGCGCATTTCACCTTTGCGCATCTCTCCTTCGAGAAAGCAGAGAACGAAATCCTCGACATCAAGCGGCACTTCATCAATCCACTCGCGCGCATGAATACCGATCACATGCGCTGGATCGCGGAAGACCCGCGTCCGGTAATAAAAATCAATCCGCATGAGGCGGGGCTCACGATCGCGGGCGGCCGGCTCACAGGCAGCGACAACATCTATTGGCGCATCGCGCAATTCCTGATGCCGTTGCATTCCTATGCACCGAGCGCGATGCCCGGCGAGAATATCTTCGGCCAGAGCTTTGTGCCGGTGACCGACACCAAATGCTGGATCTACACCTATGCCTGGAATCCGGAGCGGCCGCTGACGCAAGCCGAGCGTGAGGCGTATGACAGCGGCAACGGCGTGATCTCGGATGTCGACGAGAATTATGTCCCACTGCGTAACAAGTCGAACGATTATCTGATCGATCGCAAGCTGCAAAAAACAAAAAGCTACACCGGTATCAAGGGCGTCTCCGAACAGGACGCAGCTGTGCAGGACAGCCAGGGCCCGATCGCCGACCGCACCCGCGAGCATCTCGGCCCGACTGATTTGGGCATCATGCATTTTCGCAAACTGGTGATGGAATGCGCCCGCGCGCTGCAGCAGGGACTGGCGCCGGCGCATCTCGCGCATCAGGACCGCTACGCCGTGCGCTCCGGCGCCTGCGTGACGAGCAAGGCAAAAGACCTGCCCGCGGTGATGGCGGAACGTTTTGGCGATGCGACGGGGTATGTCGGTCGGCCGCGAATCGCGGCGGCGGAGTAACCTGTCGTCCCTGCGAAAGCAGGGACCCATACGCCGCGGCCCATCAATTAAGGGATTGACAGACGACTTTTTTGAACAACTCCCGTCGGTGGTTATGGGTCCCTGCTTTCGCAGGGACCACTCTTTTCCCGTCATTGCGAGCCAACGGGTCGGCGCAGAGCGCCGCCCGATGACAGGCTCCACGAAGCAATCCATCTCACTTCTCGGGATGACGGTAGATGGATTGCGTCGCTGCGCTCGCAACGACGGAAGAGGCACTTTCACAACGCCACCTTCCGCAAATCCCGATTGGCAAGGCTTGCCTCCTCCAGATCGAGATCGCGCTCGATCCGCCGCCGGACTTCGTCGGTGATCTTGCCGTCGCGCAGCAGCACATGGATGAATTTGCGCTCCGCGGCGATCAGTTCGCGCGTCAGCTCCATCCCCGTCTTCGAGATCTCGCGCGCGTCGGGATCTAGCGAATCCGGCAACTGGTTGGCGCGGATTTCGTGCCGCGCGCGCAGCAGCTTTACCACCTCGTCGGACAATTCGCGGTCGTCGGTGATGGCTTCCAGCGATTTGAGCGCAGCTCCTAGCGCCTCGCGGCGCGCCGCGAGTTCCGCTTCATGCTCGGCCAGATGTTCGGCGCGGCCGGCTTGCGCTACGCCGAGCCAGCGCACCACCGGCGGTAGCCCAAGTCCCAGTCCCACCAAAGTGATGAAAATGACGCCGAACGAGACAAACAGGATCAGGTCGCGGTAGGGAAAACTCTCGCCGTCCGGCAATGCGAAGGGCAGCGCCAGCGCTGCCGCCAGCGAGACGGCGCCGCGGACGCCGGTGAAGGCCACCACGAACGACCATTGCCAGGGCGGTGGCGGATCGCGTTCGCGGACGCTTTTGATCAGCCGCGGCAGATAGGTCGCGGGAAAGACCCAGGCGAAACGCGCGACAATGATCATCACTGTGACCAGCGCAGCTGCGAAAAGGATATCGTCCAGCGGAAATGCTTTCGACTTTTCGAACAGCGAGCGCATCTGAAATCCCGTCAGCAGGAACAGCATGCCCTCGATCAGGTAGATCACGAGGTTCCAGAAGAAGATGCCCTGCAATCTTGTCGCCGACGAGATCCAGAGCGGCCCGTTCCAGCTCATATAGAGCCCGCAGGCGACGGTTGAAATCACGCCGGAGCCACCAAAATGCTCAGGCACCCAATAGGCGAGGTAGGGCGTGATCAGCGACAGCGTGATCTCGATCTGCGGATCCCGCGCGCGATGCCGCGCGCGCAAGGAGAGCCAACCCACCGCCGCGCCGAACAAGACCTCGCCGATAACGATGGCGATGAACGTGCCGGTGGCTTTGGTCAGTGAGAAGGTGCCGGTCGAAATCGCGATCACGGCGAAGCGATAGAGGATCAGCGCGGTAGCGTCGTTGGCAAGGCCCTCGCCCTCCAGCACAACGAGGATACGGCGCGGCAGTCCGAGTTTCCTGGCGATCGCGAGCGGCGCCACCACGTCCGGCGGCGAGACGATGGCCCCTAACAAAAAGCCGATGCTCCAGGGTACCCCGATCAGATAATGCGTCGCGGCGGCAACCGCAAACGCGGTGAAAATTACGCAGCCGACCGAGAGCAGGATGATCGGGCGCAGATTATATCTGAATTCGCGCCAGCTCATGGCGACGCTGGCCGAATAGATCAGCGGCGGCAGCACCACCAGCAGCACCAGTTCCGGCGCCAGTTCCAGCGACGGCATGCCGGGCACGAAGGCGAGCGCGACGCCGGCGAGCAGCAGCAGGATCGCGGGAGCGATATTGGTCCGGCGCGCTACCAGCGCGGTGCCCGCCAGCACCGCGAGCAAAATGACAAAGATCTGGAACTGGGCTTCCACGGTGTCGAAAACCTCCGCCTTTCAATTCGCGCGGAAGCCCAGCGCGGTCAATATCGCAGCTTTTCACTCGCACAAATCGTAGCGGTACGATTTTGAGACGATCTGCCAGCCATCGCTGAGCTTCATCGCCACCAGATAGTCGGTAAAATAGCGCGGCGGCAATTGGCAGCGCACTTTGATGAAGGCGGTGGATTCATCGGAGCGGTCGATGGTGACGATAACGTCCTCGCGCGGCTTGCCCTCGGCCTTGGCGGAGGGCCGCTTCCTTATCCAACCGAGCCAATCGGGCACGGTAAGGACTTTCAACTCACCCTTTTCCACCCAGCGCAGGTCGGCGGAGGGATGAAAGATCGTACCCATTTTGTCGGCATCGCCCTCATAGAGCGCGTCGAAATAGTGTTGCACCACGGCTTCGGCGCTGGAACGGTCGTTACTCATTGGATTGGTCTCCTGCTTGCATGGAATTCAGAGCTACGATTTGCTGGTTTGAATTAAGCCATGAACTCATAATAACACCCATAAATAACACCACGGGATCACCCTGCTCTGACATTTAGAGTGTTCGTTCGACACCAGCCCCCGAGGGAGAACCCCGTGACGAATTCGAAAGAAACAACCAGCCGCTCGCTCACCGGAAAGTGCTTTTGCGGGGCGGTCCAATACGCGGTGGCGGACGAATTCGTCTACGCCTTGAACTGCCACTGCTCGAACTGTCGGCGGACGACCGGCTCGGCCTTCAAGCCGTTCGCCGGCATCGCCCGCGACCGGCTCCGCATCACCCAGGGCGCGGAAAATCTCATGATCTTCGGCGAGGAAGCCGCCAACAACACCCACTGCAAGCTGTGCGGCTCGCTGCTCTATTCGGTCGTGCGCGACGGCGCCTACGTCCACGTCGCCATGGGAACCCTTGTCGACGACCCGACCATCCGCCCGACCAAGCATATCTTCGTTGGCTCCAAAGCACCCTGGTTCACCATCACCGATGACCTGCCCCAATACAGGGAGCATGTGGTGGCGGGTTGACCGGGAAATTAAGAACGTAGTTGCCTCACATCAAGAACACGCCCTTGCCGTCCAGCTGCCTGTCGAACAATTGATAGGCTTGCTCCGCCTGGTCGAGGGTCCAGCGGTGCGTGAACAGCTTGTCGACGTCGATGCCGCGCTCGACCGAGAACCGCGCGCAGTCGGCCTGAATGATATTTGAAAATGTCCATGACGCCACCAATGTCAATTGCCGGCGCAACAGATGCGGGCTGACGTCGATATGGACCTCGCCGCCTTCTCCGACAAAGCACATCGTGCCCCACACTTTTGTCGAGCGGATCGCATTCAGCCGCGCATCCGGATTGCTCGAGGTGTCGAGCGTCAGATCGGCGTAACGGCCGTGGGTGAGGTCCTTGATGGCGGCGACCGGATCGTTCGAGCCGGGATTGATCACATGATCGGCGCCCAATTCCTTGGCGCGCTCCAAGCGCTGCGGACTGATGTCGAGCGCGATCACTTTCGCGCCCATCGCCTTGGCATATTGCGTGGCCGCGAGCCCCACCGGCCCCTGGCCGAAAATCGCGATGGTGTCGTTGCCGGAAAGATTCATCCTTCGCAGCGCGCTATAGGCGGTGCCGGAACCGCAGGCGATCGCCGCTCCGGCCGAAAATGAAAGTTCGTCGGGCAGCGGCACCAGCGTGTTGGCGGGCACCTTCAGATAGTTCGCGTGGCCACCATGGGCATTGTTGCCGTAGACCTTGACCGGCACCTCCTGGCAGAGCTGCTGCCATCCGGCGCGGCAATGGTTGCACTGGGTGCAGCCCTGATAATGATGCACCATGACGCGCTGGCCGACCCGCGCTTCCGCGGGCCCGACCGCGGTGCCGACCGCGACCACGATGCCGCACGGTTCGTGCCCGGCGATGACGGGGCCTTCGGGCACCGGGATGCCGGTCGCGCGCGCCTGGCCTTTTGGGCGGCGGTATTGATGCAGGTCGCTGCCGCACATGCCGGAGGCCTTCATCTCGATCACGACATCATGGGCATCAGGTGTGGGGTCTAGAAACTGCATCAGTTCCAATCCGCGCTCGCCCGTGAATACAACGCCGCGCATGGTTTCCTCCCGGTTTGTTCTTGTTGGTGGCGGCGAATTTGATCGCAAAATGCGCGGTTGGCAAAGAGATTCCAAAGACCGTCATTGCTGTGCGAAGCGAAGACGCAACCACAAATACGCTGTCGTCCCGGCGAACGCCGGGACCCATAACCACAGGCCTGTGTTGTTGCTCGAACCCCGCGGCTTCGGCGGTCGTGGCGGAGAGATGGCGGGTTACGCTTCCGCCTTGGCTCTATCGAGCTACGGCGGATGCTAACCCACCCTACGATTTGGCGGCCGATCGCAAAAAACATGATCGGCAAAGTCCGAACCCGCGGCGCGCTGGCGCGACTAACGACAGGGAGCTCCTTTACCTGCCCGCCAACATCGGCCCGCTTTAGTGATCTCCCTCACAAGGCCCGGCCGCAGACTTCTGGTAGGCAGGCGCCTGTGTTAGAACGGCTCGTAATTCCGGAGGCGTCATGATGAAATCGCCTGGATTTTTAAAATTGCCGGGATTGTTGCTTGCCGCCGCACTGTTGCTCGTATGCCAGCCGGCGCATGCCGAGAAGCGCGTGGCGCTGGTGCTTGGCAATTCGGCCTATCAGAATGCGCCGCCGCTTTCTAACCCGGCCAATGACAGTGCGCTGATCGCCGCGACCTTGAAAAATGCCGGCTTCGATGTGGTGGATTCCCGCACCGATCTGCCGGCGCTCGAGATGCGACGGGCGCTGCGCGACTTTACCGACAGCGCGCGAGATGCCGATATCGTCGTGATCTATTATGCCGGCCACGGCATGGAGGTCGACGGCACCAATTATCTGATTCCTGTGGATGCCAAGCTCGAGCGCGACACCGACGTTTATGACGAGGCCTTGTCGCTCGATCGCATCCTGGTCGCAGCCGAACCGGCAAAGCAGCTTCGGCTGGTGATCCTCGATGCCTGCCGGGACAATCCGTTTGCCAAGAACATGAAGAAGACCGTGGCCTTGCGCGGAATCGGACGTGGCCTCGCAAAGATCGAGCCGACCAGTCCGAATACTCTCATTGCTTATTCCGCCAAGGCCGGTTCGACAGCGCTCGATGGCGATGCCAAGAACTCACCGTTCACGATGGCGCTGGCAAAGCATTTGACGACGCCGGGGCTCGATGTGCGCAAGGCGTTCGGCTTCGTCCGGGACGACGTGCTGAAGACGACCGGTAACCGGCAGGAGCCGTTGCCAAGGTTTTGCCACCTACCGCCGCGTCCTCGCCCGCCGCGCCTGCGGTGAGCCCGCAGGCCGAGGCGCGCCGCGATTACGAATTGGCGCTGCAGATCGGCAACAAGCAGGCGATGAACGCCTTCCTCGCCCAGCATCCGGACGGTTTTTACGCAAGTCTAGCCCGGATCCAGCTCGACAAGATCGCTGCCGAGGAAGCGCACGCGGTGGCGACCGAAAAGGCACGGCTGGCCGAACAGGAGCGGGCGCGGCTTGCCACCGAGGGTGCACAAAAGGCCCAGCAGGCGAAGGCCGATGCGGACGCCAAGGCCGCCGAACAGGCCCGGATTGCCGCTGAGAAGACAAAACAGGCCGCCCAGGAGCAAGCCGCCGAGGCCGAACGGAAACGCAGCGACAAGGCTTCCAACGCGACACTTGTCGCCGACAGCGCGGCCATGGACAGAACCACGGCCGGCCCGACCGTTGCCCCAAAAGCTCAGGATGACAAGGCGACCAACGTCGCGGCCTTGACGGCCGGGCCGCCGCAGGCCGACGTGACAAAGTCAGTGCAGATCGAGTTGCGCCGCGTCGGCTGCCTCACGGGAGAAGCCGACGGCCAATGGAATGCGGCATCGCAGCGTTCGCTAACGCTGTTCAACCGCTACGCCGGCACCAAATTCGACGTCAAGCTTGCGTCAACCGACGCGCTCGACGCCATCAAGCTAAAGCCGTCGCGGGTTTGCCCGCTGGTCTGCGAACACGGCTTTAAGGCTGACGGCGACCGCTGCAGCAGAATCGTCTGTGCGGAAGGGTCGTTCCTCAATGATGACAATGAATGCGAGAAGCGGCGCGGCAAAACGCCGACCGCGAGCCGCGCGCCCGACACACGCCCGGATCGTAGTTACCGCGAACGGCCGAGGCCCGAAGTGAGTGCCGTCAAGCCGCAGGCAACAGGCCAGATCGTCTGCGACGCCGCCAGCTGCCGCCCGGTTAGACGCGGCTGTCACATCGACTATGGGGGTGGCTCACCTCGCAATGGCAGCGGAGGCAATGAGGAAGTCTGCAACTGAGGGCGGTTTTTGGGGGTGCTTTGGGCTGGAAGACCGCACAGGGCCCTTGTCGTCCCCGCGAAGGCGGGGACCCCATAACCACCGATGTTGGATACTACACTCGATAGAGGCTCCAGCTCGTCGCAAAAGCAAACATCGGTGGTTATGGGTCCCGGCTCAAGGCCGGGACGACGGAGATCAAATCGCGCTCGCTGCGATATTGACCATCAGCGCCAAGAGCGCGGTGTTGAAGAAGAACGAGATGATGCCGTGTGCGGTTGCAGTGCGGCGGATGGTCTTGTCGGTGATGCCGACGTCGGAGACCTGCGCGGTCATGCCGATCACAAAGGAAAAATACACAAAATCCCAGTAGTCGGCATGGTCCTGCGTGTCGCCGCTCGGAAATTGCAGCCCGCCGGGTTTTGCCCCGCGGTAATAATCATGCGCGTAATGCAGCGCAAAGGCGGTATGCACGGCGGCCCAGGACAGTACGATGGTGGCGGCTGCCAGCGACAGCGCCGGCGCGCTGCGATGGGTCCCGACGAGTTCGAACACGATCGCCGCGATTGAGGCGAACGCGCCGAGCACGGTCATGACAGGGATCAAAAAGCGGCCGTCGTCCTGCAGGATAGCGTTGCGCCGGATGCTGCGCGGCCCGCTGCGAAACATCATGGCGTAGACCAGAGCCAAATACAGCGCGACGAAGATGTCCCAGGAGATCAACAGCCGCGTCACCAGCCGTAACGCGCCCGGCAGCACGAAGAACGCCGCGAACCCCGTCGCCATCGCGATGAAGGTGCGCGGCCGCGCATAAACCAAGCGGAGCGGCTTGGACATCTTCCGGAAGCGGACAAGACGGCGTTCGTGGGCTGCCTTGTCCGCCATTCGCGCGTTCAATTCTTGCGGTCGGCGACAAATCGCGCAGCCGCCCGCAGCACGTCGCCCTTGGCGCCGAAGACCGAGAGCGCGGAATCCGCTTTGCCAAGGAGATCTTGAACGCGCTGCTTGGCGCCGTCGATCCCGAGTTGAGTGACAAACGTGGTTTTGCCGAGCACCGCGTCCTGTCCGGTGTTTTTGCCAAGCGCGGCGGCGTCGCCCTCGACGTCGAGCAGATCGTCGGCAATCTGGAAGGCTTCGCCGAGCGCGCGGCCGTAATCGTCGAGCGCCTGATATTCTTTTGGCGAGGATTGGCCGAGGATCGCGCCCGCGATGCAGCCAAAGCGCAACAGCGCGCCGGTCTTCATCTGCTGCAGCGTTGCGACATCGACCGGCTCGCGGTCGCCGAAGCGGCCCTCGCCGGCGAGGTCGAGGATTTGGCCACCGACCATGCCCCCGATGCCCGATGCCCGCGCCAGCGCGCGGGTCAATAGCAGGCGGACGGTCGGGTCCTTATGGATTTCGTCGCGGGTGATGATGTCGAAGGCGAGCGTCAATAATCCATCGCCGGCCAGGATCGCGGTGGCGTCGTCGGTTCGCTTGTGCAGCGTGGGCCGGCCGCGGCGCAAATCGCTGTTGTCCATCGCCGGCAGATCGTCATGAACAAGCGAATAGCCGTGGATGCATTCGAGCGCGGCGCCGGCCAGAAGAGCTGCCTGGCGCGGCACGCCGAACACCGCGGAACTTTCGACCACCAGGAACGGCCGTAGGCGTTTTCCGCCGTTGAGGCTCGAATAGCGCATGGCGTCCATCAGCCGTTTCGGCCGCGCGATCTCGTCGGGCAACAGCGCGTCGGACAATAGCCGGCCCAACAGCGCCTCGGTATCCTCCGCGGTCTGGTCCAGCCGTTTGGCAAAATCGGTTAATGCCGTGGTCGTCATCAAACAAAGCTCCAGGGGCAATTTGGAGAGGCAATTTGGCCGGACCATCCTTTATGGCATCGGCTTCGTCAATTGCGTGAGGGGGATCACGGCGCCTTAAAAGCGCTGGAAAAGTAGGGAATTATGATGAAGACGCTATTTTAGGTATCGCTTAGGGTGTTGCCCATTGATCGGTCCCGTCGGGGTCCTGAACCTAAAAATAATCATTTGCGCATCGTCCGAACTTTGCTGCTGATTTTGCTGGTCGCACTGCTGGTGCCCTATCTCGTGACCCCGTTCTATCGCACCGGCCATCCGGTCTCCACCCTGATGATCTGGCGCACTCTGACGGGTGCGCCGGTGTCGCGGCAATGGATCGATTTTGCCGCGATCTCGCCGTCGCTGCCGCGTTCGGTGGTCGCGGCGGAGGATGCGAAATTCTGCCGGCATCACGGCATCGACTGGGATGCGCTGCGCGAGGTGATCGACGACGCTGAAGATGGCGAGGTGACGCGCGGCGGCTCGACCATCACCCAGCAAGTCGCAAAAAACCTGTTTTTGTGGCCGGGCCGCAGCGTGGTCCGCAAAGCGCTCGAGTTTCCGCTGGCGCTGTGGATCGACCGGGTCTTGCCGAAGCAGCGGATCCTCGAAATCTATCTCAATATCGCCGAGCTCGGCCCGACCGGCCAGTTCGGCGCGCAGTCGGGCGCGCTGTACGCCTTCGGCCATCCGGCATCCGCGCTGTCGCCGCGCGAGGCGGCGTTGTTGGCGGCCATTCTCCCCAATCCGGTCCGGCGCAGCGCCCGCAATCCTTCTCCAGGGGTGCGCCGTCTGACTGGGACCTACATGGCACGGGCGCAAGCCGCGGAACTGGTGCGATGCTGGAGCGAAAATCGCGCTTTTTGAGCCAATTTGGGCCGTTTTGGGTGGCCACGACCCTAGCTTTGCGCGTGTCCATCCTCTATAAGCGCGGCCTTATCGGCATCAGAGCCCGCACCAAAAGCGCGTCGGCCGTCCGGGTTCGGACGATGCCTTACCGAAACACCCCTAGAGGACCTGATATGGCCGTTCCCAGAAGAAAAACATCGCCGTCGCGGCGTGGCATGCGCCGCTCGGCGGACGCGCTGAAGAAGCCGACTTATGCCGAGGACAAGGATTCCGGCGAATTACGCCGCCCGCACCACCTCGATCTGAAAACCGGCATGTACAAGGGCCGGCAGGTTCTGAAGGCCAAGAAGGAATCCTGAACGAGAGTGGCAAGGCGGGAACCACGATTGGCCTGAATTTGGTCAACGGATAAGGTCAAAAGGTTTGCTGCCGCGGACCCATGGTCCGCCCGGGAATGACCTGGTTCTCTTGCTTGAAAAAGAAGGCTCGCGATCTCCATGATTGGTTTTCCGCTGCTTCTGATTCCACTCGCGATCTACAACATCATCGCCTTCCTGATGCCCGGCGTGTCGCTGACCGATCCGCTGGTCAAGTTGACTTTGATGTCGGGCACCGAATGGCCGGTGACGCTTTCCGACGTGCTGCTAGCGCTCGGTATCTTTTTGTTGCTGCTTGAGATCATCAAGGGCGCGCGGCCCGGCGCCAAATATCTGACCGATCATCTGCTGTCGCTGATCGTATTCGGTGCGGCGGCCGCGGAGTTTGTGCTGTGGCCGAAGTTCGGCACCTCGACCTATTTCCTGCTGGCGTTGCTGGCGCTGTCGGACTTCCTGTCGGGCATTGCGCAGCGCGCGCGGCGCGGCATGCCGACTGCGCCGGTGGCCTCCAGGCGAGCGGCCAAAGCGCCCGCTGCGGCGGCCGAACCTCAATTCGAGCCAGCAATCAAGACGCCGCCGGCGGCGCAGGCCGCCGAACCGGCGCCGGTCGAACACCCGAAAGTCGCCCCCATCGAAATCGCATCAAGCGCACCGTCGCCGGTGGTCCCGTCGCCGGAACTGCAGCCCGGCAACAGCTCGCCCTCGCCGGACGCGCCGCCGCGCTAGCGCGGTCTTTTGTTTTGACGCGTTTTCTTCGCGCGAACCGGTATCCACTTCGCTCGAAAACGCTCTGTCCTCAAATGACTTGCCGGGTCCGGATACCGGCGCGCGGGATTTGGCGCTGGTTCGCGCCATAGGCTGTCTGCGCGTCGGCGGGCGTCGCCCGCCGCAGATTGCGGACTTGCGGGACCTGCGACAAAGATCGAATCGGGCCTTAACCGCCATAGCGGAAAGGTTCGCGGCCATGGGGTCGGCTCGGACATCGGCACCAGCGCGACGCAAGCGGGTTTTGCGTCCGCGAGGACGCCGTCCTCTGCCGCCTTAACTGGTCCAAAGCTCACCGACATCACAAAATCGAAATCCGGCCGAACTGTCACATTTCGGGACGTTGCGCCCACTTCGATTTCCACCTCGCAAGAGCTATGCCGGTCCTCTCCGTTTTGTTCCCGGCCGGGGGTCAACATGGTTTGCAGAATATTTATCAAGTTCGGATAAGGTGTTGAACAAAAGAGGCACTATTCTTTTAGGGTTGAATCACCCGGCAGTGTCCCGAAACGAGGCGATCTTTGACATCCGCTCTCCCCAAAATTTCGCTCCCCAAGGCTTCGACCATCCTGGCTTCGCTCGGCCAGGCGGCATTTGTGTGGGACATCGCGACCGACGCGATTACCTGGAGCGACCACGCCAATGCGGTGTTTTCGGATATTCCGCCAGCCTCGCTTCGAAGCGGCGCGGAGTTTGCAAAACTGATCGAGCCGGAGCGTTCGATCCGGACCGATGCGCTCAAGCAATCGCAGCCCTCCCAACGCGGCGAGGGCGCGCCGTACCGGATCGAATATGGCGTGCGGACCTCGATTTCAGCACCCGTACTGTGGATCGAGGAAACCGGCTGCTGGTTCGCCGGACCCGACGGCAAGCCGGTGCGCGCGCAAGGCATTGTCCGCATCAACAACGAGCGCCGCGCCCGCGACGAGCAGCTCCTGAAATTGTCGCGGCGCGATCCTTTGACCGGCGAACTCAACCGCACCCATCTCGTGGCGTCGCTGGCCGAGGCGATCGAGGAGGCGAGCCGCTTCCGCACATCCAGCGCCTTCATGCTGATCGGCATCGATCATCTGGCGCGCGTCAATGACGCGTTCGGCTTCGATGTCGCGGATGCAGTGATCTCGGAAGTGGCGCTAAGAATCCGCGTCCGCCTGCGCGGCGGCGACGTGCTCGGGCGTTTTTCCGGCAATAAATTCGGATTGATCCTGAAGAACTGCACCGTCGACGACATCAATGTCGCCGCCGAGCGGTTTCTGGCCGGCATTCGCAACGATGTGGTGCCGACCAAATCCGGACCGGTCTCGGTCACCGCCTCGATCGGAGCGGTCGGCGTCCCCCGTTATGCGCGGAGCGCCGATGAGGCGATCAATCGCGCCCATGAGACGCTCGATACGGCGAAACGGCGCCGCGCCGGGTCGTTTTTGCTGTGGCGCCCCAATGTCGAGCGCGACGCCCAGCGCCGCGTCAATATCCGCGTCACCGACGAGATCGTCACCGCGCTCAACGAGCGGCGTATGGTGATGGCGTTCGAGCCGGTGGTGGAGGCGGGTTCGCGCGCG
>WNFM01332079.1_pt1 | contig 18213 bp, 16 predicted proteins | sample 5400271 | NCBI WGS metagenome assembly WNFM01 (sample SAMN13153352, study PRJNA577476) | soil metagenome | isolation source: 60 cm saprolite on Douglas fir-dominated hillslope | place: USA:California | collected 2013-09-17 | reverse complement strand
GATGCCGGATCGTCTGCTGGCCGACGGCCTCGTCGTCCTCCATTTTGCGTTCGTCGTGTTCGTGCTTTTCGGCGGCTTGCTCGCGCTGCGCAGCCGCTGGTGGGCCGCGCTGCACCTGCCTGCGGTCGCGTGGGCAGCGTTCGTCGAGCTCACGGCGACGCTGTGCCCGCTCACGCCGTGGGAAAACGCCCTTCGCCGGCGTGCGGGAGAGGCCGGGTACGAAGGCGGATTCGTCGAGCACTATTTGCTTCCGGTCCTGTATCCGGCCGGGTTGACTCCAGGGGGCCAATTGCTGCTCGGCGCATTCGTGATTGCGCTGAACGGGGCCGTTTACCTCTGGGTGCTTCGCCGCAGGAAGCGCACCTGACAACTGCTAGACTCTCGGAACAACGATCGCGAAGGCGGCGTCCAGTTTCCCCGCACGGAGCGGCAAATTACGGCTAGAGGGGGATTTTCATGACGTACGCCGCCATCACCGGCTGGGGCAAGTGCATGCCCCCGGCCGTGCTCTCCAACGCGGACCTGGCAACGTTCGTCGATACCACCGACGAATGGATCATGCAGCGCACGGGCATTCACGAGCGCCGCGTCTCACATGTTTCGGGTCTGGAACTTTCGTACGTCGCCGCCTCGCGCGCCCTGGCCTGCGCGGGCATCGCGGCCGGCGACATCGACCTCATCATCTACGGCAGTTGTTCCAACGACGAACAGATTCCGAACACGGCGTCGGGACTGTCGCTCAAACTCGGCGCGGGCAACGCCGCGGCGATGGACATCAATACCGCGTGCACGAGCTTTCTCTACGGGCTTTCGACGGCGACGGCGATGATCCGGACCGGCGTCGTCAGGACCGCGGTCGTCGTCGGCGTCGAGGTGATCAGCCCCTTCCTGGACTGGCGAAACCGCAACGTCGCGGTGCTGTTCGGCGATGGCGCGGCCGCCGTCGTGCTGCAGGCCTCCGAAGAGCCGGTCGGCGTGCTGGCCGAGAAGCTCGGCTGCTACGCCGACGCGCGGGAAATCCTGCGCGTTCGCGGCGCCGGGTTCATGTACGCGATGAACGGCGACGTCACGTTCGGCGATACCGTCTGGGACTTCGACGGCCAGGAAATCTTCAAGCGCGCCGTGGCAGGCATGTGCGACGCATCGGCAGAGGCGCTTCGCAAATGCGCAAAGGCCGCCGCGGACATCGATCTCGTGATACCGCACCAGGCCAACCTGCGCATTATTGAATTCGTTGCGAAGCGAACCGGCATTTCGATGGATCGCGTGTTCGTCACCGTGCAGCGGTACGGCAACATGTCCGCCGCCACCGTTCCCGTCGCGCTGGTCGATGCGCTCGAAGAGGGCCGCGTGCGGCCGGGCAAGCTGCTGCTGACGCCGGCATTCGGCGGCGGTCTCACGTTCTGCTCGCACGTGATTCGCTGGGGCGATCGCGTTACGCCGATCGCGCAAAGCGACGTCGAGCTTCCTCCCTGCCGGCGCTCGGCGCTGGAAATGGCCCGCGACTACATGGGGCGCCGCGACCCCACCGGGCGGTCAGCCAAGGGATTGCAGGTGCCCGCGGCGGCCTGACGGCGTTCAGGTCGTGACGAGCTTGCGGTGCGCCTGGACGCTCATCAGGATGCCCAAGCCGATAAAAAGCGAAACCAGCGCCGTACCACCGTAGGACACGAGCGGCAACGGCACGCCGACGACGGGCAGCAGCCCGCTCACCATGCCCATGTTGACGAACGCGTAGGTGAAGAACATCAGCGTGACGGCACCCGCCATCAGCCGCGCGAACAGCGTCGACGCATTGGCCGTGATCATCATCGCGCGCCCGATCAGCAGCAGATAGAGCACGAGCAGCAGCGCGTTACCGATCAGCCCGAATTCCTCGCCGAAGACCGCGAAGATGAAGTCGGTGTGGCGCTCGGGGAGGAAATCGAGGTGCGTCTGCGTTCCATTCAGCCACCCCTTGCCGATGACGCCGCCGGAGCCGATGGCGATCGATGCCTGCGACGAGTGGTAGCCGGTTCCGAGCGGGTCGCGCGTCGGGTCGATGAACGTGAGGATGCGCTCGCGCTGATAGTCGTGCAGGTGTGCCCAGATGTACGGGCCTGCGGCGCCGCCCGCCGCCGCCACGCCGACGATGATCTTCCATGAAAGCCCGGCGAGGTAGAGCACGTAGCAGCCCGACGCCGCAATCAGCAGCGCGGTGCCCAGATCCGGCTGGCGCTTGATGAGGTAGACCGGCACGACGATCAGCGCCGCAGCGACGGCGAAGTCCTTCCAGTTGATCCGGCCCTCGAACTTCTGGAAATACCACGCGAGCATCAACGGGAGCGCAATCTTCATGAGCTCGGAGGGCTGGATGCGCGCGACGCCGAAGTTGAGCCATCGCCGCGAGCCGTTGACCATGACGCCGAAGAGCGCCACGCCGACGAGCAGCAGGACGCCTAGCACGTACAGGGGAACGGCGGTGCGGGCCAGCGTCTGCGGCGGAATGTTGGCGACGACCCACATGAGCACCAGCGCGAATCCCAGCGACAGGGCCTGCGTCGTGACGCGCGCGACGCTCTGGTCCGATGCCGAAAAGAGCGTGACGAGCCCCACACCCACGAGCGCAAGCGCGCATCCGAAGAGGAAGTTGTCGATGCGCCGCGTGAGCGTCTCCCACGCACGGGAAAGGAATTCGCCCATCAATCGCTCTCGTCTTCGCTTTCTTTTCCGCCCGGCACGGGCGCGGGCCCCGGCGGAGCGCCGAGCAGGTAGTAGTCGAGCACCTTGCGCGCGATCGGGGCTGCCGACTGTGCACCGAATCCGCCGTTTTCCACCAGCACCGAAAGGGCGATCCGCGGTTGGTCGGCTGGCGCGTAGGTGATGAACCACGCATGGTCGCGCAACCTTTCGTCGACCTTGGAAGCGGCGTACTTTTCACCTTTGAGCGAATACACCTGCGCGGTTCCGGTCTTGCCTGCGGAAACGTACTTGGCACCCGCAAAAGCGGAGGCGCCCGTCCCCTCCTTGTTCACGCCGACCAGTGCATTCCGGACGACGGCGATGTCGGCGGGCCGCGCGGTAATCGTGTGCGAAGGCTGCGGTGCGATCGCCCGCTCCTCGCCGGTCTTCAAGTTGATCACACTCTTCACCAGGTGCGGCACAAACGCGACGCCATTGTTGGCGATGGTGGCGATCGCCTGCGCCTGCTGCATCGGCGTGAATGCGTTGTAACCTTGGCCGATGCCCGCGGAGATGGAATCGCCCAGGTACCACTTGCGATGCTCTTCGCGGTAGCTCTTTCCTGCGAATCGCGCGCGCTTCCAGTCCCGCGACGGCAGTACGCCCGTAAGTTCGCCTTCGATGTCGATGCCGGTCTCGCGGCCGAATCCCAGCTGGGTCATGAAACGCGCGGTATCGTCGATGTCGGTTTCGCCGGCCAACGTGTAGTAATAGGTGTCGCACGACACGACGATCGATTTGTACATGTCGACCGAGCCATGGCCGCCGGGCTTGTCGTCGCGGAAACGATATGAGCTGCCGGGGAGCTGGTAGAACCCGGGGTCGAAGATCGTCTGTTGCGGCGTCCGCTTGCCCGACGTCAATGCGGAGAGCGCCAGGAACGGCTTGATCGTCGAACCCGGTGGATACGCGCCACGCAACGGGCGATTCAGCATCGGATGGTCGGGCGACTCGTTGAGCGCCGCCCAGTTGGCGGTGTCGATGCCGTCGACAAAAAGGTTCGGGTCGAACCCCGGCCTCGAGACGAAGGCGAGGATGTCGCCGGTCGAAGGTTCGATCGCGACCAGCGCGCCGCGACGCTCGCCGAAGGCAATTTCCGCGGCTTGCTGCAGCTTGATGTCGATCGAAAGGCGCAGATTGTTGCCCGAGGACGGCGGCGTTCGCGACAGCGTGCGCACGGCGCGCCCGGCCGCGTCGACCTCAACCTCCTCCCAGCCGGTCGTGCCGTGCAGCTCTCGCTCGTAGGACAGCTCGACGCCGACCTTCCCCATGTAGTCGGAGCCCTTGTAATTCGCGGCATCGTCCCACTTGGCGATGCGCTCGACGTCGTGGTCGTTGATGCGCCCGATGTAGCCGACGACGTGCGAGGCGATCTCGCCGTACGGATATTGGCGGAAAAGCCGCGCCTTGATCTCGACGCCGGGGAACCGGTAGCGATTCACCGCGAACCGCGCGACCTCTTCGTCGGAGAGGCGCGTGCGCAGCGGCAGGCTCTCGAAGTTCTTCGATTCATCGAGGAGCTTGCGGAAACGCTTGCGGTCGCGCGGCTGCACGTCGACGATCTCCGCGAGCTCGTCGATCGTCGCGTCGAGGCTCGCGATCCGTGACGGCGTGAGCTCCAGTGTGTACGCCGAGTAGCTCTGCGCAAGCACGACGCCGTTGCGGTCGGTGATCACGCCGCGATTCGGGACGATGGGAACGATCGCGATGCGATTCGACTCCGCGAGCGTGCGATAGTGGTCGTGCTCGAAGACCTGCAGGTAGACGAAGCGGGCGAACAACCCGGCGAACGAGAAGAGCACCAGCACGCCGGCAATCGCCAGACGCCGGCGGAACAGGAAGAGCTCCCGTTCCGGATTGCGCATTTCGGGCGCGCCGAATCCCCGGCTGCCACCGTAATCGTAACTACGTTTCTTGAAAAGGCGCCGGCGCATCATGTTATGTCAGTCCCTCAGGGGGCAGCGAGCGAAGCGGGCGTGGGGGTCGCATTCCATCAACGTTCCCCCGCCGAGCGCGCCGGCCGCTGCGACCATTGCAGCAGGACGGATACCAGGGGCCATAGCAGCGCGCCAACGATCGGCGGGACCACATACGTCCAGCGTGGAAGCGGCGCACCGCCGACGACGCGCACGAGCAATACCAGCAGCGCACAGATCATGAGGAGCACCGCCACCTGCGGCGCCTGCTGCCACAGCGGGAAGCGCAGCACGCGGCGCCGGAAATACTCGGCAGAATACGCCAACACGGCGTAGGCAAGCGCGTGCTGGCCGAACAGCGTCGCGTCGCCGACGTCCATCACCAGGCCTACCATCCATGCGACACCCACGCCGACGTAGCGCGGCTCCTGGATGCACCAGTAAAGGATGACCAGGGCCAGGAAGTCCGGCCGCAGTGCCAGCACAACGCCCGAAACCGGCGCGATGTTGGCGAGGAACCCCAAGAGGAAGGTGAGCGCGATGACCCATGGCTTCGCAGGCCGCAGGATTTCCTCCGGCGCCGCGGGCGTGAAAGCGGCAGGCTTGCCGAGCACTCTCATCCGCCGCGCCTTCCTTTGCCGCGGGCGCTTTTTTTTGTGGCGTCCGGATCGGCGGGCTCTTCCGGCCGCGCCTGTTGCGCCGCGCCTTGGCCCAGCACCAACAAGAACCGGCTGCGATCGACACCCGACCATGGTTTGCACGTGATGCGCGCGAACATCTGTCCGGTGTCGCGTTCCACCGCTTCCACCTTCGCAACGGCCAGGCCCGCCGGATAGGTGCCGTCGATTCCTGATGTATAGAGGTTGTCTCCGGCCCGGATGTCGGCCGTCGGCGCCATGAACCGCAACTCCGGCGCGTGGCCTGCGCCCGCGCCGAAGAACACGCTACGGACACCGCTGCGCTCGACCTGCACCGGCACGGCGTGGTCCTTGTCGGTGATGAGCGTGACCTCCGCCATGTTGGGAAAGACGCGTGTCACCTGCCCGACTACGCCGATCTCGTCGATGACCGCCTCGCCCGGCTTGATTCCCGACGCCGTGCCGCGGTTGACGAAGAGTTTTTGCGTGAACGGGTCGCGCCCGGTGTACAGGACTTCGACGGCGGTGGCCGCGCCGGCATAGCGCGCCTCCACACCGATCAACGCCTTGAGCCTCGCGTTCTCGCCCTGGATCTGCGCGTACCCCTGCGTGGCCGGCGCTCGCGCGAGCAATTCCTGTTTCAGCGCCGCGTTCTCGTCATTCAACGCCTGCTTGGCGGCGAAGTAGCTGCCGACCCACGCCAGCGCTTCACCCGGCATCTGCACGGCGCGGTGGAGCGGATAAAGCACCACCGCCGCGCCTGCTCGAATACCCTCGAGGTAGCGAAAACGCGTGTCGGCAAAGAGCAGCATGAGCGACAGGACGCCGAAGAACGCGAGTCGCGTGAGCGGCGAGGGCCCGCGATGGAAGAACGGCGGCGGTTCGACGGAGACGTGGTGCATTTACGCTGCGAAGCCTAAAGGTTCCTCGCTGCGCTCGGGATCAACGCTTCCCGGTCAGTCGGAGGTGAAGATCGTCGAGAGCTTGTCCATGTTCTCGAGCGCTTTGCCGCAGCCGCGTACGACACAGGTCAGCGGGTCATCGGCGACGATCACCGGCAGGCCCGTCTCCTCCATGAGCAGGCGGTCGACATCGCGCAGCAACGCGCCGCCGCCCGTCAACACCATGCCGCGCTCGGCGATGTCGGCGCCCAATTCCGGGGGCGTGCGCTCGAGCGCGCTCTTCACCGCCGACACGATGCTGTTGAGCGGATCGGTGAGCGCTTCCAGGATTTCGTTCGACGACACCGTGAAACTGCGCGGAATGCCTTCGGCGAGGTTGCGGCCTTTCACTTCCATCTCCTTCACCTCGGAGCCGGGAAACGCCGAGCCGATCGTCTGCTTGATCGATTCGGCGGTCGTCTCGCCGATCAGCATGCCGTAGTTGCGGCGGATGTAGTTGACGATCGCCTCGTCGAATTTGCCGCCCAGCGAGATGACACCAACTTCCGTCGTGCCGCCGCCGATATCGACGACCATCGAGCCCGTGGCGTCGGAAATCGGCAGGTCGGCGCCGATCGCGGCGGCCATCGGCTCCTCGATCAGGTAGACCTTGGACGCACCCGCGCCCAGGGCCGACTCGCGAATGGCGCGGCGCTCGACTTGCGTGGACCCGCACGGCACGCAGATGATGATGCGAGGAGAGGGCGAGAAAAGGCGAGAATCGAGCACCTTCTTGATGAACTGCTTCAGCATCTGCTCCGTCACCGTGAAGTCGGCGATGACGCCGTCCTTCATCGGACGGATGGCGGTGATGTTGCCCGGCGTGCGCCCCAGCATCTGCTTGGCGGCGAGCCCCACTTCCTGGATCACTTTCTTGCCGTTGGGGCCGCCCTCCTGGCGGATGGCCACGACCGAAGGCTCGTTCAGGACGATGCCCTTGCCACGCACATAGATCAGCGTGTTTGCCGTGCCGAGATCGATTGCTAGGTCGCTTCCGAAATAGCCCTTGAAGAAATCGAACATGTACGCGAAGCCTGCTTGACCGGCAGCATGGCGTCTCCGCGGATCGGAGAGGCCTCGAGCTGCACCGAAGAATGTCGAATATGATAGCATCATGACCTTGTCTTCTGCACTGATTTGGCGAGGTTTTTTGCCGCCGCAACGACCTGTGCGGGCTTCGTCGGTCCACTGCCTTCCGCACGGGGCGACCTGCCCCCGACGTTCGCTGTCCCCAGGCACGTCGCGCAACCTCTGCCCGCCTTAGGCACTTCCGGCGCAACTCACCATGGCTCTGACACTCGACGACGTTCATCGAATCGCCCACCTCGCGCGCATCGAAATCGACGAAGCCGCAGCGCACGAAGTGCACCGGAAGCTCGAGGCGATCTTCGCGATGATCAACGAGTTGCAGGCCGTCGACACGACCGGCATCGAGCCGATGTCGCACGCGCAGGACGTGATGCTGCCTCTTCGCGACGACGTCGTCACTGCCGCAGACCAGCGCGAGCTCTTTCAAAGTGTCGCACCAGCAGTGCAAGACGGCCTGTACCTCGTCCCCCGGGTGATTGAGTGAGCGACGTCGTCACGGGCTCGCTCGCACAGGCCGCCGCGGCGCTCCGCGCGAAAAAACTGTCGAGTGTCGAACTGACGCGTGCGGTGCTCGCCCGCGTCGATGCTGCGCAGGGCGCGCTCAATGCATTCGTGACGGTCGATGCCGAAGGCGCGTTGGCGCAGGCGCGCGACGCCGACGCGGCGCTGGCAAAGGGCAACGCGCCCCCGCTCGCCGGTGTGCCGATCGCGCACAAGGACGTGATGATGACCGCGGGGCTCAAGACAACCTGCGGCTCGCGGATGCTGTCGAATTTCACGGCCCCCTACGATGCCTTCGTCGTCGAAGGCCTGAAAAAAGCCGGAACGATACTGATCGGCAAGACGAACATGGACGAGTTCGCAATGGGCTCGTCCAACGAAACGTCGTACTACGGCGTCGTCAAAAATCCTTGGAACGCCGATTACGTCCCCGGCGGCAGTTCCGGCGGTTCCGCGGCGGCGGTGGCGGCGCGCCTGGTGCCGGGCGCGACCGGCACCGATACCGGCGGCTCGATCCGGCAGCCCGCGTCGCTGTCCGGCATCTGCGGCATGAAGCCGACCTATGGCGTGTGCTCGCGCTACGGCCTCGTCGCGTTCGCATCGAGTCTCGACACGCCCGGGATGTTCGCGCGCACAGCGGAGGACTGCGCGCTGATGCTGAACGCGATGGCCGGGCACGACGCGCGCGATTCCACGTCGCTCGACCGGCCACGAGAGGATTACACGCGCGACCTCGCGAAGCCGCTGTCGGGGTTGCGCATCGGCTTGCCCGCCGAGTACTTCGGCAGCGGCATCGATGCCGACGTCGCCGCGGCCGTTTCTGCCGCGCTCGCCGAATTCCGAAAGTTGGGCGCGACAACGATCGACGTCGCGTTACCCAACGTGAATCTCTCGGTGCCGGTCTATTACGTGATCGCGCCGGCGGAAGCTTCGTCGAACCTGTCGCGCTTCGACGGCGTGCGCTACGGGCACCGCGCCGCGAAGTACGCGGATCTGGCGGACATGTACAAGAAATCGCGCGCGGAAGGCTTCGGCGCCGAAGTGAAGCGGCGCATCCTCGTGGGCACCTACGTGCTGTCGCATGGCTACTACGACGCGTACTACCTCAAGGCACAGCAGGTGCGCCGCTTGATCGCCGACGATTTCAAGCGCGCCTACGGGCAATGCGACGTCATCATGGGGCCGACGGCGCCATCGCCTGCGTTCAAGATCGGCGCCAAGACCGACGACCCGGTGCAGATGTATCTGAACGATATTTTCACGATCGCCGGCAACCTGACCGGTGCCCCGGCGATTTCCATTCCCTGTGGATTCGACCGGCGCGGGCTGCCGATCGGACTGCAGATTCAAGGCAACTATTTCGCCGAGGCGCGGATCCTGAACATCGCGCACCAGTATCAGCAGGTCACCGACTGGCACCAAAAGGCCCCGAAGGGAGTTGCGTGATGGCCGGATGGGATGTCGTCATCGGGCTGGAAACGCATACGCAGCTTTCGACGAGCGCCAAGATTTTCTCGGGCGCACCGACGGCGTTCGGCGCGCCGCCGAACACGCACGCGTCCGCCGTCGACATTGCGCTCCCGGGCGTATTGCCGGTGCTTAACCGCGGCGCCGTCGAACGCGCGATTCGATTCGGCCTCGCGGTCGGCGGAACGATCAACAAGCGCAGCGTTTTCGCGCGCAAGAATTATTTCTACCCTGACCTGCCCAAGGGCTACCAGATTTCGCAATACGAAATTCCCGTCGTGCAGGGTGGATCGCTGACGATCGCAACTGCTGGCGGCGAGAAGGTCGTGCGGCTGACGCGCGCGCACCTCGAGGAAGACGCCGGCAAGTCGCTGCACGAGGGACTGGGGTCGATGGGCCACGGCATGAGCGGCATCGATCTCAATCGCGCCGGCACGCCGTTGCTCGAGATCGTGTCCGAGCCGGACCTGCGCAGCTCGGACGAGGCGATTGCGTATGCCAAGCAGCTGCACGGCCTCGTGCAATGGATCGGCATCTGCGACGGCAACATGCAGGAAGGCAGTTTCCGCTGCGACGCCAACGTCTCGGTGCGCCGCGCCGGCACCACCGCGCTCGGCACGCGCTGCGAGATCAAGAATCTCAACAGCTTTCGCTTCATGCAGGAAGCCATCGAGTTCGAGATTCGCCGTCAGATCGCATTGATCGAGGACGGCGGCACGGTCGTGCAGGAAACGCGCCTCTACGATCCGGACAAACGCGAGACGCGGTCGATGCGCGGCAAGGAAGATGCGCAGGACTACCGCTACTTTCCCGATCCCGACCTTCCGCCGCTCGTGATCGACGACGCGTGGATCGCGCGCGTTAAGGCCGCGATGCCGGAGTTGCCGGAGGCTAAACGTCAGCGCTATGTCGCCGCATATCGGCTTCCCGTCAGCGACGCTGTCAGCCTCACTGCCGCGTCGTTGCTCTCCGCGTCGTTCGAAGATGCGGTCGAGGCCGGCGCGGATCCAAAGATGGCGGCAAATTGGGTTCTTGGCGAATTTGCGGCCGCCATCAATCGCGCCGAAGAGGATGCCACCGCACCGCCGATCTCGGGGCGCCAGTTGGGGGCGCTTTTGAAGCGCATTGCCGACGGCACGATCTCCGGCAAAATCGCGAAGGATGTGTTCGACGCAATGTGGGCGGGCGAAGGCGATCCGGACACGATCATTGCCGCCAAGGGACTCACGCAGATTTCCGACGCAGGAGCGATCGAGAAAATCGTCGACGACGTGCTCGCCGCCAATCCGGCGATCGTCGCGGAGGTCAAAGCCGGCAAGGAAAAGGCCTTCAATTCGCTCGTCGGAAAGGTGATGGCGGCATCCAAGGGCAAGGCCAATCCGGCACAGGTCAACGCCATCCTGAAGAAAAAGCTCGGCTGACGATCCCCTTTAGTAAACATGCGAAGGGCGGCTCGCGGGCCGCCCTTCCTTTTTTGTGCGCGGTAGACCAAATGGCCGAGAGACGCCGGCCCTAAGTCGAGTGACAATAATAACGTTTGCCGTTAATAACGCGATGCGTTACTATTATCTTGATCCGCTCATTCAAGTGCAAGGACACCGCCGCACTATTCACCTCCGGCAGCGGCGTTCGCTTCAAGGCGATCGAGAAAGTTGCCTTTCGAAAGCTCGACTACCTGAATGCGGCGGCGACGCTTCACGATTTGCGCCTCCCCGGAGGGAATCGCCTGGAGGCGCTGCGCGGCAACCGACTGGGGCAGCACAGCATTCGCATCAACGATCAATTTCGATTGTGCTTCGTCTGGCGCGAAAATGAAGCGCTGGATGTCGAGATCGTCGACTATCACCGTTAGGAGGCTGCGTTGACGAAACGTATTCCCACCCACCCCGGCGAAATCCTGAACGAGGATTTCTTGAAGCCGCTTGGCATGAGCCAGTACCGGCTGGCACGGGCGATTCGCGTCCCGCCGCGGCGCATCAATGAAATAGTCAAAGGCGAGCGCGGCGTCAGCGCGGACACCGCGCTCCGGCTCGCGCGCTTTTTCGGCACGTCGGCGGAAGTCTGGATGAACCTGCAGGCGCGCTACGATCTCCTGTCCGCGCAGGCGCGCCTGGCCAAGGAGCTCAAGTTGGTCGAGGTACTCAAGGCGGCGTAGCGAGCCGAATCAGGCCACTCATTTCAAGCCATTAAGGCCTTGTACCGAATCCGGCGCGGCCGCGCGGCATCCTCGCCCAGCCGCTTCTTCTTGTCGGCCTCGAATTCCTGGTAGTTGCCCTCGAAGAACACGACTCGCGAATCGCCTTCGAACGCCAGGATGTGCGTGGCGATCCGGTCGAGAAACCAGCGATCGTGCGAGATCACGAGCGCGCTGCCCGCGAATTCGAGCAGCGCGTCCTCGAGCGCGCGCAGGGTTTCGACGTCGAGGTCGTTCGACGGCTCGTCCAGCAAGAGCACGTTGCCCCCGCGCAGCAGCGTCGCCGCGAGGTGCAGCCGCCCGCGCTCGCCGCCCGACAACTGCCCGACGATCTTCTGCTGATCGCCGCCCTTGAAGTTGAAGCGGCCGAGGTAGGCGCGCGCGGGCATCTCGAATTTTCCGACCCTGAGGATGTCCTGGCCGTTGGAGATCGCGTCGAACACGGTCTTGTCGTTGGGTAATGCTTCGCGCGTCTGGTCGACGATCGCGAGCTGCACGGTGGAACCGATGACGATCTCGCCCCGGTCCGGCGTCTCCTTACCGGCGATCATCTTGAACAGCGTCGACTTGCCCGCGCCGTTGGGACCGATGATGCCGACGATCGCGCCGGCCGGCACCTGGAAGCTCAAATCGTCGATCAAGAGCCGCTCGCCGTAGCCTTTGCGCACGCCCTTGAACTCGATCACGCTGTTGCCGAGACGCTCCGCGACCGGAATGAAGATCTCCTGCGTTTCGTTGCGCTTCTGGTGCTCGTGCGACGACAATTCCTCGAAGCGCTGGATCCGTGCCTTGCTCTTGGCCTGCCGCGCCTTAGGATTTGAGCGCACCCATTCCAGTTCGGTCTGCATCGCCTTGATCCGCGCGCCTTCCTGCTTGGCCTCGATCTTGAGCCGCTCTTCCTTCTGCTCCAGCCACGAACTGTAATTGCCCTTCCACGGGATGCCGTAGCCGCGGTCGAGTTCCAGAATCCACTCGGCGGCGTTGTCGAGGAAGTAGCGGTCGTGCGTGACGGCAATCACCGTCCCGGGAAATTTCTGCAGGAATTGCTCGAGCCAGTCGACACTTTCCGCGTCCAGATGGTTGGTCGGCTCGTCGAGCAGCAGCATGTCCGGCTTCGACAGCAGCAGGCGGCACAGCGCGACGCGGCGCTTTTCCCCGCCCGACAGGAGCTCGATCTTGGCGTCCCACGGCGGAAGGCGAAGCGCGTCGGCGGCGATTTCCATCTGCAGGTCGGAGTCCGCCCCCGACGCGGAGATGATGGCCTCGTATTTCGCCTGCTCCGCCGAAAGCTTGTCGAAATCCGCGTCAGGTTCGGCGTACGCGGTGTAGATTTCGTCGAGCTTCTTCTTCGCGTCGAGAATATCGCCCAGGCCTTCCTCGACGGTCGCGCGCACCGTGCGTCCGGAATCGAGCTTCGGCTCCTGCGCCAGGAAGCCGATGCGCATGTTCTGCATCGGCACCGCTTCGCCTGGTCCTCGCCCGCCATGATCCGCAACAGGCTCGATTTGCCGGCGCCGTTCATGCCGAGCACGCCAATCTTGGCGCCGGGAAAAAACGACAGGGAGATATCCTTGAGGATGACGCGCTTCGGGGGTACGACCTTCCCCACACGGTTCATCGTGTAGACGTATTGAGCCATCGTTTTCTTGGACTGCCTGGTTGCGCGGTGTAGCGTGATTATCTACGCATCACGCTGCGCAAGAAATGAAGAGGGGCGGACGACCTCTCGATGATCCGAAAGCGACGTGCGGGGTTACTTCTTGATGGGTGGCGTGGCTGTTCCGCCGGGGGCGCCGGCAGCGACGGTCCCGCCCTTCGACGGGTTGGCTGCGGTGTTGGCTGCGGCTTCCGCGGCGGACGCGGTCTCGGCATTCGTCCGAATTTCGTGCCATCGCTGCTTGTCGGCATCGTACCGTGCGGAAACCGCGACGATTTCCTTGCGCTTTGTGGCAATCAGCTCCGCCTGCCTGGCGAGTTCGTCGTCGACGCTCGCCAGTTCTCGATCGAGCGCCGGGGGCACCGGCTTGCCGGCGAGTGCAGTTATCCGACCGGTGATGTCCTGCTTGCGCTTGTTGAGCGTCACGGTGTACGCCTGCGCCGATTGCATCTGGCTGTCGATCGTGCTCAGCGCACGGGTTTTCGCGAGGTCGATTTCGCTTTCGGTCGTATAACTCTGCAGCAGTGCACGATCCTTCCGCAGCGCCTCGTCGCGCTCCTTCGCGGCCTGGCGAGCGCGTTCGTCCTCGGCTTCCTTGGCGCGGCGCTGTTCGGGGGACAGCGGCGGATCGTTTTTCTTGACCGTAATGCCCTGCTTGTTGAGCTCGACGTTGCCCTTGTTCATCGCCTCGGGTGGCAGCTTGTCGGTGTAGTGGACGACGCCCTGGTCGTCGACCCACTTGTACAGCGTCGCGCGGGCGGCGGGTGCGTGCAGGGTCAGCACTAGCAAGACGAGCAGCGGGACGAGCAGCGCGAGCGCCGCGCGAGCGCCCGGAGACGCGAAGCCGCCGGCCGACGCCGCGATTGCGACATCCCGCCGAGTGTGCTCTTTACGCTCCTGTCTCAAATCGAGTTCCAATCGCATCCCGTTCGTGTTGCATTTCATTTCTAAAGACCCTTCGGTCCGCCGTTCACGCCGCGCCGTACTGTTGCCGGTAAGTCGTGATCGGGTGCGCCATCGTCGCCAAGTCCGCCCGCGTTCCTATGAATACCATCAAGTCGTCCAGCGTGGCTATCGCTATAACCGGAATGCCGAATTCCTGTTCCAATTCCGCGACCGCGGACGTCTTCCCCCGGCCCCGCTCCATCCTGTCGAACGCAATCAGGATTCCGGCGGGGCTCGCCCCATGGGCGCGAATGAGCTCGATCGCCTCGCGCTTTGCACCGCCTTCGGTGATGACGTCGTCGACGATCACCACGCGCCCACGCAGCGGGGCCCCGACGATGACGCCGCCTTCCCCGTGGTCCTTGGCCTCCTTGCGATTGAAGCTGAACGGCAAATTGTGCCCTTTTTCGGCAAGGGCGATGCCGGTCGCGGCCGCCAAGGTGATCCCCTTGTAGGCCGGTCCGAAAAGCTGATCGAAGGCAATTCCCGATGCGAGCAGGCTTTCCGCGTAATACTGCCCGAGCCGCCGCAGGCTTTCGCCATCGTCAAACAATCCCGCGTTGAAAAAGTAAGGGCTCTTGCGTCCCGCCTTGGTTACGAATTCACCAAATCGAAGCACGTCGCGTGCCAAGGCAAAGGCAAGAAAATCCTGGCGAAAATCGGTCATGGCGCGTCAATTCAGGCGTTTACAGTCGAGTATAGCGTGTCGCACCGTGACGTTTCGGTTTCGGGCCCCCAATGGCGTGCTCGCGCCCGCGAGCGTTCTCGCGTTCGCGTCGTGTACACTCGCCGCCTCGCCAGGAACCCATCCCCGCCGCCATGCGCGTCATCACGTTGAACGTCAATGGCATCCGCTCGGCCGAGCGCCGCGGGCTCACCCGGTGGCTCACGCGAGTCGAGCCGTGGGACGTCGTCTGCCTGCAGGAGGTGCGCGCGGACGAGTCCGACGTGCCGCGTGCACTGCGGGCGCCGCGGAAATCGACGGCCGCCTTCCATCCCGCGCAACGAAAAGGTTATGCGGGCGTGGGGCTGTTTGCTAAGTCTGCCGCAACGTTCGTCAAAGGATTCGGCAACAGCGAGTTCGATGGTGAAGGTCGCTACCTGCAGGCGGACTTCGAAGAGCTGTCGGTGATCAGCCTGTATCTGCCATCGGGCTCCAGCGGGCCACACCGGCTGGCGTCCAAGTTTCGCTTTCTCGACGCATTCCGGCCGCACCTCGCGGCGCTTCGCAAGGCGCGGCGAGAGATCATTCTCTGCGGTGACTGGAACATCGCGCACCAGCCGATCGACCTGACGAACTGGCGCAGCAACCAGAAGAACCCGGGGTTTCTGCCTGAGGAACGCGAGTGGCTGACGCACGTCTTCGACGGCTTTGGCTTCGTCGATGTCTTCCGCAAAGTGGATCCGCGACCGGAACAATATACGTGGTGGTCGAACCGCGGCCAGGCGTGGGAAAAAAACGTCGGATGGCGGATCGACTACCAGATCGCCACGCCCGGCATCGCGGCCAAGGCGCGCGCGGCGTCGCCGTTGATCATCGATTACGACTACGAGTTGCGCTAGGGCCTCGTCCGTGCTCCGCATCAGCAACCTCACGCTGGCCCGCGGCACCAAGCGCCTGCTCGAAGGCGCGAGCCTCACCGTGCACACCGGGCACAAGGTCGGCCTGGTCGGCGCGAACGGCTGCGGCAAGTCGAGCCTTTTCGCCGCCATTCGCCAGGAACTGGTCCCGGACGCAGGGTCCATCGCAATCCCGCCGTCGTGGACGATCGCGCACGTCGCGCAGGAGACGCCCGCGGTGGCTGCGCCGGCGCTCGAATTCGTGCTCGATGGTGATCGCGAACTGCGCGAGATCGAGGCCGCGTTATCGACGGCGGAGCGCGACCCTTCGCACAGCGGCGAAGCGCTCGCGCATCTGCACCATCGCTTCGAGGACGTCGGCGGCTACAGTTCCCGCGCGCGCGCCGCGACGCTGCTCGCCGGGCTGGGCGTCTCCGAACCTCGTCACAACGAGCCGGTGCACAGTTTTTCAGGCGGCTGGCGGATGCGGCTGAATCTTGCGCAAGCGCTGATGTGCCGCTCGGATCTCCTGCTGCTGGACGAGCCGACCAACCATCTCGACCTCGACGCGGTGTTGTGGCTCGAAGACTGGCTCGCGAAATATCCGGGGACGCTGCTGCTCATCACGCACGATCGCGACTTTCTCGACGGCGTCGTCGGGCAGATCGTCCACGTCAACGCACGCAAGCTCAACGCGTACACCGGCAACTACGCGCAGTTCGAACGCGAACGCGCGCAACAACTCGCGCTGCAACAGGCGTCCTATGCGAAGCAGCAGCGTCAAGTGGCGCATCTGCAATCGTTCATCGACCGCTTTCGCGCCAAGGCCACCAAGGCCAAGCAGGCGCAAAGCCGGATCAAGGCGCTCGAACGCATGGAGTTGATCGCCGCCGCGCACGTCGACAGTCCTTTCGAGTTCGCGTTTCCGGGGGTAGATAGCGCCGCACGGCAGCTCGTGCTGCTGGAGCGCGCGACGCTGGGCTACGAGAACAAGCCACCGATCCTCGAGCACGTCGACTGGGGAATTCTTGCGGGCGAACGGATCGGATTGCTCGGGCCGAACGGCGCGGGCAAGTCGACGCTGCTCAAGGCCATTGCAGGCACGCTGGCCCCGCGCAGCGGCGAGCGCTCGACGGCGCAGAGCCTGCGTCTCGGCTATTTCGCGCAACATCAGGTGGAACAGCTGCGCGACGAATATTCGCCGCTCTGGCACCTGCGGCAGATCGAGCCCGACGCGCGCGAACAGGAACTGCGCGACTTTCTGGGCGGCTTCGACTTTCGCGGCGACATGGCCACGTCCACCGTCGCCCGCTTCTCCGGCGGCGAGAAGGCGCGGCTGACACTTGCCCTGATCGTTCGCCAAAGACCGAATCTGCTGCTGCTCGACGAGCCGACCAACCACCTCGACATCGAAATGCGCGAGGCGCTGACCGAAGCCCTGCAGGATTACCGCGGCGCGCTTGTCGTCGTCGCGCACGACCGCCACCTGCTGCGCGCAACCACCGATGTGCTGTGGCTTGTCGCGGACGGGAAGATCACGCCTTTCGATGGCGACCTCGACGACTACCGCGACTGGGTCCTGAATCAGCGCCGGCGTGAACGCGACGAGCCCGGCGCACCTGCGGCCGCCCCGCCCGCCGATCGCAAGGCGCAAAAGCGCGAGGAAGCCGCCGCGCGCCAGCGCCTTGCGGATACGCGCCGCCCGATCGTCGCGCGGCAATCCGCTATCGAGCGCGAAATGGCCGCACTGTCTGCCGAACGCGAAACACTCGACGCGTGGCTGGCGACACCCGACGCGTACGCGGAAAGTCAGAGGGACGACCTCAAGGCCAACGTCGCGCGACAGGGTGAACTTCAGTGGCAACTCGCGAGGCTCGAGACCGAGTGGCTGGAGTTGGCCGAAGCGCTCGAGAAAATTGTGGCTTGATCGGTGGCGCGTTTGCCTGACAGGAATGAAAACGATGGGTCCACTTGAAGGTGTGAAGGTTCTGGAATTCGAGGCGATCGGCCCGGCGCCTTTCTGCGGGATGATGCTCGCGGACATGGGTGCCGATGTTCTGCTCGTGGATCGTCCGGCGGACCCGGGGCTTGGCCTCGGGCCACAGCGGCGATTCGACACGCTGCTTCGTGGCCGGCGTTCGATTACGCTGGACCTCAAGAGCCCCGAGGGTGGCGCCGTCGCGCGGGAATTGTCGCGCAAAGCCGATGTCGTGCTGGAAGGATTTCGACCGGGCGTGATGGAGCGGCTGGGGCTCGGTCCCGACGCGTTGCTCGCGATCAATCCCAAACTCGTCTACGGGCGAATGACCGGATGGGGCCAGGACGGCCCGCTTGCGCCGCGCGCCGGGCACGACATCAATTACATCGCATTGTCGGGCGCGCTGCACGCGATCGGCCGCACCGGCGGCGCGCCCGTGCCACCGCTCAATCTGGTCGGCGACTTCGGTGGCGGCGGCATGCTGCTCGCGTTCGGCGTCGCCTGCGCGCTCATCGAAGCGCACCGCTCGGGACGAGGGCAAGTCGTCGATGCCGCAATGGTGGAAGGCGCGTCGCTGCTGACGGCGATGTTCTGGGGCTTGCGCGC
>WNFM01301356.1_pt3 | contig 18217 bp, 18 predicted proteins | sample 5400271 | NCBI WGS metagenome assembly WNFM01 (sample SAMN13153352, study PRJNA577476) | soil metagenome | isolation source: 60 cm saprolite on Douglas fir-dominated hillslope | place: USA:California | collected 2013-09-17 | reverse complement strand
GCGTGCACGCCGAGAGCCTTCTCGCGTGGGCCGCGCAGCCGCTGGTGCGCGCCCGCCTCGCCACCGTCATCGCGTCCGGCGATCCGCCTCCGCTCGACGAGGCGCTGGCGCAATACCAGCGCGAAGCGGCGGAGGGCGCGCCGTTGGCGCTGCCGGTGCGCGCGGAGTCCGACGCGCTGCTCGCCTCGCTGCAGAAGTTCGCGGCGGCGTGGGCCGGAGGCGAGCCGCAGCTTGCGCGCAGCGTGCTGCCGCCGCAGCTCGAGATGCTCTTTCGCAGCGCCGCCGATCTCTGCACCGCGGGCGATCTGATGCGCAGCGAGGATCTTTTCACCCTGTAGCGTCTCTCGGGAGAAACGAATGCGAGCCATCTTGATCGCGGCGGCGGCGTTTGCGTGCGCACATGTAAATCCCGAGGCGGCGCGCAAGTCGCTGTTACAGGCGGACGCCGACTTCGCCCGCGACGTGGCCGAGCGCGGGACGGCGGCCTGGGCAGAGGCGTTCGCCGAAGACGGCGCGATGGTGATCGCGAACACGCCGCTCGTCCGCGGGCGCGAGAAGATCCGGGAGCTGATGGCGGAGCTGGGCGATCCGCGCAAGGCGAAGCCCGAGCTGCTGATCCGCTGGCGGCCGCTCGGGGCGCAGGTCTCCGACGACGGGACGCTCGGGTGGACGTACGGGAACTCGGTGTCGATCTCCTCCCGCGGCGAGCACCAGGGGAAGTACGTCACCATCTGGCGAAAGCAGGCGGACGGCGCGTGGAAGGTGCAGGCCGATCAGGGATCGCCCGGCTGGGCCGATCCGGCGTCGCCGCCTTGAGCGAGATCAGATCGAAGCCGCCTGCCAGAGCTGCCGCCCAGTGAGCACGGAGGCCGCCGGCGCGCGGTCCTGCACGATGCGCACGATGGCGCGGCAGAGCACCTCTACCGGGATCGGGCGGAGATCGTCCGCGAATCCGCGCAGGCCCGGGATGCTGCCGGCGAGGCGCAGCGCGGACCCGATCACGGGCGGAGGGATTCTCTGCGCGCCGTCGCTCGGCTGCGAGCCTGCCCGCGTCGAGTCGAGAAACGACGGCCGCAGGATCGCGAACGGCAGCCCGCACTGCCGTACGACCTCCTCTGCGCGGTGCTTCCAGCCGAGATAGCCTCCGCCGGGCCCCGCACCCAGCGACGAGAGCAGCACGAAGTGGCGTTGCTCCGGCGCCGGCGTGCGCTTCGCCGATTCGACCAGTTGCACGACCGGCTGGAAGTCGGACGACTCGTAGGTGTCGCCGGCCGCGAAGCGCCTGCGCATGGTGCCGACCAGGCAGACGACGGTCTGCGCCTGCGCCATCGCCGCGTCGAGTTTGGCCGTTTGACCAAGATCGCAGATCAACGCCTGCGGATCCTTGCCCAGCGGGTGGCGCTCGGCGGTCTTCGGCCGCACGTGCGGAATCACGGCGAAGCCCTGCTTGCGCAGCGCGGGGACCAGCGCGGTGCCGACCGCTCCGGTGGCTCCCGCGACGAGGATGGTGGTCATCGGATGCTCGCACTCCTTCAGCCGGAGAGTACACCGCCGCTCATTTGGTCATTTGACCAAGGACGGCCCAGAGGAGAGATGAGGCGATTTGGTCATTTGACCAAGGAATCGGCCCAGCCGAAGGCGATGGCCGCGGACCGCCGGGTGAGCTTCGGAACCAGGCCCAGCCGCCCCAGCTCGAGACCCGAGGCCGCGTCCTTGACGAGGACGCCCCGGCGCGCGACGCGGCGGGCTTCGCGCAGCGTCTCCGCGTCGAGGCGCGCGTGTTCGGCATGCGTGCGAAGCAGATCGAAGAGCGGTCCGGCGTCGCCCGCGCGGCGGAACATGGGATCCAGCAGCACCACGTCGAACGAGCAGTCGGGCTGCGCCTGGAGAAAGTCGCGATGATCGGCGCACCGCACGTCAATGAGCCGCCCGGGTTCGCGGCCGTGCTTCTGCAGCCGTCGCAGCCCCGCCTGCGTGAAGGCCGCGAGGAGGCCGTCCTTCTCCAGCCCGATCACGCGCTCGCCGGTCGCCTGGGCCGCCACCAGCGCATCTCCGCCCAGGCCGAGCGTCGCATCGAGAACCCGATCGCCCGCTCGCAGCTCCGCGGCGGCCGGCAGCGGATCGACTTCACCTCTCCGCATCCGCAGGACGCGCAGGAAGGCCATGCCAACCGAGGCGCGAAAGACGCGCCCGCCCTCGTAGAGATCGGCGCGCCGCCCCGCCAGCACCAGCACGGGTGCGCCGCGCGCCTCGCTCAACACCGCAGCCACTGACCGCCCCGCGCGGTGCTCCGCGCGAAGTCCGAAGCGATCGGCAAGCTCGTGCGCTTCCGCCAGGTCGCCGCTCGGCGCGGTCGTGACGATGCCCTGCACCGGGCCACTCTACGCCGCGCTTGCGAGGCTTGACTTCGCCGACCCGCTCCCGTAGAACCCGCCCCCGCTCAGCGCCGCTCGGGCGGGTAGCTCAGCGGTAGAGCATCGGTCTTACACACCGAGGGTCGCAGGTTCGAAACCTGTCCCGCCCATTCGTTGTGGGGTGTTAGTTAAGCTGGTTATAACGCCGGCCTGTCACGCCGGAGGCCACGGGTTCGAGTCCCGTACACCCCGCCAGTTTTCCCCGCACGCTTTAGAATGCGGCGATGCTCATCGTGCTCTCTGCGCTGCTCGCAGCCACGCCCGTTTCTGCCGAGCGGGCCGTGGTCATCGATGGAAAGCAGATCGTCTTCGCGGCCGCTGCCGAGTCGGAGCACGCGCCGCTGCGGATTGCCCTCTTGCTCTCGTCCGAGGAAAAGACGCTGCTTGCGACGCTGATCCATCGTGCGTGGACTCCGCGCGACCCGGCCGCGACCGTCGCCTATCCCGAGCCGGCGGTGCATCTGGGAGGCCGCGCTCCGGATCTCGAGCTGGAACATCCGGGCGCGCGCATCGACGAGCGCTTGCGCCTGTTGCTCTGGCGCAGGCCGGAGCGCTTGCGCGGGCTGCCATTCTGGCTGGGCGTGCTCGCGAAGCAGCCGGGCGTGCGGCCGCTGCTGCCGCCTTCGCAGCCTCCCGTGGCGGCGCAGGACGCGCTCGACCGCGTGCTGGCGGATTTCTCCTTTGGCCTCTCGCAGGCGCGGACCGTCTCGGCGCAGCCGCGCGTCACCTGGGTCGAGCTGGCGGAAGCGCCGCCGGGCGCCGAGGATCTGCTGCTCGATCTTCCTCCTGCGCAGCAAGCGCCGCTCGAGGAGCCGGGACCGCACCCTGCGCCCGAGCTGAAGCCGCTGCCGCCGTTCAAGCCGGTCGCTGCCGAAGTCATCTCCCGGCCCGAGGGCGCCGGCCGCCGCGTCGCTCTCACCTTCGATGCCTGCTCGACCCTCGACCGCAGCTTCTATGACGATCGCGTCACGCGCGTGCTGGTGGAGACGCGCACGCCGGCGACGCTCTTCATCAGCGGACGCTGGGCGGAGACTCACCTGCGCCAGATGCACGTCCTCGCGCAGAATCCACTCTTCGAGATCGCGAACCACTCGTTCATGCATCCGCACATGACCGAAGTGCCGGTCGAGCGGCAGCGCGAGGAGCTGCTCTGGACCCAACAAGTGCTCTTCTCACTGACCGGAAGACTTCCCCGCTTCTTCCGGCCGCCGTACGGCGAGGTAGACGCGGAGCTGGCGCAGGAAGCCGGGCAGAACGGTCTGCGCACGGTGGAGTTCGATTTTCCCTCTGGCGATCCCGACCGGCACATCTCGCGCGAGCGGCTGGTGCAGTGGGTGCTGGCGAAGGCGCGGCCCGGCTCGATCGTGGTGATGCACATGAACCGCCGCGGCTGGCACACCGCGGAAGCGCTGCCCGAGATCATCGCCGGCCTTCGCGCGAAGGGCTTCGAGCTCTCGCAGGTGGGCGCGATGGTCGACGCCGCGCCGAAATGAGTTACTTCGCCGCCTCGCGCCAGGCGGCCGCGAAGCCGCCGCTCAAGACGAAGCGGGGAAAAGTGATCCATTGCTCGACGAAGAAGCGGGCGATCAGATCGCCGGGACCGCGGAAAGGAACCGGCGCGGTCTTCTCCAGCTTGTGGCCGCGGCCCTGCGCTGCCAGCGCGGCGATCATGGCGATCGGACCCGCGATCGCGAACGCGACTCCCGCGAGCGGCGAGGCGGCGAGCGCGCAGGTGCCGGCGAGGAAAAGCGGGTTGGTGGCAGCGTGCAAGACGAGATTGCGGCGGTCGTGGTGGCCGTCGGGATAGATCGACCATTGCCATCTCAGCAAACCGCCCTCGCGCGCGTCCATATCGCCTCACATTCTCCCGAGCAGGCGCAAGAGTCCATCGAGCAGCGTCAGCGGGTGCGGCGGGCAGCCGGCGACGTAGAGGTCGACCGGAAATTCCGGCGGCACGCCGTTCGACTGCGCCGGCGAATCGCGAAACGGGCCGCCGCTGATGGCGCAGGCGCCGACCGCGATCACCAGCTTCGGCGCCGGCGTCGCTTCCCACGCGAGCCGCAGCGCCTCGCGCATGTTCGCGGTCACGGGCCCCGAAATGACGAGGCCGTCGGCGTGGCGAGGCGAGGCGACGAACTGCACGCCGAAGCGGCCGAGATCGAAAACCACGTTGGAGAGCGCCGTCAGTTCCGCCGCGCAGCCGCTGCAGTCGCCCGCGGCAACGTGGCGCAGCTTGAGCGATCGGCCGAAGAGCGAACGCATCCGCTCGTCGAGCGCGGAGGCAAGCTTCGCTTCCTCGCCGCGCAAGATGAGATCTTCGCGCTTGCGGAACGATTGATCGAAATGGCCGGCGGTGAAATCGATCGCCTTCTCCGGACAGGCCTCGGCGCACTCGGCGCAGAAGAGGCAGCGGCCGAGATCGACCTCGAGCGGGCCGGTGCGGATCGCTTCGGTCGGGCAGACGTCGGCGCAGGCGCGGCAGCCATCTTTGCAGAGCGCCGCATTGAGGTCGGGCCGCCCGCGGAACCGCTCGGGCAGCGACTGCGGACCCGGGAAGTCGAGCGTGCGCCTGCCTTGCAGCAAACGCGTCTTGAAGAGCTGAAACACGATCACCTCACAGGTCGTGGCCTGCGTACGACAAATTGAAACTCTTGTTGCAGAGCGGAAAGTCGGAGATCTGCGCGCCGCGCACCGAGAGCGCGAGCGCCATCCAGTTGCGGAAGGACGGGTCGATCACCTTGTGGCGCACGACCCGGCCCTCTGCGTCTGTCAGCGCCACGTGCGCGATGGCGCCGCGCCAGCCCTCGATCAACGCCACTGCCATCGACGAGGCGCGCGGTGGTCCTGAATCCTTGCGCGCGGGTCCGCCGGGAAGTTGCGTCAGCTGATCGCGGATGAAGCGGAGCGATCGCAGGATCTCCAGCCAGCGGACGGTGGCGCGCGCCATCACGTCGCCGTCCTCGGCCATCGCCACCGGAACGTGGGCGAACTGGAAGACGCCGACGGGGTGATCGCTGCGCACGTCGCGCGGGAACCCGCAGGCGCGCGCGGCCGGCCCGACGAATCCCAATTCCTCCGCGCGGGCGCGATCGACCGCGCCCGCCTCCTCGAAGCGCGAGACCACCGACGGCGTCGCGAAGACCAGCTGCGCCGTGTCGCGAAGCTGCGGCTCATCCGCGTCCAGCACTGCCAGCATCCGCGCCTGCATCTCGGGCGTTACTTCGAAGCGCACGCCGCCCGGGATCACCAGGCCGCGGCCGAGGCGGTTGCCCGAGATCTCCGTCAGCAGATTCAGGAAGTCGCCGCGCAGGCGTCCGAAGAAAGCCGAGCCGGGCACGAAGCCCACGTCGTTGCAGAGCGCGCCCAGATCGCCCGCATGATTCGCGATGCGCTCCAACTCCAGCGCGACGCCGCGGATCGATTGCGCGCGCAGCGGCACCTTGGTCCCCGAGAGCGCCTCGAGAGCAGTGCAGTAGGCGAGTGCGTGGCCCACCGCGGTGTCGCCGGCGATCGACTCGGCGGCGGCGAGGCGCGAGGACGGCTTGCCGGAGACCAGCCGCTCTTCGGCACCGCGGTGCTGGTAGCCGAGCTGGATCTCGAGGTGCAGCACTTCTTCGCCGGAACACTGGAAGCGGAAATGGCCCGGCTCGATCACGCCCGCGTGAATCGGCCCGACCGCCACCTCGTGGACGCCCTCGCCCTGCGCGCGCAGGAAGGGATGCGGAGGCGCGCCTGCGTCGCCGAGCTCGGCGTGCCGGCGGACGGCCTTGAGCCAGGGATGGCCCACCGGCGTCCACGCGTGGCTCTCGAAGATTTCGCGCTCGAAGAGGTGCGCCGCGGGCCAGGCGGGCGTGATCGAGGGAAACGCGCGGGCGCCGGCGAGATCGAACGACGACGCGGAGAGACGGCCGGTCGCCGCATCGGCGAGCAAGAGCAGCAGGCGATCGCCCAATGGCATGAGCGCGACCAGCGCCCTTCCCTGCTCGCGCGCGGCGCGGGCCGCATCCTCGAAGGCGGAGATGGGAAATGCCGGAATAGCCTCGAGAGGAATGGCCGCGCCGTTGGCGAACGGGCATTCGGCTGCAACCGGAGCAACCATCAGCCGACTCCCAACTGACTCGCGGCGGCGGCGATCGCGCGTGCGATCGGCTGCGGCACCCAGACGCCCAGCACCAGCACTGCGGCCGCGAACACCGCGGGCGGCAGGACGGTGGAGAGCGGCTCGCGCAGGGCCTCGTTCTCGCGCGGAGATCCCTGAGCCATGGGCAGGACCGCCGCGCACATGCCGAGAAAGATGATGGCGAGAAACACGAGGTAGAGGGCAGCCGGCCACGCCGAGGCGCCGCCTGCGAGCGCCGCGCGCAGGATGGTGAACTCGGAGATGAAGAGACCGAACGGCGGCAGGCCCAGCGCGGCGAAGAGGCCGATGAGGAGCAACGCTCCGGTGATCGGAGCGCGGCGAAGCACTCCCTCGATCCCGCCCATGGCGCTGGTTCCGTAGAGCTGCAGGAGATTGCCGGCGACGAGAAAGAGCGCTCCTTTGGCGAGCGCGTTCGAGAGCACGTGCAAGAGCGCTCCTTGCGCGCCGGCGATCCCGAAGCCGAGGCCGAAGACGAGGATCCCCATGTGCTCGACGCTCGAGTAGGCGAGCAGCCGGCGGTAGTCGCTCTGGCCGACGATGAAGACGGCGGCGACGCCCATCGAGACGAGGCCGAGCAGAATCAGAAGCGAGCTGGCGTAGGCGGACTCGCCAGCGTGCACGCTGATGCTGGTCACGCGCAGGACGCCGAGGAACGCGACGCTGGTCACCGAGCCGGCGAGCAGGCCCGCGACCGGCGGAGGCGCCTCGCCGTACGCGTCGGGCTTCCAGGCGTGCATCGGCGCGAGGCCCATCTTGGTGCCGTAGCCGATGAGGAGCAGCACGAACGACGCGTGCAGCCATGGCTTCGCCAGCGCGTGCCCGGCGAGCAGGTCGCGGAGCCAGAGCGTCGTCTCGCCCGCCGGGTCAGTCGCCGCGACGGCGAGGAAGACCGTGCCGAGCAGCGCGAGCGCGATGCCCACCGAGCCCACGATCAAATACTTCCAGGTCGCTTCCAGCGCGCGCCCGCTGTGGTGGAAGAAGAGCAGCGGCGCGGCAGCGAGAGTGGTGGTCTCGATGGCCACCCAGAAGAGACCCATGTGCTGGCAGCAGCACACCAGGCTGACCGCGAAGAGCAGCCCGAGCAGCGCGGCCACGAAGGTGCGCAGCGGCCGCTGCTCTGCGCGCGCGAGATAGCCGCCCAGGTAGATTGCCACGCCGGCGAAGAGCATGCTCGACAGCGTCAGCACGAGAAGGCCCGGCGCGTCGAGCGCGAGGTAGCCGCCGAAGAGAGCGTCGGGCGCGCTCCGCCAGATGAGCAGCACCACCGCGAGGTGCGCGAAGGCAGTTCCGCGAAAGAGCTGCACGCGCGCGCGATCGGACCCGAGCGGCCACGAGGCCGCGGCGGCGAGCGCTGGCAAAATGAGAAGCGTCGCGAGCATGTCAGTCCTTGAGCGTGTCGAGCTGGTGCGAATCGATGTGATCGAACTCGCGGTTGATGTGGAAGATGACGATGCCCATGACGAAGACGGCGACGAAGAGATCGAGCAGGACGCCGAGCTCGATCAAGTACGGCAGCACGTCGATGAGCAGGAGCCCGAAGAGGAAGATGCCGTTCTCCATCACCAGATAGCCGACCACCTGCGTGACTGCTTTCGAGCGGCTGACGATGAGCAAGAGGCCGATCATCAGCAGGCTGAAAGCGACCGGGATGAGCAGGTCGGACGGCGGCTTCTGCGGCAGCGGCAGCTTCTGCGCCAAGGCGAAGGAGAGCGCGACCAGCGCTCCGCCCAGCGCCAGCGAAGTGCCGAAGCCGATGAGCGGCTCCATCTCGCTGCGCACCGCCGCTTCGCGCACCGAGCGATTGAGCAGCCAGGGAACGCCGAAGACCTTGAGCGTGACGGTGGCGCCGAAGAGGATCCAGGCGTGGATGCTGATGCTTCCCGAGCGCGTCTCGATGAGCAGCGGCACGAGCGAAATGGCCGCTGCCTGCAGCGAGAAGTAGCGGATGAGGGCGCCGATGCGGCTGGTCCCGAGGGATGCGACGCAGAGCACGAGCGCGATGCCCACCGAGCCCACGATCAAATACTTCCAGGTCGCTTCCAGCGCGCGCCCGCTGTGGTGGAAGAAGAGCAGCGGCGCGGCAGCGAGCTGGCGGCGATGAGGATCTGCGGAATGCGGTTCATGCGCAGGCGCGCGAAGGTCGATTCGATGACGCCGACGATGATTGCAAAGACAACCATTCCGGCGAGGAAGAGCGCGACGTGTCCAGGGATGCTGGCCTCGAATGGAAAGGCGAGCCGCACCACGATGGCGCCAAGCAGGAAGAGCTTGAGCGATGCGCCGTAGAGGATCATCGCCAGGTCGGGGCCGGAGTGATCGAGCACCATCACTTCGTGGACCATGGTCAGCTCGAGGTGCGTGTTGGGATCGTCGAAGGGGATGCGGCTGTTCTCGGCGAGCGCGACCAGGATGAGCGCGCCGATCAGCATGACCAGCGCCGGACCGAAGACGTGCCAGATCTGCATCTGCCCGGTGAGCACCGCGGTCCACGAGATGCTGCCGCGTGCGAGCGCCAGCGCGGCGATGGAGAGGAAGAGCGCGGGCTCGGAGAGCGCCGAGAAAGTGACTTCGCGGCTGGCGCCCATGCCCTCGAACGACGAGCCGGTGTCGAGGGCGGCCAGCACGGTGGCGAAGCGCGCCGCGCCGAGAAGATATGCGAAGAGCACGACGTCGCCGGCGAACGCGACCGGCGCAGGCAAGCCGCCACCCAGAGGCATGAGGAGCGCAGCGATGAGCAGCGCCGCGAGCCCCGCGGGCGGGCCGAGGCGGAAGACCCAGGTGGTGGTGGTGCTGTAGACCGCGCTCTTGCGCATCAGCTTCCAGAGATCGAAGTAGAGCTGCAGAACAGGCGGGCCGCGCCGTCCCGCGAACGCCGCCTTGACGCGGTTGATGATCCCCGTCAGCAGAGGCGGCAGGGAGAGTACGAGCAGGATGTGCAGCGCGGTTCTCATGGAATACCCGCGATCAGGAGGGCGACGAGCGCGATGAAAACGGCCAGCACGTACCACTGCACGCGCGAGGGCGTGGCGCGGCGGACGAAAGCGAAGCCGAGCACGCCTCCGCGGACGGCGGGCGCGAGCACGAAGCGATCGATCGGATCGCGGCTGTGCTCTTCGATGGCAAGCGCGGCCGGAAACGCACCGGCTGGCAGGAGCACGCGGCGCTCGGGGAAGATCACGCTCTTGAAGACCGAGACGAGCGGCCGCGCGAACGACGCGGCGGTGTATTGCATCGACGGTCCGGCCGCGGGATAGCCGCAGCCCCAGGTCGGCGACGCGGCCACGGCGCGCAGCGAGAGCAGGCGGCTGCGCGCGAGCGAGAGCGCGGCAGCGGACGCGCAGCAAGCGGCGCACCTGCGAGCTGCGCGGCCGGCCGCTCGAGCAGGCGGATGACGAGCGGACCAGCGAGCCCGATGCCGACGCAAGCCGCGCCGAGGATCGCCATCGGACCGACCATCGCGGCGGGCGCTTCGTGCGGCTCGATGGGCGACCGCGCGGTGCCGAGAAACACCGCGCCGGTGGCCTTGGCGAAGCAGGCGGCCGCGAGTCCGCCGACGCAGGCCAGCACCGAGATCGAGAGCACGGCGCTCGCCTGGAAGAGCGGCGGCAACGCCAGCGCGCCGAAGAGCGAGAAGTAGACGAGCAGCTCGCTGACGAATCCGTTGAGCGGCGGCAGGCCGCTGATCGCGGCGGCTCCCAGCGCAAAGAGGAGCCCGGTGCGCGGCATCCTGCGCAGCACTCCGCCCAGCCGATCGATCTGCAGCGTGCCGCACGCTTTCTCTACCGCGCCCGCAGCGAGGAAGAGGAGCGACTTGAAGAGAGCGTGGTTGGTGACGTGCAGGAGCGCGCCCGCGAATCCGAGGGCGGCGACGGCGGGCTTGTGCAGCGAGAGCGCCGCGAGCCCGACGCCCACACCCATCAGGATGATGCCGATGTTCTCGATCGAGTGATACGCGAGCAGGCGCTTCAGCTCGTGCTGCGCCAGCGCCGAGAGCACGCCCAGGAGCGCGCTCACGACTCCCGCGCCGAGGAGGAAAAGGCCGCAGCTCGCGGGCAAAGGCCCGAGGAGCAGCGAGGCGCGCAGGAGGCCGTAGATGCCGGTCTTGATCACGATTCCCGAGAGCAAGGCCGAGACGTGGGACGGCGCCACCGGATGCGCGGCGGGCAGCCAGACGTGGAATGGCCAGGCGCCCGCTTTGACGCCGAAGCCGAGCGCAGCGAGGGCGAAGAGCGCCGCCGGATGTGCGGGCGCGTGCATGCCCGAAAAGAGCAGCGTGCCCGACGACGCCGCGAGCACCGCGAAGAACGCCAGCAGGCAGGTGGTGCCAGCGTGCGTGAGGACCAGATAGAGAAGTCCCGCGGAGCGAACGTCGGGCCGTTCGTGTTCCCAGGTGACGAGGAGAAACGAGAGCACCGTCATCAGCTCCCACGCCATCAGGAACGTGATCGCGTCGGCGGCCAGCACCACCACGGCGATGGCCAGCACGATGAGCGGGAAGCAGGCGGCCTGGACCCCGACCGCGCGATCGGAGGCGAGGAGCGATCGGCGGCCGTAGAGAGCGCAGGCCGCTCCGACGAAGAGGACGGTGATCAGGAACCAGGCCGCTAGCGGATCGAGGGCGAGCGCGCCTTCGGCGCCGAGCGGCGTGGTCCAGCGCACTCGCGCGACAGGCGCGCCGAGGAGTTGACCGGCGGCGGCAGGAATTCCGGCCAGCGCGGCGGCGACGCAACCAACCGCAGAGATCGTCAGCGACACTCCGCGCATCCGCGAGAACAGCGCCGCGGCCAGCGCTGAGGCGGCGAGCGCGAGCAGGGCGGCGAAGATGGGCGTCATGTCCGCACCAGCCGCGCGGCGTACGAGAGCAGCACGATGAGCGCGATGAAGACGTAGACGACGTACTGGTGGAGGCGCGGGCGGTGGAGCGCGCGCACCGCCGCGAACTTCCCGGCGACCCAGGCGAGGCCGCGACGGTAGCCGAAGACCTCGACGCGATCGGCGGTGACCAACTCTTCCCGCACGTTCGAGGGAAACGAGCCGGTCGCCGCGCCGCCGGTGCGCCGCATCTCGAGGAAACCGCGCAGCGGCACGAGGAGCGGGCTCGAGAACGACGGCGAGGTGTACTGCATCGACGGCGCCGGCAGCGGATAGCCGCAACCCCAGGTCACGCTGCGGGCGGGCGCGCGCCGGGCGAGGGCGCGATCGCGCAGGATCCAGAGGGCCGCGCAGAGCGTGAAGAACGAGAGCCCCAGCGCGCCGGCCCGCGTCGCCTGCGCGATCGCTTCGTCGAGCTGGGAGAAATCCGCGCCGAGCTGCGCGAGCACCGGCGCGGTCAGAGCAAGCGCGAGCCGTGGCGCAAGACCCATCACCGCGCAGGCCACTGCCAGCGCGCCCATGGGAATCAGCATTCCGGCGGGCTGCTCGATGGCGTGCGCGGCTCCCTCGCTGCGAGGCGTTCCGCCGAAGGCGATTCCGAACGCGCGCAGAAGCCCCGCGGCCGCCAGGCCCGAAGTGAGCGCCAGCGCAGCCAGCGACGCGGCCGCCACGGCCTGTCCTGCGGGACGGAAGTGCTGCAACGCTTCGAGCAGCGCGCGATAGACGAAGAACTCGGAGGCGAATCCGGCGAGGCCAGGGATCGCGGCAGCAGTTGCGGCGCCGGCGAGAAATGCTGCGGCGGTGACCGGCATGCGCTTTCCGAGGCCGCCCATCGCGTCGAGCCTTCTCGTGTGGGCGCCGTGCACGGCGGATCCCGCGGCAGTGAAGAGGAGCGCCTTGAAGACCGCGTGGCTCAGGCAGTGGAGCAGCGCGCCCGCGAATCCCAGCGCCGCGACGGCGGGCAATCCACTCGAGAGGCCGAGCACGCCGACGCCGAGCGAGAGGACGATGATGCCAATGTTCTCGATGCTCGAGTACGCGAGCGACCGCTTGAGGTCGGTGGTCGCCATTAGATTTACCGCGCCGAGCAGCGCTGATCCCGCGCCCAGCGCGAGCAGCGTCCAGCCGGCGGCGACGGGCACGCCGCGCAGGATGAGCAGCGTGCGCAGGAGGCCGTAGACGCCGCACTTGAGCAGCACCGCGGAGAGCATGGCGGAGACGTGGCTGGGCGCGACCGGATGCGCTTCGGGCAGCCAGACGTGCAGCGGCGCAAGCCCGGCCTTGGTTCCGAAGCCGAGCAGCGAAAGCAGGAGCAGCGCCGCGGTGACGGGCGGTGCGAGCGAGAGCGGCGCGTCGGGAAGCGCGGTGGTCCCCGCCGCGCGCCAGAGGAGCGCGAAGAACCCGAAGAGGCAGGCGACGCCGAAGTGGTTGAAGACGAGATACCAGAGAGCGCCGCCCTGCACTTCCTTGCGCTGGTGCTCGAAGGCGATGAGCAGGAAGGCGGCCACCGACATCACTTCCCAGGCGAAGAGGAAGACGACGCCGTCGCGCGCGACGAAGACCAGTGCGGCGCTGGCGACGAGCAGATTGAATCCGCCGGCGGCCCACGCGACCCGGCGCTCTCCGGCCCAGGCGTCGAGATAGGAGGTGCCGAAGAGCGCGGCCGCGAGGCCGATTCCGAAGAGGATGCAGAGGAAGAAGGCAGAGAGCGGATCGAGACCCAACCGCAGCGCGCCGATGGGAAGGCCCCAGGGGCCCTGCCACGATTCGGCCGCGCCGGAGAGCAGAGAGCGCAAGGCGCCAAAGAAGCCGAGCGCGCAGAAGAGCGAGCCCGCGAGGCCGCCGATCGCGAGCGCGATCCGGTCGCGGCGAAGGAAGCAGAGCGGCAGGAGCGTCGCGGCGCAGAGCCCGGCGATGGCGGCCAGCACGAATGCCATCTCAGCTCCGGCCTGGCATCGCGCGCAGCCGGACGAGCAACTCGTCGAGCGGCGCCTGGCGCCCGAGCAGCTCGCGCACCTCCGCGTCGTGCAGCGCGTAGGAAAGCTGCGAGAGCATGCGCAGGTGATCCTGGATGGTCGGGCTCAAGAGGAGGAACAGCGCGCTGACGGGCTTGCCGTCGATGGCCTTGAAGTCCACCGGCTGCCGCGGAAAGCAGAGCAGCAGCGTCGGCGGGACTTCGACGTCGAGCACGATGGGGCTGCGCGGGTGCGGCACGGCGATGCCGCCGCCGACGCCGGTGGAGGCGAGCATTTCTCGAGCGAGCAGAAGTTGCAGAAGCAGCTCGCGATCGATGGCGGGGGGAATCCCCGGGAGCGCCGCCACCGCCGCCAGGACTTCGTCGCGCGTGCGGCCCGCCACTCCCGCGTGAAGCCCGCCGCGTTCCAGCGCATCCACCAGATCGGGCAAGGACCCGCTGCCCGCGCGGTTGACGGCGGTCAGCTCCGGCGGCACGCGAATGCCGTGCGCCTGCGCCCATTCCTGAAGCTCCACGCTGTTGATGCGGAACTGCTCCTGGAACTTGTGAGCCGGGCAGCTTCATGGATCTTGAGGTTCATCGAACCGGGCTCTGTTGCACGATGCTTGGCAGCCTCTGCATCACACTTATCACGCCTGCGCGGTCGCCGAGCGCGTGGTCGCGCGGAGCAGCCATGCGCCGAAGAGCGCAGCCGCGATCGAAACGTACTGGCCCGGAGTCCAGCCGAAGTAGCGCGTGTCGCCGATGCGCAGCATGTCGAGCGCGAAGCGCACGGGGCCGTAGAGCGCGAAGAAGAGCGCGATGAAAAAGCCCGTCGGCCGCGGGCGGCGGTCGAGGGCGATGAAGAGCGCGGAGATGAAGAGCGTGAAGAAGAGCTCGAGCAGGCCGAGATCGAATCGCGGCCCGCCGGGAAAATTCACCGCCAGGAAGCTGGTGGTCTCGATGCCGATGTGATCGTGAGCCAGCGCGCAGCCCGTGCGCCCGAAGATCCAGGCGAAGGGAAAGGCAAAGGCGACGATGTCCATGAACTCGAACATCCGCGCGGGCGAGAGCTTCTTGCGCCGCATGATCCAGAGCGCTCCGGCGATTCCACCGAGCAGTCCGCCGTACGACGACATCGTCCCCCACACTTCCAGCAGCACCAGCGGATTGCGCCGCAGCGCCTCGCGTTCGTAGAGCAGCGTGTCGAAAACGTGCGAGCCGATGAAGCCGAGGGCGATGGTCCAGAGCAAGAGGCTCATCACCAGATCGCGATCCCAACCGCGCCGCGCCGAGCGGACGACGACGATCTGGTAACCCGCGATCACCGCGCCGAAGACGAGGAATTGAAAGGCGCCGATCTGCTGGCCGGCCACGCGCAGCACGGGCTCTTCGAGGTAGGGGAACAAGGCCGCGCGAGTCTAGCTCAGTGCGGATACCCGAGCCGCTTCAGCACGCTTGCCATCTCGTCGAGCGTCGCCGCGTCCTCGATGGTCGGCGGCAGCGTCCAGGAAACTCCGTCGGCGATCTTGCGGATGGTGCCGCGCAGGATCTTCCCCGAGCGCGTCTTGGGAAGTTTGCTCACCACCGCGGCCATCTTGAAGCAGGCGACGGGCCCGATGCGCTCGCGCACCAGCGCGACCAATTCGCTGCACAGCTCCGCCTCGGCCCGCGAGATGCCGGCCTTGAGGACGACGAATCCCACCGGCACTTCGCCCTTGAGTTGATCGTTCACGCCCACGACCGCGCACTCGGCCACGTCCTTGTGCGCGGCCAGCACTTCTTCCATCGAGCCCGTCGAGAGGCGGTGGCCGGCGACGTTGATCACGTCGTCGATGCGGCCCATGATCGATAGATAGCCGTCATTGTCGTAATAGCCGCCGTCTCCTGTGAGGTAATAACCGGGATAACGAACGAGATATGCGCGTTCAAAGGTCGCTTCGTCCTGGTAGAGGGTGGGCAGATTGCCCGGCGGCAGCGGCAGCTTGATGGCGATGGCCCCGCTCTTTCCGCGCGGCGCCTCGTTGCCCTGCTCGTCGAGAACGCGCACGTCGTAGCCGGGCACGGGCTTGGTGGCCGAGCCAGGCTTGACCGGAAACGATTCGATGCCGAGCGGGTTCGCCACGATCGGCCAGCCCGTCTCGGTCTGCCACCAGTGATCGACGACCGGAATGCGCAGGCGCTCCTGCGCCCAGTGCAGCGTCTCGGGATCGCAACGCTCGCCCGCGAGGTAGAGAGCGCGCAGCGAGCGCGTGGGATTCCATTTCTCGATCTGCGCTCCGGGCGCGTCCTCGCGGCGGATGGCGCGGAAGGCGGTGGGCGCGGTGAAGAGCGTGCGCACGCCGTGCTGCGAGACCACCCGCCAGAACGCGCCCGCGTCGGGCGTGCCGACCGGTTTCCCCTCGTAGAGGATGGTGGTGCAGCCGTGCAGGAGCGGCGCATAGACGATGTACGAATGCCCGACCACCCAGCCGATGTCGCTCGCCGCCCAGTAGGGTTCGCCCGGGTTCGCGTCGTAGAGGTTCTTCATGCTCCACTTCAGTGCCACCGCGTGTCCGCCGTTGTCGCGCACGATGCCCTTGGGCCGGCCGGTGGTGCCGCTCGTGTAGAGGACGTAGAGCGGATCGCCGGCGGCCACCGTCACGCACTCGGCGGGCTGCGCGCCTTCGATGGCCTCGTCCCAGGTGAGATCGCGGCCGGGCGTCAACTCTGCCGCGAGCTGCGGCCGCTGGAAGACGACCACGCTCGACGGCTTGTGATTCGAGAGCGTGATCGCCTTGTCGACCATCGGCTTGTAGGGAACGATCCGGGAGCCCGGCTCGATGCCGCATGATCCGCAGAGGATCACTTTCGGAGTGGCGTGGTCGATGCGCGCCGCCAGTTCGTGGGCGGCGAATCCGCCGAAGACCACCGAGTGAACCGCGCCCAGCCGCGCGCAGGCCAGCATCCCGATCACCGCCTGCGGAATCATCGGCATGTAGATGACGACGCGATCGCCTTTGACGACGCCGAGGCGCCGCAGCCCGCCCGCGAAGATGGCCACCTCGCGCTGCAGCTCGCGGTAGGTGTACTTCGCGACCGCGCCGGTGACCGCGCTGTCCCAGATGAGCGCGAGCTGATCGGCGCGCCCTTGATCGACGTGCACGTCGACGGCGTTCTCGCAGGTGTTCAGCTCGCCGCCGTCGAACCAGCGCGGCTGCTTCGGGCTCGCCGGATCGAGCACCCGGTTCCACTGGCGCCGCCAGCGGATCGCGTCCGCGGCCTCGGCCCAGAATCCCGCCGGATCCTGCAGCGAGCGCCGGTAGACGTCGTCGTAACGGCCCATGCGAACCTCCGCGCCGGCGAGCTTACTCCTCGCACCACTCCCCGCGCCTCATCGCCTCGAAGCGCGGGTCCGGTGCTCCTCCGGGGAGTGGTACGTCGCCAGTCGGCGGCCAAGCCAGCCCCCTTGTACAAGCGGAGCCCGAAGGGCGGAGCTCCCAAATTGTTTTTCGATCTTCTTTTCGAAGCCGTCCCCTATTTGGCGCGGCCCGCTCGCACTTGGAGGATGTCGCCGTCCTGCACCGCGTAATCCTTGCCCTCGAGGCGCAGCTTGCCGGTCTCGCGCGCGCGGTGCTCGCTGCCGGCGGCGATGAAGTCGTCGTAGTGCATCACCTCCGCGCGCACGAAGCTCTTCTCCAGATCGGAGTGGATGCGCCCCGCCGCACGCGCCGCCTTGTCGCCGCGGCGGATGGTCCACGCGCGCACCTCGTCCTCGCCGACCGTGAAGAAAGAGATCTGGTGCAGGAGCGCGTAAACCGCTCTCAGGAAGACGGCGCGCGCAGTCTCCCGCAGACCGAGCGAGGCGAGGTAGTCGGGCTGCTCTTCCGGCGGCAGCTCGGCGATCTCCGACTCCACTTCCACCGAGAGCGCGATCGCCTGCGCTCCCAGCGCGCTCGCCGCCGACGCCAGCGCGGGCGGAACGGGCCTGGCCGCCTCCGGCTCGGCGACGTTGTCGACCACCAGGAGCGGCTTGCGCGAGAGGAAACCGAAGTGCGCGATGGCGTGCTCTTCCGCCTCGCTCATCGCCACCGTGCGCAGCGGCGCGCCCGACTCCAGGTGCTGCACCACGGGCTGCAGCTCCAGGAGCTCGCCGCCCGCGCTGCGCTCCTGCTTGAGCCGGTGCAGGCGCTTCTCGGCGGCCGCAAGATCCGAGACGATCAGCTCCGCGTCGTAGTCGCGCAGGTCCCGCACCGGATCTCCGTCGGGCTCGAAGGCGCGCAGCACCAGGCAGAGCGCGTCCACCTCGCGCAGCGCCTGCAGCGCGTCGGGCTCCAGCGAAGCGCCCTTGCTGCGCGGGCCGGGAAGATCCGCGATCAGCACTTCCGCCGGCGTGGTCTTGCGCGGCTTGAAGATCGCGCTCAGCCGATCGAGCCGCGGGTCGGGCACCTTGATGGCGCCGAGGTGCAGCTTCGCCTCCGGCCCGCGGCGCAGGCCGGTCAGCGCGTTGAAGAGGGTCGTCTTTCCCGAACGCGAATACCCCGCGAGCCCAGCGCGCATGGGCCCTCCGATTCAGCGCAGGCCGGACAACCAGGCCCACATCTCCATCGTAGACACGAAGCCCGGACGATGGAGGCCCTTTCGCCGCGGCCCGCTAATTCTACCATTCTACGATTTAGAGATAACCGGCTGTGCGCCGTCAGAGGGGACGGCCGTGGCACGGGCCGTGAAAAGGAAGTCCGCAGAGGAGAAACCCATGACCTTCACGACCAAGTCGCTGATCGTTTCCACGGCCATCGCGCTCGTCTTCGCGGCCACGCTCACGCTGCGCAGCCGGGAGAGCCCGGCGCAGCACCC
>WNFM01323978.1_pt2 | contig 18220 bp, 18 predicted proteins | sample 5400271 | NCBI WGS metagenome assembly WNFM01 (sample SAMN13153352, study PRJNA577476) | soil metagenome | isolation source: 60 cm saprolite on Douglas fir-dominated hillslope | place: USA:California | collected 2013-09-17 | reverse complement strand
TCTGATCTGGCGCATCGTCAATTCGCGCTTTGGCATGGTGGTGCAGGGGGTACGTTCCAACGAACAGCGCATGCAGGCGATCGGCTTTCATGCCAATCGCTACCGGCTGGTCTGCTTTGTCATATCCGGCACCATCTGCGGCCTTGCCGGCGCACTGCTCGCCAACAACACCGACTTCATCAGCCCGGCCGTGATGTACTGGACCCGCTCCGGCGATCTGATGGTGATGGTGATCCTCGGCGGCATGGGCTCGCTGTTCGGACCTGTGATCGGCGCGATCCTCTATCTGGTGCTGGAAGAAGTGCTGTCGCAATTCACCGAATACTGGGCGCTGATCATGGGGCCGCTGCTGCTGCTGATCGTGCTGTTCGCGCGCGGCGGCATCATGGGCCTGCTCGGGAGGATGAGCCGTGGCTGATTCCTTGGTTGAGCCCTTGCTCCGCGTCGAAAACCTGGTGCGTCGTTACGGCGGCATTGTCGCAACCGACAACCTGTCGCTCGACGTCGCACCCGGCGAACTGCATGCCATCATCGGTCCCAACGGCGCCGGCAAGACCACGCTGATCAGCCAGCTCACCGGTCAGGTGATGCCGAATTCCGGCGCCATTCATTTTGCCGGCCGCGAGGTCACCCACCTGCCGTCCTACAAGCGCAGCCGCCTCGGGCTGGCGCGCTCGTTCCAGATCACCTCGCTGCTGCCGGATTTCACCGCCTGCGACAATGTTGCGCTGGCGGCGCAGGCGCATGCCGGGCACTCGTTCCGGTTCTGGGGCGCCGCGCGCAAGGAGAAGCCGTTGCGCGACGCCGCGCGGGCGGCGCTGAAGCGCGTTGGGCTGGAAAAACGCGCCGATGTGCCGGTGTCCCAACTGAGCCATGGCGAGCAGCGCGAACTCGAACTCGCAGTGGCGCTCGCGACCAAGCCGCAACTGCTGCTGCTCGACGAGCCGATGGCGGGCCTCGGCGTCACTGAGTCTGCGCGCATGGTGTCGCTGTTGAAGGAACTGCGGCGCGAAGTCACCATCGTGCTGGTCGAGCACGACATGGAGGCGGTGTTCGCGCTCGCCGACCGCATCACGGTGCTGGTCTATGGCCGCGTCATCGCGTCGGGTCTGCCGGATGCGATCCGCAACAACGACGAAGTCAAGCGCGCCTATCTCGGCGACCAGCATGCGGTGACCAGCCATGCTTGACAAGAATTTGGCTGACACCGCGCCGCTGCTCGAAGTCGATGGCATCGAGACCTGCTATGGCCTCAGCCAGGTGCTGTTCGGTCTCACGCTGTCCGTCCACGCCGGCGAAATGGTCGCGCTGATGGGCCGCAACGGCATGGGCAAGACCACGACCATCCGCTCCATCCTCGGCATGACGCGGGCTCGATCAGGCACCATCCGCTTCGGCGGTCAGGAGGTTCGCAGCCTGCCGTCGTACAAAATTGCAAAGCTCGGCATCGGCCTGGTGCCGGAAGGCCGGCAGATTTTCCCGAATCTGACCGTGCGCGAAAATCTGGTCGCGGCATCAGGCAATCGCCTGGGCGCGTCCGATCCCTGGACCATCGAAAAGATCCACGCGCTGTTTCCGCGCCTCGCCGAGCGCGGCAGCAACATGGGCGTAACGTTGTCGGGCGGCGAACAGCAGATGCTGGCGATCGGCCGTGCGCTGATGACCAATCCGAAACTCTTGATACTGGACGAGGCCACCGAAGGCCTCGCGCCGCTGATCCGCGAAGAAATCTGGAGCTGCCTGTCGATGCTCAAGGCGCGCGGGCAGTCGGTGCTGGTGATCGACAAGAACGTCGGCAATCTCTCCCGCATCGCCGACCGCCATTACATCATCGAGCGTGGGCGGACGGTGTGGAGCGGCACGTCGGAGCAGTTGATATCAGAGCCGGATCTGCAGCACCGGTATCTGGGGATTTGACCGAGGTCCTTTCCCCGTCATTGCGAGCGAAGCGAAGCAATCCATAGCGCGGCAAGCACCGGCATGGATTGCTTCGTCGCTTCGCTTCTCGCAATGACGTTGGTGATTTTCCGCCGTCATGGCCGGGCTTGACCCGGCCATCCACGTCTTGTCGGCGAACGCCTTACTCGCAAACCAGCTGCCGCTTCATGATCACGCCGACGTCGGTGTAGATCTTGCGGCGAACGTAGTAGCAGTCGCCGTCGTTCTGTTGCCCGCCGACGGCGATCGTGAGTCCGACGCCGCCACCGTAGCCCCAGTTGTTGCCGTGCCAGTGGTTGCCGCCGCCGGGCGTGTAGGTGTTCGGGGTACAGCCGACGAGGCCGCCGGGGCAACCGCCCGAGGGCGCGCCGATGGGTTGCGGCTGTCCGTTGAATTTGCCGGGCATCGGCGACACGCCGGGCTTCAGCGGCCATGCCGATGCGTCACCGCTTACCAGGGCGCCGGCGCCGATGATGGTCGCCGCGATCGCGAATGCAAATGTCTTGCGAGAAAAAATCGTCATTGAAGTCTCCTGCTTTTCGCCGGCCATGCGGCTTGATGAAAGGGCGACGGAAGTCCGCACCCGGTTTTACGAAATCGATTTTCAGGAAAAGAATTCACCCGGGATCGAGTGAAGCGCGATGGCGAGCAAGAGGCTTGCGACCGGTTATGCAGGTCTGTCACGCGCAGATTACAAAATGTTCAACTGCGCACCGGGAAATACGGCTTCGTCGATTGTTTCCGGACGGTGTCGCGGCAAACCGGCGGATGGGAAAGGAATCGGCTGGTTGACTTGCTGTTAATATCGGGATATCCCTGCATTAATTTATCGGGATATCCCTGTATCTGGAGCGGCCAATGAGGGAAGCGCCACTGCCCATCGAGTTGAACCGCTGCAATTGCGTAGCACTGCGGAAGGCGTCGCGCCGGATCTCGCAATTCTACGATTCGGCTCTGGCGTCCTCCGGCTTGCGGTCAACGCAGTTTGCCGTCCTGGTCGAACTCGACCGGCGAGCGGATGCGCCGCCGACGATTCGGGAGCTTTCCGAAGTGCTGGTCATGGATCAGTCGACCATCGGCCAGAACTTGCGGCCGCTGGAAAGGGAAGGGCTGATCGCGCTGGTGCAGGATGAGACGGATCGCCGAAGCCGGCGCGTCAAACTCACCAGGACGGGCCGCTCGCGCCTGGCAGCCGCCCAACCGCTGTGGAGCGCCGCCCAGCAGTCTTTCGAGAATGGCTTTGGCAAACGCGCCGCGGCTGAGTTGCGCAGCGTACTGGTGAAAATCGCCCGCGATCCGTCGCTGGCTATTGCAGGCGATACGATCGCGGAAAAGGCCTGAGCCATGAACAAGATTGAACGCAGCGACGTCATTCGTCCCGTTGACGCCGTTGCTTTGCCGATAACACCGCGCCGCTCGACGGCGTCGCCGAACCTGGTGCTGGCAATCGTGTGCGTCGGCATCTGCCTCGCCAATCTCGATCTGTTCATCGTCAATGTCGCGTTGCCGAATATCGGCCGTGATTTCGGCGATACCTCGCTCGAAGATATGTCGTGGGTCCTGAACGGTTACGCAATCGCTTACGCAGCGTTACTGGTGTTTTTTGGCCGCCTTGCCGAGCGCTATCGCCGCAATCTGAGCTTCCTGCTGGGCGTCGGCCTGTTCACCGCGGTCGTGCAGGCGGCAGGTGCGGCGCTGATGACGCCCACCTCGCTCGGACTTCTGCTGGCCGTGTTTGCGCCGGAGCATCGTGGCAGCGCGGTGCGGACCTGGACTGCGATCGGCGGACTTGCTGCGGCGCTTGGACCCGTGGTTGGCGGATTGCTGGTGACCGCAAGCTGGCGCTGGATTTTTATCGTCAACGTTCCGATCGGCCTCATCGCCATGCTGATCGGCTGGTGGAAGCTGCCGGAGATACCGGGCCACGAGGCGCCCCGGCCGAGCCCGTTCGACGCGGCATTGGTGACCGGCGGCATCGCGGCGCTGACCTTTGCCATCGTGAAGGTGAACGACTGGGGATGGGGTTCGCGCGGGATCGGCCTTAGCGTCCTCGCCGCGATCGTGCTGCTGGCCGTGTTCGTCTGGCGATGCCTGAAATCGTCCAATCCCTTCGTCGATCCGGCGTTGTTTCGTATCCGGCAATTTACCGGGGCTTCGCTGGTGATGGCGCCGTATTCGGCCGCCTTCGGCGCCATGCTGCTGTCGGTCGCGCTGTGGGAGCAAACCGCGTGGGGATGGTCGGCGTTGAAGACCGGTCTCGCGATCGCGCCCGGGCCGCTGCTGGTGCCGATCACCTCGCTGTTGTTTGCGGGCAGGTTGATCGCTCGCTTCGGCGCGGCGCCCGTGATTACGGCCGGCATCCTGTTCTTCGCGGCCGGGCTGATAGCCTGGGCGAGTTTCATCGGGCTGGAGCCGAATGCTGTCTTCGTCGCGATGGGCATGATCCCGACCGGTATCGGCGTCGGCCTCACTTTCCCGACCTTGATGGGCGTCAGCGCGTCGGGCCTGCCGCCGTCGTCGTTCGCCACTGGATCCGGTGTGGTCAACATGATCCGGCAGTCAGGCCTCGCGATTGGCGTCGCGATCTTCGTTGCCATCATCGGCTCGCCGGCGTCGCCGGTGGAACGCCTCGCGGCCTTTCAGCGGGGATGGATCGTGATGGTGGCGGTGGTGGCGCTGGGATTGATCCCGACCTATTTCCTCATTCGGCCGAAACGGAACTAAGTGCTCCACGAAAAAGGAAACCCCGGCCGTTCAAAACGGCCGGGGCATTCTCAGGTTCTGGAAATTGTTAGAACGTGTCGCCGCAGACGTTGATGCGACGCGGGCCCATCGAAGTGAAGACGGTCCTGTAGCAGCTACCGCCGCCGACAAAGAACGAGCTGCGATAAAAGCGGTGATGGCCGAAGCCGCCATGCCAGCCGCTGTGCATCCCCCCGCCGTGCATTCCATGGCCGCCTCCGCCGCCATGCGAACCATGCGCGAGCGCGCCGGAAGTTGCGAGAGCGGTGAGGGTAGCAGCGGTAGCAAATCCAACGAAACATTTTTAATCTCCATGATGTGTTTGCGCATCTCTGTCGCCATGCGGCGAGATGCGGTTCATGGAATTATCCGAGTAAATTCAGATGAATGGAGTGTTCATATTCGCGCGCGTCCCATCGTCGTCGCTGCGCTCCTCGCACTGACGGTTGCGGCTCTTCCTCGCCGTCGTCCCGGCCTAGTGCGCAATTGCGCACGGGCGCCGGGACCCATACCGCGTGATCTATCGATCCAAGAATGCTGTTCGACGACCTATCATAACCACAGACATTTGTGGTTATGGGTCCCGGCGTTCGCCGGGACGACGTGGAGGGCGAGCAAGCGCTCTCAAAACATCTCGAAATATTCGCGATGTTCCCAGTCCGAGACCTCGGCCTGAAAACGCTCGATCTCGGCGTTCTTGATGTGGACGTAATAGTCGACGAACTCGGGCCCCAGCGCCTGCCGGAAGAACGGATCGTCCTGAAGCGCGAACACGGCTTCGCGCAAACTCTTCGGCAACAGCGCGGCCTTGGTCTCATACGGCGTGTCGGCGGACGGGCCGGGATCGAGCTTTCGGTCGACGCCGTCGAGGCCGGAGAGGATTTGCGAGGCCATGTAGAGATAGGGATTGGCGGCGGGCTCGCCGATGCGGTTTTCCAGACGCGTCGCGGCGTCGCCAGGGCCACCGAGCACGCGGATCATGACGCCGCGGTTGTCGCGGCCCCAGATCGCGCGATCCGGCGCCAGCGAGTAGGTGCGGTAACGCTTGTAGCCGTTGATGGTCGGCGTCGTGAACACGGTCGACGCGCGCGCATGCGCCAGCAGTCCGGCGAGGTAGGCGCGGCCGAACGAACTCAAGACTTCGCCCTTGTCGCTTTGCATGAACGCGTTCTCGCCGCTGGTGCGCGACACCAGCGACTGGTGCAGATGCCAGCCGGAGGCAAACAAATTGGGCAATTTCGGCCGGCACATGAACGTCGCGTGATAACCATGTCGGCGCGCGATCTGTTTCACGGCGGAGCGAAACAGCACCATGTTGTCGGCGGGCGTCAGGCCCTTGGTCGGCGCGAACGTGAATTCGCACTGGCTCGGGCCGAATTCGACCTCGACCGACCGCAAGGGCAGGCCGAGCGCCAGCACGTCGCGCCGGATGATTTCCAGCACCGGCTCCATCTGGTCGTAGCGCTGCTCGGTCAGGTATTGATAGCCGTGCGACAGAAGGCTCACGGACGGCGGCGTGCCGGGCTGGCCGGCATCCTCGGGCGACATCCGCGCATCTTCCAGCTTGAAGATGTGGAATTCGACTTCGAGGCCGGCGACGAAATCGTAGCCGCGCGCTCGGAGCTGATCGAGGACGCCGCGATAGAGCTGCCGGGTCGCGAACGGCACCGGGCGGCCGTCGGCAAAATAAAGGTCGCACATCACCCAGCCGGATTCCGGCGCCCATGGCAGCGCGCGAAACGTGGTGGGATCCGCGACCATCAGGACGTCGGCGGCGCCTTCCATTTCCTTCATGCCAAAACCGCCGCCGGAGGTGAACACCGGAAACACCGTGCGGTGCGAGGTGTCCTTGGCCAGCATGGTGGTGGTGATGGAGCAGCCGCTCTCCAGCGATGCCAGCGCTTCGCTGGCGACCAGGGTCTTGCCGCGCAAAATGCCGTGCTGGTCGGGAAACGACAGCCGGATCACTTCGAGCTTCTTTTCCTCGACGATTTTGCGCAGGCGGCGCGCCGCCTCTTTTTGCTCTGCAGACCAAAGTCCGTGACGTTCGACGAAACTCAACGCGTGGCTCCTTGGTCATACGTAGCGCCAGCCGTCATTGCGAGGAGCGAAGCGACGAAGCAATCCATTCTTTCTTTGCGCCGCGCGATGGATTGCTTCGCTTCGCTCGCAATGACGACAACCGCCATCACTCCGCCGCCGAGAGATGACGGATCTTGCCGGCAATCTCTTCCGGCACTGGCGCGGCCCATGGCGCGCCGCGGCGGCGTTTGACGTCGACTTCCATCCAGTAGATTTCCCAGCCGCGGGTCGGGCCGATGCCATCCATCGTCGCCGGCCCCTGGATCGAGCGCGCATGCGCCGCGTCAAGGAACATGAACGGTTTTTCGCCGCCGCCGACCTTCTCGATCTCCTGCCGCAGCAGGCGGCGATATTGCACGATCGCCTTGTCCGAGGTGCCGAGATGCTCGTTGGTGCGGTCCTGAATGGCGCCCATCGATTCCACCGCCCACTGGTCGTGGACGTTGATGTCGTTGCCCATGCCGGTATAGGTCCCGGTCGCCTGTTCGTGCGGATCGAAACCGTAGTCGTTGGTCTTGTTCTTGCGCGACGTGTAGTCCGGCAGTTCATAGAGTTCGAGCCGCTGCTCGCGCATCTTCTTCTTGTCGACCGGCGCCGCATAGCTGGTGAAGATCGCGTACCAGTAGCAGTTCTCGTCATCGATGGGCACATGCCACTGCGTGATCGTCATTTCCGTGCTCATCGGAATCACGAAGGCATGCGGGAAAAGCTGGTTGGTGACGCGCACATGGGTGCGCTCCTCGTCGATCTCGCGCAGTGCGATCAGCCGCATGCCATATTCGGTGTGCTCGACATTGATGATCGGGTTGTCGTATTCGCGCAAAATTTTCGTCATCGGCATGTCGGAGCCGGCGGAGGCGCCGCGGAACTGCTTGCCGTAGGCCGTGGATGTGTCCTCGTCCTCGAAGAAGCGATGCAGGAACGACGCATGCGCCGGATCGATGCCGACCTCCAGCGCCTGCAGCCAGTTGCAGTTGATGTGGCCCTTGAAAGCGAAGGTGTGGCTGTCGGGCGCGACGAAGCAGTCGATCTCCGGAAAGGCCGGCGGTTCGCCTTCGCCCAGATAAGCCCAGAGGATGCCGCGCTTCTCGACCACCGGATAGGAGCGCTGCTTGATGCCCTGGCACAGTTTTGAGTCCTTCGGCTCTGCCGGAGTCTCCAGGCACTGGCCGGAAACGTCGAACAGCCAGCCGTGGAAGGCGCAGCGCAGCCCGCCGTTTTCCAGACGGCCGAAGGCGAGGTCGGCGCCGCGATGCGCGCAGTGGCGATCGATCAGGCCGTAGCGGCCTTGTTCGTCGCGAAACAGCACGAGGTTCTCGCCGAGCAGCTTGACGGCCTTAACCGCGCGCGGCCCCTGCAGCTCGTCGACCAGCGCCGCCGGCTGCCAGTACATCCGCATCAGCTTTCCGCACGGGTCTTGTCGCCCGGTGCGGGTGATAAGGTCGTTCGCTTCCTGGCTCATCATGGCGTGAAATCCTCGATGATGGTGGAATTTGTTCGCCTATTGAACATATGGGCGATTTTAGCGTATGTTCGGTTTTAGGCAAGCGGATTTTGGAGGCGGAGCATGCCAAAGCCTAAGCGCGAGGGCGAGGCGGACACCCGCGGCGCGACCGATTTCATCGAAAGCCTCGACCGCGGTCTGCGCGTGCTGGAGCTGTTCGGCGGCGGCCAGCAGCCGATGACCTTGAGCGACCTCGCCAAGGCGGCCGAGCTGCCGCGGGCCACCGCGCGGCGGATTTTGTTTACGCTCGAACGCGCCGGCTTCGTCGCCAGCGACGGCAAGCTGTTTCGGCTGACGCCGCGCGTGCTGGTGCTGGCGTCGGCGTATCTCGCCTCCAACCATGTGGTGTCGGTGCTGCAGCCGGCGCTCGACAAACTGTCTGCCGATGCGCAGGAAATCAGTTCGATGGCGATCCTCGACGGCAATGATGCCGTCTTCATCGCGCGCGCCAGCCCGACGCGGGTGTTTTCGTCCGGCATCGACATCGGCTACCGGCTGCCGGCGTTCTGCACGTCGGTCGGCCGTGTCTTGCTGTCGCGATTATCAGACGATGAACTCGTAGCATCCCTGGACGCGATGGATCTCGCACCGCTGACGCCATTCACCGTGACCGACAAAAAGCGCCTGCTGCAGGCCATCCGAAACGATCGTGTGCAGGACTATTCGCTGGTCGATCGCGAGGCCGAGCCGGGGTTTCGCTCGATCTCGGTGCCGGTGCGCCGCTATGACGGCACCATCGTCGCCGCGATCAACATGGGCGCGCATGTCGATCGAGTTTCCGCCAGCGAAATGATCGAACGTTTTCTGCCGCCGCTTCGCGAGGCGGCGGCCTCGGTCAAATCGTTGCTGGTGTGAGACCTGCTTCGGCCAGCAGCCGAAGCAGAATTTTTCCCGTTTCGCCATGAACGCATTTCCCGGCGGCATGCACGAAGACGATGCACCCTTCGTGGGAGTCATCGTGAACAAGCCTGACTGGACCGTTCGTATTATCGCCGCACCACCCGGCGAAGCGCCGTTGTGGGTACGGCAGCAATGGGTCGGCCTCGATCTGCCGGTGACGCGCTATTCCGGCCGGAGTAGATTCCTCGGTCTCGGCGTGCTGTCGATGCCGCGCTCATGGCTCGGCCAATGGCTCGCCGTCATCAAAGGCAGTGCCGAACTGGTTGCAGGCTATGCGGTGGCCGCCGTGTGGTGGCGCGAGAACACCCCGCATCTGATCGCGCCGAAACGCTATCTCATTTTCCACGAAGAAGTCTGCCGGATCGCGGATATCTGATCAGGAAGCCGCGCTGCGCTGGCCGAACACCTGCGCATCGCTGCGCAGCACCGGCGCTACCGCGTCGCTGAGCCGCGCTGCCGCGGCATCGACGGAAAGCCCTGCGGTATCGACCACCGCCGAAGCCCGGGCGTAGAGCGGCTCGCGGCTGACGAGAATGTTGCGCAGCTCCGCCATTGCCGAGCGATCATCCGCCATCGGGCGCAGGTCGCCCTGGCGGCGCACGCGGGCCATGTGCTCTTCCGGATCGGCCTTGACCCAGATGGTGTAGAACGACGACAGGATTAGATCGAACGTCAGCGGCTCCGAGACAATGCCGCCGCCGGTCGCCAGCACCATCAATTCCTTGCGCGCCAGCAATTGCGTCAGTGCGGCCTGCTCCATGCGCCGAAAACCTTCCTGGCCGTAGAGCGCGATGATCTCGGCCACCGACAAACCGTTCTGTGCCTCGATCTCCTTGTTGAGCTCGACAAAGCTCCAGCCGATTTTCTTTGCCAGCAACTTGCCGAGGGTCGACTTGCCGGCGCCGCGCAGGCCGATCAAAGCGATGCCGGAGAACGCGCTGCGCCGTTGCGACGAATGGCTGCCGCCGGCGAGCAGATCCCTGGCCTGCGCGATCTGCGCCGGCGTGGCCTTGCGCAAGAGATCGCGAATGACGGCCCAGTCCGGCGCGGGCTCGGTGGAGGGAATCAGATCTTCCAGATGCGCGCCCATCGCATTCGACACCCGGCGCAGCAGCACGATCGAGACGTTGCCCTTGCCGCCCTCGAGCTGCGCGATATAGCGCTCGGAAATTCCGGAAACTTTAGCGAGCACTTTGCGCGACATGCCGCGCAGCGCGCGCATGGTGCGGACACGCTGGCCGAGCGCTTCGAGGAAGCCGGTTTCGGGATCGCTGCTGTCGGTCATTTCCATCAACGAATATGCATTCGTTCGGAAGGATAGTGCCGATGAAGATTGACAGCAAGCGCACGTAGTGGCTTTATATGAATTATAATTCTTAAAATCTGGGGAGAAATGTCGTGAGTGGCAACTCCGGTTCCGACAGTGCCGGTTCCTACAATGCGGTGACGTGGCTGCTCGACCGCAATGTCGAGGAAGGCCGCGGGGCCAAGCTCGCTTTCACCGATACCGTCTCCGAACTGACGTATGGCGAACTGCAGCGACAGAGCCGCCGGGTCGCCAACATGCTGCGCCGGCTCGGCGTCCGCCGTGAAGAACGCGTCGCGATGATCATGCTCGACACGGTGGATTTTCCAAGTGTGTTTCTCGGCGCGATCCGCGCCGGTATCGTGCCGGTGCCGCTCAACACGCTGCTGACATCGGACCAATACGCCTATGTGCTGGCGGATTGCCGCGCGCGCGTGCTGTTCGTCTCAGAAGCGCTGTTGCCTGTGGTCAAGGACGTGGTCGGGCGGATGCCGGATCTCGAACATGTCATCGTTTCCGGCAAGGACGCGCACGGCCAGAAGAAGCTCTCCGACGAACTCGCGAACGAGAGCGAGACGTTCAAGACGGCCGCGACACATCCCGATGAGCCGGCGTTCTGGCTGTATTCGTCGGGTTCGACCGGCATGCCCAAGGGCGTGCGGCATCTGCATTCCAATCTTGCCGCGACCGCCGAGACCTACGCCAAACAAGTGCTCGGCATTCGCGAGGACGACGTCGGCCTGTCGGCAGCAAAGCTGTTCTTCGCCTACGGCCTCGGCAACGCGCTGACGTTTCCGATGTCGGTCGGCGCCACCACGGTGCTGAATTCCGAGCGGCCCACGCCTGCCACGATGTTCGCGCTGATGAACAAGTACAATCCGAGCATCTTCTTCGGCGTGCCGACCTTGTTCGCGGCGATGCTTAACGACGATGCGCAGAAAAGCGCCGGCGGCGGTAAGCGTTTGCGGGTCTGCACGTCGGCGGGCGAAGCGCTGCCGGAATCGGTCGGCAACGCCTGGAAGGCGCGGTTCGGCGTCGACATCCTCGATGGCGTCGGCTCGACCGAGCTGCTGCACATCTTTCTCTCCAATGCGCCCGGCGATATCAAATACGGCTCATCGGGCCGTCCGGTGCCCGGCTACAGCGTGCGGCTGGTCAATGAAGCCGGCGCAGACGTGGCCGATGGCGAGGTCGGCGAATTGCTGGTCGATGCGCCTTCGGCCGGCGAAGGCTACTGGAACCAGCGCAGCAAGAGCCGGCAGACTTTTGAAGGCCACTGGACCCGCACCGGCGACAAATACATCCGCGACGCCGACGGCCGCTTTACGTTCTGCGGTCGCAGCGACGACATGTTCAAGGTCTCCGGCATCTGGGTCTCGCCGTTCGAAGTCGAGAGCGCACTGATCACCCATCCCGCGGTGCTGGAAGCCGCGGTGGTGCCCGAGGCCGATCCGGAAGGATTGCTGAAGCCGAAAGCCTTTGTGGTGCTGCGCGCCGAAACGAAAACCGACGGTTTGCATGAGGCGCTGAAGGAGCACGTCAAGCAGAAGATCGGGCCGTGGAAATATCCGCGCTGGATCGACGTGGTGGAGAGCCTGCCGAAGACGGCGACCGGGAAGATTCAGCGGTTCAAGTTGCGGGAAAACTAGTTGTCATGGCCGGGCTTGACCCGGCCATCCACGTCTTTAGCTCCGCAGCGAAGAAAGACGTGGATGCCCGGGACAAGCCCGGGCATGACGGAGCAAGTGGATACTGCAACAGATGACGACCCTCTCCCCCACCGGCTTCCTCGCCATCGGCGCATCCGAACTCGAATACCGCATGATCGGTCCCACCCCCTCGGACGCGCCCGCCATCGTCATGCTGCATGAAGGCCTCGGCTCGGCCGGGCTGTGGGGTGATTTTCCGGAAAAACTTCAGGCCGCGACCGGCGCCGGCGTGTTCGCCTATTCGCGCGCCGGTTACGGCGCCTCGACACCGGTAAAGCTGCCGCGGCCGCTCGACTACATGCATATCGAGGCGCGCGACGTGCTGCCGAAACTGCTCGAGGCAATCGGCTTTCGCCGCGGCCTCTTGGTCGGTCACTCCGACGGCGCCTCGATCGCGGCGATCTATGCCGGCTCGCACCAGGACCATCGGGTCGAAGGCATCGCGCTGATCGCGCCGCACTTCATCGTCGAGGATATTTCGGTGGCCTCGATCGCGGAGATCAAGACCACCTATGAAACCACCAACCTGAAGGAAAAGCTGGCGCGCTGGCACAAGGACGTCGACAACGCCTTCTACGGCTGGAACGGCGCCTGGCTCGATCCAAAGTTCCGCAACTGGGATATCTCGGAGTATCTCGCTTATATCCGCGTGCCCACGGCGATCCTGCAAGGTGTGGATGACGCGTATGGAACCATGCGTCAGGTCGAGATCGCGCAGGAAGAGTGCTATTGTCCGGTTGATGTGACTGTCATCCCGGGGGCGGGACATCAGCCGCATCGGGAAGCGCCGGGGGCGACGCTGGATGCGATCTCGGAATTCGCCAACGCGGTGTTGCGTGTCCACGGCTCGCAGGGACGGGCCGCGTAACCTGTTGTTTGGGGCAATGCCCCGATGACCCTATCGTCCGCCGCCAACCTGCCGCTGCCGCGATGGGCCTATGTGCCAGGCGAAGCCGACGAAGCCAGTGCCGATTACGAAACGCTGGCGCAGGTGACGCTGCTGGTGCCGTCGCGGTTCCAGGGCTACGTGCCGGCCCGCCACCCGGCGCTGCGCTATGCGATGTCGCTGAACGACCGCGGCTATTTCTGGGAATCGCAGGAGATCCTGGAGGCCGTGTGGGCAGCGGCACCGCAGGGCGGCCGCGAGCGGATTCTGCTGCGTGCCTGTATCCAGATCGCGACCGCGAATTTGCGGCTTCGGATGCAGAAACCGCACGCCGCGGCGCGGCTGCTCCGCGAGGCGCTCGGCGAATTCAAAGCGTTGGGGGTGCGCAACGCCGGCGGCGACGGCTTTGCCGATGGCTTTCCGGTTGCGGCGATGGCCACCCTCATCAAGGCCAAACTGGAGAAGCCGCTGCTCGCCAAGGCCGATTGGGTGGCCTTTTCAGCCGTCAGTAGGTAATTAGTCCGCATGAAATAAAATGCATGTTACCGCGTTTTAGGCTAGACTCGACCAGCGATATGCATTATTGTGCATGTCAGATAAGCCAACAAAAGCGTCAAGGGTGGCCCAATGGCTGGCGAAGATCGCGTCCTCGCAGGCGGCGCAAAATTCATCGATTTTCAAACCGATCCGTCGCGCTACCGGCACTGGAAGGTCGCCGTCGATGGCGACACAGCCACGCTGACCATGGACGTCGACGAGAATGCCGGCCTGTTCGAAGGCTATCAGCTCAAGCTGAATTCCTACGATCTCGGCGTCGACATCGAACTCGCCGACGCCGTGCAGCGGCTGCGCTTTGAGCATCCGGACGTGAAGGTCGTGGTGATGCGTTCGGGCAAGAACCGGGTGTTCTGCGCCGGCGCCAATATCCGCATGCTGGCGGGGTCCACCCACGCGCATAAAGTGAACTTCTGCAAGTTCACCAACGAGACCCGCAACGGGCTCGAAGATTCTTCCGAGAATTCCGGACAGCGCTTCATCACCGTGGTCAACGGCACCGCGGCCGGTGGCGGCTATGAGCTGGCGCTCGCCACCGATCACATCATCCTCGCCGACGACGGCGCTGCCGCCGTGTCGCTGCCGGAAGTGCCGCTGCTCGCGGTGCTGCCGGGCACCGGTGGGCTGACCCGCGTGGTCGACAAGCGCAAGGTGCGCCGCGACCATGCCGATTTCTTCTGCACCATCGAGGAAGGCATCAAGGGCAAACGCGCCGTGCAATGGCGCCTGGTCGACGAGATCGCGCCGAACAGCAAACTCGAAGCCAAAGTCGCCGAGCGCGCCAAGGAATTCGCCGGCCTCTCGAAGCGCAACGGCAGCGGCAAGGGCATCGCGCTGACGCCGCTCCATCGCATCATCGACGACACCTCGATTCGTTATGGCTTCGTCAGCGTCGACATCGATCGCGCGACCCGGATCGCGACCATTTCGATCAAGGCACCGGAGACCGCACCGCCGGCCGATATCGACGGTTTGATCGCGCAGGGGGCCGCGTTCTGGCCGCTGCAGGTCGCGCGCGAACTCGACGACGCCATTCTTCATCTGCGCATCAACGAACTCGAAACCGCGATGCTGCTGTTCAAGTCGCATGGCGATCGCGCCAATGTCATCGCCGGCGACACTTTCCTTGAGGCCAACAAAGCGCACTGGCTGGTCAACGAGATCAGGCAATACTGGAAGCGGGTGCTGAAGCGGATCGACGTCACCTCGCGCACGCTGGTGACCCTGGTCGAGCCCGGCTCCTGCTTCGTCGGCACGCTGGCCGAACTCGTGTTCGCCGCCGATCGCTCCTACATGCTGATCGGCCAGAAGCAGGGCGACAACCGCGAGCCGCCGTCGATCGAATTGACCGCGATGAATTTCGGGCCTTATCCGATGAGCCACGGCCTGACCCGGCTGCAGTCGCGCTTCCAGGCCGATCCCACAGATATCGACCGCGCCGAAGCCACGATCGGCACCAGCCTCGATGCGGAGGAGGCCGAGGAACTCGGTCTCGTCACCTTCGCGCTCGACGACATCGACTGGGACGACGAGGTGCGGGTGTTCCTCGAGGAACGCACCTCGTTCTCGCCCGATGGCCTCACCGGCATGGAAGCGAACTTACGCTTCGTCGGACCCGAGACCATGGAGTCGAAAATCTTCTCGCGCCTGACGGCGTGGCAGAACTGGATCTTTCAGCGCCCCAACGCGGTCGGCGAAGACGGCGCGCTGCGCCGTTACGGCACCGGGCAAAAGGCGCAGTTCGATATGACGCGGGTCTGAGGAAGAAGTTGCCGTCATCCTGAGGTGCGAGCGTCAGCGAGCCTCGAAGGATGATCGGAATGAACGTTCGCGGGCCAGCATCCTTCGAGGCTCGCGCGAGATGCGCGAGCACCTCAGGATGACGGCGGATGCGAGCCATAATGAACAGGAGCACGCCATGAACTTCATGAACGTCGATTACTCAACCAAGATTCCCAACAACGTGAATCTCAGTGAAGACCGCCAGGTGCTGAAGGCGCTGGAGGGCTGGCATCCCGGTTATATGGACTGGTGGAGCGACATGGGGCCGGAAGGCTTTCAGCAGTCGCTGGTTTATCTGCGCACCGCCTATTCGGTCGATCCGCGCGGTTGGGCCAAATTCGACTACGTCAAGATGCCGGAATATCGCTGGGGCATTCTGCTGGCGCCGCAGGAAGAGAACCGCGTCATTCCGTTCGGCGAGAACTTTGGTAAGCCGGCCTGGCAGGAAGTGCCCGGCGAACATCGCGCGACGCTGCGCCGCCTGATCGTGATCCAGGGCGACACTGAGCCGGCCTCGGTCGAACAGCAGCGCCATCTCGGCAAGACCGCGCCCTCACTTTATGACCTGCGCAACCTGTTCCAGGTCAATGTCGAGGAAGGCCGCCATCTCTGGGCGATGGTCTATCTCTTGCAGAAATATTTCGGCCGCGACGGCCGCGAGGAAGCCGATGATTTGTTGCGGCGTCGTTCGGGCGACGCGGATTCACCGCGCATGCTCGGCGCCTTCAACGAAGCGACGCCGGACTGGCTGTCGTTCTTCATGTTCACCTACTTCACCGACCGCGACGGCAAGATGCAGTTGCACTCGCTGGCGCAGTCCGGCTTCGATCCGCTGTCGCGCACCTGCCGCTTCATGCTGACCGAAGAGGCGCATCACATGTTCGTCGGCGAGACCGGCATCAGCCGTGTCGTGCAGCGCACCTGCGAGGCGATGAAGGAAGCCGGGATCACCGATCCCAACGATGTCGCCAAGGTTCGCGCGTTGGGCGTCATCGATCTGCCGACCATCCAGAAGAAGCTGCATCTGCATTACTCGCTGTCGCTGGATCTGTTCGGGTCGGAAGTCTCGACCAATGCGGCGAACGCCTTCAATGCCGGCATCAAGGGCCGCTACAAGGAAACCCAGATCGAGGACGATCATCAACTGAAAAGCGCGACCTATCCGGTGCTCAAGCTGGTCGACGGCGTGATCAAGCGCGTCGACGAGCCGGCGCTGACCGCGCTCAACATGCGCTTGCGCGACGACTACACGCAGGACTGCGTCAAGGGCATGCTGCGCTGGAACAAGATCATTTCGCTGGCCGGCTTTCATTTCAAGCTGACGCTGCCGAACGTCGCGTTCCATCGCCAGATCGGCGAGTTCAGGGATATCCACGCCACGCCGGAAGGCGTGCTGATCGACGACGCCACCTGGAACAAGCGCAAGGGCGACTGGCTGCCGTCAACCGACGACGGTGACTTCATCGCTTCACTGATGGAGCCGGTCACCGAAGCCGGTCAGTACGCGTCCTGGATCTCGCCGCCCAAGGTCGGCATCGACAACAAGCCCGGCGATTTCGAATACGTGAAGATCGATACGTGATCCCTCGCTTACCTCTCCCCGCTTGCGGGGAGAGGTCGGATCGCCCTTGGCGATCCGGGTGAGGGGGTACAGGTCTATCGATAGGCTGCGCTCGCGGAGAGGGCCCCTCACCCCAACCCTCTCCCCGCAAGCGCGGGGCGAGGGAGCGGACCGGTGTCGCCGCCTGTCTTACCCCGCGATCTCCAGCCCCGCATTCGCATAGACCACGCCGCCATCGACCGCGATGGTGTTGCCGACCACATAATCGCCGGCGCGCGAGGCGAGGAAGATCGCAATCCCCGCCATGTCCTCGTCGGTGCCGATGCGCTGGGCCGGAATCCGCGCGGCGAGTTCGTCCGAGCGGTCGCGCGCGGCCCGGTTCATGTCGGAGGCGAACGCGCCCGGCGCGATTGCGGTGACGTTGATGCTGTCCTTGATCAGTCTGGTCGCCATGCGCCGCGTCAGGTGGATCACGGCGGCCTTGCTGGCGGCATAGGAATAGGTCTCGCCCGGGTTGACGAAGATGCCGTCGATCGAAGCGATGTTGATGACCTTGGCAGGCCGCCCGTGGCTTGCCGCTGATCGTAGCGGCTTGGCCAGCGCCTTGGTCAGGAAGAACACCGACTTGACATTGAGGTCCATGACCTTGTCCCAGCCGCTTTCGGGGAATTCGTCGAATTCCGCGCCCCAGGCCGCACCGGCATTGTTGACGAGCGTTTACTATGTGAGCCAGGTCACGTTCGGGCGATTTTCTAAACGGCATCAATGACCCGACGCTGACTCGGAGCGAGACGATCGGCGAGTTTCGCGGTCGCCTCGCAAGGACCGGCCTTGCGCGCGGTGATGTAGACCTTCGAAGCACCTTGCGCGAGAAATCCCGCCGCGATCATCTTGCCGATGCCGCGCGAGCCGCCGGTCACGACGGCGATACGGCCCTTCAGCGAAAACAGATCCTTCATGCATTCCTCCCATTAATTTGGCGGAGGTTTTGAGCGTGGCAAAGCAACGAGTCAAGGAAGGGCATCCGTCGTCCCTGCCTAGTGCGCAATTGCGCACTAGGCAGGGACGACAGTTTAAGCCGCGTCGATGCGGCGAAAGCCGTTCCACATCGCGGTGGCGGTGCCGGAGGTCAGGACCGGCAGGATGCGGACATCCTGGTAATTGCCGTTGAGCGAGACCCGCTGCAGCGCCGTCAGGTGGTCGGCGCTTTCCGGATAGATCATGCCCGGCCGCGTCGTCACCGCGGTCTTGAATC
>WNFM01326211.1_pt2 | contig 18225 bp, 12 predicted proteins | sample 5400271 | NCBI WGS metagenome assembly WNFM01 (sample SAMN13153352, study PRJNA577476) | soil metagenome | isolation source: 60 cm saprolite on Douglas fir-dominated hillslope | place: USA:California | collected 2013-09-17 | reverse complement strand
TGTCGCGTACGGTGCGTTTCTCCCCTCGGTCGTCGCTCGCGAGCGCCTGCTCGAAGCCAACGGCCAGTTGGAAGCCAGCAACGCGGTCGCACGAATCGCGGGGCCAGGTCTGGCAGGTGTCCTGGTGCAGCTGCTCTCGGGGCCGAGTGCGTTGCTCTTAGACGCTCTCTCGTTCGTGGTGTCCTTTGGCTCGCTCGTGCTCGTTCGCGCCCATGAAGCACGGCGCCCGCGTGCTCCGCGCCAGCAGCCATCCTGGCTGCACGAGGTAGGGCAGGGCGTGCGACTCGTGGCGACACACGCTTTGCTCCGCTCACTGGCGGTTAGCTCGGCGCTCTTCGGGTTCTTTGATACGATGCTGGTCGCCATCTATGTGCCCTACCTCGTCCGTGAGCTACGCATTCCCGCCGCGCTCTTGGGCGGGATATTTGCTGTGGCCGGGGTTGGAGGGCTGCTTGGCGCGAGTCTCGCCGCAACTGTGGCCAACCGCGCGGGCATCGGGCGAGCCATGGTCGGAGGCATGCTGCTGGCGGCGCTGGCAGAAATGGTCATTGCTGTCGCCCAGGGGCCGATCTTGCTGGCGGCGGCCCTCGTTACGCTGGGCGAGGCCGGGGTGCAGGGGGGCGATGTGGTGGCGTACATTGCCAACCGCAGCGCCCGGCAGATGGTGATTCCAGACGCACTTCAGGGAAGAGTTACGGCGACGATGCGTGTGCTCTCCGCGGCCTGCGCGGCGGTGGGAGCGGTGCTGGGAGGATGGAGCGCGGATCTGCTGGGTTTACGCGCCACGGTGATGATTGCCGGCGTGGGAACAGTCGCCGCTGGCCTGTGGCTCTGGTCCACTCCGGTGCGGCATCAGCGCGAGCTCGCCCCGATACCATCCCAAAGCAGCCTCGCCAGCCAAGAGGCCGTCTGAATGCATAGCGGTTCGCCAGCCACGCCAGAAGGCAAGCGCGACTACTCGCCACGCACCGAACAACGCGACATCTAAGCCAGCGCATGCGGCGTGCCGGGCAGTATCGTCCCGGCAGACGCCGCGTTTCACCCAATTGCTGACTTCGCTTATGGTCAGGTTGGCACTACAGCAGGCGAAACATCAGCGCCTTCGCGCCACTGGCACGTACTCTCGAACTCTGCCCAGCCGGTGTGCGCTGGGCGGCGTAGAGGCACTCATGTCTTGTCCCCTAGTTCTATACAAGGGTGACACTTGGTATCGCGGTGCCTGGTCCAGCGCAAAGAACCCCGCCAATTCGGGTCGCAGTGGTGAAGCCACGACCCGAATTGGCGGGGTAGGTGACGGCTTGGGGTATGGCGGCTACACCTGGAGGAGCACACACCGCCCTGGCAAGTGGCTGACCAAAGTGCAACAGGCCCGGGCCGGTGACCCTTTTGCTGCTGTCAGCGCGGGACGCGACTCGAACGAAGTCAGTATGCGCCTCTGCCGATAATGACCACGACGGCCGTGCGAAGCAAGATGCGGATGTCCAGCCACAGGCCACAGTGCTCTACATACTCTCTGTCAAGTCGTATGCGCTCGTCATAGCCGGTATCGGACCGTCCGCTCACTTGCCAGAGGCCCGTCATGCCGGGAAGTATGGTCTCCCGCTTATCCGCAAAATCACCAAAGAGGCTGCGCTCCGACGGGTGAATGGCCCGTGGCCCGACAAGGGACATGTCACCCTTGACGACATTCCAGAGCTGCGGCAGCTCATCCAGGCTGTGCTTGCGCAGGATGCGTCCGAAGCGGGTGACACGTGGATCATGGGGAAGCTTGAAGTGGCTCTGCCGATACGCCGCGTAGAGCGAGTCGTCTTCCATGAGCATCTCCTCCGCGCCATTGACCATCGAACGGAACTTCCACATGCCGAATCGCTTGCCGTTCCAGCCGATCACTGTGCGCTGGAAGAAGATCGGGCGCCCTTCAGCAAGCATGATGACGAGGGCTATTGCCAGCATGAGCAGGGACAGAAGCACGAGCGCGCACAGCGCCAAGCTGAAATCCAGCAGGCGCTTGACGTAGTGGTGTATGGCTCGATCACGCCTCGGCTCCTGTGAAGTTTGCTGCCGAGCGGTGATGTCGCCGGTCGCGTCCGCCAGAGGTAGTGGTTGCGTACGGCGCCAGTCGCCAATGCCCACGCCCTGAGGCTCACGAATACGGGTGCCCACGCTGCCACCTCTTTAGTACGCAGGATCTCCTTACCTGTTCTCACGTGTGTGGCACAACACACTCGCCGTCTCATGGCCCGACGTGCCTGGTCATTCACCCAGTACGGCGATGGGGAAAGCAGGTGTCACGATAGATGCGTCGCCCGCAGCCATGACGCCGCGATAGCGTCGTGGTCGATTATCCGGTAGCTCCGGAAGGAGCGGATCGTCATCCGCTTGGCGTAGTATACATGAGCCACCAGCCGGAGGCAATGCAGGGATATCGCTGAGTTCAGGTGTTTCTGGGGCACCAGCCGCGGCGGGCGCAAAGCTGTCTCATCTGCGGTGCGCGGTGTGGACCGAGCGAGACCTGCCTGATACCGCTTATGTGGCCCCTTGCGTCGCGCCGATGAAGCTGACGAGGGTTGTGTCGATGCTGATGGGACCGCGCGGCTGGATCGTGATCTTCAGCGTGAGCGAGCCGGTATAGGGGGGCAGATGGACGATGAGCGGCGTCCAGTGGGGTGGCGAATCGTTCGCGATGGCGACGACATTCGCGTAGACGATTGCGCTGGCAATTACCACCACCCTGACACCTTTGGCTTCGGGCTGACTTGCGGCCCAGGGCGCCAACGCCGCAAAGAAGACCAGGGTGCGACCGGATAGGTCTGGTGACAGGCTCGCCTCCACCGCTGATGAGACATCGCGATACGCGCTCAAGCCTGGGTAGGAGGGGTGCATTATGAAGCTGGACGCAGGCACCCCACCGACGGAGCGCACGAGCGGCTGTACGGTATGGCCGGGGTCGTCGCTCCGCCACGCGATGGTCTGATCGAAGTCCAGCGCGTCGAAGCCCGGCATCTGCGTCGTCTCCAGCTTCAACTGCTGTGCCTGCGCCAGCCACTGCGCGTAACTGATCTGGCCGTAGCCGCTGCCGTGTGGAGGTAGGGCATACAGTTGCACGGCGGGGTCGCACTCCTGCGCCACGAGCGTCCAGGGCAACTGCGGAAAGGCGGCATTCCAGTCGGCGAACCACTGATCATAGGTACTCTGAGGATATATGCGCGTCAGCAGAGCGTAGCGGAGCGAGGGGTCTCCCTCGAATGCACCGACAAGCCCCCTGCCCGGAGTGGTGGCGGGCGAGATCGTGTGGAGGCGCAGTCCATCGGCTGAAAGATAGTATCCTTGACACTCCCCCGGCTGAAGCCGGGAGATTCTCGGTTCTCCGCCGCAGCCTACGCCACGGCTCCCCGAAGGGCCTGCCCGGCCCTCTCTATGTTCCTGGCCGCGTTCTCGTCGCGGTCCAGCACCAGCCCGCAGTCCGGGTTTGGGCAGATGTGGGTGCGCACGGATAAGCTCTTCTGCACATGCTCCCCACAGCCGCTACAGTCCTGGCTGGTGTAGGCAGGCGGCACGGCGACGACTCGACGCCCAGCGTATGCTGCTTTGGCTTCGAGGATGGCACGGAACTGCGCCCAACTCGCATCCGAGATGCTCTTGGCCAGGCGGTGGTTCCGTACCAGGTTGGCTACCCGCAGGTCTTCCAGATAGATCGTGTCGTTGTGTGTAACGAGCGCGAGCGCGGTCTTGTGGTGGAAGTCGCGTCGCTGCCGCTGCACATCTTGATGGGCTTTCGCTAAGAGCGTGACCGCCTTGCGTCGGCGGTGGCTGCCCTTCTTGCGCCGCGAGACGCGGCGCTGGGCGGTTTTCAGCCGCCGTTCAGCTTTGCGAAAGTGGCGCGGGTTCTCGAAGGCCACACCCTGCGCCGTCACAAGGAACACCTTCAGCCCCACGTCGATGCCGGTCTCTCGACCAGTAGTGGGAAGTAGCTGCGTGGGGACCTCGGCACAGGAGAAGCAGACATAGTAGCCGTCGGCTTCCCGCGATACCGTGACGGTCTTGGGCGTGCCCTCTAGCGGGCGGGACCAGCGCAGCGCCATCCTGCCGATCTTGGAGAGGACCAGGAAGCCATCATCGAGCGTGGCCCCATTGCCGAATTGCTTGTAGGTGATACTGTGGTAGCGGCTCGCCCCCTGGAAGCGCGGATACCCCGGCGTCTCACCGTTCTTGATGCGACGGAGGAAGGCTTGGAAGGCTCGGTCCAGCCGAGTGAGCACGTCCTGCAAGACCTGCGAGTGGATGTCGTGGTATTCAGGCCGCACCGCTTTGACCGCCGGCAGTTGGGCGCTCTGGCCTGCGGCGGTGACGCTCACGCCGCATTTGTGCCAGGCATCCCGACGCTCTTGCAGGGCGGCGTTGTAGAGTTCCCGGCAGCGGCGCACGACAAACGCTAGCGCCCGCTCCTGTTCGGGAGTCGGCTTCAGCTTGTACTTGAAGGACTTGCGAACTGCTTGCTCGTCCATCTACGTCCCTGCCTACGTCCTGCTCTGCCGCTCGATGTACTTCCTGATCGTCTCCTGGCTCACATTGCCCGCCGTGCTAAGAAAGAAGCTCCGCGTCCACAGCGACGGCAACCGCTTGAGGTGCGAGAATTCGTCGCGCAGATAGCGCGAGCTACGCCCCTTGATGAGCCGTGGAATATCCGACGGCAATGTATAGGGATTGGCGCGAATGAATAGGTGGACATGATCGGGCTGGATTGCCAGTTCGATCACCGTCCACTCGTGCTCCGCCGCCACCTCGCGGACGATCTGCTCCAAGCGGTTGCGTATCGACCCAACAAGCACCTTGCTCCTCCGCTTGGGACACCAGATGACATGGTACACGACGAGATGGACGTTGTGCCCCTCATGTGCGTAGTCCATGTTGATAGTATCCCACTCTTCAACACGGCTCGCACGGCGGATAGGCCATTCATCCCCCGACTCAAGCCGGGGACTTTCTGGCCCCAGTCCTGTAAAATCGGAGACAGACGCGTGCCATGTCATCTCTATGCAGCTCGCCGCTGTCTGTGGGGCAACGATCGCGCACGATCAGCGTCGACGGAGATCTTCGACACGTATTACTAACGAAGGAAGCCAGGTGATATCACCCTGCATACTGGCAATGTGTCGCTTCTTGATGCGTCATCCGATCGGCGCCCGGTGACAGCCGAGCGTTGGGGGAGCGTCGCACTCGTGCCCCCGCCATGCGAATTGCTTGTTACAGTGCCATACCCTGGTCGTTAATCACAGCAGAAGTCGATAGATGTATAGCTGCGTCCTCGATGGCGCGGCCGCCACCAGTTCGTATGCGATGGTCTGAGGGCTGACCCATCTGTGAACATATAGGGAAATTGTCGACGATCGATCCGATGCGATCGTTCCGAGTGCTCTCCTCATTATGCGCGTGTGCGACTGGCCTGCGATCCCTCAGAGTGCATCCAGGTAGCATAAGCCGCCACATGGCGCTACCATGTATGGGCCAAGAAGCGGGCGGTGCATTCGGGAGGGTAAAACAGTGCTGACGCGCAGCAAGCCACGCGTCGCACTGGTTCATGATTACTGGGTGACGCTTCGTGGGGGCGAGTATGTCTTTCGCGGTCTTGCTCGCCTGTTCCCCAATGCTGACTGCTACGTATTAGTTCACCGGCGCGATGTGCCGACGGAGATCGATAGCGCGCGCTGGAACACGTCGCCCTTGCAGCTCATTCCCTGGGGTGCCCGCCACTATCGAGCGCTGCTGCCATTGTATCCGATGGCGGCACGGCGCCTAGACTTGCGCGGCTATGACCTCGTCATCAGTAGCAGCAGCGGGTTCTGCCACCACGCGCGCACCAACGGCACGCACCTCTGCTATTGCCATACCCCGTTGCGCTATGCGTGGAGCGACTACGCCGACACACTGGCGCACCAGCGATCGGCGTTGCGGCGTACCGCGCTCGCGTTCATTCTCGACCGCGTGCGCCGGGCAGATTATGCGGCGGCACAGCGGGTCACACACTACGTCGCGAACTCGTCGACGGTGCAGGCGCGCATCGCGGAATACTACGACCGGCCAAGTACGATTGTGCATCCGTTCATCGATCTGCCACGGTTTCACCCCATCAAGCAGCCGGACGATTATCTGCTCGTGGTGTCCCAGTTGTTGCCGTACAAGCGTGTGGATCTGGCAATCGAGGCGTGCAGGCGATTGAGGCGCCGCCTCATCATAGTCGGCGACGGCCCCGAGCGAGCTCGTCTTCAGCGCATAGCTGGACCACTGACAACATTTGCCGGGCGGGTGTCAGAGCCGGAGCTCGTCGCGTTGTACGCGCGCTGCGCCGCGCTGTTGCAGTGCGGTGTAGAGGATTTCGGTCTGGCCGCGCTGGAAGCGCAAGCCTGTGGGCGGCCCGTCATCGCGTACGGTGCCGGCGGCGCGCTCGAGACCGTCATCCCTGGCCAAACGGGCCTGTACTTCTCTGAGCAGTCGATGGATGCGTTGTTCGATGTTATGCGCTCGTTTGATCCTGCTGACTTCGACGGTGCGGCAGTGCGAGCCCATGCCGAGCATTTCGACGAGACCCAGTTCCGCAGGCGCTTGCTCCGCGTCATAGATGATGTTGGGAGCGCGCGGGAAACGCAGCACCGGGCGCCGGCCACCACCGTGCTCTCACCGGTCATGGTGAAGCCCATGTGACGATCGTGCGACGATCGTACGAAGCTTGCCAGGCGGAGACCTGGCTCATGCGGCCGCCGTACATAGCCGTTCACAGTAGAGCTCGACGGGCGCCAATCGGACAACCCGGGCCCGCGCGAGGCTATCCGAGCAAGCCCAGTGACGTCGGCGAGACGAGGACAAGGAGCTGTAGAGCAATGGCCTACTCTGAGAGGACCAGCACGGCTCCCGAGTCAGCTTCGCGGTTTGGCGATACCATCGTGGACGGCTCGGCACTCATGGTTCGCTGGCTTCTCGTGGCACTTCTCCTTGTCCTACCGCTCGACATCTATCTTGTGATTCCCCCGCACCAATCGGTGGCGTTCCTCTCACAGCTTCTCGCTGTTGAGGGACTCGTCATCCTCGTGCTCGTGGCCTTGATGGCGCGCGTGGCTGGGCGGCGCCTCCCATTCACGCTGTCGTGGGCTGATATCCTGCCGCTGGGTGTGATGCTCCTCATTGGCCTGCTCTCAATTGCCGGCGCCACCGACCGGAGCGTCGCGGCGAAGGGCTGCCTGAAGATCGCGGTGTACCTGTGCCTCTATCTGCTCGCGCGCGCCATTCGCGCGAGCGCGGGTGTTCGGGCGGTGGCGCTTGCTACCCTGGTCTTCGGCGGCGTCATTGTCTTCACTGCCGGCTACATTGGTATCGTCCCCACTGTACCCGATGTCGTCGGTACGGTGCTGAACATTCAGCGAACCGCCGCCAGTTTGCCGGGGACCAGCGTTGTCCGGGCGGCGGCCACCTTTCGCTACCCCAATGAATTAGCCGCCTATTTGCTCTTGGTGCTGCCGTTCTTCCTCGCCTTCACGCTCAAGGCTCCCACGCGAACCGAGCGGATCTCGTTTGCCGTGCTTGGCGCCATGGGATTTGGGCTGTTGTATCTCACGTACACGCGCGGAGCGTTACTTGCTCTGCTCGTGGCTGCCCCGCTGGTCTGGTATGTGCTCGGGGGACGAAAGGTGTTTGCAGTCGGCACTATAGTCCTGGTGGCGCTGACAGCTGGATTACTCCTGGCAACGGGCACGGCGGCCCATCGCTACCTGACGGTGCTCTCGCTGGCGGACACTGGATACACGACACGCTTTGCGACATGGCAGTGGGCGTTCAACACCTTTCTGGCGCATCCCCTCGTCGGTGTGGGCATTGATAACCTGCGCTTTCAGCCCCATGCGCCCACTATCGATGCCGCGCAAGGCTTGCAGGCGGTAGATGCGGAGAGCCTCTATCTGAACATACTGGCAGAGCTTGGGGCGGCCGGCCTCATTCCTGTGGTCGCGTTGCTGGGCGGGGCCGTGCGCCGCGCGTTGCGCGGTCTCCAGGCGAATTGGGGATGGCTCGACCAGGGATGGAACGCGGGCGTCATCGGAGCGATTGCCGCGTGTCTCATCTATGGGCTGGTGGATCCGGTGCTCGTAAGCGGACAGATCACCGGCCTGCTGTGCATCTTGATCGGCCTGGCTGGGCCACTCCCCGACCATGGCGTGCACTCGGACATCGAGCGCGATCACGGAACAGCAGGGCTGGCTGTCGAAGCGATCGACGAGACAGTGGGCGGTCAACGCTTCGGCACAGGAAACCGACGAATGCTTACGTCGCGCATTGCCTTCCTGGTGAACTCCACCGGCTTCGGCGGAGCTGAGCAGCACAGCATCACCCTGGCGGAGGCGCTGCAGCAACGCGGAGAGCGTGTGTTAGTCGTATGCCCCCCTACCGCGCAGAGTATCCCGCAGCTTCGTGCGAAACAGATTCCCTATCGCTCACTGGAGCTGGGCATGAACGCGGGACGATGGCGCGGTCTGCTAGGCGTGTTGGCGCTAATGCATCCGCTGAGCCGGGTGCGGCTGCGGCGACACATCACGGCACTCGCCGGGGAGTCGCCGACTATATTCGTGTGTCCCTTTCCACGGGAGCAGATCCTCGTCACAAACATCAGCAGAGAACAGCCGCTTCAGTGCATATGGATCCTACATGCGCCGCTCCACTATCTCGCGCATCGCCTCGTGCTGCGCCCGCTGCTGGCGCGGCTGGCCCCACGCGCCGCCGCCATCGTCGCAATTGCGCCATCGGTGTCCAGGCAATACATCGCGCTCGGGCTCCCCAGGCAGAAGATCACCGTCATTCCGAACATGGTTACCGCTCCAGCCATGCCGGCGGCAGCCCAGGCGGCGACCTCCGAAACGGCGCGGATTGGGGCGCATTGGCAGACGATTGGCGTGGCCTCCCGGCTCACCCGCGATAAGGGCGTGCAATTCCTGCTGGCAGCCATGCCGAGCATTCTGCAGCGGCATCCCTCTACGCAACTATGGATCGCGGGGTCGGGCCGCTACGAGCCTGCACTGCGACGGAAAGCACGGCGGCTTCGCTTGGGCGGCGCGGTCCAGTTTCTGGGCCAAGTTGACATGACGGAGCAATTCTACCGCAGTCTGTCTGTCTTCGTGTGCCCTTCCGCCGATCCGGGCGAAGGATTACCGACAGTCATTCTGGAAGCAATGCGCGCCGGCACCCCGGTCGTGGCGACAGCTGTGGGGGGGGTCGCAGACCTGCTACGGAGCGAAGAGGTGGGCCTGCTCGTCCCGCCTGCCACGCCGCATGCGCTGGCGCAGGCGGTGGGTCTGGTGTTGGACGATCCTGTACGTGCCCAAGCGCTAGGGCGCCAGGGTCGCCGCTTGGTCCAAGCTTACTTTACTGCTGACTACGTGGGCGAGACGTTCCTCCAACTCCTGATGACAGTGGATCGCGTGAGTTCCGGCGCAACGCCGGAGGGGAACATATCAGCCGAGGTGAGGGCCGTTCGCGCCAGACCTTTGCTGGCAGATACGTCGATGCTGCTCGCGAGCAAAGTGATGACGGCGCTGGTCACCGCCTTGTGGACGGTGCTGGCTGCGCGTACGTTGCTGCCCGTTGTCTACGGCGACCTCATGGTTTGTGCGGGACTCGTCGAACTTGGGGCTGTCATCACAGACGCCGGCCTGACGGCAGTGGCCACGCGCGAGCTATCGCACGCATCGCGTGATCGCATGCGCAGACTCATCGGCACCCTGATCTACCTCAAGATTGGTCTTGGCCTCGTAGCAATGGCGATCACCTTCGGCGTCACCCTGGTGTTGCCCCTAGATGGCAACGTACACCGGCTCATGCTGGTGATGGTCGCGAGCGTCCTCTTTATATCGCTCAGCTCGCTCTCGTTGGTTTTTCGCGCGCGTATGGCAATCGGATACGTCGTCGGTGCGGCATTTGCCGGTGCTCTCGTAGGCGTCTACAGCACGATCTTTGTGTATTGGACCGCTCCGACCCCGCTGCGTTTTGCCGCAGCGCGCCTGGCGATGGTGGGCGCGGCGGCTCTGGCGACGCTCGTCGTTCTCCTCTACAAGTATCGTCCATCGCTCGCGTTCGACTGGCAGATCGCGCGCGCGGTTCTGCGGTCTTCCCTCCTCTTGGGCGTAGCGCTCACCCTGAACATTCTGTACTATCGGCTGGATGTGCCGCTGGTGGCGCTGCTCACCAATGGCACACAGGTGGCGATCTACGTAAGCGCGTACCGCATCCTGGATGTAGTGACGTTGTTGCCAGCCGCGGCGGCAAGCGTGGCCCTCCCCCTGATGGTTGCGGCGCGGCGCGACAGCGTAGGGCACCTGGCGACGTTCTGCCGACAATACTTGGAGTTGTCGGTGGTCTGCGGGCTTCTCATCACCGTGATGCTGACGATCTTTGGCACTCCGCTCTTGAGCGTTTTGTATGGCGGTCGCTACGACGCATCGGGCCCGACGCTGCAGGTATTGGCCTGGGTCGCCGCGGCGACGCTGGTGACCAACGTCTTCATGCCGCTGATGGTGGTGTTGGAGCGGCAACGCGTAGTGCTCCTGGCTACCGCTCTGGGATTGGTGGCGAACGTCTCGTTGAATGTCTTCCTTATCCCCCGGCTTGGAGCGATCGCGGCGGCGTATGCCACGCTGGCAACCGAGGCGGTGGTAACCGTGCCGCTGATGGCGGTCGCGGTCAAGACGATACATATGCGCCTCATCTCTCGTCCCATGGTGGCTGCCATTGTGGCGACCGGCGCCGCTTTGTCGGCGTATGTTGCGATGCGTGCGGTGCCGGTTGACTACTGGGTTGGCGGCGCAATCGCACTCGTCGTATGGAGTTTCGTTCTGTTCGCCATCGCGCCGCGGTGGTTCATGAATCAAATTGCGTTGCTGCGGTCGCGCCGATCGCGAGGCATGCAGTCGGTGCTGGTAACAGTTACGCCAGCTACTCGCGTACCCTCTGGAGAGCGCCTATGAGCACTACTCGAGTAGTCGAGGTAGTTGGCAACAGTGAGGGAGGCGGCACACGATTTGTGGCCGCGCTGTTGGAACGTCTGAATCCTTCGCGCTTCACGACGACGCTCGTTGCGCCTGATGCGCCCTGGTTAGCAGCCCTCTGCGCAGAGCGGTGCATGGTGTATCGTCCACTTCCATTGATCGAGAGCCGGCTGGGCCGCACCCTGAGCCACGAGCTTGACACGATTTTGTATGACGCTCGCCCGCATCTGATACATGCCCATGGCACGCGGGCCGCATGGTTTACTGCGCGTTGTCTCCCCGAACGCTCTGCACGCAGACAGAGGCCGGCCTTGATCTATAGCGAACACCTCTTCTCCTGTGATGCGCGACGCGGTATCCCCCGGCTTCCTTGGTATGCCATCGAACGATACATCTGTCATCGCGCCGACATGCTCACCACAAGTTGCCGGACCAACGCGGCGCGGGCGCTGAAAGCGCGCTGGACCACGACCGAGCGCATCGCCCTCGATCACTACGGCATTGACCTGCATGCGATCCGCGCACAGGCGGCGCGACCGGCTCGGCGCAATGAGCTTGGGATGCTAGACGACAGCGTGCTGATAGGCGCCATTGGAAGGCTCATCCCGCAAAAAGGTTTCGGCGACCTTCTAGCTGCGCTCGCGCTGGTACTGCCGCGCCATCCCAATGTGATGTGCCTGATTGTTGGCGACGGACCGCTCCGAACGTCGCTCGAACATCAGTGCCATGCACTTGGGCTTGAGCGCCAGGTACGATTTGTCGGGACTCATCCTGAGCCGTGGCACATATTGGCGATGTGCGAGATGGTAGTGCTGCCATCCCTATTTGAGGGATTGGCGCTGGCTTTACTCGAAGCGCTCGCCATCGGCATGCCTGTCATCACGACACAGGTCGGCGGAGCTGCGGAGGTGGTGACGTCCGGGCAGAATGGTCTGGTCGTGCCGCCTGGCCGCCCTGCAGCTCTCGCCGAGAGCATCGAGCGGATGCTGAGCGATGGACACCTACGCGCGGCCTGCCGGGTGAACGGCCCACCCTCGGTCCAGCCGTACGAGGTGCATGGCGTGCTCGATCGGCTGCTGGGTGTGTACGAGTCGCTCACAGCGGACGCGCGCGAGTTAGCCTGACTGCCACACGACGTACGTGGGCGGTGGGCGCGACATGGCGGACGTGCGTTCTGCTCGCGCCAGCCGCACCGTCTCTGGCTGGTCTCTCTGAGGGGCTACCGAAACGTGTAGCGCCTCTACTACATACACACTACGTAGGGCGGAAAGCAGGTTTGCCGCATGAGCGATCAGTGGCAGTATCATGGCGAGCCATTACCAACTGGCGGATGGAAGGTACCAGCAGACGAGGATGCTGTGACGTTGCCCTTACCGAAAGCAGTGCCGCAACCCCTGCCTGCGCCTCCAGACCCTCGTCGTTCCACGTACCTGCCCCGCATCGCTCAGCAGAGTGATGATCTACGTGGTGATGCAGTTGTACAGGCGGCTGAGACGAGGTCTGATCGGCTGCCGATAGAGGAGTCTGTTACCCTGCGGCTACCTGCCGTGCGGCCACGTAGCAGCACGACGGTGCCGCCCGCGCGTAACCTGCGTCGCGATAGCCGGCGCGGCGTAGTGGCATTGGCGCGCGTGCTGATCATTTTGGTGCTGCTGGTTAACCTCCTCGGCATCGGCGGGTTGTGGGCCCTCCGGGCCAATGATGTGGCACATGCGGCGCTGGCCGATCTCAAATTCCATCTCACTCGTATCGAGGCGCTTGGGTCGAGTTCAGGGTTGCTGGATCCAGCAACCCTGTCGGTGCTCCAGTCGGAGGTGACGGACGCCCAGGCAGACCTACAGACGCTCGATAACTTGATTCCATTCAGCGGGAAACTTGATGTGGGTGGGCTGGGAGCCTATCACCGAGTGCTCCAGCTCGGTTCCGATGCTCTTACCGGTGCCCAGGAGGGACTGGCGGCGGCGAGCCTGCTGGTGCCACCACTGCTGGGCTTCGTCTCCACCATCACACACCCAGCGGCGCCGGCCGCTGGGGCAGGGTCCCACCTCATGACGATGCAAACGGTGCGGGAAGCGCAGCGCCACATGGCGTTGGCAGAACTGGCGTGGAACGATGTGCTCGCGGATCGTAAGACGATTTCGCCGGCAGACGTCAGGGCCATCCACAATCCCCAAGTGACTGCGGCACTTTCCACACTGGATGCACGCGCGCCATCAGTGACCACAGCGTTTAGCTTGGCAAGCGCGCTGCTTGACTGGTCGCCACGCTTGTTTGGCCTCACCGGGCCGATCCACTTGCTGCTGTTCAATATGGATAGCGATGAGTTGCGCGCGACCGGCGGATTTCTCGGGAACTATGCAGATCTGACGGTGACCGGTGGAGCACTTACGTCAGGCATCCATCTCCACGACATCTATACGCTGGATTGCCCAAGCACCAACAATAGCTTTGGCTGCCCCTCGCGACCACTTCCCAGCGAGTACTCCTGGTTTCCACTCGCAGATGGGCGCTTTGGTGTGCGCGATTCCAATCTGAATCCAGACTTTCCTACATCGGCCGGCCTCGCAGCGAATCTGTATCAAGTCGAGAGTAAGACACCGGTTGATGGCGTGATCGCGCTGACACCGGACGTGGTCGAGAGCATTTTGCGCGCGCTTGGCTCTGTGGTGGTAAAGCCCTTCAACGTTACTGTCACTGCCGACAACCTGCGTAGCCTCATACACTACTATCACCAGAACCCACAGATCGGCCAACAGTTGGGTGTCTCACCCAGCGCACTTGGCACCACCGCGAATAAGGTGTTCGACGTGCTGGCTTCCCAAGCGATTTTCGCCAAACTTGGGTCAATGACTCCGCAGCAAGAGGGCACGCTAGGCAAGATGCTGCTTGGAGACCTGAAAACCAAGGATATCCAGATCTTTGTGAGCAACACGCGCGTGCAGAATCTCCTTGAGACGATCGGAGTCGCGGGCCAGGTGGCGAACTATAGCGACGGCGACAGCGAGTTTGTCGTCGATACGAACGATGGTGCTTCATATGCCAACGCCGATATCCACGAGACGCTCTCCGACACGGTGACGCTGGACGCCAAGGGGGGCGCGTCGCATACGCTGGTCGTTACCCATGGGTTTGCCCAGGTTCAGCACGACTATACGGTATCCAACGAATACAATGACCTCGCGCGCGTGATTGTCCCGAAGAGCGCAACACATCTTCGGGTGAGCGGTCCCTGCACACTGGTATCTACTACCGAGGCCTATCACCTGGTGATGGCATGCCACATCGCGCTGCAGCGCGGAGCCGCCTCCACACTCTCATTTTCATGGTATGTGCCTGCAGTGACCACACTCCGCAACGGCGCACCCTATCGTCTTCTGGTGCAGCGGCAAGCAGGCGCGAAGGTTGCCGTGCAGGTGCGCGTGACTCCGCCAAATGGCTCCACCTTGACGCTTGGCACTGGCCCTGGACAGGTCGTAGCGGGCCACGTCGAATGGTCCGCCAAGCCGCTCACAATGGATACACTGCTCGCTATGGTGATACATAGATGACCCAGACCAGGCACGGCACAACTGCGCACGAGATACAGATGCCATGCGGAGATGACGCAGACACGCAACAGCAGCACGATCTGGATATGGTGAGCCAGGGGCCTCACGAGAGCGAAGCGCACGACAATACAGAGCGGTTTCTCTGGCGCTGTGGACATGGCACCCTCACGGCGCCGCAGCTCCTCGCGCTCAAAGCTGCCGGTGAGCTATTGACGCCTGCCGAGTGGGAGCAGGTGGCGCTTCTCGCCCATCCACACCGTATGGGATCGCTGGTGTTCAAGCATGCGTCACAAGCGGAACTGCTGACGGTGATGCCGGAAGCCGTGAGAGATTCCCTCAAGGTCGCCTACTGTTCGGCGATTGTGGTCAATCGCACGCTCCAAATCGAGCTGGCGACGATTCTAGCGGCGTTCGCTGCTCGGCAGATCGAGGCTGTCCCACTCAAAGGCGTGATGCTTGCAGCTCGGTACTATCCAGAGCTGGCGCTGAGACCCTCAAGCGACATCGATCTGCTGCTGATGCCCGACCAGGTGACGGCTAGTGCGCAGGCCCTGGCGACGCTTGGGTACAGGCCACACACCGGCAGCGAGAGTCAGACTGGCAAGCATGCTCTCCGATTCCTCGAGCTCCAGTTCACTAAGCCCCAAGGCCCCACGATTGAGTTGCATACGACCCTGACGCGGGCGCCTTCCTATCGCAAGAGCCTGCCACTACCGGCCGTGTGGAGTCGCACACATTTGCATCGGGTTGGAGATCGGATGGTTCGCTGCCTGGCTGTGCGGGATGAGCTGCACTATCTCTGTCTGCACTACGCCGTGCACCGCCGCGATCCGCGATGGTTCTGGCTTGTCGACATCGTCCAGCTTGTGGACGCGTTGCCGGCAACGTGGAGCTGGAGCGAATTCGTGTGCGAGACGTTGGCGTGTGGCCTGGCGACTCCTGTGGCCACGGCGCTCCAGGATACAACGGACAGGTTTGGGTCGGGCGTGCCACCGTACATCCTCGACGCGCTCTGGACTGAAAGTACCTCTGCGAGGGAACGCGCCGCTTGGAAGCAAGCACACGCGTCATTTTCCTCTCCCGGTCGCGTAAGTGGGCACCTCTTGATGCTGCACGGCGCACGTGCAAAGCTTGAGTTCGCGCGCGAAATCGTGCGTGTTGGATCGCTCAGCATGCTCCGTAGAGTGCGCCGAGCGCGCCGATGAGTGTCGTCTATTCAAATGTATACTCGAGTTACGAAACAGACGGTATTACGTCACATTTATCATCGAGAGCTTGGCCTTGCTGTCAGGCGTCGATAGTAGCGTGGCATTGTTGTTTGTATGGTGTTTTGATAGGCGGTGATGGCGATGTCCATCACCTGGTCCTTCGAGATGAACGGAGTGGTGTAGTGGCTGAGAACAAGAGCCCTCGTCAGGACAACTTTGACGACAGTGTTCAGTCCGACTCAGGGGATGGCCGGAGTCGCCGTGCATTCTTGAAGGCAGCGGTGGTTGGCTCGGCAGCTGTGGCTGCAGTTGGTGGCGCTTCGGCAGCCGGCCTGGCGCTGGCCCATAAGGTCCCGCAGCTCCCGCTGCGATTTGCGGGTGCCGCTGAAGTCGTCAGTCCGAACGAACCGTGTGCGGTCTGCACGACAGGTACTAACCCAGATAACTTCGTGGATCAGGACACGTTCAACAACAACGAAAGCATGTTTCTCTGGGTCCGCTTCATCAACATACCTGCCGGCTCGTACACGATTGACGTGACACCGACCATTCAATCCCAAAACTCCGCGTGCGTACCTGCGACACCGCTGCAGTATCAATCGCCTCACAACAGCGTGACCTCCTGGGTATTGCCTGCGGGCGGACTGGCATGTCACCCGGCAAAGCTTTCGGATCTGCCTGGCGGGACATCGTCCGATTCCCTACCGGCGAGCTTCAGCACCGCACAGATACAAGACCTGATGGTGGCTGTACACCTCCAAAACGGCTGCACCACTGCAAGCGATGTCACCATCCACGCATCCCTCAAGAGTGGCAGCACTACGGTGCTGGACTGCTCACACAGCATTCACATCAATGCCCATTAATGCCGCTTCACACTAGCCCACATCCCAAGTACCCGTTACGCGTAGGTATGGATCACCTTTCTCCGGCGCGGAGGCTCCGCCCTGAAGGGCCGGGGCCAGCGCCGTCTCCTGTCGTTTTGTGCTACACTGCTCGCGGGCTTAGGCACTCCGGTTCGCCGGAGAGAGACGGTTCGCCCCGCGGTACCTTCCCACCCCAATGTGGGTGGCGTTCCGGCAGGCCATCTGCTGCCGGGGACAACGTGCTCGGGACACGCTCCCGGCTCGCAAGGGACTATCCCGGTGGGTCAGGACGGGCCATTTGTCAGATGGCCCGGTAGCCGCTACTTCGGCGGCTCGTGATGTGTCGGTCGGTGAAGCCAAAGCAGTACCTCCGGGTGGCTGAGTTGCGGTGGAGGCTAGACACAAGCCCCGGCTTCGGCCGTGGGGAGAGCGCCGCCTCCTGTGTCGGTGCTCTACTTGATGCGGCGGTCGCTTCATGGGATGCTCTCCGGACCATCCCGCCGCCACATCCGTCATCGGCTTCGGGAGGGGCACTCCCGTCGCGTAAAGCAGAGCCGGCAGGCGCGGGTGCCGATGCCCGATGCGCCTCCCCCGCCGGTCGCGAGAATCCCCTGGCTTCAGCCATGGGGAGTGCCAATAAGTCTCTGTTGACGCCGACACTCTCGCGGAGCGATGTCAACGCCGCTCCGCGAGAGTGTCGGCGTGCGCAGGTCACATTTGGAGGGATCGTTGCTGCACGAGGACTTCCCCAGAAGGCGTCCGGACGTGGAGACACATGTCCTGCCTGACGGGACCTGCCTGCTCTTTGATCCACTAGCACTCCAAGGGCATGCGCTCAGCGCTGTCGGCGCATTGGTCTGGGACTACTGCGATGGCACAGTAAGCCGCGCCGAAATCACAAACGAGGTCGGCAGTCTCCTTCCTGAGGTGCCACAGTTGCGCGACGAAGTCATCCAGCTACTCGATCGGTTTGCCAGCGACGGCCTCTTGGTCGCTGTGAGTGGCGAATCGAGACGTGCCTGAACGTGCCTGAACGTGCCTGATGCCTTCTGGCAAGAGAGTAAACGTCTATGCTCGCCCGGTCAACGCCACAAACCGTTTCGCCTGCGTGTCAGCCATTAAGCGTGCGGATTGCTGGCGTAGCTGTGGTGATCGAGGGGCTCTCACTGGAGTTACGGCAGCGATTATGTGAGCTCCTTCGGCCATTTGTGACGGCCTGTTCAGATGAATATGCAGATGTCCGCTTCGAGGTTAAGCGCGTACCGAAACATACGGGCTGGATCATCGTTCAGAACGGTGAGGTGAGACGGTCCATACAGGGCGCTGAGAAGCTGTTGGGTTATCTTGAGTGGTGTGTTGTGGCCCAAGCATTGGAAGTCACATCAACACATGCGGTGTTTCACGCGGCGGCGCTGACCTGTGGCGACGCTACCGTTATGTTGGCTGCAGAATCGGGGGCGGGCAAGACGACCTTGACCACGAGCTTGATACTGCGTGGCTGGCTGCCCTTGGCGGATGACATCAGTCTGGTTCGTCTTCCCACTCTAGAGGTGCAGCCCTTTCCACGCTGTTTTCATACGGA